>OHJT01000032.1_pt1 | contig 120186 bp, 88 predicted proteins | sample 1568651 | NCBI WGS metagenome assembly OHJT01 (sample SAMEA3879608, study PRJEB24766) | human gut metagenome | biome: human-associated habitat; feature: feces | place: USA | collected 1985/1987 | reverse complement strand
CCGACAGCTTTGTGAATGATGTTCACCTGGATCTCATCTGTAGACAGCTTGATCAGTGAATCGGACAACGCTTCGATAGAACCGTCGACGTCGCCTTTAACAATCACATTCAATTCCTGGAAATTACCGATAGCGATACGGCGTCCGATTTCGTCCAGAGTGATGTGTTTCTGAGTACGCAGACCTTGTTCACGCTGGAGCTGTTCCCGTTTATTGGCAAGTTGCCGCGCTTCTTTCTCGTTTCCCATTACATTGAATTTGTCACCTGCCTGTGGAGCACCGTTCAAACCTAATATTAAAGCCGGTTCGGAAGGACCTGCCTTCTCCATTTTTTCTCCCCGTTCGTTGAACATGGCTTTGACGTGTCCGAAATACTGGCCGGCAAGCACAATATCACCTACTTTAAGCGTTCCGGATTGTACGAGCACTGTAGCTACATATCCACGTCCTTTGTCCAAAGACGATTCGATGATAGAACCGGTAGCTTTCTTATGAGGATTGGCTTTCATATCCAGAAGTTCGGCTTCTAACAATACCTTCTCCAGCAACTCTTCGATATTTAAGCCTTTCTTAGCTGCGATTTCCTGACATTGGTATTTTCCTCCCCATTCTTCCACCAGATAATTCATATTGGCCAGTTCTTCCCGGATTTTGTCCGGATTCGCTCCCGGTTTATCTATTTTGTTGATGGCAAACACAATAGGTACTCCCGCAGCACTGGCGTGGTTGATCGCCTCGATGGTTTGAGGCATGACGTTATCGTCGGCAGCGACGATGATGATAGCGATATCGGTCACTTGAGCACCACGGGCACGCATCGCTGTAAATGCTTCGTGCCCCGGAGTATCCAGGAAAGTAATCTTACGTCCGTCCTCCATTGTCACGTGGTAGGCACCGATATGCTGTGTGATACCACCCGCCTCACCGGCGATAACGTTCGCCTTACGGATATAGTCGAGCAATGAAGTCTTACCATGGTCTACGTGTCCCATCACAGTTACAATCGGCGCACGCGGTTCCAGATCTTCCTCCGCATCTTCTTCTTCGACGATAGCCTGTGCCACTTCCGCACTTACATATTCCGTCTTAAAGCCGAACTCTTCTGCCACCAGATTAATCGTTTCCGCATCCAGGCGCTGGTTGATAGAAACCATTATACCGATACTCATACAAGTAGCGATAACCTGATTAACAGATACATCCATCATACTCGCCAACTCATTGGCTGTTACGAACTCCGTCAGCTTCAACACTTTGCTTTCTTCCATCTCCTGGTTTTCCAGTTCCTGCATACGGTTGGAAACCATCTCCCGTTTTTCCTTACGGTATTTGGAAGCCTTGTTTTTACCTTTCGTTGTCAGACGAGCTAATGTTTCTTTTACCTGCTTAGCTACATCTTCTTCGCTCACTTCCTGTTTTACAACCGGCTTTTTGAAGCGATCTTTATTATTGTTACGGTTACGGTTTTGTCCTCCGCCTTGTCCGCCATGTCCGGCAGGTTTCTGACTGTTAGGAGTAGGATGTGTAAAGTTGGAAGCCACATTGTTGACGTCCACCTTCTCCTTATTGATGCGGATGCGCTTTTTCTTTCCATTTGCATCGGCATTTTCTTTAGGAGCACTTTTAGCAACCTTACTGTCGTCTTTACGGATCTCCTTGATAATAGCATCTTTCATCTGCTTTCTCTGATCCTGACGCTGTTTTTCCTTTTCTTCGCGTTCTTTCCGTTTCTCCTCTTTCGATTTTTTCTTCGGACGGGTCGACTGGTTCAAAGCAGCCAAGTCAATCTGGCCGATTACATTAATCTTGGATACAAATTCCGGCTGACGAATCTTGAAAACATCCTCCTCTTGCTTCTCAGTTGCAACCGTTTCCGGAGTTTCCACTTTAGGCTCTGCCTTTTCTTCTTTTGTCACTTCCGGCATCACCTCCACCTTCGGTTCTTCCTTTTTCACTTCTTCCACTACTTTTTCTTCTACTACCGCCGGCTTCGGTTGTTCTATCACTACAGGCTCCACCTTTTCTTTCACAGGCTCCGTCTGTACGACCGGTGCTACGATTTCTTCTTTCTTCACCTCGGCGACAACAGGTTTCGTTGCCTCCTCTTTTTTCTTCTCTTCAGTTACCACCGGAGCGGGCTGTTGAGTTTGAGGTTGCGACTGTTGTTTAGATTCGCTTACCGGTTCTTTTTCTACTTTCCGGTTGAATTTATTCAAATCAATTTTTCCGACAGGTTTAAACTTCGGACGTGCATCTTCGGGAACGACTGTCTTGATAACATCATCCGCCTTAGACTTCTCCGGCTGCTTTTCGTAACCATCGATAGACACCGATGCCTTATTACGATCCTTGTTCTGACGTTCCTGGATAAAACGTTCTGATTCAAGCCGAAGATTCTTATCCGTGCTAAACTCTTTCACGAGTATAGCATACTGTTCCTCGGTAATTTTTGTATTCGGGTTTGCCTCAACGGTATACCCTTTCTTTTGCAGGAACTCAACTACCGTTGCGATTCCTACATTCAAATCTCTTGTTACTTTGTTTAACCTTATCGTCATACTTTAAATTAAAAGAATAATGGAGCGAAGATATTTACGATTTCACGATTGACGATCAGACATTTAATTTCCTTTCATCTACAACCCACAATATAGAGAGCAGCTCCAATCGCAAATCGTAAACAGTCTAATCGTAAATGAAATTATTCATTGTCTTCAAACTCCGATTTCAAAATACGTAATACCTCGTCCACAGTTTCCTCTTCCAGGTCCGTCTTTTCGATCAACATCTCACGAGGTGCATTCAATACTGCCTTAGCCGTATCGATTCCGATAGCTTTGATAGCATCGATTACCCATCCGTCGATTTCATCTTTGAACTCTTCCAGATAGATATCTTCATCCTGCGCACTCTCATCCAGTTCACGGAACACGTCGATAGTGTACTCGGTCAACATACTGGCAAGTTTGATATTCAAACCGCCTTTACCAATAGCCAGCGAAACCTCTTCCGGGCGAAGGAAAACCTCAGCCTTGCGTTCTTCTTCATTCAATCGTATAGAAGAAATCTTTGCCGGGCTCAAGGCACGCTGAATAAACAAGGAGATATTCGATGTATAGTTAATCACATCGATGTTCTCATTGCGAAGTTCACGAACAATGCCATGAATACGACTTCCTTTTACACCTACACAGGCTCCTACCGGGTCGATTCTGTCATCATAAGACTCTACCGCAATTTTGGCACGTTCGCCGGGGATGCGGGCAATCTTTTTAATGGTGATCAGGCCATCGTTAATTTCCGGTACTTCCATTTCGAACAGACGCTGCAGGAAAACAGGAGATGTACGCGAAAGGATAATCTTCGGATTATTGTTTTTGTTATCCACACGGGCCACCACTGCACGTGCCGTTTCTCCTTTGCGATAAAAATCCGCCGGAATCTGTTCTGTCTTTGGCAGCAACAGTTCGTTTCCTTCGTCATCCAGCAGCAGCATCTCTTTTTTCCAAATCTGATATACTTCTGCATTAATGATCGTACCTACTTTATCAATATATTTATTATAAATACTGTCTTTCTCAAGCTCAAGAATCTTAGAAGCTAACGTCTGGCGGAGATTCAAAATAGCACGACGGCCGAACTTTGCAAAGATCACTTCATCAGTAACCTCTTCACCGACTTCATATGAAGCATCTATCTTCTGTGCTTCCGTCAAGGAAATCTGCATATTCGGGTTTGTTAAATCTTCGTCTGCCACTACCTCCCGGTTACGCCATATTTCAAAGTCCCCCTTGTCCGGGTTCACGATTACGTCGTAATTTTCATCAGTGCCAAACATTTTCGCGATCACACTACGGAACGACTCTTCGAGCACGCTTACCATCGTTGTTCTATCGATATTTTTCAGTTCCTTAAATTCCGAAAATGTATCAATCAAGCTGATTGTTTCTTCTTTCTTGGCCATAATTATTTAAAACTAATTAAGTATTTAGTGTATTTTATCTCATCATAACGGAAGGTTTCGTCTTCTTCCATCAATTTAGGACGTTTTGCTCCTTCTACTTTCACTTTCTTTTGTACAGCCACCACAAACTTTTCCTCATCGGCATCTTTCAACACACCGGTCAGCTTGCGGCCATCTTTCGTCAAAACCTCCACATCGCTACCGACATGGTTGTAATACTGTTGCAACACTTTAAAAGGCTGCCCGATTCCAGCCGAACCTACTTCCAGTTCATAATCTTCCTCTTCACGGTTCAGCTTCGATTCGATAAAGCGGCTCAGCTCCACGCAATCTTCAATCCAAACACCTTCTGCATGGTCTATCTCGACCACAATCTTGTCGTCCGGGCTTACGGTCACTTCCACCAGAAAGTAGTCTTTTCCCTCCAGCCACTCTTCAACAATCTGACTAACAGTTTTCTTTTCTATCATTGATTAGCTATATAAGAACAAAAAAAGGAGCTTAATCGCCCCTCCACCTTTCATCCATTTCGGGTGCAAAGATATAAATAATCTGTTCGACTACAAAATATTAGAGAAAAAAAGTTTATTATAACATTGCCCATAAAGAGCATGATGAAATTTTGCGTAATCAACGAAGAGAGTACTATTCGCATCAATTTTGACTATTTCGGTACATTATCCACATCGTTTTTACCCCCTTCACTCTCTTCACCTTTTTCGCTTAACCGCTCTATTCATCGGTAATACAGGGTGAAGGTGCAATCTGGTTTTCCAAGCATAATGCGCACCGTCCATATGCATGGTGCCTACGAGTAGTATCCACGGTGCTTACAAGCCGTAAACACAGTACTTGGAAGACATTTGCATAGAGACTGGAGAACGGGAGCAGCCCTTCACCCTGTATTACCGATGAATAAAGCGATTAAGCGAAAAAGGTGAAGGGAGTGAAGGCAGTAAAAATATCATAGGGCAGGTATTCTGAAGAATAAAAAACACCTGCCGAAAAACAATATTGTACTTTTTCTTAAAACCTACCACTTCTTCTCCCGGCCTCTCCCCCAGTTAACGTACATGTAATCCTTTTACCCAACCCATGCAAAACAAATGACAGAAAGGACAGTGTAAACATCAAAACAGACATGACACCCCACATACAATTCGGCTACTTTTGTAAAATCAATTGAACAAATTTCATTCAATCACAGCAAGCAAGTTAGTGAAACCCAATTTACTATCACACTAACCTGCATGCACTTTTTAATATTATATGAAAACATGCATCTATTTAATATTTTCTTTATATGCCATATGCATTCAAGCTCAAGATATCTACAATAATTTAAACCAAAAGTTCACTCAATATTTAATCAAGACGCTCCCCGAAAACATTTATGTACAAACTGACAAGCCCTATTATGTAGTAGAAGACACCATCTGGATGAAAGCTTTTGTAGTGAATGCACAATTACTTCAACCCTCACCCAGCAACTTTGTTTATGTAGAACTCATAAATCAGCAAAATGAAATACTAAACAGAATAAAGCTAAAAAAAGATTCTGCCGGATTTCAAGGATATATCAAATTAAACGAGCACATCCTCGCCGGAGAGTATGCACTCCGTGCCTATACAAATTGGATGAGAAACGAAGTGCCGGAATACTTCTTCCAAAAAAATATTACTATTGAACGAGTGAAGCAAACACCCCAGCTACTCACTATAAAATATATTCCTATCGAAAAAGACAGATTACAAGCCGTTGCCAAATATACATATAGCGACGGTTCAGCTATCAAAGGACGAAGAATAGATTTTACATACACCAAAGACGGACGTAAATATAGAAAAAACTATTCTGTCACTAATAATGAGGGAGAAATACGATTCAACATTCGGTTGAATGAAGAAAAACCTGATAAGCAGAAGCTGACAGCAACCATTTTCGATCAGAAATGGATCATCTCGCACGAACAGAATTTCGTTATTCCTAACCTCAAAAAAGATTTTGATGTACAGTTCTTCCCGGAAAGCGGCACATTATTAACAGAGACATGGCAATTTGTAGCTTTCAAAGCGATCGGTCCAGACGGACTATGTGAACACATCTCGGGAAAAGTGATCAGCGAAGGAGGAAATGAAATAGCCCAAATACACACCCAGCATGACGGTATGGGAAAGTTTGCACTGTGGCCTCACAAAGATAGTATATATTATGCTGTGGTAACTAACCGGGAGGGTGTTGAGAAAAAGCTCAAACTTCCCGAAGCACGAATTGAGGGAATGACACTCCGGCTTAACATTAAAGAGGAAAATTGCCTCTACTCTATTGAGAATCATACGGCATACTCAACGGATAGTTTATTTCTAATTGCCCATACACGTGGAATGATTTCCGTAACCAGACAACTGACCGAAGAGAAAAGAAGCGGAAAGTTTTCTTTAAGCCAATGCCCTGAAGGTATCTTGAATGTTGCCGTCGTCGACCGGATAGGAAACGTATTCTGCGAACGAATGTTATATGTCAAGAAAGCACATAGCCCGGCTGTACAAATTAAAACCAATTCACAGGAATACGGAAAACGAGAGAGAGTGGAAATGCTACTAAATACCGGACAGAAAGGAGAATTTTCCCTGTCTGTTACTGATGCGAAAGTTGTGAAATGGGATTCTCTGAATAACCATATCATCAGCCAATTATTACTGAAATCAGAAATCAAAGGACACATCGAAAAACCCGGATATTATTTCACAAGTGATAACAAGGTAGTCAACGAGCATTTAGATCTCCTAATGCTTACGCAAGGATGGAGACGCTATAATTTACCGAACATCTTACAACAACAAGTACCGGAAATGAAAATACCTTTAGAGCGGGGACAGGCTTTGAGTGGAAGAGTAAAACCTTTTCTCCGAAAGAAAATTAAGGGGGCAGAAGTAGTAGGATTCACTGATAAGTTGAAAGCCATACATGCAAAAGTAGATACCTCCGGAAATTATGTTTTCGAAGGAATTGAATTTCCGGATAGTACGGCATTCACAATCAATGCAGTTAATAAGAAAGGAAAAGCAAAAGGAATCATGATTTATCCGTCACCGGAGATATTTTCCGACACAAGAAACCTATTTATCCCAAATCCACACCACTTTGAGGAAGTGGAGGCACACCTTAGGCTATACAAAGAAACATATATACAAAACGATATAAGTAAAGAAATTGTATTAGATGACATCGTTGTGACACAAAAATATATCAGTCAGACCGGTAAATTGGCAGGTGAATTTGCCGCTTATGCGGATTATGTTGTAACAGACAAAACGATCGAGGAAGAATATAAGAATAAATCCGTGGCAGACATAATACATACTGCCATCATGCAACGTTTCCCTGGCATCACTATGGTAGAGGAAGACCATTTTTGGTATAGAGGAAAGCCACTACGATTTGCTGTTGACATGAAACTGATTCAATACGATGAATTACGATTCTATATGGCTGAAGAGATTGCATCAATCTCCTTCTTTAAAGAAGCCTCTGAGGTGCCTCTATATGTACCCATGCATGACGAATTCATAACGGCTCAAATGAACAAATATAGAGGAGTGATCCTTATCGAATTAAAAAAAGGGGGTACAGCTCACTACTTCCGCCCCTCACTCGGTCTGGCTACTCTCTATCCGTTAGGCTACCAAAAGCCGGCAGAGTTTTATTCACCCAAATACGATGTGCCCGATTCGTTACAAGCCGATAAAACTGATTTCAGAACCACCGTTTATTGGAATCCCAAGATACAAACCGATTCTACCGGACATGCCAAAGTATCTTTCTACACCACGGATATGAAACATGATATGGAATACATATTGGAAGGTATTACCGAGAACGGAATACCTTGCCGGGCGACAGGACGGATAAAAGTGAAGAAAGAATAGGGTAAATACCTAAAAAGAGTAGGGAAGTCCCTTTCCTTCGGGGATTTTCCTTTCTTACTTTTGAAAAATCAAAATCTTATTATGTATGAAACACATCATTTCTATTTTATTCATTTGTTTGTCAAATATGACTTCTCAAGCACAAAATAGTCCAAGTGATCTCAACCGGAAATTTGTCAATTATCTGACTTCCTCCCTCTCTGAAAGCATTTATTTACAAACTGATAAGCCCTATTATACGACAGAAGATACAATCTGGTTAAAAGCTTACGTAGTTAATGCACAAATTTACCAACCATCGCCCAGTAATTTTGTATATATAGAATTGATCAATCAACTCGACAGCGTGGAAAGGAGGATAAAAATCCGAAAAGAAAACAATGCTTTTTCCGGATATTTAGCCCTTGATAAAAAGCTTATTCCCGGAGAATATGCCTTACGCGCATATACCAATTGGATGCGAAATGATTCACCAGATTACTTTTTCCAAAAGAATATCTCAATCAGTAAAGTCATACAAAACCCTAAAATACTGACCGCCAAATTCTATCCGGCAAAGGAGAATAAACAACAAGCTCTTATTCAATATACTTATAGTGACGGTTCCCCGATTAAAAATTGCCGGATCGATTTTGCTTATAACAGGAATGGTAAGAAATATCGGAAAAGATATGCCTTAACCGATTCTAAAGGAGAAATCGAATTACAAATACAGCAGCAAGATCGTCCCACAGAAAAACAACAATTATCAGCTACTGTCTTTGATAATAAAGGAGGAATCATCTATGAACAAAAGTTTGCCATACCCGAAAGAGGAGAAGATTTTGACGTCCAATTTTTTCCCGAAAGCGGAATATTATTGGCAGGCACTCCTCAAACAGTCGCATTCAAAGCCATAGGAGCAGACGGGTTGAGTACCTCTGTATCCGGAAAAGTGTTCAGCGCGGGAGGAACATTTATGGCTGACATAATGACCCTGCACAATGGCATGGGAAAGTTTCCGCTATTAGCACAAAAAGATAGTATCTATTTAGCAATTATCACCGACAATAAAGGGATTGAAAAGCAATTCCGACTCCCCAAAGTACAAGAGAAAGGAATAACGTTACAACTCCGCCAACAAGGAGAGGCTTCTATTTACATGCTCGAAAACAATACGAACTTCCCAACGGACAGTTTACTGATAATTGCCCATACTCGAGGGATACCTTCAATAGTCAAGCCACTAACAACAAACAACAAAACCGGTAAGTTCTCTCTAAGCCAAGTACCCGAAGGTATTCTTAACGTAGCAATCACCAACCAAACGGGCCGGGTATTCTGCGAACGAATGATGTACATAAAAAAGGAAACTCATATTACCCCCCGGATACAAACCGACCAAGCTGCATATGGGCAAAGAGAAAAAGTAGAAATGCAAATAAGTCTACCCGGCAATGGAGACTTCGCCCTTTCTGTCACTGATGCCCAACTTATAAAATGGGATTCATTGGAAAACAATATTAGTACTCAGCTTTTAATGAAGTCAGAATTAAGAGGGCATATAGAAAGCCCTAACTACTACTTCACTGCAAACACAACACAGATAAACGAACATCTGGACCTGTTGATGCTAACCCAAGGATGGAAAAAATACGATTTGTCATCTATCTTACAGGAACATGTACCTCAACCCCAACATCCGATGGAGATAGGACAATCACTTACCGGAAAGGTTAAGCCGCTCTTCTGGAAAAGCATGAACGGAATAGAGGTTGTCGGCTTCAGTAATCACTGGAAAGCCGTACACGCACAAGTAGACAGCGTAGGGAACTACTTTTTCAACGGAATTGAGTTTCCGGATAGTACCGCATTCACCATTAACGCCATTAATAAAAGAGGAAAAGCGAAAGGGGTAATGATTTACCCGGACGCAGAGGTATTTCCGGATTCCAAAACATTCATCCCCGCCCCCAAAGGAGTCATACAAGAAAGAACTCAAAGTGCGATGGACGAATACCATCAAATTTATCGGCAGAATAATATCTGGAAAGAGATTATGTTGGATGAGATAAACGTTACAGCCAAATATATCAGCAAGACAGGAAAATTAGCAGGGGAGTTTGCCGGATATGCCGATTATGTAATAACCGACAGGATGATAGAAGCAGAATACAAAAATAAGAGTGTGTGGGATATTGTCTATGAAAACATTATACTCAAAACACCGGGAATCGGAAAATTAACAGAAGACCAATATATATACCGAGGAAAAGAGCTGCGTTTTGTTGTAGATATGAACCTGGTAGAATCTACTGACTTGCAATACTATATGGCAAGTGAGATCGCATCTATCTCTTTTTTCCGGGATGCTCAAAGCGTACCGGTTTATGTCCCGAATGCACCTTTCCTGAAAGGAGCCGAATGGCAGGTAGGCCCCAAACTGAAAGAGAGTAACACGATCACCGGAGGAGTAAGCTTTAAGGAAAAAATAGAAGAAGGGTGGAAAAACGATGCAAACGAGAATACCGGATGGAAGAATACAGACTTTCAGAAGCATACCGCCGAAATGGACAAATACAAAGGTGTCATTCTCATCGAATTGAAGAATGGAGGCTCCGCCCATTATTATCGCCCATCGCTGGGATTGGCTACCCTTTATCCGTTAGGTTACCAGAAGCCAGCAGAGTTTTATTCACCCCAATACGATGTACCCGATTCGCTACAAACCGACAAGACCGATTTTAGGACAACTATTTATTGGAATCCCCAAATACAAACCGATTCTACCGGACGTACCAAAGTATCTTTCTATACCACAGATATGAATCACGATATGGAATACGTACTGGAAGGGATTACTGAAAATGGAGTACCCTGCAGAGTTACAGGACGGATAAAGACTAAATAGGACTTGCATCCAAGTAAAGTGATACTACTTAATTCAAGGTTTCAAAAAATAGAATATCCGTATCAAACGTTTTTTTTCAAACCGAATTATTGTCGGAATAATACATATTTGCTATAAAATGAGTGCTTCGTTACTATAGAATCAGGATTTTCTGCGCTAAATTTGCCATATCATCCTTATTAATATTGTTATCTTAAATTTTATGCACTCATGTACATACGAATGAAATTTATTATTGTTGTTGTTTTATGTTTATTCCCTTTTTTACAATCTTCCGCCCAATTGCGCCAAAAACTTCTATTGGATCAAGAATGGGAGTTCCGTTCAGACAAAGACGGAAATAATTTAACTTGGGAAAAAGTAACAGTCCCGCATACCTGGAATGCAACAGATGGCCTGACTCCCGACTACTATCGGGGAACGGGCGAATACCGCTATCATCTGAACATATTGCCGGAGATGTTAAAACAACGTGCTTTCCTACGTTTTGAAGCAGTCAGCCAAGTAGCTGATGTCTTTGTGAACGGCATCCCGGTGGGGAACCATAAAGGTTCATTTAATGCTTTCTGTTTTGAGATAACTTCTTCATTAAAAAAGGGAGACAACCTTATAGAAGTAAAGGTTTCCAATCGTTTAGACAACGATATCGCTCCCCTATCCGGCGATTTTACTGTTTTTGGCGGTATCTACCGACCGGTATCTCTACTTGTACTGCCCAAGACTTGTGTCACTCCATTAGATTACGCTTCTTCGGGAGTCTATATACATCAAAACAAAGTAGATTCCAAACAGGCAGAATTATCTGTCGTAACCAAAGTGAATAGCAACAAGGCAGAAAAAGATTTATCTGTAAAAACCAGTGTGTTTAATGCGAAAGGACAACTTGTAGGCAACTGTATCACCCGGAAAGCATCCGGAAAAGACGAGACCGTTGAATTTGTCAACAAGCTGAACATAAAACAACCTGTTTTGTGGAACGGAAAAAAATCCCCTCATCTGTATCGTGTTTTTATAGAAGTAATGAAAGGAAATACCGTAGTAGACACTTTATCTCAGTATGCCGGGTTAAGATACTACTCCGTCGATGCTCAAAAAGGTTTCTTCCTAAACGGTAATCCCTATAAAATAAAAGGTGTAAACAGACATCAAGACCGGGCCGGAAAAGGATGGGCAATAACAAACAAGGAGCATAATGAAGACATGGAATTGATCAAAGAGATAGGAGCCAACGGAATAAGACTGGCCCACTATCCACATTCTGACTTTTTCTATTCGCTATGCGACCGGGAAGGTATGCTGGTATGGGCAGAGATTCCTCTTATAGGCAAAGCATCTCCTACCCCTGCCTTCACCGAAAATATAAAACTGCAATTAACCGAGTTAATCCGGCAGAACTTTAATCATCCTTCTATCTTTTGCTGGAGCTTGTTCAATGAACTGTGCGAAGGAGATGTAAAAAAACTGATACAGGAATTGAATGAAGTAGCCCATAAAGAAGATCCGGGACGTCTGACAGTTGCTGCCGCCAACGTAGAAAACCGACCGGAAAATGTAATTACAGATATCATGGCGTACAATACTTACCCGGGATGGTATTGGGCACAACCTTCCACTATGAAATCGTCCGTAGCACACTGGAACCGTCTGGTGGGAAACAAAGGTATCTGTGTCAGTGAATATGGTGCAGGAGCCAATATCTGGCATCACCAACAAGACGTTCAATCAGCCCCCAAAACAGATGGAATCTTTCATCCGGAAGAGTGGCAGACCATTGTTCACGAGCAGAATTACCGGGGAATAAGTAGCAGCGATTTCGTATGGGGATCTTTTGTATGGAATATGTTCGACTTTGCAAGTGCCTCCAGAAACGAAGGAGATATACTGGGACTAAATGATAAAGGGCTGGTTACTTATGACAGAAAAGTCAAAAAAGATGCTTTCTACTTTTATCAATCGGCATGGTCAGAGTCACCGGTTCTACATATCACGAGCAAAAGAGATATTGCCAGAAGAGAACCCGCCACTGATATCAAAATTTATTCTAACTGTGATCACATTCACCTAAAAGTGAACGGACAAGACTGTGGACATCCTGACAGAGAGGATAATATCCTTATCTGGAAAAACGTATCACTCAAAAAAGGAGAAAACCGGATCGAAGCATCCGGAAAGAAAGGTACTATCGAGCTGACAGACCAGTGTAAATGGGTTCTTTTAGATAAGAAAAAGTAAACATAACCCACTATCTTATAAATGTATAACACCCCAAATAAGCACCATGAAGAAAATACTTTTTTTGTTTCTATGTTTCTATACAAGTCTCACCTATTCTCAAACTAAAAAAGAGGTTGTGGACTATGTAAATCCTTTCATCGGCACTGCTCTCAAAGGTGAAGGAGGCACGGTACCCTACGTCGGTACACCTTTTGCCATGACCAGCTTTCTCCCGCAGACCAGAGAGAACAAAATGGGAGGTATGGCATACGTCTATGATGATAAACACATTATGGGATTTTTAGGTTCCCATCAACCCACCATCTGGATGGGAGATTACGGTTATGTATCGGTTATGCCCCAAGTAGGAGAAACGGTGAAAGTTCTTCCGGAAGACAGAAAGATGAGTTTCAATCACAAAGATGAAAAAGCCTCTCCCCATTATTATTCCGTCACTCTAACCGATAAACAGAAGAACCGCATTTTTACAGAATTGACAGCATCCAGCCGGTGCGCAATGCTCAACTTCCGTTTCCCCAAGAATCAGAAACCCCGGTTAATCATCCAAGGCATTAATCTGAACCCTGCCCTGAACGATTGGTGCAATCATCTGAGCCATCGCCTGAACACCATAAAAGGTTGGGTGAAAATAGATACGGAAAACAACGAGATTATCGGTTACAATCCGGACAGGCAATCGGCACAAATAGGACCGGACCTCCCCAATTTTAAAGGATACTTCATCATCCGCTTCAACCGGGATATAAAAGATTTCGGTTGCTGGAACGATTCCACCCTTTATCCGGGAGAAAAGGAGTTATACGGCACCCGGATGGGAGCCTATATAGACTTCGACAAAAGCTCCCCGCAAATACAAGTGCAGATCGCAACCTCTTTCATAAGCATCGAACAGGCACGTATGAATCTGGAACATGAGGTTCCCGAATGGGACTTCAAACAGTTATGCAATAATACCAAAAAGGCATGGAACGACAAGCTCTCCAAATTCCACATCAAAGGAAACGATAAAGATGATGCACCGATATTTTACACAGCACTTTATCATTGTTATCTGTTTCCCCGTGAGTTCTCGGAATACGGAAAATATTACAGCGCCTTTGATGATAAAATCCACGATGGATTCTCGTACAATGACTATTCCCTTTGGGATACATTCCGTGCATTCCATCCCTTAATGACCCTTATAGAGCCCGAGTTGACCGGCGACTGGATTACTGCATTGCTACAAATGTATAAAGAGGGCGGCTGGCTGCCTATGTGGCCCAATCCCAGCTATACCAATATTATGATAGGTACTCATGCAGATGCCGTGATAGCCGATGCCTACATGAAAGGGATTCGCAACTACGATATCGGTCTGGCCTATGAAGCCCTACGCAAAAACGCAATGGTCCCTCCTGATTGCGACACACAAAGAAGATACGGAGACCGTGACTATTGGACCTCTTTTGAAGGACGTGCAGGAGCCAGCTATTACCACTCCCTCGGATATGTAGCCGATGACAAGACAGCAGAGTCCGTTTCCAGAACTTTAGAATATGCATACGATGACTGGTGCGTGGCACAAATGGCAAAAGACTTAGGAAAAACCGAAGACTACAACCGCCTGATGCAGTTCAGCCAGAATTACAGAAATCAATACAATGCCGAAAAAGGATTCTTCCTGCCACGTAATTACGACGGAAGCTGGATAGATTTGGACGATCACTCACGGCACGGATTAACAGAGGGTTCCAAGTGGACCTATCTATTCTGTGTTCTTCAAGATATCCCCGGCATGATCGACATGATGGGAGGAGAAAAGGCATTCTCCGCCAAACTGGACCGTAACTTCGAAGAAGACCACTACCGGCACGACAACGAACCGGGACATCATTACATCTACCTGTACAACTACTGCAACGAACCGTGGAAAACACAGGAACTGGCTCGTAAACACGTGAGAATAAACTATAAGAATTCTCCCGACGGCGTAAATGGTAATGACGATTGCGGTCAAATGTCCGCCTGGTATCTTTTCTCGGCAATGGGATTCTATCCGGTAACTCCCGGAAGTAATGAATTTGCCATAGGAGCTCCCCAATTACCGGAAATCAAAATCCAATTGAAAGATCACGAATTAACGATAAAAGCAGACAACCTTTCAGAAGAAAACCAATATGTACAATCCGTATTTCTGGATGGGAAAAAACTTCTAAAGCCTTTTATCAACTATTTCGACTTGATCGGCGCTAAAGAACTACGCTTCATTATGGGAAACAAACAAACCGTCTACAAATAAACCAAATTACAACACGACTTTACTATTATTTATCAAAGTATAAGAGGGTACTTCACAAACAAAAAAGTACCCTCTTATCTGTTTGTGAAAAAACTGATATATTGTCCAATACTGATAATCAGAGAATTTTACAACTAACTTGACGATTCATCTTGAACTTCTCTTACCAGAACACCTGCTCTCCATCTACATACGTAAAAATTCGTTCTTCTTTTCCTCTCGTTAGGTTTCTTAAAAAATACAGTCCGCCAGAAGGCACTTCGGTATATTCCAACTTTATAGTAGTAGCAATTTGTTTTCCTAAAGAGGCCCAATGATAGTTTAATACAGAGCCCACATCGTCATAATATTTCTCAATGCCATCCACCTCTCTATAAGAGTAGTGTCCGGGCATATTCTTTATTAAAAACTTCGCAGCTTCCAGTTTCAATGAATCCTCTTCATAAAAGGCCAATGCCTTCTCCAGTTCTCCCCGATTTTCTTTTGCCAAAATTAATGCTTTTTCTAATTGAGAATCATATCTTTGACAACTCGAAAAACAAGATAAAAAACAAGATAAAAAACAAGAAAAACATAAGATAATACATTGTTTCATAAATGTGCCTTTCATTAAATTCAATACAATAGAATTTACTTTTCAGATTGACTCCGAGTTCCAGAATTAGGAAGCAATCTAAACACTAAATACCCAACAACTATAGCAACCAGAATACCTACAAAAATACGAAACGAACCTAATGTTTCTGTAAAATAACGAATTCTTATATATAAATCAATAATCGAACTACCAATAAGTATCGTAACAAATAACTGCCAAGGTTTTACCCTTCCACACAACCTGCCTATTACAACAGTTGTAAATGCTTGAAAAATCACACAAGTGATGATTGCAGCACTTTCGGTTTGTATCATCAACAAAGGACTAGTAACTATAAATAGCAATACAGATGCAATAAAAACGCCAATAAGAATCTTCACACTATTCCCATGCATAACTCATATAATTAGAAATCAAACAGTTCAAATTCGCAACTAAACGTCTATACCCAACCAAGCGCATTTCAAGAAACCTCACCTTAACATATCCACTAAACAAACTATCATCATTAAAATAGTAATAATGATAGGAAAATAATCTACGGACTGTTCTTTCTTATTTCCTTTTACTATAAGCACTTTTCTTATTTCAATAAAAAACAGAGTTCCCCATGTCGAAAAATACATAACATTATTCAATAGATACTCTTTTCCCCCTATAGGATATACTCTGTTTATTAATGAAAATAGTATAGATAAAAAACAGACAATTATATATATAGTATAATCATTTCTCATATATCAATGATGCTGACGTTGGCAATTTTCAAAATCACGTTTAGCAGCCTGCAAATCATCATCCAATTTATCTAAAGCTGCAAGAACACATGCACAAGCACCCGGTCCAGAAACAATCAAACACGAACATGCCAATACTGCTGTACTGCATTTAGCTTCAGCATAGTTACGAGCAGAATTATATTGTTCATAACATGTGGCATACAATACCTCTGATCGAGTCTTTACTTTTACAATATTAGAAGCTTCAAAGTGATCATTAAAAAGTTGTATCTTTTCCATCTGATTTAATCGTTCATATTGCGTATTAGCCAATAAACTATTCATCTTCGCTCCTAATCTCTGTAAATCGTTAAGCATATCAGCTTTATTTATAATATCCAACAAATAATCATCATCATTCACATTAGACATTAATTCATTATAATCACTTTCACTTAATGTTTCCTTATACATAAGAAATTTAGCCATAACTGATTCATTCTCTTTAATAAAAGCTAAAAACTCATTTGAATTTTCAACAGATATCATAAGCAAATTTTTATTCACAAAAACATTCAAGTAACATTGGTCTTTATCCTCCCACCCAAAACAATTTTATATTTCATCATTAAGTGTACACAATATAAGTCGTATACTTTTTTAGTTACAAACATAGAAATTGAGCCTGATAATCCATATAATGTGCTTCAAATCCTCCGGAACCAAACCCGAACCAAGGTTTGATTGCTATCATATTTAAACAACAAATCCAAATCAATAATCGGCCATCGGCCGAGTTTCTTTTCAGAAAATAAAGAAAAACAATCAGTACTACTAAAACACCTATTACCAATACAATTTTCTGTAGTTTATTCCAGGAAACAGACTGATACCCCCAAATAGCAACCAACATAAATATACTCAATACTCCTGCCCGTGAGCCTGACAAATATTGTAGGATTCCATATAATGCCTGCAAAGCACATGAAATAATAATAGCATAGATGATCCCTTGCATTTCAAAAAAAAAAGATCTTTTTCGCTGTGAGAGAATTAAATAATAGACAACTAATACAATTCCCATAGTAATAGTCATATACCATTTAGGCACTATTCCTGTGTCAACAAATTCAGAGCTATTAAAGAATAACGCTCCCAAACAAAGTAGTGAAAACAGAATCATCTCCCTAATAATCATATCTGTCTCCTTTCTTTGTTAAGAAGCGTACATTCTTTACAATCCCCATATACTAAGCCGATACTTTATCGGTACCTGTGCAAAATTACATGGATTTTAAATCACAGTCTAACCTTCTTGGATTTCACAGAACCTTCTCCCGAAACCAATCCGTCTGCACTCACTTTTACTTTTATTTTTCCCGGATTAAAGGTCGTTCGTACAGCCACTCTCATCAAACCACCCTCTGCTTGCAATTCATGATCTCCGGGAGCATGATAAGCTAAATCCTTACCCTCAGTCACATAGAAGTTATAAGACCCCTTATAGACTCCTTCCCCCTCTACTTCAAACTTCAAAAGATGATCGGCCCTGGGACACCAGCGACCGGCTTTATCCACAATCTTAGCCGTCACAATAAAGGCATCGGAAGCATTGGCACGTAATACAAACTCTTCACCGTCGGGTTTGGCAGTCTGCTTCTCGATAGTGACCTGTATTGCATAAGGTTCATCGGACGACTCTATCTTTTCGGAGCAGACAGGACGCTTATCATAATCCAGTCCAACCGCCTCAACAATACCCGGTTCCCAATAAATCTCTTTCCAGGTACAACGACGGGTTGCCTGATCCGGCTCAACGATCCCATAGGATTTCTTATTGATAAACAGTTCTACATAAGGACAATTACTCCAGGCATCCACATCCTGAATACCCGAATAGTTCCAATGGCTTTGAAGAGCAACTCCCGGCCGTTTAGAAAACGGTACCCAAAGTGCTTTCTGATAAATCCGATACTTCAACTTTGGAAAGCGATTGGCGTCCATCGCACAGGAACCCAGACTCTTCTGATTCCTCATCCCATTCAGATAAATCGTATACCCCTCGCCATACGTCTCTGCCAACATCCAATCGATCCAGCCGCATGCCTGCCTGTCGAGATCATGAAGATAATCCTGTACATAAGGCTGAGAGAACTGCTTTTCATTATCGTAATCGAAGCGGGCAATACACCAGCTGGGCTGACCGTTCCAATTGGTACCATAAACTTCCGTATTCAGAGAAGGATGTCCCTGTACTTTCTCATAACGATTGGTATAGCCTATCACAATCGGCTCCTTCTCATCCCATTCCGGAGGATAACCATCACGATTCAATACCAGACGCGGTTGTATATAATCCCATTTCTTTACCTCCTCAAGCGTATAAGAAGGCAAATATTTATCACCTTCATAGGCCAGCCCATTGTTCGATTCCCAAATAACCACCGAAGGATGATTGCGGAATGCAATAATCGCATCACGGTCGTACTCTCGTTTATAAGTCTTGGCCGGTTCGTTTTTCAAGGCCCACTCATTGTCTCCACTGTTTACAATCAGCAGAATGCCATACACATCACAAGCCTGAAAAGCTTCGGCAAACGGAGGTTGATGCCCTACGCGGAACGCATTTCCTCCACACTCGGCAATATAAGCGATGTCCTGCCAACGCAAAGCTGCCGGAACGGCGGCTCCCAAACCCGGATAAATGTTTCTGTTGCCAAATCCCCGCAAAATACATTTTTCACCGTTGACATAGCAATGATTTTCATCCCAGGTAATTTCACGTATACCGAATTTCTCACTTTTACTATCCACCTGTTTACCGTCTACATACACTTTATTCTGCACGGTGTACAAATATGGAGTGCCCGAACAGCCGATAGGATACCATAAGTTCGGATTTTGAATGGTTTCCGTCCGATCAAACAGATGAGTAGCGCCGGGTGCCACATTTCGCTGTTCGGTAAATGATAACACCGTACGTCCCCGTTCATCTTGTAAATAAGTACGCAGTTCGACTGCCTGTGTATGCTCCGAAGAGTTCTCAACATTCGTTTGAAACCTTACGACAGCCTCCTGCGGCGTAGCAGATACCGTTCCGAAATAAGTGCCCCATTTGTTTAAAGGAGAGTAACTGTTGAATGGGATATGCACTTTATCTTTCTTATGCATATAGACAGGACTCACAATACCTCCCATTGCCTGTCCGAATCCTTCATTCTCACCGAATCCCGGCCAGGCAAAGAACGTATTTTTCGCATTCGAGACTTTAATCGCAATCTGATTCTCTTCACCCCATTTTATATATTTGCTGATATTCACCACAAAAGGAAGAGAGCTGCCTACATGAGTCACCACTCCCGGTTGTTTAACCCGTGTATTCCCGGAAATAGCCTGCCCGTTCACAAAGACAATAGCTGCCAGATTCACTCCCTGGAATTCCAAAAAAATCTCCTTCTCCCGATCCTTCCCATCGAAAAAGAGTTTCTTTCTGTACCAGCCTTCTCCCCGCCAGCAACGTTCTCCCGTACTTGCATTCAGATAAGTATCATGTTCGTTGTAGCAATGTGGGATGCCGACCTCTTCCCATCGTGTATCATCAAAATCTGCTCCTGCCATTTCCTGATCCGGATGATCATTTTCAACCGGATGAATGGCCAGCTCACTGACACGCACCGGTAATTCTTCTTTTTTTTCAGAGAAGCATTTCAAACCGGAAAGCTTTATATAACGGTAAGTCACCGGAATCGGTACAGAAAGTGAAGTGCTCGTAACGGTTGCAACATACCCTACCGTATTATTGACACTCGAGATATCGCCTTCTTTATACAATTCGCACTGCTGTCTGTCTATACCGTCTGTCAACGAATTCCATTGTTTATTATCAAGGCTTACTTCCACTTTTACAGTAGCAAAATATACCCGGTTCCCCTTGAAAGACAATTTGACTTTTCCCGCCTGTTTATTCTCATGCAGATCGATGAGCAGACTTGGTCCCGGTGCATCATTTGCTACCCATTCCGTATTCATATCACCATCATTGATCACAGGTACTGCCTGCGTACCACAGAGAATACGGGCATCTTTTGCCAAATCCATCTCTTGTCGAACGACTTTGGAAAACCTCCAGGGTGTTTCTCCCAAATTTATAGGCTTCTGCTCTTTAGCATATCCGCTCTGAATAAACAAAACAGCACAAGCAAAACATAAATATTTTCTCAATATCATACAGTAAAAATTCTTTTTATTACATCATTACTACTTTCTGTCTTTTCACAGCAGAATCGGTCTCGATCCTGACAATATAAGTGCCTTTTCCCATCAGATTGACAGTACCGGTCCCGTGAATCCGACTTTGATACGTCACGCTGCCATCAATGCCGAATACAGTCATCTTCCCCATGCCAGAGATCGAATAATTCAGAGACTGCCCATTGGAAGAAATTAAAATAGCATCCTCTTCTTTGAGGGTAGTAATACCGGTGGTTCCATCCACCTTCACAGTAGCTTTTGCAAAAAGTCCACCTCTTCCTCCATTGTCAATGGCTTGTACTCCCCATTCATATTCACCGTCCGATTCTACTTTAATCTTATAAGAACATTGAGTGAGATAACCGGAAACAGAACCTACTTTAATAAAACCGGAAGTAATATCCGCCGGTACGGTCATGCAGCATTTATCACCTTCCTTCTTCTTCAAATAAACATTATACCGTAAAGCTTTCTGAGGAGTAACATCATCGGCAGCCTCTTCCCATGCCAAAGAAAGAATATCGGAACCTTCGATCAACTTTGCCCGTAAATTTTGCGGCATCCCCGGCGCTTCGTTCTTGCCGGCAACAGAAGTATTTTTCCAAAGTTGTGTATCACAACCGGAAGAACAGGCCCCATTGGACCATCCGGAAATCCATGCATCCAACAGTCCGTCATTATCAATGTCGATCAGATGTTCATTGCCATGAGTGACTCTGGGGAATGCCCATCCGTAATCGTCCTGATTGTACCATGCAATCGGCTCAAAATCAAAATCACCTTTATTGACATATAGCCACGTGCTGTGCTGATGCGTATTATTATGACCACCCACCAGCATATCGGGCAGTCCGTCATGATTCACATCGCCAAAAGAGAGCTGTCCGCCATCTATCGGCAACAGATGTTCATTTTCTATTTTCTCAAAATTACGCTCTCCCTTGTTTTTATAGATATAGAATTGCTTTTGATTATTATTGAAATAGACTCCCGTCATAATGATATCTGCCAGACCATCGTTATTCAGATCATATACATCACATGAAGAGTTACAAGTAGTGTCAAACTTAAAATCCGATTCCTTAAATGTACCATTCTGCTGATTCCAGTAAACGTGTACTTCCGACTCTCTTGAATAACCATATCCGGTAGACACGATATCCAGCCAGCCATCATTATCCAAATCGACAAAGCAGACACTGCCATCGGTCAAACCATGGAAAGGCTTTGTTCCCTCCAAAGGAGTTTTCTGCAGTTCGAAATACTCTCCTTTTATATTCTTAAACAGATATACCGCTCTGACCGCATCTTCATAATCTTCCCGGTTCACCCTCGTATGTTCATCAAAGCCCGTTACAAGCAAGTCCGTATAGCCATCGTTATCATAATCACCCGCAACCGCCCAATTGTGTCCTTTTCCTCCGGTCTTTCCATTAAACACCGGCATCAAACCAGATTCCGCCACCGGCATTTCCTTAAACTTGCAAGTACCATTATCCTGTACTCCCTGATTAATATACAAACGTGCCTGGATATTGGATAGGCGTGTATCCAGATCATTCCACTGATAATACCAATCGCCCAGTCCCGGAAGAAAAAGATCCAAAAGACCGTCGTTATTCATATCAAACCAAACCGGGCATGAAAAAGCAACTCCTGCAAATGGGGAGGTTAATTTACGGAAAGTACCATCCCCGTTGTTCTGGTAAAAGTTGCTCTGAATTTTCGTAGCACTACCGTGATTATTCTTATCACTATAAAACAGGTCGAGTGTCCCGTTATTGTTGTAGTCCCCCCAAGCTGCATTCACATAGGTGGCATGAATAAAATTAATCGGGTCACCTCCCGTACTCGACTGTACCGGTTTATCCATATATTCAAACCTGATGTTCTCAATATCTCCCGGAACCTGTGCGTGCAGCAACAAACTAAAGCAAAAACTGCTGCATGCAATAAAAAATAGTTTCTTCATAATATAATATTTAAGAGAAGGTTTTACATCTGTCTATTATAGATTTTTCAAAGGTTTCTATTACAAGTCGTTTAAAGACCATTTGTCTTTCCATTCTATCGTAATACTGTCTGCCGAATGAAATTGAACAGGTAACCAAATATATCTGGAATTGATTAAATCCAGTTTATTCCATTTGTCGAACATGGCAATGTATTTATCATTTTCGGGATCTACTGTTATGACATGCGTACTTTGTCCGCCAAACGTCCTGTCGGCATTCTCACCCACACAAGGGTTCCCCATTGCCGTCCACTCTCCCAACATAGAATCTGCTATGGCATATTCCGCTTCATTAGGATCCCAGCCGCTACATCCGGACGTGATCATATAATATTTATCCTGCCTTTTAAAGACAGCCGGTGCTTCTCTGAACTTTCCGGGGAAAACCGCCTTATAAGTTTCAGTATGTTCCAGATAATCATCCGAAAGTAAATGAATATATAAAGTAGAATTACCTTTGGTAGAGTAAACATGATAAGCCTTCCCGTCCCCGTCTTTGAACAGTGTCATATCCCGGCTTTCTTCTCCATACGGACGAAGAGAGTGTAAATACTTGAAACCACCGGTCGGACTATCCGATACGGCAACACCGGTAGCTGCTTTCGAATAATTATAACTATCAATGTGCATCCACATCACAAACTTACCAGTCTTCTCATTATAAATCACTTTAGGTCGTTCTATCACCATAGAAGGATGAATATCCGATTCCGGATTGGCCATATCCGGCTTTAACGCTACCCCCTCGAACTTCCAGGAATGCAGGTCTTTGGATGAATAGCAGGCTACCCCGCCGGCCTCTGTCCGGTAACAATCCCATTCTACACCGGGTGCATGATAGGTAGAATCATTTTTATATTCGCCATACCAATAATACGTCCCGTTATGATACAGAACTCCTCCTCCATGCGCATTAATCATGTTCTGTTCCGTATCCGTCCAGACCTCACCGGGATAAATCATTTTTGGGCCACATGAATAAAGTCCGATTGCAACTATGCTCAACAGTAAAAAATTAAATGTTTTCATTTTGTCAAATTTATATTATAATCATTTGTGTTTGTCATCCTTTGTTGTTTCTCAAATTCCTTCGGTGTCATACCAAACTGTTTTTGAAACAATTTGATAAAATAAGAGGGAGAGTTTATTCCGACGATATAGCACACCTCTCCTGTGCGATAATGCCCTTCGGCTATCAGCTCGGAAGCCTTTTTCAATCGTATCAAACGGATAAAGTCCGTAGGCGATGTTCCGGAGAGTGCCTTAATCTTACGATGCAGGCTCGACCGACTCATGTTGATAATCTCCGACAAGCGTTCCACACCGAAATTAGAATCGGTGATATTCTCTTCAATGATACCTATAATTTTATTTATCAGCTCTTCATCCGCTTTGCACAGTCCTATCGACTGCGAAGTGACATAAGGTTTCTTGATAAACGCTTCTTTCTCCCTCTTTCTGTTTTCAAGAAGCGAATTCAGTTGTGTCGTCAGATACTTAAACGAGAAAGGTTTCTCGATATACGCATCAGCCCCGGTTTCAAGTCCTCTGATCTTACTGTTCAAGTCATTCTTAGCCGTTAGCAACACTACGGGTATATGGCAATACTCAATGTCCGTCTTTATTTTCCTACAGAGTTCAAAACCGTCCATGATAGGCATCATGATATCCGTAACGACGATATCGACATTCACCCTTTGGATAATATCAAATGCTTCGGCACCGTTAGTGGCTTTTTCCACAGAGAAGTTCAAACTCAGCTTTTCGGTCATAAACGATAGCAGTTCAAGATTATCTTCTACCACCAAAATCGTTTCCTGTTTCGATTGCTGCTCTACAAAATCGTCATTATAAATATCGATGTTGGTTTCTTGCCGGGATATATCGCCCTTTGGAATGGCTAATGTAAAAATATTCAGCCCATCGTTACTTTTATAGAGCAACACACCATGATGCAATTCGGCAAGTGACCGTGCCAATGACAGTCCGATGCCGGAACTTGCATTTATATTTGCATTCTTTTTCAATTGATAGAAAGGATCGAATATTTTATCGGCCATTTCGGGAGGTACTATCTCACCGTCGTTCTTTATAATCAGATAGAATTGCATATCGTCCTCTTCAAGTTCCACATCGATTGTATGTTCGGAGTAACGGATCGCATTTGAAAACAGATTGTTCAGAATTTTAATAAAAGATCCTCGGTCGATCAATGCATGGACAGGCAGCTCCGGCATATGAAGTTCTATTTTCTTATTTATAGACAATGCCATCGGAAGAAACTCCTGATATACCTCATCCACAATAGCCGATATATTCCCAACGACAAAATTCATTGTCACCTTATTGGCATCCACCTTTCTGAAATCCAGGATCTGATTAATCAAAGTAAGCAGTTCCGATATGTTCCTCTGCATGAGTTGGACATTCTTCTTTATCTCATGATCTTTAATATCCATCTCGGCCAAAGACTCGAGAGGACCGTTGATCAACGTCAGCGGCGTTCGTATCTCATGGGCTATGTTAGTAAAGAAATCGATTTTGGAGCTATACAGTTCTTTCTCCTTTTCACTCTCAAACATCCGTTGCTTTTCCAATGTCTTCTTCTTACTCACATACAAGTAATATCTGGTTGTTAACCAAACACATACAATCAGAAGGATCGCATAGCAAATGTTGGCAGTCCAGGTCTTCCACCAAGGAGGAAGGATGATAATCTCGACAGAAGCCCCCTCCTGATTCCATACTTTGTCATTATTACTTGCTTTCACAACAAACCGGTATTTTCCGGGAGCAAGATTGGCATAAGTCACACTTTGATTATCTCTTGTAAAGATCCAGTCTTTATCAAGATTCTCCATCTTATAAGCATATTGATTGGCCGCCGGGCAGGCATAGCTTAACGCAACAAATCCCAGTTCTATACTATTCTGATCGTGTTGTAGGGTTATCTGTTTAGCCTGCAGATAGCCGCTATTCGTCCCCTTATCATATAATTCACCGGATGCTTCATCGTTTTTATGCTTTATATAAGTAATATACACAGGAGGGATAAAGCTATTCTGCTCCAGTCTCTCAGGAAAGAAAGAGATCAGCCCTTCCAAAGTTCCAAAAAACAATTCACCCGTACTGCTTGCCAATGCAGATTTATAATTGAACTGGTTGCTGGGCAGACCATTATCCGTTGAATAGGTCTCAATGGTAAAATTCTGCGGATCAAACTGTACCAGCCCGCTATTAGTACCAAACCATAAATAGCCGTTTTTATCCTCAACAATCTTGTATGCAGTATCATCGGGTAACCCCTCTGCCAGTGATACGGTACGGAAATTATTCTCCTTACTGTCGTATTTACAGATACCGCCCCGGTCCGTTGCAAACCAGATATCGCCATTGCTCGTTTCCGTAATACTGCTGACGGAGTTAGAACTTATCGAATGTTTATCATTGATCTGGTTCGTATAATGCTCTATCTGCTGAGTTTTCTGATTATACTTGAACACACCGTTTCCCATCGTCGCTATCCAGATATTGTCGTTAGCATCCTCCATAATATCATATGTATAGCACAGACCAAATTCGGGCATATTGACAAATTCCATCGTTTCCTTATTACCCTTATAAATCCCCCAGGCATTCCCTAACCAGACGTTGCCGAATTTATCTTCCCCCAAAGCATATAAACTGAATTCATTCAAGTCTAACTGTTTTCCGGAATAATGCCGGGTGTTATAGCTACCGGCAGAAACGATATCCAATCCTTTCTTAAACAATCCTACCCAGATATCTCCGTTAAGGTTGAGCAGACTCAGCGTCTGTTCCGAAGTCAAGTCTCTACCTATATCTCTTCCCAACTTTTTAAATGTTTGCTTTTCGGGCGAGAAAATATTCACTCCCGCATCTTCGGTACTTATCCATATATTTTGGTTATTATCTTCAATGATCTCTCTTATCCGTTTACTGCTGATCGTTTCTTCACGACTCAACGGTATATACCGGGTGAATTTCAGCACAGAACTGGAGAGATAATTAATACCTCCGGCATTGGTTCCTACCCAGATTCCCCCTTCCCGATCCTGATAAATCTCCCCGACCTGATTATCTGAAAGCGAATAACTGCACATAGGATCGTTGTATATTCTGAAAACCTCTCCTTTTTCTTCATCGATAATGTAGATACCATATTGCGTACCGACCCATAATTTGTTATTCAACTTCGCTATACAACGGATAATCTTATAATGCACATCCGGTACATTTACATCGGTTACCGCATTCTTCCTCTTATTTATTCTACGCAGTTTACCTTCATGTATACCCAAAATAAGATGCTCGCCATCGTCAGACATCGTATAAATATTCTCTCCCGCCAGTGTATTTCCATTCGTATCACCAAGGTATTGAGTAAATTCATCCGTCTGTTTATCATATAGATATACTCCTTTCCCATTTGTCCCAATCCAGACCCGGTTACTTTGATCTATGCACATACTCTGCGGATTCCCATGATCGGGAACCGTTTTCTTTCCAAATGCATAAAACTTCAGCTCTTTGCTATCCTGAATATAGCGGAATAATCCCTGATTAGGAACAACAATCCATATATTGCCATCCCGGTCCTCCCCGATATCCGAGATCCAATCGGTCATGGTAATCCCTTCCGTCGTCTGTGTATTCATATAAGTAAAAATTTCGGTTTGAGGATCTAATATAAAGACCCCTTTATCCGTGCCGACCCAGAGATGTTTCTCCCTGTCTTCAAAAAGAGAGGATATGTTGTTATTCTGTTTTTGCGCTACATAATCATAGCAATCGAATATTTTGAAAGTATTCCCATCATACCGGTTCAGCTTATTGCGGGTGCCAAACCACATAAAGCCATTGCTATCCTGAATGATCGCTTTCACATTGGATTGCGACAATCCCTTATCTCTACCGATTATGTTGAAATAATAATTATTCAACCCATATCCGGATATGTTGAACAACAACATCAAGAGGAAAACGGTAATAGTCAATTGGGGGTGTTTCATATTCTTTATAAACGAATTATTTGAGGGCAAATATAAATAAAAAGAAGAGAACGATTCTTTCAAAAAATAGCAAATTGGTAGTACGTATCACCATCATACAAGGCTTTCCAAAGCACTTCGTACAAATACAACATAAAATGAAACCTATGTAAAGATATACACGAAGCCAACAAATAACCATCCATACCTTGTCAGTTTTTCCTTCCGGAACAACAAACAATAACCGATTAACGAACAGCCATTGTCATCATACACGGAAAATGATATTTCACCCACATAAATAAAACGTATTCCTTAATATATAAAAACACCCGGATGTTTTTCGTACACAAAAAGCAATTCTTAATTTCCAACGAATACAATCTCTAAAAGATTCGTTTCAATTAATAAAAGAAACGGGATAGATAGCAGATGCCTGTGACCAACTTATTATTTTTTGAATGATTCGTTCTATATAAAAATGGATAGAACGCGTAATTTTGGCATTGGTAATTCACTATATATAAACCGGTTCTTACATAAAATAAGAGTTCATTTCTCAGTTTTCAATAAATAAAGCAAGGAAGATATAACAGTTCAAAAATAGGATCAGATAATAAAGAATCAGGCAGAAGTAGCACGAAGATGTTATAAAAATAATCCGAGATAGCTACAGGCCTAATCAAGAATAGATGTTTAATTTAAATTATTTTACAATGAAAAAAAACACATTACTCATCGGAGCGCTCGCTCTATTAGGAATGAATTCTGCATTTGCACAGGATTTAGTGATCGAAACAATGAAAGGGAATGAGAACATCGAATTGGTTACAGATGCTATATTCGATGTCGGTTATGGCAATATCGGCCAAACATCCACCTCAACAATTATTTGCTTGGGAGAAGTTGATTTTGGAGCTGATGGGAACGCTTATCAAGCTACCGGAGTTGAATTCGCACAAGGATGGGGAGATTTCGGAGTAGAAAGATATGTAGTCCTTCACGCCGGAAATACGTTTGAAGAATCCGTAACTTTCACAGAAATGACGGTAGACAGAACATTCGGCTATCACTGCTTTGAAACATTTGCATGGAATATGAAAGAAGGTGAAGAATTCGAACGTCCTACCGGTAAACAAAAAGTTTGGTTAACTTTCCGTGAAGGAAATGGAAATTTACGTTCTGTCATCTTCTATAAAAATGCGATTGCAGAAGAGGGTATGCAACCATGGATCAATGAATCACCGGAATATGCAGATAAAGCAAATATCATATATGGCGATATCTTCCGAGTAGCAGTCGATGTAGATCCGGAAAACCCAGATGATCCTTTCAAAGATTGTAAGTATAATGAAGAAACAGAATGTTGGGGAGGTGTAGTTAAGGATTTCATTGTCAAATCCGCAGAACCGATTGATTTCGGTGAAGGAGAATTCCAACAATTAGTTGCCTACATTGGTCATGATGGTGAAAGATATAAAGAATATATGGAATTCTACATTGACGAAGTAAAACCGGAAAATATGATTGCAAGAACTTGGACAGGTATCAATTTGCAAAAATGGAACGATTTTACCCCGGTTGCTACCAAACTAAAAGAAGTAAAAGGTTCTCACTATCTGTTTGTGAAATGGGGAGATGCAACCAACCTTCATAGAATCGATCTATTAAAAGAAAATCTTTGGTTTGAGAATCCGGATTGCGGTGTTGTTTATGAGGATATAGCACCGTCTGAAAATGCTGTAGTATTTGTTACCAAAGGTGCAGGTGACGAAGGTGGCGATTGGAGCCAAGGCGATATGGAATGGGAAGTTATAGTTAAAGGCGGCGATGGTGCCCGTGGTGAAGGCTCAAATATCGGTTATACATCCAATGGTGTTGTTGTGGCCTATTATGACATCGATTTCAAAGATGGTGATTATAAAAGAGTTCTTATCAATCATTCCTGTGATAAAAATTATATAGGTACCATTGAAGAAGCTAATTTCTCATTGTATATCGACTTGGATAATATAAATTGGAACAGTGGTAGTACTCCGGAAGATGTACAAAATGCACTTGCAGGACACGAACCGATCGCTGTGGTCAGAGCTCAGGGTACCGGTAAATGGGATACCAAAATGACAACTGCAGCAGCATTGAAAGAAGTGAAAGGAGAACACACCATATATGTTGTTTACAATTTACCAAGTAGTGTAGGTGCTAATATCTATGGTCTCTATTTAGATCCTGATGCCGGTACTGGAACGGGGCTCAAACCGACTGCTACAATCGAGGGCCTAAACGTATATTCCGTAAACAGTGAAATTATTGTAAATGCTACTGAACCGGTAAGTGTTGTTATCTATACAATAAGCGGCATGCCGGTTGCAAACAAAGTATTACCGGCTGGCAATACTACCATCAGCAACTTGCCCGAAGGTATGTATCTATTGAAAGCGACTAATCAGAATGGCGCTGTAAGTATCAGCAAGTTAATGGTAAAATAAGAATCATTATAACTTCTAATTACATAAGGGTACCACATTTCCGGGTACCCTTATTTTTATCCCTCATCTCTAACAACATGAAAACAATGCATATACAAAGACTTTCAATCGTAGGATTTTTCTGCTTCATGGGTATCTTTCTTTCGCACGCTCAAGAATGGAAAATGAAGCAAGCCCCTATGATGACTCCATGGAGTGAAACAATAGACGTGAACAACGTGTTACCCGAATATCCGAGACCACAAATGGTAAGAAAAGAATGGCTCAACTTAAATGGCATCTGGGATTTGCGAAAAGGCATAAAAGGCGAAGCATACGATCCGGAGAATTTCACTTTTACACAAAAGATATTAGTTCCTTTCCCCATAGAATCCGCCCTCTCCGGAATCATGGAAGAGAGCGACAGCCAATGCTATTGGTATAAACGTTCAATAAGTATCCCCGAAACGATGAAAGGGAAAAATATTCTGCTTCATTTTGATGCCGTAGATTGGGAAGCCGTTGTCTATGTAAACGGTATAAAAGTAGGTAAGCATACCGGTGGATACGATCCGTTCTACTTTGACATAACCTCTGCTTTAAAAGACCAAGAAAAACAAGAGTTAGTTGTCTATACATACGATAATACCGGTGCCGAAGGACAAGCGAAAGGCAAACAGGCATTAAATAAATGGGGTTGCTGGTATACTCCGGTAAGCGGTATCTGGCAAACGGTATGGTTGGAGCCTGTCAATCCGGTTTATATAGAGGATTTAATGATACGGCCCGATGTAGACAACTCCTGTTTGAAAATGAGAGTCAATACCAATGAAACATTCGGAGTAACAGTAAATATCAGCTTGCTCGACAAAGAAGGAAATAAAATAGCAACACTGGAAAACGACAAAGTCGGAAGGTTACTGACCATTCCTATCGATAACCCTCATTTATGGTCGGTAGAAGACCCGTATTTATACGACCTCGACATAGCTATCCTAAAAGACGGAATACAGACAGACGCCGTAAGCAGCTATTGCGGAATGCGCAAAATCGAAGTAAAGAAAGTGGGTGAAACGCCCCGTATCTTCCTCAATGGAAAACAAATCTTCCAGATGGGGCCACTCGACCAGGGATGGTGGCCTGACGGCCTGTATACTGCTCCAAGTGACGAGGCACTCCTGTTTGATATAAAAGCGATGAAAGCTTTAGGATTCAATATGATACGGAAACATATCAAGATAGAACCTGCACGTTGGTATATGCATTGCGACAGGGAAGGAATATTGGTATGGCAAGATCTGCCCAGCCCCAACTTACCTTCCGGATACGAAGACTATGCAAAAAAGAACTTTGAAGATGAATCGAAAAGAATTATCACTGCTTTCAGAAACCATCCGAGTATTATCCAATGGGTGGTATTTAATGAAGGTTGGGGACAATTCGATACAGAAAGAATGACTCAAATTGTCATAAGCGAAGTAGGCCAAAGCCTTGTCTGTTGTGCCAGTGGCTGGGTAGACGCTCCCATTGGTGACATTAAAGACTCCCATAGCTACCCGAACCCCTCCTGCCCACTGGACGAAACCAGGGCCGGCGTCTGTGGCGAGTATGGCGGCATTACATTGAAAGTACAGGGACACATCTGGCCCGGAGGCGATTTCCAATACACCACCGTAGAGACCGGAAAAGACTTCACCGTCTTGTTCAACAATTTAGCCGACAAAGTAATAGACCATTATTACTACGGATTAAATGCTGCCGTATATACCCAGCTATCCGATGTGGAGATCGAAAAAAACGGAATCTACACATACGACCGGCGCGTATTGAAGCCCTATTCGGCAACCGGAGAACTAAAAACAAAAATAGAGGAATGTATCAATCTGCCACAAAGCGGAATAAAAGTAAAACCGATTCTTTCTACTGCCAAAGAGCATAAATACAAGTGGAGATATACAACCTCATCCGATGTTCCCCGCCGGTGGTTTGCCAAAGAGTTCGATGACCGCACCTGGGCGGAAGGAGAAGCCGCATTTGGTAGCTCCTCCATATGGAATGGGGCAAACTTAATCTCAACTCCCTGGAATACCTCACAGATTCATATGCGCCGATGGTTCCGTCTGGGCGACGTCACTCCGGAAATGATCAATGCCATGCGCTTCCTGCTTTATCACGACGATGATATTCACATCTACATCAATGGTGTTTGGGCAGCAAGCAAAAAAGGGTCGGTTTCCAATTACATTCCGTTCGATATCTCTTACGAAGCCAAACAGACATTAAAACCAAATAGCTGGAACTTGATCGCAGTAGAAGGCCTACAAGACGGTGGCGTGCAAATTATGGATGTGGGTATATCCACTTTCTCAACAGAGGATTTTAACTATACGGAAATATACGATGACTTATCCAATCCGGACTACTCGGAAATCGCTACTCCCGGCAATCCGGTATCCCCTGTCTTTACCAAAATAGCAAGACCGGTTCCTGCCGAACCCATAGCAACGTCCCTCATCAGAGGGCAGTTCTACCATACGGCAGATCGCTCCAATGTGGCATGGGGGGATTACGATAATGATGGCTGGCTGGAGATTGCCTACTCCGGAAAGAATCCGCATCTCAGAACAGCCTCCGCTCAAAAAGTATCGGCTCTGTATGACTATGACGGTACAGAATCTTTCGTCCGCCTTACCAGTCCTTTCGATGTTTGCTACTATGCCTGTCCGGTCTGGTTCGATTATAATAACGACGGATTATTAGACCTGTTTGTCCCTGGGTTAAAATCAATGGATTACGAAAATAACCTGGAAGAGATTGCTGCATTTTTATACCGTAATAAAGGGGCGGAAAAAGGTGGGCAACCTGTTTTCGAGGAGGTTAATACCGCCACTCCGGCAGGAAGCAAAATGGGTATCTCCCCGATTTACAGTTCAAAAGACGGTGGCCGGTCACGTCAATGGGTTTCGGTAGGCGACTATGACAAGGATGGCTATCTGGATCTGATCATTGCAGGGCTGGACGATTACGAAGACCCCGATGGAAGAACAGATGAAAAAGGAAATCTCATCGTACACCACGACCGGCGCGCACTTTATCTATACAAAAACAACAAAGGCAAGGGATTCATCCAGCAAGAAACCCCATTAAATGGTACAGAACCGTTCTTAGGTCTTTCGAGAGGTTCCGTGCACTTTGCTGACATGGATAATGACGGTTGGCTGGATATTGTATCCTCCGGTTATGGTCCGGGCGAAGGCAACCTCCGTATCTATTGGAACAATGGAGACGGAACATTCTCCGAAAACCAACAGTATTTGTATGGTTCCAATGATTCTTCCTGTTCCTTATGTGATCTGGATGCCGATGGTTATATGGATATTGTGGTGACAGGTTTTTCCAGTAATAAAGGTTCAGGCGCCAAGTCTTTTTACATCTATCGGAATTGTGGCGGACGCAACTTTGAAATGCTGAACGACCTCTTTTGCGGTTTTGAAGGAGTAGACGGTGCAACCCCTTCCTTTGGGGATGTCAATCACGACGGTTTGCCCGATATCCTGATAGGCGGTCACGGAGAAAAACATGAAATTACAACCTGGCTGTATATGAACCGGGGCGATTTCAGTTTCAAAGCTTGCGGAGCCTACTATGATGCAGATCAGGAATGGACTTTCGATCGCATCAGTCACGGCAACAATCATCTGATCGATTACAACAATGACGGTTATCTGGATGCATGGAACATGGGATGGGCACAAAGCAACGTCTGCTCTTTCAGTTGTGCCACTCAACTCTGGAAAAACACATCCTCAACAGCAGGTATATTACCTAATGAGGCTCCTTCCACTCCTTATAATCTAAAAAGTTCCTACAACAAAGAAACAGGTATGGTTACCTTCTCTTGGGATGCCGCCACAGACGATGTAACTCCCTCCCGGGCATTACAATATAACATATACGTGAAAAAAGCCGGTTCCAAGGAATATTTCATGACAGTCCCTGCCGATCTCCAAACCGGATTTATCAAAACAGGCGAAATATCCGGCCAGATTATGACCACTTCCTATTCCATGTATATCGATAACGAAGATACCGAATACGAATGGGGTGTACAAGCCATTGACAACGGTAAAAGAGGAGGTCATTTCGCTTTATCTTCATTTAATCCGGCAGCCACCGGCACACAAGAAAATAAACTTTCGGAAGTATGTGTATACACAGCTAATGGCGATATTCACTATAATGTAAGTGAGAACACAATTATTGAAATCATCAATACATCCGGCATAAGTATTGTACGAGCTTCAGTTAATGGTAGTGGAGTGTACAGAGATTTAGAAAAAGGAGTCTATCTGGTATCAACTCTTATCGGAAAACTATCCCGGACGTTTAAACTCGCCCTATAATCGCCATGAAAGCATTCTAAATATATAGTAATTATGAAGCTATCCCTGCTGCATATGATTGCGGCAGGGATAGTTTCATAATTATCAAAAGAAGAACTATATATGTTTCAAAAAAATGAATTAAGAACTAAAACGGCTGATTACCATATACACAAACCACTGATTATCAAACAAGAGAACCCACTTATTTCATAAATCATAAAAGTATATACTCTTCATTATATTAAAACTATACTCTTACCGTATAAAAATATACACTTCTACTGCATAAAGGTATATTCTTTTGTATAGCAGAAATAAAACGTTAAAAGTTAGATTAACAAAATTAACACAGTATGTTTCCATATTATGTCACATCTCAAACGTATTTCAGCTAAATATTTACTAAACATCTAACTTGTAGCTTTATCAATAGGGAACAGTGGTAGTAAATTGTATGATTTGTGAAGTCCTCAAAGCTTATTTCATGGATTCCCAGTATGGAAATAATCTTTCTCTTATCAGTGCACCAACGGTTGAAAAGTCCAATGTCTCTTGGTATTTAATTTTCTGCAAAAAGCCTTTCCAAAATATTTGACGGTCTTTTGCTCTGAAGAAATCTTCAGTGAACAGTGGATGACTCTCACGATAGTTTGTTTCTCGGTTAGAGAATGTAGACTTGATGGCTTCTGCCAGCACCTCATTATCTACTCGGTCTGTTACGAGGATGCGGTAAACATCAAAGAAATCTTTCATGCGACTGTTAGCCAACGAGAGGGCTATCATCGCATGAAACTTCTCAGCAACAACGGTCTCCAGAGAGTAAGCCATGATCTCTGCCTGTGGCACGGTATCTATCAGCGCAGGGAATGTCAACGCTTGTGGAGCTGGTGTAACCACATCACCAAAACCGATATCCATTGATATGCGTTGGCGAGCAGTATCAAGACGGGCAACGACTGAGACACGCACTCCATGGTATTCTTTGTTTACCGTTATATCTTCCGTCTCAACGGTGTCAGCATCGTAGCTGACACCGTCAACCACAGCGTCAACATTGCATATCTCTTTGATAATGCGCTTTATATTTTCATTATCATTGTTAATATGCGTTGCCATGAAGTCAATGTCCAAGGTAGGACGAGCTTCGAAACGGTCATGGGCATAGAGCAACGCACCACCTTTAAGGATCAAACGCTCACGGTAGTTGCTGACAGAAAGACGATAAAGCAACCGCTCCTGCATATATCGAGAAATCATCATCTGCGGATTGTAGTGTTCCGCTCTTGACAGGTTTAGCAGTCGTTCCCTAACCGACTTACCCGAGTTTGTTTTTGTGTGTGTCTTACTCATTATAGCATGAATTTTATCAGTTCATCAATTTTTTTTCCGACTCTCAGTTGATAGGCATATTCATAGAGCCGAGTGATGTCACGATCTTTGCGTGCCAGATAGTTTTTCAATATCTCAGAACTTACGTCCAACCCTATCTTGTTCCGATACTTGATAGCGTCACAAACAGATTTTTCCAAGTCGTAAACTTTTACTTTGAATCCATCTATATCTGCCTCTTCAACTCCAAGTTCATGGACATTTTTTGACATAAAACTAAGCTCAATAGGAGGAAAGTCCGGAAGAATAATCTTGCGACTACGTTCTACTGCAATATAGTAGGCTTGCGGAATTTGAGTTGTTAGTTCGTGATGCGACCATGACGAGTATAGGCACAGCACACCACCAGGCACCAGTGTCTCGACATCAATCATCTGCTTGGACAATCCTTCGTTTAGGGCATAAACGCCACGGCGTACACGCACAATCCGCCCATTCCTCGTTCCGTCCAATAGTTCATTGTACAGCGAGGCTTTCTTGGCATCAGCAGATGATATGAAGCCACCATTCCGAGTTATATAATCCATTATGCTCATTGCTAATCTCTTTTACACACAAAAGTACTACAAATTATTCAATATGCAGTAGTTTTGTATAACCTATCTCACTTCTAAAGTACATTTCATTGAATTTTAGGATAATTTTTCAATATAAAGAGAAGATACATTATTCCAAATCATCAAGTATAATTTACGGTACCAGCAACATACAAAGGACTTTTACAATTAAATACACCAAGCCCTAACAGTACTATTATTAACATATTTTCTCTCATTTCGTTCACCCATTTTAACAACTCACTTACTTATCAAGATCAGCTTTCAAACTGTTTCAATATTGATTCGATGTTCCTTTTATCCGATAAATCAGAATACCACCATTTACCGCACCGAGCTCTCTCCTCTATAAATCGTCTTTGATAAGATACTCTAAATAAATTCAAGAAAAGTATCAATGATTTTGCTTTTTCAGAGGAAGGTAGATCCACTATCTTCTTTAAATTATGATATTTAACCCCACCGCGTGCTAACAATACACACGGAGTATATGTAGACCGCAAGTGACTATGTTCTATCGCAGTATTAATATCACAATCTTTTGGTCGGGATTGCAATATCAACTCTACAAGGTCTGACAAATACTCTTCCTTCTGAATATCTGTTAAACCATTAAAACAGATTAAGATTTCGTTCTCGTCTATTAAATACTGTCCATATTGATTTATCAATACCTCTTCTTCTATTTTCATATTTTATTTACTTCCTTACAACTATTCTATCTTAAATAAACCATCCAAATTTTTAGCACGGTATATCGTATTATAAAATTTTTCCTCAACAGAAATATATACACCGCCTTTTAATCCTATATATTTAATACCTAAATTAGGAGCTACTGGTAATCCAAATATTGAATCAATAGGATATATTCTCGCCAAATCTAATTGGTATTTCCCTCCAACTTTTATTTCTTTTGAATCTACGCCATATCCAGACTTTTCACTAATTATCTTAAAAACAGAATCATTCCGTTGAGCATAGATTATATAATAAGGTTCTTTCTTTCTAATTTTAAGTATCTTAAAAAGTAAAATTGAATTTTCATGTTGTAAAACTATATCACTTGCCTGAGCACATGATATAAAAGAGACCAACAATGATAAAATAATATATTTCATATTCCTAAGAATTTCCATTTTCATCAGATCATTAATAGATTTATCCTATATTACTACTGGTACGATAAAATCGCATTGGTTTTAAACATCGTCAAATAAAGAGTGTTCTTTGACATTTTGGTTTGAAATGATTGCAGTGTCTTGCTTGGTTAACAGAGCTTTTAGCTCTGTCCGCTCCAAAGCTGAGATTCTGATCAGGGTTGCGACTTCTGTGATTGAGAAAGGGCTTTTGTAATCAGCCTTGATTCTGGACACAGTAAGATACGATATAATGGCAGACCAAAGATGGACTTTTACAGCATTTTCGGAATACCCCAGAGATCCTTGACGACAATGTTCTGCTTGATCCACTTGAAGAAAACCTCAATATCCCATCTGTGGCGATAAAGGTCGGTTATCTCCAACGCACTGACATCAAAGTTATTGGATATAAAATCTACAATGGTATCATTTTCAGGGTCATAGATTCGGACAAATCTCATATCCTCGGGATAGAGTTGCTTGATTTATAGCCAGTTACTCTGATACGGGCATCTTCGATGATACCGGACTTTGTATTCTGAATTTTCAGTTGTTCAATAGTCTTGAACTTCATGTTCCCCTTGGGGCGTGACACCCAAAACGCCTGAGCCTGATGAAATCTGAAGAGAGCCTCAAAATCCACATATGCCTTGTCCATAACGTAAAAGGCACACGGCTCAGGAATGAGTGCATCAAGCTCGTTGCTGTCATGCCATTTGCCATCGGTTATATGGATGTTGGCAGGGATGCTGCCTCTCAAATCAAGCAACGTGTGCATCTTGACAGCTCCTTTACTGTATTTTCCCAAAGCCCAAGCGGCAAGCTTTATGCTGGTGGGTATTGTCGTGGAGTCCAATGCATAAATCACATTGTCAACGGTTATCTCCGATAGTTGAATACATAGGTCTTACTATCCCTATGAGGTAGATGCCAAGGCCTTCAAATATACGATAATCACGGTTCTCGTTGGCTCGCGAAAGCGATGTGTGGTTCACCGTCTTACGAAAGCCGAGATGATATAGTATTTTGGAGTGTACTTCTAAGCACAGACAGATGTCCCTTAGTGAATTACAGCCTGTCAACTGTCCGAAAAGCAGATGCAGAAGGTGATTGTAACGGTTGAGACTTTTGGTGTGCCAGTTTCCTTTATATAGTCTTACAAGTTTGTCAAACTGGTAACGCGGTATAAACTCGATAACTTGAGAGAACACATATTTACCCTGATTCATAATCTTGATGTATTGAAACAACAAGACTAATAAATCATTTTCAAATCAAAAAATCAATGAACGCTTGTATTTGATTAAATATTAATATTTTAATAACAGTGGTTGGATTTTTATCGCACCACTACTAATATAGAAATATGAACGATATACTTACTATTATTCCCCAAAGTGGAAAATAATTTAATCCTGCAACAAATATCCTTAGCAAAAATTGTTCTCCTCCCGGATATTTCGATTCCATATAAAACATTATTATAAAAGTAATAACCCAATAGGATAATAGTGCGATTGTTAGCGTTTTAATAGGATGTTGTCTTTTGGCATTCATATATCTATTCTGGTATAATTTATCCATTTATTATATTGTATTTTCCTGTTGGTAAACTAAGAATTGATTGGATGAAATTTGGAATTCCATACCCTTTGTTTTTTATCATCATCAACAGATAATATTGAACCTCTTTCTATCTTTCCAAAAGGACTTCTTAATAATTTAGGAATGTCCTTTCTTATATCAAACTCAAATTGAGATTAAAGTCCTATTCCATATCTTTTCCATTTTATTGAGGATTTGAACACGTTATTTCATATGAGGCCATAACATTAACTTTCTCCCCGCTATCTTGTGGGGGAGAAAATGCAGGCAATTCATTAATTTTTTGCTCTATCCATTGTGAAATAAGAGTGTCTTGATTGTGCATGCTATGTATATGAGCTTTTCCTAATGTATCTATATTAAGATAAATCAAAAATGGATCTTTTATTTTAACGTTTTCTTCTTTTGCTTTTTTGCTAATAAATTTATTTATTACCAGTTTGTTGTCTTTGTCGGTTTGTGAACCTGGTAATAAAGGAGGTGTGTCAATATCAAAAATAGGACACCATTTAGTGTTTTTGCGTTTCTTTTGGGTAACTTTGTCTTTTCTGTCTACCAATTTGTAAATACTGATAAATTTGTTTTGGTATTGTGTTAATCCTAATTTTATTTTCAGACTATCTCCTATTTCAAAATAAAAAGGATTATATGTATCTTTGATATAAATTCTGTTCCCAGTCAAATATGTGGAGTCTAAACCTTCACCTCCTATTTTGTTAAAGCAAATTTTATATTGTATAATGGTACCACTTCTCCATGGCGTATATATGACCTCGGTTACACGCCCAATAACAGTCTTATGACAAGAAGACAATACAAGTAATAAAAAGTATAAAAGTATATATTTCATATTATTTATTTTTATATAAAGATGAATTATAATAATCTTTCGTGGCTTCTTTAAGCCAATTTGCTCCGCGATATCTGCCTTTGTTCTGTCTTAAGAATTGATTCCAAGAGTTTTTGTTGCTTTGTGGCTGATTATTGATATTATATGAGCTTTTTAAATTAAATGAATTGCCGATTTTTCTTGTTGAACCGACTCCTGTATCTACAAGCTGTAAGGCTGTTTCCATTGTTCTAGTTAAAGCAACTAAATTCATTAATGAAGAACCATAAGTGAGTTCTGCATCTCTTCGCGTTATAGGTTCTGCTCCATGAAGCCTTTCTGTGTCTAATATATATGAACCTATTGGATTGGGATCTTTAAGAATTTCATTTCTCATAATGAAATCATCAAAGGAATATTCATAACCGCTTTTAGCATTATACCCCCTATCATCAAAATTAGCATCAAAATTGGTAATTGCATAGCCTTCTTTAAGTGCGTATACATAAATGTTTTCTCCTTCTATTGTCCTATAGGTAAAAAAAACGTCTCCTTTAACAAAATCAACAGTCTGACTTTCTTTCCCTCCCACATCGTTTATCCATGTTAATTTACGTGTTTCAATATCATACTCAAAAGAATCTTTTCCGTCTGGATCAACAAATCTCACTGGATTATTCATACAATACGCATAAGGACTCACCGAATAATACTTCTCACATAATGGGTCCATCTGATTAAAACGGTTCATGATGGCATACATTGTACGGGCACCAAAGAAATACTCATCCAAGTTATTCGTACCCATGAATTCTTTGCCACCCAATGCAAAAGGAACATCTGTATAAGGTTTTCTATATATAATGCCGGAAGGATGATAACTGGGATAACTGAATGTTATGGGACCATTGGTATAGCCCGGTTCCCAATAGCCTCGGAAAGAACCGACATGATCTTTCATGGAATAAAAGATTGAATAGCCGACACGGTTCACGAATCTTATAAATCCTTCAGGAGTAGCAATGCGATATAGTCTTCCCGAATAATAATAATCCTCACTCCAATCATTATGCTCTGTGATATAAGGATCCGTATTGTTCACAATGCTATCTAAAGGAGTAGAAGTTCTTATAGGAAAAGAGCCATAAGAATCACGTACCTTACGACCATCAGCCATATAAGAATAAATGAGGAGATTACCGTCATTAAAAGCTACTGCTTCGGGAAGATTAATTATATTATATTTAATAAACCCTATTTTATTATCCAGATTCTTCACCAAGTTACCATTACTGTCATAGAAATATTCAATATCTTTATTCGCTGCATCTTGATAGCGAAGCACATAATAATCGTGGCCACGACTCTCATCAGTCACTTTCTTAATCTGATTACCATGATACTGAATCGTCATTTCGTTTAAGTAATCAGGGTAAGGGTCGTAATAAGAACGCTCGATTGTGAGCACGTTACCCATTTTATCATAAGTGAATTTTTCGGGAGTTTCAATAAAACGGCCATCCGGTCGATATTGTTTAGTGGATACCAGACGATTCAGACCATCGTAAGTAAAATGGGAAGTCAAATTATTATCTGCTGTGTTGGACAAACAGGGGATATTGCCATTATATAGAGGAGTAACTCCTTGAGGGAGATTCTCGTTATAATAGATTTTCTGCGACATACGCGGCTCATTAATCTCGGTAGGCCAACCACGAACATTATATTTATAAGTAGAAGTGGCTGTTTCATTATGTAACAGTTTCTTTTCCAAGCGTCCCACTTCGTCATACTCATATTTGGCTACGAGAACTTTGGCATCGTTATCATAAGTCTGGTATAGCTTAGACAAACGCCCTGCATGATCATACTCATATTCATATGTCAGGATATGGTCAACATCATCCACAGAAGCAGGAGGTGTGTCCCGGTAAATACTCGTATGCTCTTTACGGACAGAAACAGGCTGGCCGATAAAATCATAGTTAGTAAAAGTGTAATTTCTAAAACCGAAAGCAGAATTCATCGTGGACTGTACTTCACGCCCGCGCTGGTCGTAATAATAAGCAATGTAGTCTCTTTTGAAAGGATCGTTCAAAAGAGCTACAACTTGGCCGGTAAGTTTATCACGTGAAGTAAGAGAGGAAGCGGAGAAAGAAGAGTAATACCCTGGACGATTGAGAAAGCCAATGAATTCATTGAATATAGTAGTATATTCATAGTCATCATAATAATTAATGATTAATGGAGTACATAAATAACTTATTCTATGAACCGAAGTATACCCATAATTTTCAGAACCATATGACGCGCCTATAAAATAAATTCTGAGATCCAGATTTTTACATATACGTATCCAATCAGCGTGTGTTTTGTTGCGAGTCATAAAGCCCCATATCACTTGCCGCCCTAAACGGTCATACTGAAAAGATTGCCATCTCCCAGCCTCCCGGTCATTACCATCCTGTTTCAGCACCAAATAGTTACACCTATCATACACATAATAAATAGGCTCACATCCCGGAAGTTTTTTCTTGATACACCGGTCTCGTTCATCGTAGTAATAGAGATACCCGTATAATTGGACCGCTTCAACCTGACTACACATGAAAGTGCTATGTCCTCCCAACGCATCAGCAGCAAGAGGTGGGAGGACTACCCGTTTTCTTCCATGATCATCATAAACGATATAAGTATCGTGCGGAATTCCATTTGCCTTCTGCCGGGTAAGAATCAGTTTCCCTTCATGATCGGTAAACTGATCGGTCACATTGCCGTCTTCGTCTGTTGTCCGCAGGATAGACACTTCATTTGCATCATAAGATTTTACTTCAACCTTTATATCCTCTCCAACATCTTTTGCAGACAGGCAATAGCAATGATCATCACCCGTTTTCGTATTATATAAGTAAGTGTACTTCACAGATTTCCCATTCTCCCGCCATGTTTGTCCGGGGCCATAGCTTTCGCGGACGCGGTTTAACTCCGAATGTTCATAGACCGTATAGCTTTCCGGATTGGAGTCATTATAAAAATGGGTATTTCCTACGGGCCGAGGAAGCGATTCGTATACTTTACGGAACGCACCGTCATATCCGATAAATGTTTGTAAATCGTTGCCTTGAGGGGAGGCTCCTATTTCAAGAACCTCATCATTCAAGCCGAAAGAATTATAATAAGTTATCGTCTCTCTAAAACTACTGCCATCGTCTTTGGTCATTAGTCGGGTCCGCACATAATGACGGTTCTTATTTTGTCCTTTTAAAAAAGAAGGAAAAAATGAGGAAAGACAAACAAAAACAAAGATAGAATAAAGCGTATATTTCATGCTGCTTTCATTTTTTAATTAGTTACAATTGTTCTTTTGCTTTCTATAGAAAACAGAAACAGGTATTAATGAGCAGGGAAATTATAATCAAAAGCAGTTATCGTCTTCTTGACATTATTCTCCCAAATGTATGATTCAACAAGACGGCCAAAACTATCATAGGTAAAATAGGTAGTTATTCCGTCCGGACCTTTAATAGAAGTGACTCCGATCAAAGGTCGATAAGTATAGAAGTATCCCCGATAACCGGGCATTTCCTGAAGCATTTTCATATACATCGCAGCAGTAGTTGTGTATGCTCCCTGCTTTTCCATATCCGTAATCCACGTACCATTGGATTGTGTTTTCTTTATTATTTCATCAAGCGTCATTCCTTCCATTTTAAATACCGGATGTTGATTATAGTATGACCATAGATAGCTGGTAGTAGAACCATCAGAAGTGACAGAACTAATGTTGCCATAAGGAGTATAGGTGTAAGAAAGGCGATCTTCAAAGTTAGAAAGTACCGGATTCCACGTTTGTACCTTTTGAACAGCCAAACCGGAATAAACGTTTCGCAGAGTAGTGGTATCCGCTCCGCATATACGTTTATAAGCTATCAAATTATTCAATGAATGCAATTGCAACAAGTCATTTTGTCCCAAATCTTCCGTTATGCTATCTTTCGCCTCTTCCGGGTAAACAAAATGTTCGATCGTTTCAGAACTACCGGTAGTAGTACGTATCCGTATAGGATTTAAATGTCTCGTTGCAAACCACACCGTTGTCATAGCTGGACTATCAAAAGAGTCTCCTGAATTTTTAGAGCAATAAACATAATCACGCGTTTGTATTCTTTTATTGCCATCATCCGCAAAAGTGGTAATACGTTCTCGTTTCAAACGGGAGGCTCCGGCCGTTATAGCCCAGGTAAAGTCTTGATATATTTCTTGAGGATAAGCACCGTATTCTTCCAAATTGCAGGCACGCGTTTTATAAGGACGCCCGATAATGACCTCCGAACGATTATTCTCCATAGGATCTTTGTAGTAATTATACTCGTACTCACAGCGTTCAAGCAGGGTATTGCCTTCATATATCTCTTTCTTTATCAGTTTCCCATACTTTAAAGCCTCTAAGCCGTCATCCGGATCAAAAGGCTTAGTGATGTCCTGACGAACTTGAGTACGGGGATCAAAAGGATCATTGGGAATACCTCCATTAAGTTCCCAATATGGCGTACTAAAAGAATACTCCGTACAACTTTCCTCTTCGGATCCAAAAAGAACCCGCTCTCTTACAAATGGATAAATAACCGAACTGCCATTACTAAAAGTGATATTGGAAACAGGATTCGCCCCCCAAGTCCATAAACGGCAAAGCTTTGTATTGCCACTTGTAGGAATTATAGTCAACCGCTCCATCTGTGTACAGTAATCCCGCTCTGTCAAGGCATGTTTAGGCACTCCAAGCCCATCTTTATAATTTCTATCCCATTCTTCAGGCTTCGAAAGAGCATAAAAGAACAGACGTCTCCTTGAGAAGCCACTATGTAAATCATCCTCTCTTATCCTCTGTACACGCAAGCCCCCGGCAAGATATTCACGTTTCGCATAGTTCGCATCTCCACTGAACCTTTTTCCATAACGGTTGGCTTCGTAGGTAAAATTGGTATGTACACCTTCCGGTGAAAAAATATCAGTCAGAATTCCGACTTGCATACAAGTTTCATTACAGTTACGGGTACTGTCACCAAAATTAAAATAATATTGATCATTGCAATAATAGCGTCCATAAGGAATAGAAAGGCGGTTTCTACCATTTTCCCCGTTATAATACCCCCAATGGTCCATTGCATAACTGGCTTCTGACTGGACATTATAAGGCATTTTATATTGAAACGAATAAACCTGTCTCTCTAAAGGGGTGCTACCGGAAGTGATAACTATAGAATCTAACTTGGTAAGACTTGTTCTTTCATTGTAACGGGTTATATAAAATTGAACCTTTCGAATAATCTCCCCACGCTTGGATTTAACAGTAATAGTACTCAAACTTACACCATCATCCTGTTCAAATGAAACAGAACCATCATCAAATTGAATCGAACTTAATTTGCGTTCTTGTACGGAAGTTGCAAAATAGGGGCTGGGAACCAGATATTCTTCAAAATTAGAATAGGAACCGGTAACTCGTGCTTCACCATTTTCAATACGATAATAATATGTAGTAGCACCTTGTTTGGATATCAACCTGTAGTTGCCTGGAGATGAGGAATACGTTTTGTGAGTGTTTAAAGAGTCTTCGCGATGCAGAAAAGTGTTCTCTTTAACAGGAAAGCAGTCAAAATTAAGTTCCTGTTCACTACTACGCAGAGTTATCGGATAATCTTCCAAAACTACATAATCGGTAGAATAAGACGATATGATCGGTGCGGATTGGAAATCGGTGTATGTAAAAGAAATATTTGCTCTGGTTTTGTTAGATACAATTCTCCGACATAACCAACGAGTGTTATAATTTCCGGTCTTTTCCGTATAGCCGTCCGATTCACTGCCAAATTCATATCTGAGCCCATTATCATCCGTTATATGAAGTTCATTAGAACCAAGGTTTTCCCAACCGACCACATGTATAGGAACATAAGGACGAGTACAACAAGCACTGACACGGGTAACCGGTTTAAATCCGGAAGTTTCTACACCCAAATAGAATGTGCCGCTCTGCTTTGCCAGTTTATAATAAAAACGATCGGGTTCGCTATCGATAATCTTCTTTTCAACCTGCTTTAAGAAACGAGTCTTTTTGTCCGGATCGCTCTGTTCTCTTTCATTAAAATACTTGGCAGTAAGATATCCTCCATATTTCTCCTCATCCGGAATACCTCTGATCTCACGCATAATGGAGGGTTCCGCATTCAAGGTCCAGTTGGTTCCTACCCAACCGCTCAACTGACGGAGTTTAATGCCGGCGGAGTGATAAGACAAGGTTATAGGAAGTTCCATATCCCCCACTTTTATTGTATAAATAGGAATCGTTATGTCAGCCAATCCCGTACTATGATTCACCGGATAGCAAACGTATTTCTGAACTGCAGCAGCCTCCGGAGAAACCGGAACAATCTGGGGTTGGGAAATGGTAATAGGCATCTCTCCGTTCTGTGCATAAAGAGTGCAGCTGTATCCAAAGTTAACGGACAAAAGAAGTGCCAACAGTTTATAAAGGTTTCGTCGATTTTTCATAATAGTGTATTCTAAAAGTAGTTCATGTTCAAATTTTCTCACCATAGGTTTTACCATTGACAACCAAACGTAGTATATAATGCCTAAAGAGAGAAGGATCGATGGTGATAGATTCGCGATATTGCCCCGGACGCATTTCCCTCTTTGGAAAGACGGACAAAAGCTCTCCCTGCACAGTGTATAAAGCAATCTCGACTTCACAAGGAGCAGTCAATAAATATTCTACAACCAGATGAGCGTCCTCCTGATAAAAATTACATTTACCAAAACCATCTCCCAAAGAGAAAGAGCCGTTACGGGACTGTTCCTCTTTTTTCTGTTTCTGCATGGACCTTTCTTCACGTGTCTGTTGATTGTCCGCATCTTCATTCAGAGTATAATATTGCTCGGACGGTGAATAATAAAATGCCGTTCGAAAATGAGATTCATGAGTACCACGACGAATCAATGTGTTCTCCACTGTTTCCAGAATAGGATAACGATAACCCGGAGTATACCAAGAGTAGGTATCCGTTTGCGTGATAAGGGTATCCGCATGGATACGGGACAAAATGCTATCCGGATGGAATTTACATAACCATCCGGCAGAGTCATCTACCGCACGGTATACACCGTGAAAATCCAGGTCCTGAACAAACCGGCGCTGCGTATGTACACGCAACACATCCGGCACCGTATCTCCCTCTATCACGAGAATACCTTCCGCATCTGCCGTAACGGTAGTCTTACCTGACAACTCCATACCATACGCGTGCTGATACTCACCGATATAGCCGAACAAACTTTCGAAACGGTCATTCAGTTTCATAGGATACACAGCCAGAAGTTCCGGAAAAACGGCTTTCTGGTAAGTCGATCTATTTTCTACGCCGACTTTCCATAAAGAATCTCCCTGTATGCGGTATTTATACATGGTACAGTGTTCCGTACCGGTTAAGAGAGAATCACTGCCGGTATAAACCAGTTCATATTGTTCTTTCACCGGAGTCAGTTGCTCTATTTGCCAAACTTGACCCGGACCCGGCTCACCGGGTGAGAAGTAATTGATCTCCTGTTTACAGATTTCATCGCCTACCCGGGGAAGTGTAGCCGATTTATGCAAAATAGTTTGTGCGTTCGCATGCAGGCAACAGATACCTAACAAAGCGATAAATATTTTTTTTCTCATAATATAGTAAGTTAACATCGTTGTATATCGGTTAACATCGTCTGATAAAAGAACCTGCCTGAAAAATCAACCCAATCAGACAGGTTCTTTCTTTACGTCTACTTGTCTGTGCGGAAAGGGCCTACCGGTACTCCGGACGGGCTATACAGATTCCCGTTCGGGCAGTCGGCCCAGTTGTAACGTGCCGCAATGGGAATTTCCACTTGAGGAGATTCCAACACGACACTTTTACCATTTTGCTGCAACGTTGCTTTAGCCGGATAGAATACTCCGTCGGGGCCAGCCAATACAAATCCTTTTACTTCTCCTGCATTAGCTTGTACAGGTGAATCGAATGCCAAAGCAAGTGTACGGTCATAAACCTTATATCCTGTACAAACCGGCATGTGATAAGTACCTTTCCGGTAAGTATCGGCTAATGACAAAGCCGCCAGCCGCTTACCGACATCCTGCTTGTTCTTCGGATGAATATCATACGGATCGCCTAAATCGACGGCTGTTATCATCCCTGTATTGGCTATATGCAAAGCCTCGGCCTGTGCCTCGCGAAGAACTGCCCACCGGGAATCCGGCTGTACTTCCTGCGGAGTCATATAACCGGCCAATTGTACAAAGTAGAAAGGCAAATCAATTTTCCACTGTTTCCGCCAATCGGCAATCAATGCCCGGAACAAAGGAGCATATTGCTCGGCTCTACTGGCATTTTCTTCTCCCTGATACCAGATGACACCCTTAACAGGGAAAGCAGTTAACGGACTGACCATGGCGTTGTACAACCCGGAGGGATAATGAGAACTCTCGGGAGAAACCGGTTTCGCAGGAATATCGGTAACCGACATACCTATCCGGTAAATCCACTTTCCGGCCAGTGAGATCCGTTCGCCACCAACTTCTGCATATAAATCTTCAGGAGCGCCATTGATTCCTCCTTCACCTCCATAATCGGTCACACGTATGGTCAGAACACCCTTTCCGGCTTTTACCTCGTTGGCAGGAATCATATAAGACCGGGGAGTCGCGTGCCCCTGTCCCCTTGCTATTTCTTGTCCGTTATAGTAAGTAATATCTTCGTCGTCAATCTTTCCCAAAGACAGCCTGACCTCTTTTCCTTGCCAAGCCGCAGGGATTTCTATTTCACGTTGAAACCAGACAACACCATCAAAACCATCCAGACCGTTCCGTTCCCAGAATCCCGGAAGTTGCATCGGTTGCCAACCGTCACCGGTTTGCAAGGAAGATATCCATAAAGGCTGTCCCTCTCCATAGCCGGCATCCCGGTTCATAAACTCTCTTTCCCATGCCTGCATCTCTTTTTGATAAGCTGCCATCAAACGTTCTTTATCAAAGCCGAGTGCCTCCATCTCAGTCAGTTTTTCCCGGAATTCCGCCACTTGCTTCAATGTACCCGCACTGGTCCATGACTCGGCAGGAGTTCCTCCCCAAGTACAGTCAATCACCCCGATGGGAACATTCAGATTCTTCCATAACTCACGGGCATAGAAATAAGCCACAGCAGAAAAGTCCGCAACAGTAACCGGACTGCATTCCTTCCAACTGCCACCGATGACCTCCACATCCGTAGCAGGAGTATATCCGATCCTCCTCTCGATCTGCAACAAACGGATGGAGGGATATTGCGCTTCTGCCGTCTCCTGTTCATAGTTCATCACTCCTCCCCACTGCGCTACCGGCATTTGCATATTCGACTGGCCGGAACAAAACCAGACTTCACCGGACATTACATTACCCAATATCAATTTTTCTCCATCGGAAAGAGTCAATGTATACGGGCCACCAGCCACAGGTGTCGGTATCTCCAACCGGAATGAACCGTCGGCCTGGGATTTGACAGTGTATTTTTGCTTATTCCAACTTGCTACAACCGTTACCGTACGTTGCGGCTTCGCTTTCCCTTCCAAAGTCAGCATACTATTTTGCTGTACTACCATATTGTCTGTGAAAAAAGCAGGCAAAGCAATCTTGGCAGATACAGGAGCTATCAGCATGAGCAATGCCGCTCCTGTAAAAAATGATTTCAAATGATCTTTCATTTCTTACTTTATTTAACGATGAGAACGATGTTATCTGACGGTGAATAACATCGTTCCCAACTAATTTACAAACAGTTCGTCTCAGCGTTCAGAGCATCATTTCAGCCTGATACTCAATCTATTTCCCGGTAACGTTTCCGAACTATTACCATACATAATTTCATAATCTCCCGGCAGGATACGCATGGTATTGGTCTCCGGATCGAAGAATTCAAACGTTCTCGGCGGAAGGTCGATAGAAACGACAGACGATTTACCGGCTTTCAACGGTATACTGCGGAAAGCACGGAGAGTCTTGACAGGTCCTTCCTTATCACCCACTTTGCGGACATATACCTGAACAACCTCAGTACCTTCGTGCTTGCCTGTATTCTTCACATTGGCTTTGAAGGTTACCGTCTGATTGGTAGAGATCACATTCTTACTCAAACGGCCTTTGGATATATCAAAAGTAGTATAGCTCAATCCGTAGCCGAAAGGATACAAAGGAGTTTCCGTCATGTATCTGTAAGTACGTCCTTTCATGTCGTAGTTTTCAAAATCAGGCAACTGATCCGTATTCTTGTAGAAAGTGACAGGCAGTTTTCCACTCGGATTATAATCACCGAACAGCACATCCGCTACAGCCGTTCCTCCGGCCTGTCCGGGATACCACGCCTGTAGAATGGCATCACATGATTTCGTTTCGGGTACCAGGGCGACAGCCGAACCGGAACAGTTCACGAAGATCACCTTTTTACCGGCCTGTTTCAATGCCTTCAAGATGTTACGTTGTACTTCCGGCAGTTCGATCGTCGTACGGTCACCACCACTGAAACCGGGGCAGTTGACAAAATACTTGTCTTCACCCTCCAGATCCGGAGAAATTCCGCCAACGAAAATCACAACATCAGCATCCGATACTCTCCCGGTAACTGCTTCAGGAGCTATCTGACGATAAATACCGATGTCAAAGCGCAACAACGCTTCCGCACCCGCCTGCATATACTCCACCTTGATTTTATAATCCTTTCCGGCAGTAGCTTTCAGTGTATATTCTCTTTTTGCACTGGCATGTGCCCCCCAGTAATCAATCACTTTCTCACCGTTGACATAGACACGATACCCGTCGTCGCCCTCGATAACCAGAGAATAATCACCGTTATTCTTCGGACGGAAAGTTCCTTCATAAGATGCAGTGAAGTTATACAGTCCGACTCCCGGAGCATAAACGGTATTTCCACCGTTGTTGAAATTGAAAGGGGTGCTTACCTGCTGTATGGCGGCTACTTCGCCTTTCAGATCCATATTATTCCAATAAGTGCCGGTGAAGCCCGGTTTGCCATTGTTGGACACCTCACTGAAATAAGAATCGAACACCTGATTAGTCAATAACTCGCAGCCCTTTTCATAAGGCACGTTACCAATCTTATTTCGTATTCCTTCCAAAATGGTGGATGTGTGTGACGGAGTCCCTTTATAATTACCCCATTGCATCACAGAATCCACTGCGTTCGGCCCCATAACGGCAATACGCGTACCTGTTTTGGCAAGCGGAAGCACACCGTTGTTATGCAGCAATACCATAGACTTACGGGTTACATCCAAAGCCATCTGCTTATGGGTTTCACAATCCACTGTATCGATACTGATTTTACTCCACGGAACCAGAGTATCATCGTCCATCTCTCCCAGTTCAAAACGGGCCTTCAACAGACGACGCAGGCTTGTATTGATCCGTTCTTCCGAAATAAGCCCTTTCTTTACCGCTTCTTCCAGATGGGCATATTCAATACCGCATTCCAGATCAGTACCGCTTAGTACGGCAGCGGCACTTGCATCCGCCGCATCCTTATGAGTGGCATGGCGGTCTTTATAAAAGAAATCGCTGATAGCTCCACAGTCACTTACCACCATGTGTTTATATCCCCATTCATCACGCAGAATCTGAGTCAACAGACGATTGCTGCCACAACAAGGATCTCCTTCAAAACGGTTATAGGCACACATCACCTCTTTTACATCCGCTTCCTGTACCAAGTCTTTAAAGGCCGGCAAATAAGTTTCCCACAAATCGCGGGGAGATATATTCTCCGCATTGAAATAATGGCGTTTGGCTTCCGGACCGCTATGCACGGCATAGTGTTTGGCACAGGCATGAAGTTTGTCATATTTGGCATCGGCAGGCCCTTGCAGCCCATTAACGACTGCAACTCCCATACGGCTGGTCAGGTAAGGATCTTCCCCATAGGTCTCCTGTCCGCGTCCCCAACGCGGGTCACGGAAGATATTCACGTTCGGTGTCCAAAAAGTCAATCCCTCACAACGTACCCCTCTACGGCTTTCCCGATGTGCATTATGATATTTGGCACGGGCCTCATCACTGACAACCGTAAACACATCTTCTACCAGCTTATCATCAAAAGTGGAAGCCATTCCCATTGTAATGGGAAATACCGTAGCTATTCCGGCACGGGCTACTCCGTGCAGCGCCTCGTTCCACCAGTCGTAATGGGCAATACCCAACCGCTCCACCGGGAAAGATTCGTTTTGCATCAGCCGTACTTTTTCTTCCAAAGTCAACCGCCCCAATAAATCCTCCGCACGCTGTTCCGGAGATAAATCCGGATTCTTGTAAGGTTCATTTTGCGCTACACCAGTGATAGCGATAGCACCCAGACATAAAGTAAATATAAGTTTTTTCATTCTTCTTTTCTTAATTAGGGAGATATTATAATTCAATGGTTTCCTGAAGTTTAATATCTTCAGACGAGCTTCCTATCAGGAACACATATTTACCCTCAGGAGTCACGAACTGCCGGGTTTTCTCATCCCAATAGCGCAGTTCCTTTTTCGGTACGGAAATGGTTACGTCTGCGGAGTTCCCTTTCTTTATATGTACTCTGGAGAAACCTCTCAACTGTTTCAGAGGCATATAAGTACCTGTCTCCGGATACTGAACATATACCTGAGCCACTTCATCACCATCGTATTTACCGGCATTGGATACCTTGAATGTAATATCGATCGTATCATTGGCTATCGAAATATTCTTCCTCTTGTAGTTGAACTTCGTATAGCTCAACCCGTAACCAAACTCATATAAAGGCTTACCCTTGAAATACTGATAAGTTCTGTTTTGTACTGAGTAGTTATCGAAAGAAGGAAGCTCGTCCAATGAGTTATAATAAGTCAACGGAAGGCGGCCGCCCGGATTGTAATCGCCAAACAATACCTCTGCAATAGCTGTTCCACCCTGTTCGCCGGGATACCAGGCATTCAATATGGCCGGAACATTTTCATCGATCCAGTTAATAGCCAAAGAGCTTCCGGCAACCAACACGACCACCGTATTCGGATTTACCTTGTAGAGCTCACGGATAAACTCCTGCTGATCGGTAGGTAACTCCAAAGAGTAACGATCCTGCCCTTCTCTCTCGATCGATTTATTGATACCCAAAACGGCAACGGTTACATCACACTCTTTGGCAGCCTTACCGGCATCGCCAAACAATGCCAAACGATCTACCTGATCAGTAGTAGGTACCTTCCAATAAAGACGCGCAAAACAATCTCCGCCGCCATCAAAATATTCCACCTGCAAGTTATATTCTCTGCCGGCTTCCAACTTCACTATTACATTATCCATCTGGGCACTTCGTTCTGTCCACGAGTCAATCAATTTCTTTCCATCCAGAAACAGACGGCAACCGTCGTCCGTTTTCAGTCCCAATGTGTATTCTCCCGAAACGGCCGGTTTAAGAACACCGGTCCAGCGAATGGACATGGGTGCCTGCGGCTGGAACGGATCAGGACGGCTGGCGGGATCATAAATCAACTCTTCCTCCGTACGAACCGACGGTGTACCTTCCAACTTGCTATTTGTGAAATACTCTGCTTTCAAGCCGTTCGGGAAGTAGTTCTTGCTAATCGGATCAAAATCCGAACCCGTAGATACCCAAGGGGCATATACAACTTCCACATTCGCTTTTTCAGCATACTTCCTGATACCATCGAGCACAGAAACGGGAGCGTTCTTCGGAATGCCGCTATAATCTCCAAATTCACAGTGACCGGCATTGATGCCCACCACAGCAATGGACTTTACTTTCTTTAAATTTAAAGGCAAGAAGTTTTTCTGATTTTTCAGAAGAACCATACTTTGCCGTGCAGTTTCCAATGCCAGTTCCTGATGCTTCTTACAACCGATAACAGAGGGCTCTATCTGATTATAGGGATTCTGAGAAGGATCGTCAAAAAGCCCCAGGAGCATTCTGCCCCGCAAAACCCGGTAAGCGGCAGAATCGATATCGGCTTTGCTTACCATCGATTCGTTATAGGCTTTCAATAACGGAGCCGTATATACACGGTCACCGCACTCCAAATCGAGTCCGGCTTTAATAGCTAATGTCGCAGCTGCGTCCAGATCTCTCACATATTTATGTTTAGTCACCATCCACTCGGGGGCGCTGCAATCTGAAACAATATAACCGTTAAAGCCCCAGTCTCCACGCAATACATTCTTTATCAGGTAGGTATTGACTGTACAGGGAACCCCGTTCACCGCATTGTAGGCCATCATGATGGACTGCGCCTTTGCATCGACGATACAACGTTCGAAAGAAGGCAGGTAGAACTCTCGTAAGTCCCGTTCGGACATTTTTGCATTACAGCTCGAACGGTTGTGCTCCTCATTATTGGCAGCAAAATGTTTAGGAGTAGAAACCGTTTTCAAATAACGGGGATGATCGCCTTGCAAGCCCTTGACAAACTCGCAGCCGATCACTCCGGTCAGAAACGGATCTTCTCCGTAAGTCTCCGGAGTTCTGCCCCAACGCGGGTCACGGGCCATATTTACAGTAGGCGACCAGAAAGTCAGCAAGTCACTGGCACCGGCTATTTGTTTCTTACCATAATCCAGCTCTTTCCAACGTCCCCGCGCCTCATCCGAAATGGCGGAAGAGACCTCATAAGTCAGCCCAGGATTCCAAGTTGCCGCCAACCCGATAGCTTGAGGAAATACCGTAAACTCACCTGGGCGGACAATACCGTGCAAAGCTTCGTTTCCATGATAATATTTATCAATATTCAAGCGGGGAATCTCTCTTGCATCATTCACCAGCAAAGAGATTTTTTCCTCTATCGTCAATCTGGAGAGCAAATCTAAAAGACGTTCATGCTGAGGAGCATTCATGTCGCGGAACAGCTCGCCACCGTTCTGTGCCTGCCCTGCCAACGGCAATGCCAACAGAGATAACGAGCATCCGATTAATTTAAGAATCTTCATCATGTAAGTTTGTAGTTTAAATATTTAAAAGTTTAAAGGGTTATCGTGTTAAATGTTTTGGGAGCCAGTTTTACATTGGCCACATGTCCTTTGCAGGCTATCCTGATATTCCGTTCTTCCGTATCTTTATTGGCGCAAAGAATAACTACCTGTCCATCCGGATTTTTAAATGCCAATACATTATCTCCTTTCGATACACTCAGCCGACGAGCACCTTTCTTCACGAAATGGCTCAAATGCTTCATCACATAAAACTCCGGTGTATAAATGACCTGTTTCGTCTGTGAGTCGATACGTATCATCGCATTTTGTCTCCATCCCCAAGAACTGGCACCGTCATCCTGCAAAACCATATTCCAGTACATATAAGAGTTCACACCTCCGTTCAAATAGGTATTCAGCAAGTCAAATGTATGTTCTGCCGCTCCCCAGTCAAAAGTACCGCCGCCACACTCGTTTTCTGTCTGCATCAGTTTCATATCAGGGTATTTTTGATGAACATCAGCCACAATATCTTTTCCTTCCCACTGCAATCCGATGCCACGAATATATTGGGCGGCATCAGTATCTTCCATCACACAAGCCAAATCTGCCATCTTATTGCAGTTAAAAGTACCGAACCATAAATCGACATTCGGATGCTTCTCGCTAAATGCCGGTCCTAAATATTTCCCGATAAAATTAGCCATCGACTTCGGAAGCCAACTGCAATTGGGCCATTGGTGCTTTGTATAGGGTTCATTCTGAAAATACAATAACGAAACGTCAATGCCATTCTGTTTATACGCATCAATGAATTTGGATAAATAAAGCGCATAAGCAGTCAGATATTCGGGCTCTTGTATAAGATGATCACCAGACACTTCATTTCCTTCTCTGAAATCGTTGTGCTCACCGGGAGCAGTCGCATAATGTTTGGTAGCTTTCATCCAGATAGGAGGACTCCAGGGTGAAGCCCATAACTTGAGATTCGGATTGATGGCTAATGCGGCTTTTATATAGGGTATCACCCCACCCTTATCGCGCTCTATACTGAAATTCTTCATTTCAAAATCTCCCGGAGTTTCATTATAACTATACCAGTCACGGGCATAGTCATTCGCACCAACCGGTAAACGGCAGAATGTAAAATGCACACCATCCGGGCCAAACAAAGCATTTAATACCGTATCACGCTGCCCTTCGGATAATAAAGACAAAGCATCCCATCCCAATTCATTAAAGCATCCGCCAAAACCGTCAATCACCTGTTCTTCCGTATCCGAAACAATAATGTCGGCATCCACGTCTGTCTGCCTCTGGACCTGCACGGGCGACCTCTGCCACTGAGCCTGCTCGGATGTAGTATAAATTTCCGCTTCTTGAATATCAGGTGATTTACAGCCCTGAATTGCTAAAAGTGATAATAATAAAAATTTAAATCTCATAGGTATATAGTTTAGTAGTTGTGTTTATGTTCCATTACATTAAGTGAGGGAGGTACATCATCGGCACTCGCTCCCCATTCCGTATTACATTGATTACCCATTACAAATTCGAGTTTTCCTCCGTTTTCTATATCTTCATGACGAAACCAGGGCTTTGACCATACTTTACCATTCAGCTTAGCCGACTGAATATATTTATTATCAACCGAACAATTACGGGCAATAATTTCCAAGACCTTTCCATTGCTCAACTTCATTTTTACGGAAGAGAAGAAAGGACTTCCGATATGATATACCGGCAAGCCCGGTGTAACCGGATAAAAGCCCATCATTGAGAAAACGACAAAGGAAGAAAGGCCGCCACCGTCTTCATCTCCGGGAACTCCCATCAAATCATTCCGAAACCACTGATGAACCAGCGAACGGATCCGCTGCTGGGTTTTCCAAGGGGCCTGTGCATAGTTGTACAGATAAGGAATGTGTAGAGAAGGCTCGTTAGCCATAGAAAATTGCCCTACATTTCCTGTGTGATCAGGGAGTTGGGCGTAAAATTCGTACTTCGGTTTCCCCAACCATTCACTGAAGGTGGCATCCAGGTTTTTAACAAAAGCCGAAGCGCCTCCCATCATATTTACCAAATCGCCGAAGTTATGCTGAACGTCCCACCGATAAATCCAACCGTTATTTTCTCCATAATATTCACGTGCACCGAGTCCCCCGGAAAAACGATAATCAAAAGGCTCTAAAAACCGGCCATCCTTATCCTTGGGGTGGAAGAAAGAGGTTTGGGGATTAAACAAATTACGATAGTTGTAAGAACAGGACACATAATGATCCGCTTCCTTCTCCAATCCGAGAGCAGAAGCGATACGCGACAGACACCACTGGTCATAAGCTGTCCCTAACGTTACAGCGACCGATTGCCGTTTCTCAAAAGAGTTCACTTCAGGCACCGTTTCCTGTTCTCCCGATGCCAATGACGGGATATATCCTTTCTCTTTATAAAAACGGTCTATCCATCCGGCCTTTGCACTCGACCAGGGAGCCAGCGTCTTTTCTTCAATGGCAGCCTTCGTATAGGTATAGGCCTTCTGTAAATCAAAATCACGTACTCCTTTATACCAGGCATCCGCTATGACAGAAACTCCATGATTGCAATTCATCCGGCGCGAATCTCCCGTCACTTCCGGAAAATTAGGAAACCAATGGTCCGAACTGAACTCGGACATCCTCAGAAATGAACGGATGATATCCGTATGTTTTTTCCGGTCGGTCAATATTCGTAAAGGATGGGCCGCCCGATAACTATCCCAAATCCAGTCGTCCGTATAGTAAGCATAACCACCGTCTTCATGTATCCGATTATCGTATACACAGAAATAGCGGCCTTCTTCACTGATGTTTACCGGACGTTCCAGGCAACGGTACAGAGAAGTATAGAAAACGAAACGGTCATTTTCCGTTCCACTGGAAACACTGATTTTTCCAAGTTCTTCGTTCCAGATTTTGCGTCCTGCCGACGTTACCTTTTTCAGATCAAAGTCTTTGATCTCTCTTCGCAAGTTCCTTTTCGCTTGCTCCACACTGATATACGAAACTCCATAACGGACATTCAACGAAAGCGGAGCGGCATCCCAGCCGACCACCACGCAGGTATTATCCCCTTTTGCCTTGCGTTTGCCTTCCTCCCATTTATCAGATTGGAGAGTACCCGTCTTCATCGGCTCCGTATCCGTCTCCATATAGATATATACCCGCAGGTTATTCCACATATTCTGATAACCGGAAATCACGTTACCGCTAACCTCCAATTCACCATTTCCGGCATTTAATATGAGATAAGGAGTTTTATCTTCCTTATAATCAAAATGATAAATTGCCGATTGGTGCGAAGGTGCAAACTCTACATGTAACTGCTGATTGCATAAATCCACCTGATAGTGATAAGGTTTGGTCACCTCGTTATCATACTCAAAATTGATTACCCGGGACAATCCGGATGCATCCCCCTGAAAAGGCGACAGGTTAAAAGCAAAAGAACCGCGATGGCTGATCTGTATCAACGGGAGCCCATGAATTTTATCCGAAGTATAATCACCACGCTGCGGATAAACTCTTAACATACTGTTGGGCAGATGTACGATCGGATAGGTAGGAACCAGCAAATGACTGATATTCCCCATATATGGATTCACATAATCGACCGGAGCTTTCGCCGAAGCAGCTTCCAGTTTTGTGATACCCGTCGTTCCTGCAACAAACAATAAAATAAGTATTTTCCGAATTATAGTATTTACCATAAGTATTACGTCTGTAAAAAAATGCTACCTTAATAAAAACAGGTCCCATGGAACGATTGGTTGTACATCTCTATCCATGAGACCTGTATTCAAAAAATCACTGAAAACAATACCTTTTTACCTTACGAATTGATCAAAGGTTCTTTCTTTGTCATCGTTTCTTCTATATCGTGCCAAACGTCATAATCGGCATCGCCATTACTACCGTCACATCCGTCTTTCAATACACGGTAGCGGTAATTCAAATAAAATTTCTGAATTTTATCCAAGGATGTTGTCGATTCCACATAAAAATTGCTTTCATCGTTATTCAACATTTCAACTTGTACAGTTCCTATTGGAGTAACAGTTAAAGTAGCATCCTCATTTATAGTGATGCGTATTGCATACCTTTGAATATCCCCTAACGCTAAGTTAGAAAGGTCGTATGTGTTCATGCCGGCAAAACAACGAATCGAATTTTTAGTCAGAGGAACAACCGGTCGTGTCAATGAAAAAGAATTATACCTATCAATCTCCACTCCATCTTCCCTATATCTAACATCCATTCCTACTGTATTATAAGTAGTCGAAGGTGATTGAAGAGCATAATTATTTTTCAATAAAACACGATATAATACCGTACGCTTATCCGGATTAATCTCATATGCCGACACACTCTTAATCCGGAGCGGAATCAAATATATAGAATCGGGAGACAGTCCCTCTGGACGTACATGTACCGGAATAGTAGCATAATTGTCTTCATTGTCCACTTTCAATACCGTAGTCATATCAGGTATATTATACCGCCACGATTCAAGTGCATGCGCAAACTTCGATTCATCAATATCAAAATTCAACTTATTATATTTAGCCATTGCTTCACCATCCGGTTCCAGTTCCACCAACACATCGGTTTCTATATGTTTTGTTCCTCCACATCCAATACTTATGTATCCAGTAGACTCTTCCTTGTTTAAATCATGATTCACCGAAAAAACCAGTTTTTCATCACTCAGAACATTTACAACCTTCTTGTACAGTTCTTTATCAAACTGTGCATCTTCATTACAAGCTGCCATACAACAAGTTATGCCAACTGCCAATAATATACGACTTGTTTTCATATTTTTTTCCTTAAATACATAGGTTTATATTAATCATCCCATCCCGGATTCTGATCCAATTTAGGAGCCTTTCTCACCTCATCCCGGGGGATAGGCAGAAAAACAGTTTTTTTATCAACAACTCGATTGCGATAATCTGCATGATTAACAACAGTACGCTGAAAAAACTCGTCTTTATATCCGTCTATGTTCATGCCTTCAATAGGTTTACTCTCTTCCTCTTCATAAATACCCCAACGACGAAGATCATAGAAACGACGTCCCTCCGCTAAAAATTCAACAAAACGTTCTGTCACAATCTGTGCATTCATTTCCTCTTCGGTTGCATAATCCTGTGGCCGTAATCCCGGCAAACCAACTCTATAACGAACCATATTGAATGCAGTAATCATATCCTGCAGATTGCCGGTTCTTGAAAGTTCATAAGTTTCTCCACTTTCCATAGTTACTGTATGTGTAGTACTCAAGTGATTAATGGCTTCGGCATACGATAAAAGAATTTCGGCATAACGAATAATTGGAAAAACTTTAGCTATGCGAGTCGAACCACCACCATTATACCAGTTGTCCTCAGGATGAATATATTTCTTCAATACATACCCTGTCACGGCATAATTTCTATCGTTATGATCCCCGGTAGCCATATTTTTGCCCGCATTACCATCCATGTAATAGTCCACTGTCAAATTGAAAAAGCCACTACTATTACAGGACTTACCTGGCCAATAACAACCACTAAATCCGACACAAGCATAAAACCGCATTTCACGATTATTATACATATTATAGGTACCCCTATTTATACGATAATCTGAGAATGTCTGAACTCTTGCCGTATTGCCTTCCTCCGAGTATTCATCAACCGTAGCTTCCTTTATTGTTTTTCCATTACGCGTCTTATAGGCATCAATAACCTTCTGTGTCAAGCACATACCGCTATAGCCTCCCATAGCTGCCGGAAAAGATTGACGAGTATACTCTGCTACCTCTCCTGAATTACGGGCCCAAATCAATTCTTTGTTCTGCGTCGGATAAGTTTCTCCATTAAACATATCCGTATAAGACTTTAAAGGATCGATTCCTCCAGCCCCGTTTGGAAAAGGTTCCGAAGGAACACCTTCCGGCAATTCAGGAGTGACATAACCGGGTCCTGAAGCTTCTGCCGTATGTAACGCATAACGCTGCCCTGCATCCATATCCATAACACGCCTGGCGGCAGCAGCAGCCAAAGCCCACTTTCTTTCATCATAAGTTTGAGAAACATACTGTACACCATCTGTACTGCGAGTCCAGTTTCCAAAATAGCGATAAGCTGCTGTTCCACCGTTGTATGCCGGACTAGCTGCTTGCAGACGTACACGAGCTATAATTGCATAAGCAGCCCCTTTTGATGGACGACCATAATTCAAAACAGCAACATCCGATGGGATATATTTAGCTGCCTTTTCCAATTCGGAACAAATATATTCTACTGTTTCATCATAAGTAGCACGTGCCCGGTCATAATAACCAGCCTCTTCATTCGTATCCAGAACTTCATCTCCCAAAAGTACAGCCGGACCATAGTTCATCAGAATATGATAATAGGCATATCCACGTAAAAAGTGAGTATATCCTAACAATTCCTGTTTTTGCAACGGAGTAATATTTCTACACTCATTCATTCTATTCAAAATCAGATTAGCTTTACGGATAACCTTATAACAAGCGCTCCAAACTCCAAGATTCTTGGTATCTGCAGCAGAAACCAACCCTAATGTCAATGCCTTTCCGTGGAACAAGTCATAGTCCATCAGTGTAAATATATCATCTGCGGCTGTAATTCCAGGAGTAGCATCATTTCCGAATATCTTACTTTCATCCGGTAATTCTCCTGCCGTTCCCCACAAATATTTCTCTAGATTTACTCTATCGGCAAACACAGAGTCATATTTCAAGGTATCATCAAAATACTTATCAACACTCAAAAAATCGCATGAGCTCATTAACCCCAATACTAAACACGGGATTAACCAAATACTCTTATTTATGAATTTCATACTCATTCTATTTAAATCAAAAAATAATCCTTAAAAATTCACATACATCTGGAAAGCAAAACGCTGTGGAATCGGATAAGCTCCCCCATTGTGATCGGCCTGCTCTGCATCCCACAATTTCATCGGGCTCCAGATACACAAGTCAGATGCGACAAACTGCAGGTCGAGAGAGCGTACTCCCAAATATTTCAGTAATTTACCTGCCGGTAAATTATAGTTAACGCTGACCTCTTGTAATCTTAGATAACGTGCATTCTGATACCAAAAGGATGAGAATTGAGTGTTATTCTCATTTTTACCATAGCTAAGCCGAGGGAATATAGCATTGGGATTCTCCGTTGAAGGATCGCCCGAATAAGATGCCGGTGTCCAACGATTACTCTGATCGGCCACAATCGTTAACACATTACCGATCTTTCCGTCATAAAATGGAATATATCCTTCACCATTCTTCCCTTTATCCCAATAGCCGTTGTCGTCCACAAAATAGTAGTCTGTCTTTCCGGTTCCTTTGAACAAGACGCCTAAAGTCAGATTTTTATATCTAAACTCTCCACCGAAACCATACATCAGACGCGGATAATTCGGATAAGACAAGGGTACTTTGTCATCATCATTAATCACACCATCTCCATTTACATCTTTATATTTGATATCTCCCGGCAAGTAATCTCCAAAAGTTTGTTTCGGACTGGCTGCAATATCCGCTTCATCACGGAAAAGCCCGAGTGCAATATAACCACGGAAAGCATTGTTCACGTAACCTGAATAATTCTGATAATCATATTTCTGCAAAGCTCGCTCCCAATTTTTCACTTCATTGGCTGAATAAGTAAAGTTTCCGCGTAACGTAAACGACATATCTTTATTAATATTCTGTGTAAATGAAACATTACCGTCCGAACCATAACTTACCATCTTTCCGACATTACCGTATGGCATTTTCTGTAGACCGGCATAATCGGGGATTTGTTGACGCTCTTGATAGATACCATCACGTTTATCATAGAAAACGTCTACTACAAAACTTAAACGTTCGCCAAATAATTTACCTTCAATACCGACATCTGCCTTTTTAGCAACCTCCCATTTCAAGTTATCCGCGCCGATTGTCTCTTCGGTGATATATCCGTTTGTACTTCCCCAACCACCACCATCACCTGTTTTCAGAAGTGTCAGATAAGGAAAACGGGTATTTGTTAAACGGTCGTTACCTACCGTACCATATGATCCGCGAATTTTCAGGAAGTCCAACCATGGTAATTTCTCCCGTACCCAATTATATCCAGTAGGAACCCATCCCACAGCTACTGCCGGGAAGAATCCAAAGCGATCTCCCTTTGCAAAGTTTGCTGAGCCAGTATAACCAAAATTCAAATCCACAAAATAAGTATCACGTAATCCGTATGTGATTCGCCCCGACAGACCTTGATAACGAATAGGAATGGCATACATACTTCTCAAACTTTCATCTTTATCATCGATATCCGCCTTATTCATCTTCTGCTCACTACTCATATAGTAATACAATAGTCCGGTCAGACGATGGTGTTCGGCAAAAGTTCTTTCATAATTCAACATCGATTCGAAATGTACTTTATAATATTGCTCATCTTCGTGAGTATATTTCACCGGTTCACTGCTTAATTTCTTGAATAGCCCCAATCCGCCGGTATAATGACGACGGTCTGCATAATACATTTCAGGACGCACATAACGTTTTTCTTTCAAGTTCAGCTCCGTATCATAAGCTATCTGTGCCCGGGCACTCAAACCTTTGGTAATCATAGAAAAATCTTGCTTCAACTCCACCGTTGATTTTCCTCGGAAATGCCGTGTATTACTCATACCGGTATAATTCAGCATGACATAAGGTGAATAAGCATTATCTGCTCCATAAGCCGGTAATTGTCCGGTAGAATAAACCTTTGGAATTGTTAGCGGTGTCAAATTACGTTGAGTTGCCCATAACCCATCCGTATCAGCATTACCGGGCTCTGCTTTTTCTGAAATAAATCCATCGGATCCAAAGTAAACCGTAGTCGTTTTCGTCAGATTAAGATCTAAATTGACACGATAATTATAGGTACGATATCCGACCTTCGTAGAATATTTGGACGATTTCTCCTGTTTGTAAGCAGAAGATTCATTAGACATACCCAAACTCAAATAATAACGTGCAAGGCTACCACCGCCTTTTGCATTTACATAATAAGTTTGCTGCAAAGCATTACGATTCAAAACTTCTTTCTGCCAATTTACATTCGGATACAAATCCGGATCCAGCTGATATTTAATCAAATTTAATTCCATATCCGAATACAAAGGTGTGTTTCCTCTGACTCTGAGAGCTTCATTAGCCAATTTTGCATAGTCATAAGCCTCCAGATATTCAGGCATATTCACCATATGGGAAATGGTCCAGTTGGCACGGGCTGTAATCTGTAATTTATCCGCCGTACCTCTCTTTGTTGTCACCAGAACAACACCATTTGCACCACGAACACCATACACTGCTGTTGCAGACGCATCTTTCAATACCGAAAAGCTTTCGATATCCGAAGGGTCTATTTCGCTTAGATTACCCTCCAGACCATCAATCAGCACCAAAGCACTGCTGTTGGCACCGAAAGTACCGATACCGCGAATCCAGAACTCTGAAATATTTTTTCCGGGTTCACCACTACGCTGAAGTGAAATAACACCCGGAATACGTCCACCCAACATATTGTTGATATTCGTTGCCGGTGTTTGTATGTCTGCTATATCGACATTGGTGATAGCACCTACAACGCTCACTTTACGCTGCGTACCCATACCTACAATAACCGTTTCTTCAAGTACTTGCGAATCCTGTTTCAATTTAATAGAAATATTACTCTCCGATTTCGTCACCAAATACTCTTCCTGCTTATATCCCAAAAATGAGACAACAATCACATCATTCTTCTGAGCTTTCAAAGAGAATTTTCCGTCAATATCTGTAGCAGTACCCACACCCGGAGAGTTCTTTACAAAAACACTGGCTCCCGGAACCGGCATATCCAAATCATCGAACACCTGTCCGGACACCGAAAATGCACTTTTCTGTTGTGCAAATACAGCGACACAGCCACACAACAAGAACAATAAAAATATATATTTCTTCATACTGTATTATCTTAAAAGTCTCAATTATCATTCAATAGCAAGTCGACGTATACACTGATTTTCACTGTCGCCAATATAGATCGTTCCATCTGTATCCAATGCCACACCGAAAGGTTTGTCAAACAATGCTTCCTCCGGAGTTCCATCCGTAGTTCCCGATTGACCGGCAAGTCCGATTACCGTACTGACAATTCCATCTTGTGAAATCTTTCTGATCACATGATTATTCGTATCGGCCAAATACAACTCATTATCCGCACTTACTATCATCTGACGAGGTTCGTTAAACATAGCATACTCACAAGGACCATCTGCATATCCCGAACGATTTGTCATACCGGCATACAATTTATGTTCACCTGTTTTCAGATTGTATGTATAGATACAATGAGAGTTAGTATACGCCAAATATAAAATATGTTCTTCTCCCTTAATCGGGCTGAACAACATATAAGAATCACTTCCGGCCATCAACTTTGTCTGTGTCGAAATAGCCATAGTATAACCTGTTGCCAAATCAAAGCGCAACAATGTACCGTTCTTGGCACGTGTATACATAAACCCGTCATATTTACACATCGCAAAAGAGTGTTTATAATCAATGTTGAAATCTTCACTGGAAGGGTCTTTACGCAAAGATGATTTACGGGGAATCCACATATTCTCGGATGAAAGTTCCCAATAGTCCATTCCGCCGTCTGTCGGAAGATATACCGTTTTTCCGTCGTCAGCCATACAAGGCTGATTGAGCGGTGCACCAGTGTTGGGAATAAGAATCTGGCTTTTACCCTCCAATTCATTGATCAACATCACCTTGTTGTTCTCATAATAACTATCCAGTTCCCGACAGCAAACAAATATATTATGATCAGCATCAATTGCCAGATAAGTAACTTTCGGAAATTGAGTTTCGGCAAGACTCCCCACTTGTGCCCCCGAAGTTCCCCTCGTACCACAAAGCGTAGTTACCGTAGTTTGAATATGATAAGTAAAATGTTCTTCAAATGCCGTTTTATTATCACCAACAGAAACTGTAATGACACAATCCTCACCCGGCTTACGGGGTGTAATTATATACATTTTTTCTCCGGTACTTTGAATTACGGCTGCTTTTGTTTCATTAAAATACACATTAATTTTGCTCGCATCCGTACCAAAATTCTCTCCACTAAGAATTATCTTAGTAGCAATACCACCTTCTTTCGGATAAAAATCCGTCAACACAATCGGCTTGTTGGGATCGTGTTCATTCTTTTGGCTTTCATCATCTTTACAAGAAGAGAATCCTGCAATAAGGAAGCCCATCAACAAAGATGTGAAAATTCTAAATCTGTTACTCTTTTTCATAATATAGTTATTTAATTCCATGAATCTCATTTTTTATACAAATGGTAAATTTCGGCCTGATGCTTAGGTAGATTATAAGAAAGCTTGCCCTCTTGAATCTGTACATTATTTCCCGACCAACACTCTATGCCACCGGAAACTTTCTCTGGAGTGATCCCAAGATCCTGAAGAGTCAGTTCACCACTCTTCACACCTTCGTCATAATTAAAATAAGCAATGTAATAAGCGTCTTCCGTTTCTAAAGTAAACAGGTCGACCGAACGGTTAGAACCGGATACTTTATGACCATAAGCCGGTCTGAACGTTTTACCAAGATTGACAACTGCATTGATCCGGTCGTTAACAGCGAATTTCTTCACCTTTTCCTGTGACACCTCTGTTCCGATATAATTTCCTTTAGTCGATAAGTTATCGCCAATCATGAAATAACCCGTTACAGCTCCACTTGTGATACGAGACATATTTTCCGCTTCGCTCCGGTCTCCCATCACAAGATGGTCGGGGTCATTATAAGCATATACGCGATCCAGCCACCATCCGAAAGACAAACTGTTCATCATGTAATTGGTGTGCCACATTTCTCCCCAGGCATCACAGCTGATACGACGGGCATTCGCATACTGATAAGGGAAAAGGGGAGCGATCGATTCGACAATAAACATTTCGTCTCCACAGCGTTCACGCAGGTATTTCATCCCGTAGTTAAAGGCTTGGGTACCAGTTGTTATATCCTTATTATACCATTTGTCTGCCTCAACCATACCGGCAGTAAGAAAATCCAGTTTAAGATATTTAAAACCGGCTGCTTTAAATTTATCAATGAAATAATTAATTCTCGACAGTGTAGCCGGAGCTGTAGGGTCCATACAGCCGGCACCATACAATTTCCGTTTCTGACCGTTCACCTTTAAGTGCGATTGGCTGTATTTATAGCCATTATTCCCTTCAATATCACGTTCATTGTCCGGAAACCAGTCATTGAACGGAGTCCAGTAAATACCCGGCACCTGCCCATTGGCAATACAATGCCGAGCAAAATCTTCCAGTTGCTCCCAATTCAAGTTATCCCAATAAGAATCCAAGCCGACAAAAACAACTCCGCTTGCGCCAAAACCGCCTTTCCCCTGCAAATACTCTTTCACAAAATCAGAAGCGGAAAGCACTCCTTCATAATTCACATGCGTACTCATACCCCCCCAGCTATTCCAACCGAACGGAGTCCCCTTGGTCCACTCCCGTTTAGGAACAACGGCTGCATTCGCTTCTCCAAACGTTTCCATACCCAGCCTCCAATCATCAAAGAAACCCACAAACATTCTGGATGACTTCACTGTTGTGCTTTTTATAGAACCGTGCACCTTATCATCACGTGTAGCAGAATGGCTGGCACCGCTATAACATTCCAATTTAGTGATACTCCGGTTATCACGGGATCCTATCATACGTATAGCCGACTTCCAGGTATCATGCTCTATAGAACCAATCACAAGACCATTCTGGCTACCACCGTTAAAGATGGAAGTCACTTCGAATGAAATCGTATCGCGAGCCAACGGTCCGGAAGCGTGTATGGCGCTTGCCGATTTTGATTGCGACAACGGTAACGAACCGTAAGTTATAAAACCATCATTATCAAAAGGGACAAACAATAGACGATTGTCAGTATCCTGAGGTAAGAATTGATTGGTTGCCGTCGTATAAATCGGAGAGATATAATTGGTTACCAACACCTTTCCATCCACAGAAGTAAGATAAACTTCCGTCAGAAAAAAATCTTTGGAAGAATAAAGATAAAAAATCTGTTCGATGGTAGGAGTACCCTCTTTCTTATACTGTATCGTACATTTTTGAGCTGGACCGAACTCATCGGTAATCTCATCCTTTGTAAACTTCACATCTGTATATTCGGAACTATTATAGTAATTCGAAGAATTATTGAACCGAACAAACACATCGCTCAAAATGAGCTCTCCATTCTTCAACAAATCAATTTGCTTTGTCTCGTCTTTAAAACGAACCGTCCACTCACCGGCAGAAAATTCACGGCTATCGGCACAAGCACTTTCCAAGAATAAGATCTGAATGAACAATAAGCAAAGCGAATACTTAAATATACAATTTCGTCTCTTCATTTTATTAAATTTAAAAATTAACAGATGCATTACTTTGTTAGCCAAAAGTAGCCGATTCGTATATCTTAAAATTGCAAAATACAAGCAAAAAATAGAAAATTCGTAGTAACAGCAGGGGCAATATCCATGGAATAGAACCTCCATACCATTTTATGGAACAGATATACCGATTAAGGTAATGACAACCTATCAGAAGAAATTCGAAAAGTAATTATAAATAAGAATGGAAAAACCTCACAGAATTAAGTGCTGAAAACAGCCGATTCGCTAACCGGCACAAGCAAAAAACAATAGGGAATTAGACAATAAGTCTAAGAAACAAAAAATTCACTGCTCCCATCAGTTATCCAAAAACTAAAATTGTAATGATTTAAACAAAACGGCAGGTTGCTTAAAAGTAAAAACAGAGTTTCTTTTACAGTAAAGATAATACACAGGGTAAACAAAACACACAGAGCTGGCTATCAGCACATTAGATGAATACATTTTTTTTTCCGTAGAGAATCAGGTCGTTTCTCTACGGGAAAAAGATAGTTCCTCTACGAGAAAAGTATCGTTTCTCGTAGAGGAACTATCTAAAAGTCCATAAGATATGACAAAGGGAGTAAAATGAGAAAATAAGCCCCAACCTCCCTTGTAAAGATAAAGGCAATTACCCTTTTCTCACACGTTTATAAGAACGATGTCCGTATATAGTTACCACCACAAAACAAATAAATGGAAGTATAAACGAAAGATTCACCGCCGGCATTCCAAATAAAGCATGCTGATCAATGATACTTGCCTGCAACGGAGGTAAAACCGAACCGCCTAAAATAGCCATAATCAACCCGGCAGCGCCAAATTTGGCATCATTACCCAAACCTTGAAGAGCTATTCCGTAAATAGTAGGGAACATCAATGACATGCATGCCGAAACACCGACCAAACAATACATACCTCCGATATTCTGTAGGAAAATAACTCCCGTTGTGAAACAGCAGGCGGCAATAGCCAAAATCTTCAGCAGTAGTCCGGGATTGAGATAACGCAGTATGAAAGTACAGACAAAACGGCTCACACAAAAAATAACCATTGCTATTATATTGTATTGCTGAGACAAAACTTCCGCAGCCTGTTCACTCATCCCTTGCGAGGTAAACAAACGGGTACCGTATTGAATGATAAATGTCCAACACATGATTTGTGCACCCACATAGAAAAATTGAGCAATCACCCCTTCACGATAATGATGAATGGAAAAGATACGCTTCAACGTAGGCAGAAAATCGATGGAATGAGACTGGTCAGCATTTTTGGGCATCTTCACCATACGGATCAGCAATAGCATAACCAGAATGACAATACCGATTACCAGATATGGAGCAATCAGTACGGCCAAGTCCGAATCACGCATCGCCTCGAACTCGGTTTGAGACAACTGAGCCCGTTCGGCAGTATCCATCGGATTCAGACGGTTCTGGATAAAATTCATCGCCACATACATGCCTAATAATGACCCCATCGGATTGAAAGACTGGGCCAGATTGAGCCGACGCGTAGCCGTCTCCTCCGTGCCCATCGACAGGATATACGGATTAGCACTGGTCTCAAGAAAGGAAAGTCCGCAAGTCAAAATAAAATAGGCAATTAAAAAAGGATAATAATTTCCGGTCATCATGGCAGGAAAGAAAAGGAGAGCACCGAATGCATACAGCCCCAATCCCAACAAAATGCCGGCCTTATAAGAATACCGGCGGATAAATATAGCAGCCGGAAAAGCCATTGCAAAATAACCACCATAAAAAGCGACTTGCACCAATGCGCCATCCGTCACACTCATACGGAATATCTTGGAGAAAGCTTTTACCATAGGATTGGTTATGTCATTGGCAAATCCCCAGAGTGCAAAACAACTGGTGATGAGAATAAAAGGAATAAGATAGCTGACGCCGTCTTTGCTCAGGATAGAAAAGCGTTTGGTGTTATTCATAATGGTATAAATTCGTTAGGATATAAACTCGTTTGAGGTTGTTCGTAAAAATAAAAGGTTATTCGTATAAATGGAACATACGTTCCATCGGTTGCCATTTTTGTGCGGAAGTAGATCCGGGAGTCACAAGTTGGAAAATCGCCATATAATCTTCCCATTCCTGCTGGCGGGGCAAAGTGGCAAGCCGTTCCATTGCCGTGTCCCAATCAAAATCGAGTGCAGTCTCGACTATCATAAACAAACGTGTATCCAAAATGTAAATTTCCATTTCAAGGATACCGACTTCCCGGATACCGGCGATAACTTCCGGCCAGATTTCCGCTTGGCTGTGGCGTCGGCGATACTCGGCTATCAGCTTCGGATCGTCACGCAGATCCAATGTCCGGCAATATCGTTTCACCGGTTGATGATGCTCTTTAGCCGCATAACTTTTAATAGATGTTTCCATGGTTTTATTTTTATCTGTCCCTTTAAATAATTTCTGTAATTTCATCACGTGTCTTAATCTCCCCACACGCCAAAGCTTGCACAAGGATATTTCCAATAGCAGTGGCCTCAACAGGACCTGCATACACCGGAATGCCCAATGCTTCTTCCGTCAGGCGGTTGAGAAGGCGGTTACGACACCCTCCCCCTATGATATGAAGTTGGGTAACAGGTGACGGTAACAAGCTGTTTAACTGAGTGACTCCTTGTTTATAACGTTGCGCGAGCGATTTAAGTATACAAAGAACATATTCACCACAAGTTTTTGGTACGGCAAGGCGATGTTCACGGCAATAATCGGCAATTGCTTTCTCCATATTCAACGGACTTTGAAAGACCTCGTCATCCACACGAATAATTGAATCGATTTCCGCATTCTCCGCAGCAGTTATCAGAGTTTCGTACTCCGTATCTTCGCCTCGTTCTTTCCACTGAGCTATAAGTTGCTGCAAAATCCACAAGCCTGTGATATTCTGCAAAAAACGGATTTTACCTCCCACGCCTCCTTCATTGGTAAACCCTGCCAAGCGGGCCTCTTCGGTAAGGATAGGTTCGTCTAATTCAACTCCAAGAAGCGACCAGGTTCCGGAACTTAGGAAAGCTTTTCGAGAATTAGCACCACCGGTGACGGCAGGCACTGCAAATACGGCACTTGCAGTATCGTGCGAACCTACGGCAACCACATCGACCTCACCATTCATACCGATCTCTTCGGCAATATCGGCTTTCAGTTTTCCCCGTACGGTTCCGGGCATTACTATTTCTCCGAAAAGACGTTCGGGTAAACCCAAACTGTCTATTAATGGATAGTTCCAAGTACGCTTACGGGCATCAAGCATTTCGGAGGTAGAAGCAATGCAATATTCATTATTTGCCACACCTGTCAGAAAGAAACTGAAAAGATCGGGCATAAATAGCAACTTATCTGCAAGTTCCAATTGTACATCCCCGTTCTTTTTCATACTGTAAAGCTGAAAAAGCGTGTTAATAGGCATCACTTGAATACCGGCCTCTGCATAATGACAGGAAATATCCATATGCCCGAACAGTTCTTCGGGTAATCCATTCGTGCGCGGATCGCGATAGCAAACCATATTGCCCAACAAATTGCCTTGCCTGTCTATCAATCCGAAATCGACCCCCCAAGTATCGATTCCGATACTTTTTATGGAATATCCTTTATGGGCAGCCAGACGAAGCCCGGTTTTCATTTCACCGAACAATGCAAGGAAATCCCAATAAATATAGTTCCCCATTCGGATTTGCCGGTTGGGAAAACGATATACTTCCTCCAGTGTTAACCGCCCGTTGTCGATGGTGCCGGCCATCACTCGCCCGCTACCTCCACCAAAATCCACTGCTAAATATGTATTCATAGCTCAACTCTTTTCTAAATAATAAGGAGGAGAAAAAGAGACTTGGAAATACATCCCCATTTTCCCCTCCTTTTTCATCTTATTATTTAGTCTTCTTACCTAAAACGTAAGTCTCGAGATCATCAATCTCTTCGGGCGTCAACACGGTATAATCACCACCGGACTGGATAATAATACGGCATGCCATCTCGAAGAACATGGCGCGTTCAAAAGCTTCGTCGAAGTCTTTTCCACATACCACTTGTCCGTGCTTTAACAGTAATACCGAATTGTGGTCTTTCAATCCGTCGATCACCCCTTGTGCCAATTCTTTCGAACCGGGACGATAATAAGGAACTACCGGCACTTCGCTGCCTACATGACAAGGTATTTCGGCCGTTACATTCAGATTAGTGGGACGATTCTTCATACAAGCCACCGCAGTAGCATAATGAGACTGGAAATGAAGCACCACATTCACATCGGGACGCTCACGGAGAACACCGAAATGGAAACCGCTCTCCATAGACGGCTTCACACCATTCAGCACTTCTCCCGTCGAGAGTTTACAGATGGAGACCTTTTCTTTGGGCAGAGAAGGCACCCAAGAGCCTGTACCGGAAATCAGCACTTCATCCCCTATACGCCAGGAGATATTACCGCTACTGCAAATAGTAAGTCCGGCATCGCCTACACGATGAGCCTGGGCTATAAACTGTTCTATCTGTTCATTCGTTATCATAATGACTACAATGCTTTTTTATAAAGTTCAAGTATTATTTCTTTGCTCACTTCACGGGGATTTCCCGGGGTACATACATCGGCAAACGCCGCCGCAGCCAACTTATCCAGATCTTCTTCTTTTATTCCCAATTCGGATAAATGCTGCGGGATCCCTACACGGACAGAAAGTTCCCGGACTGCCTTGACCGCCGCAGCAGCGGCTTCTTCACGAGTCATATCCGGCGTATATACATTCATAGCCTTGGCTATCTCTACATATTTATCGAGTGCCGCAGGAGCATTGAACTCCATCACAATAGGCAACAGCAAGGCATTTGCTACACCGTGAGGTATATCGAAAATAGCTCCCAACGGATGTGCCATGCCATGCACAACTCCCAAACCTACATTAGAAAACGCCATACCGGCAATGTACTGGGCAACCGCCATACCATTACGGGCTTCGGCATTGGATGGCTCATTGACAGCCGTCTCAAGATAACGGGCAATCATTTCGATCGCTTTTATCTCGAACATATCGCTCATCTCCCAGGCACCTTTCGTTATAAGTCCTTCAATGGCATGCGTCAAAGCATCCAATCCGGTAGAAGCTGTCAGCCCTTTGGGAAGGGTATACATCAATTCGGCATCTACAACGGCAACTACGGGAATGTCATTGGGATCTACGCAAACCATTTTCTTTTCATTGGCTTCATCGGTAATCACATAATTAATAGTAACCTCGGCCGCCGTACCCGCCGTAGTAGGCAAAGCAATAATGGGAACAGATTTGTTTTTCGTATCTGCCACCCCTTCCAGAGATACTACATCACTGAATTCCGGATTATTGGTTATAATACCGATCGCCTTGGAAGTATCGATCGATGAACCGCCACCGATTGCAAGAATAAAATCGGCACCCGAAGCTGCAAAAGCCTGCAGACCGGCCTTGACATTAGCTACGGTAGGATTCGGTTTGACATCACTGAAAACCTCGTATGGAACAGAAGCTGTTTCAAGTACTTTCAACACTTTATCGGCTACCCCGAATTTAATAAGATCCTTATCCGTAACGACCAGAGCCTTATGCAGCCCCAAACGGGCGATCTCTTTCGGGAGCACTTCCCGTGCTCCCGGTCCGAAGTATGAAACTTCGTTTAATATAAATCGATTAATCATTTTATTCCATTATTTATAAATAGGACCATAAACAGCACATGCTCTGTAATCCGCTCCTTCTTTCTCCATACCGAAAGCATTCCATGCGGCCGGACGGAAGATAGCGTCTTCTTCGACATTGTGCATACATACAGGAATACGCAACATAGAAGCTAATGTGATCAGATCCTGTCCGATATGCCCATAACTGATAGCACCATGATTGGCCCCCCAATTGTTCATTACCGAATAAACATCTTTGAATGCAGGTTTGTCACACAAACGAGGTACAAACCAAGTGGTCGGCCATGTACGGTCCGTACGTTCATCCAGCAAACGGTGAACTTCCGGATCGATCTCTACCGTCCATCCCTCGGCAATCTGGAGTACCGGGCCTAATCCTTTAATCAAGTTCAGACGTGTCATCGTAACAGGCATGCCTCCTTTGGATAAGAAATTGGAAGAGAAGCCGCCGCCACGGAAATAATCACGGTTAGCAGGATACCAGGTAGTAGCTTCCAGACATTTCTCCATCTCTTTTTCCGTGATCTCCCAGCAAGGTTTCATCGCCGGTTCACCTTTCTCATCGATTTGCTGACCGGTTCCGTCGAGCGTTGTAGCACCGGAATTGATCAAGTGAATAATACCATTGGCAGCCATGCCGGTAAGTTCTTTTCCTGTCACGCGTTTTACCGCTTCGGGGCTCCAATAGGTACGCACGTCCGAGAATATCTGCGCACGGTTTGTCAACAGATGCCCGAAGAGCATCGCTACGCCGTTACAGGCATCATTTTCGGTAGCTACCACATAAGCTTCACGAATACCGTTCCAGTCAAAAGAGGTATTCAGTAAGGCTTCCGAATAATCCCCGTTAGGATAAAAGTCGGTCCATTGGCGTTGCCCCTGGAATCCGGCAGCGATGGCATTGTGCCCTAAAGCCTCTTCTTTGAAGCCCATCTCACGCAGTTTCGGATTTCCCTGCATCAAATCGCGCATGATAATAGTCATTTTGACAATGAATTCCCAGTCTTCGTCTTTCTGCTCACGGGTTTTTGTTTTCTCCGGAAGGTTGAAGTCTTTTCCTTCGTTCTTCTTACAATACTTTTCGGTCCAAGCCATTGCTTTGGCAAACTCTTCTTTATCATAAATACCCTCTGTCATGCGACGGATGATTTCTGTGAGGTCGACAGACTCATTTCGCATACCGAGATATTCCTGGAAGAAATCCGGATTAACGATAGAACCGGCAATACCCATGGAAACACTACCCATAGAAAGATAAGATTTTCCTCTCATAGTAGCTACCGCCTGGGCAGCACGGGCAAAACGCAATATCTTTTCGGCTACATCGGCAGGAATGGAATTATCATTCAGATCCTGTACATCGTGTCCGTAAATACCAAAAGCCGGCAGGCCTTTCTGTGCATGTCCTGCCAATACGGCTGCCAAATAAACGGCTCCCGGACGTTCGGTTCCGTTAAATCCCCAAACCGCCTTCGGGTAATACGGGTTCATATCCATTGTTTCGGCTCCATAACACCAGCAGGATGTCACGGTAATGGTTGCCCCCACCCCTTCACGTTCGAATTTCTCGGCACATGCAGCACTTTCGGCCACACGTCCGATCGTACCGTCGGCTATCACACACTCTACCGGAGTACCGTCTCCGTTTCTTAAATTTGTAGAGATCAATTCGGCTACGGCTTTAGCCAGATTCATTGTCTTTTCTTCAAGACTTTCACGAACACCACCCTGACGACCATCGATGGTAGGGCGAATTCCAATTCTCGGATACTTTTTCATATTCTTATGATTTAAATAAGTAAAACATTTCCATCTGTACTGAACTGTGCTGAAATATAGGAATAAAAAATCCTATAAAGATCCTCTTAAACGTATCTCGGTAGGCAAATACGTATGTACCTGCTTGCCGGTAAGGATAAAATCGGCTGTCAATGTCCCCATCTTTTCCCAATCGATACTCAGCGTAGTTATTCCCCTGTCTATCACTTCATAAGCAGGAGTTTCATTATAGGCCAACAAGCCGAAATCGGTTCCGCAAACCAAACCTTCTATCCGGCTTTGTTTGATGATATGTACCACATCGACCTGTCGGATAGCGATATAAACCTCGCCTTCGCGCACTTTCATTCCTTCCACATCCTCTCTCACTTCGCACATGAATTCCCGGTCGGCACAAAACTTCCGGAAACTGTCACAAGTACTCCGGGGGTGCTTTGTCCCTTTCACAAACAACAAAACGAGCCTTTTATAGTGCTGCAACCGATCGGTCAGCTGCAATAATGCCTGATAAAAAGAATCATCGAAATCCTGACATATATAAGAATAATCTTTCTTGTCGAACTTGCCGAAGTCGAGCAATAAGAGTTTGGAAGAGTCTATTTTATAAAGATTAGGAGAGAACTTTTCGTTATCGAAGTTCATAACAACGTATTTATTATACCGCCCCAAGGATTCACGAAGAATAGCATTGAACAAGCTCTCGTTGTATTGGTGAAACCATAAATCGACTTTATAACGGGAAGACAAATGCTTGATAATGCTATTATAAAGGGTGTCTTTAAATGGGGAATATTCATCGAGCAACAACAATATGCTTTTCTGCCTGTTTACCACATAATACCCTTTTCCGGGGGTGGAATCGATAATTCCTCGGTCTTTTAAATCGATAAAAGCTTTGAAAACCGTATCACGTGATACTTTATAATCCCGGCTCAACTGATTGATAGAAGGCAAAGCATCGTCTACCTTATATCTACCCATTGAAATATCTTGGCTGATGAGATCGGCCAATTGCTTCACTTTGGTTGTTTGCTGTCCGAATATAATTTCCATATCTACAGATCAAAAGGTTTTCAGAAAATGTCCGGCAACTATGCTGAACCATCCTGCTGCGAAGAAAGGTAATTTATTTAAGATCAACAAGAATAAGAAATATGTTTTGCAACACAAGATCGAGGATAATCGTATAAAAAAGCATCCTGATACCTTTTATTCATAGTATCAGGATGCAACTATATTTCTTAAAATCAACAGATTGATTTTATTTATTCGGTGTATTCCACTTTTTTGTTTCCGAGCAGGTTATATTCAGCGTTTGTTTCCCTGTTTGAATTCTGAAATCTCCTTTTTCCAGTATCCATTTACCATCATAGCCTACAAAAGCCAAATCGCTGCCTTTTACTTTCAATGTAACGGTTTTCGTTTCACCCGGTTGCAGTTCTACCTTTTCGAAAGCACGAAGACGGCGGATATCAGGAGCCAAGGAAGCCACCAGATCACTACTGAAAAGCAGAACACTCTCCTTACCTGCCTTATCACCGGTATTGGTCACATCGACCGTAAAAACGAGTTCATCACCGGCAGTAAACGAAGGTTTATTCACGCTCAGACGATCATAGGCAAAAGTCGTATAGCTAAGCCCGTAGCCAAAAGCCCACTGAACAGACATCACCGCATCATAATCATAAGCTCCCTGCATCTTCTCAAGGTCTTCACACGGTTTATAATCATAAGTCACCAAAGAATTGATATCTTTAGGATAAGTATAGGGCATCTTCCCACTGAAATTGACATCGCCGGCCAAAAGATTAGCCAGTGCATCGCCCCCGTAATTACCCGGCAACATGATGTTGACAACCGCCTTTACCAACGGCTCTATCTCATTGATAATACGCGGACGCCCCTCATTCAGAATCAGAATTACCGGTTTTCCGGTAGCCGCCAGAGCTTTCACCAGATTCAACTGGTTTTGTGAGAGGAAAAGATTAGTCAGGTTGCCCGGTGTTTCACAATAAGAATTTTCACCGACACAGGCCAGAATATAGTCCACTTCCGAAGCGGCAGCAACCGCTTTTTCTATTTTCGGAGCATTCTCTTCCCAGTAAGCACCTTTCTGCTTATAAGTCACTCCTGGTTCGTATACCACATTTCCCACACCGAATTTTGCCTTGAATGCTTCAAGGATCGTATTATACTCACCGGCAAACCTATCTGCCTTATGGCCTTGCCAGGAATAAGACCATCCGCCATTCAGCGTACGCATCGAATTGGCATTCGGTCCGGTAATCAATATTTTCTTTCCGGAAGCAAGTGGCAGAATCCGATCCGCATTCTTCAATAGGACAAGTGATTCCTCTGCCGCCAGCAAAGCAGTTGCAGCATGCGATTTACTCGCAAATTCCGGGTATTCCGAAGGATCCCAATATGGCTTGTCGAACAGCCCGAGACGGAATTTCATGCGCAGTACCCGGCGTACAGCATCATCAATGCGGCTCATAGGAACTTCACCTTCTTGCACAAGTTCTTTCAGATAATTACAGAAACTCCATTCATAAGGCACCATAGACATATCGATACCGGCATTAATAGCCATTTTTACGGCTTCTTTCTTGGAAGCGGCCACTTTGTCACGGGTATACAGGTTGTTTATATCCGCCCAATCCGTTACGATGAGCCCGTCCCAATTAAGGTCTTCCTTCAGCCATTTCGTCAAAAGTTCATAATTGGCATGAAAAGGAAGCCCGTTGTTCATAGCAGAATTCACCATAACAGACAAAGCACCGGCTTTCACAGATTCCAGAAAAGGGGCAAAATGCTTTTCACGCATCTCCTGCACCGTGATAGACGATGGCGTACGATCTTTGCCGGATACGGGGACACCATAACCCATATAATGTTTCAAACAGGCAGCTACCCGATTGGGGCCTATATGGTTCGGATCCTCGCCTTGAAAACCAATCACAGATTCACGTCCCATCTCTGTATTGACGTAACAGTCTTCTCCATAATTTTCCCACATACGAGGCCAACGGGCATCACGGCCAAGATCCACAACGGGCGCGTACGTCCAAGGAATGCATCCGGCTTTTGTTTCGTAAGCCGATATCTCGGCTCCTTTCCGTACCAGTTCACGATTGAATGTAGCCCCCATATTGACGCCCTGCGGAAAGAAAGTTCCACCGGCCGTATAGGTGGTGCCATGTATCTGATCGACGCCATACACGCAGGGAATTCCCATAGACTTTATCGATTCTTCCTGAATTCTTTTGATAAGAGTGGCCCAGACCTCCTTCGTCTGTGCTTCGCCATAAGGTACATTCAGTATAGATCCCACTTTATATTTACCGATCACGGTATCGAGCATGGCTTCATCAAAAGTAAAACCCGGTTGCCCTGTTGTTTTCTTATCAGTCAACACATCGATCGTCAATTCGGTCATCTGCCCTATTTTCTCTTCCAGAGTCATCTTTTCGAGCAACTTCTCAACCTTATCCTCTATCACTTTATCAACAGGAATAGCCGGGGAGATTATCGTATTCTGTGCAAAAACAGACCATGCAAATCCTGCGAATACCAAAGGAAATAATAGTTTCTTGTTCATGTTATCAATTTGATTTGTAGTAAGCCGTACACCGGATATCGTTATGATACGTGAGCAAAGATAATACAATGTACCCGATATAATATTGCCGAAGGAGATAAACTTGAATTCCACAAGCAGGAATTCGCAGCGTCAGGCGGTAAATATCCAGCCAAAAGCATAAGAAGTATTTGACAAAGACAGGAACAGAAACATAGACAACGAGAGTCTGCACAGATCCCTTACGCAATTCTGAAATGCCTTGCTTGCCGCCATTACAGAGCGGAAGGGGCTCCAAGAGCTGGAAATACGAGGCACAATCACCATATTCACATAAAGCATAATCGAACATTGACAATCCCCCCCCCTTCCGCACGCAAACACTGATGAACAAGGGGAAGCGTAAGGGGTAAGGAATCAATTCAAGTTTCTATTCCATACTTTTAATTCCGACTTCTGTACCTTTTGCAAACGAACAAAGCCTTTATTATTTTTTTGATAGGTATTCGCTACGATTCGCTATGATTCGGACATTCCTATACCGGTAATCACAAATAAAATCAGTACCTTTACACCGAAATTTTAAAAGAATCGTTATGGCACATCGTCTGAACACTAATAAGCAATTTATGGTAGGCAATGGTATTCTGGCATTCGCCGTTATTTTTGTTGTAGTCATCTTTGTCTATATGAGTATGAGGCTGCAACGCGAAAAACAGGAAGAACGCCACTTCATAGAAACTTACACGATCCATCTTACCAAAGGATTCACCGGTGATTCGCTCTCACTTTTCATCAATGACAGTCTGATAATAAACAGACGAATAACCGAAGAGCCCTTCGCAATCGAAGTAGGCCGATTTGCAGAGCAAAATGCGCTGATGATCGTCGATAATCTGACAGACGAACTGTCTACATTCGACTTAAGCGAAAAGGGGGGCAGCTACCGCTTTGAAAAAGATGCCGACGGAATTAAACAACTCTCCCGTTAGACGTTGCCATCCTTTCAAATCTCCGTCTTATAATTTTTCAATTCTTCGCGTAGCGCAAGCGCTTTCCCATCGGTCAACGAATCGAGTAACGACCAGAAACGATCGCCATGGTTCATCTCACGCGTGTGGCACAATTCATGAAGCAGCACATAGTCTATTAAATGCTGAGGCAACAAAACAAGAAAGTAAGACAGGTTGATTGCCTTACGAGCCGAGCAACTCCCCCACCGTCCACGGCTGGAATTGATTTTCACACTCTTGTAAGGAAGGTTATGCCGGCCGGACAGCATGTACAGTCGTGGCGGAAGAATGATTTTTGCATTTCTTCTCAGCGCTTCCTCAATGACCTTATGCAACCATTCCTGCAACTTACTATCAGTAAAATCAGCAGTCGGGGGACAAACGATACGCATCTCTCCTAACTCCGAATGCGCCAGAAAACGATCACGCTCACCGGCTACCAAAGACAGCTTAAAGTATTCCGTCTCAATCCGGTAATCCAAATCTATCAATGGGCGAGCAGTCTTCTCCTTGAAGCCACGCAATTTCACACGCAATTGATTGATGGCATCGGTGATCTCGGCAGATGTGGTTCCGGGAGGTACGCTTACATAAATGGCATCACTTTTCGTCCGGAAAATCAGCCGCTTGGCACGTGGATTAACACGTATCACCAAAAGCCCCAATTCTTCATCTTCAAGTATCTTATCTATTTTTTCCATACACCTGCAAATAAACAAATATTCTGCGGGAAGAACAAATACAACAGACTCAAAAAAAAGTAGTACCCGATGCAACCTTTTTGAAAGAGTCTACGTCTAATAAACAGAAACCTCAAAAAAACTTATAAGATGAAAGCAAAATTAAACGTATTCTTAATCATATTCCTGACTGGATTACTGACCGGTTGTACCTTTATCTCAGAAAGAGCGGAAGGCATAGCTCCCAGCAAAAATTACATCACACGGGATTACCAAATAAAAGATTTCAATTCCATAGATGCCACTACGGTAGGTGACATTTATTATACCCAATCTACAGATGGGAAAAGTTCCCTGCAAATCTATGGACCGGATAATTTTGTCAAGTTAATACAGGTATCGGTAAAAGGTAATACTCTGATATTAGCTATGGATAAGCATAAGAAAATAAAGAATGCCAAGAAACTCAAAATAACCATCAGCTCTCCGGATCTGAACCGGATCCAATTTAAAGGCGTAGGAAACATTCACATCGATAATAAGTTTGTTACCGGCAGGCTCGACATCGAAAGCAAAGGAGTCGGCGACGTCAATGTTCAGGAACTGGACTGCCAGAATCTGACCGTAAACTCGATGGGAGTGGGTAACGTAAACCTAAAAGGGAAAGTAGTCAACGCCAATCTCAGTTCTAAGGGTGTAGGCGATGTAGAAGCAACGGATCTGGAAGCAACACACGTGAAAGCCTCCTCCAATGGAGTGGGCAATATCTCATGCAATGCTACCCAATCTTTAGACGCAGCCGTCAAAGGAGTAGGAAGTATTAACTATAAAGGAAATCCTGCACAAAAAACATTCAGCAAAAAGGGTGTGGGAAGTATCAAGGGTATTTAAATATATAAAAACATGAAATCAATTTCAATTTCTTCATTCGCTGCAATTTTACTGATCTGGACAATAACTGCCTGTTCGCCCAGCAATCGGGTGACCGGAAGCAATAACTACATAACCAAGCAGATCAAAGTAGAGAAATTCAACGGGCTACAATTAACAGGAGGCCCGGATGTTATTTATAAACAGGCCCAAGGAAAGCCTTCTGTAGAGGTATACGGCCAAGATAATATAGTAGAACTGCTGGATATCTATGTGCAAAACAATAGCCTGACCGTAAAATTCAAAAACAACACAAGCATACAGAACAGGGGAAAATTGGAAATAAGAGTTTCCGGTCCTGCACTCAACCGAATAGCCTTATCTGGTTCCGGTGATATCAAACTTGTAAACGGAATACAAACCGACGATAATTTAAGTATTAAAATACAAGGTTCGGGAGACATTGCGGGAAACAAAATAAGCTGTAATTTGTTATCATTATCCATCAACGGGTCGGGAGATATGACATTGAACAGGATAGATGCCCTAAAGGCAGAAGTAGGTATCAACGGTTCGGGAGATATTTCCCTTTCCGGAATCTGCAAAAATGCCGAATACAGTATCAACGGTTCAGGAGACATTCAAGCTTCCGAATTGGAAACAGAGAATGTAACGACCTCTATCAATGGTTCGGGAGATATAAGCTGTTATGCCACAGAAAGCTTGAAAGGGCGTGTCTCCGGCAGTGGTGAAGTAGCTTACAGAGGAGAACCACAAATAGATTTCTCCAAAAAGGGACTGCGTAAATTATAAAATTCTCTCTTTACATATAACTTTATCTCTCTAACAGAGATGGAAAAAGGAAGTTTCCGTGAGGCAACTTCCTTTTCTCTTTAATGTCATTCTCTTCCTCCTTTTTCCAAGCAATCCATATGAGCCGGCAGGATAAATAAAAGGGCTACTGCATCACGCGGTAGCCCATCTATTTAGTTAGTTTTTCTATAAAAATTTGAGAGAATTGAAACTTCACAGCCTCAAGTTGTTTTAATTAAGCACACTAACTATATTTATGTTTAAAGCAAATGAAAATGTCTTTTCTTATCAAGAGCGCTTGGGCTTCATCGAAGCTGCCAGCTTCGAAATGAATTCCGGACTCATATTGCCCGTAAAATTAATCACGGCAAACTGATTCTTTTCATGCATCAACATCACCAACTCGACAATCGCATCCTTCTTCTTTCGGATCATAATCTGACAATTTTCAGCTTTATCCTTAAAAGAAAGAAACGGTTCGAACCTTCCGGAATTCTTTTCCACCACCTTTAGAGCTTCATCGTAATACTTCTGCCCTTCCACTTTGGCAGTCAGCATCTGCATGCTCTTCAAATTAGAAATAATCTCCAGAACTTCATCATCTTTCTCAGCATCGCTTTTCATGATCTCCTCCATCATCTTCGGGCTGATAGTTATACACGTCAGATTTGAATCCGCCTTATGTTCAGTCAGAAAACGCGAAGCAAAGTCCTGAGCCGATACGGCTACAGATAGCAATGCCATCCAGCACATTAAAAGAACGCTCTTCATTATTCGTTAATCATATCGACTCCGCCCAACCGCACACTGTCGGCCAAGTTTTGGTCTTGTGATTTATTGATTCCTTCAGACAGCATCATCAATGCAGAAGAAACTTGCTTATAAGCCACTTCCGGATCATCATATGTATCTGTATAAGTATCGTAATTATAATCCAAAGTTTCATTGGCGAAAAATGTATGCTGCGCCACACTCCCCAATGAAAGCATAAAAGCAACAACCGCAGCCGCCTTAAACAAAGGCATGAACCTTCCGACCAATGTCAGACGCCGTGCTTTCACTACCGGCGGTTCTACCTGAGCCAGAATACGTGCATCGAAGTCTTCGCCCAGCCCCGTCTCACGCTGAACCTGCTGATAAACAAACAGGTCTCTATATTGAAGCAGATGAGCCGGTATTTCTCCCTCTGAGAAGAAAGCGCGCAACTCCGATTCTTCCTCCAAGGAAGTCTCACACTGCCAATATCGCTCCAAAAGCTGTTCTATATACTTATAGTCCATATTCGTCAATCTCTATATACCGTTGTTTCACTTTTTGCCTTGCCCTGAAAAGGTTTACTTTAACTTGTTCCTCCGTCAGTTGAAGCACTTTTGCAATATCTTTATAGCTCTCACCCTCTATATCCCGCAACTGCATAATAAGCCTTTGTTTTTCGGGAAGTTCATCAATCAACCGGTGAATAATTTTCATACGTTCATTATTCACCAATCGGTCATAGGGGCCGGATGTATCCGCTTCTTCCGCCATTTCGGGGGTCAGTTCTACATTTTGGGCATCTTTCTTCTGACTTCTGTCTATCGCCAGATTCTTTGCCACTATCAGGCAATAAGCCTCGACAGATTCAAATTGTTGCCACTCATCACGCTTATTCCACACCCGTATCATGGTATCCTGAACAACATCCTCGGCCTCTGCCCTATCCAAAGTTATTCTGAGAGCCAGTCGAAAGAGTTTATCTTTCAAAGGCAATATATCGTTTCGGAAGCTGATTTCTTGCATCTCTATAAGAATGACGGATGAGAATATGAAAAGTTACAGGTACACTCTTATTTTTTTTCGGATTATTTTTTGATCCGTGTTCCTTCTTCTCCGCTAATAGCTGATGCTAAAGTTATTATAACCTCCGAAACTCCGGCATCAATTGCAGCAAAAGAGTTCTCGAGCTTTGGAATCATCCCCCCCTGAATAATGCCATCGGCCACATATTGCTTAAATTCCGCAGGGGTGATCAAAGGAATCACGCTATCGTCATCATTTTCGTCACGCAACACGCCTTTCTTCTCAAAACAGAAAACAAGAGTCACATCAAAAAGAGCGGCAAGCGCCTTTGCCGTCTCTCCGGCAATGGTATCGGCATTGGTATTAAGCATATGGCCTTTACCGTCATGAGTAAGCGGTGCCATAACAGGAACCACACCTTTATATATAAGATCGGATAACAGTGAAGCATCCACTTTTTCCACGTCACCCACAAAACCGTAATCCACTTCTTTCACCGGGCGTTTCACCGAACGCATGACATTCATATCCGCTCCGGTCAATCCCAAAGCATTCACTCCGCGAGCCTGCAGGCCGGCAACCACGTTTTTATTGACCAATCCGCCATATACCATCGTCACCACTTTCAGTGTCTCAGAATCTGTAATACGGCGTCCGTTCACCATTTTACTCTCAATGCCAAGCTGCGCCGCTATCTTCGTAGCCGAACGCCCCCCACCGTGTACCAGCACTTTATGGCCTTCTATCGTTGCAAAATCATCTAATAATCGGTTAAGTGTAGCTTCTTCTTCTACAATCTTACCGCCCACTTTAATAACAGTCAATTTTTCTCTCATATATTCTAAAAGATAAGTCTCTCCCCACCCTCTATTCCAAATATGTATATCCGTAAAGTCCCGAACGATAATTCGACAAGAATTCCTTCCCCTCTTCTACCGATATTTTTCCTTCTTTTACGGATTTGGTAACCCACGTCTCTAATGTACGCACCAATTTCTTGGGGCTGTACTGCACATAATCCAACACTTCGGCAACCGTCTCACCATCGATAATCTGCTCAATGGAATAACCTTTCTCGTTTACGGAAACGTGTACTGCATTCGTATCGCCGAACAAGTTGTGCATATCACCCAATATCTCCTGATAAGCTCCGACCAGAAACACGCCGAGATAATAAGGTTCCTTACTTTTCAAGCTGTGCAACGGCATATAATGTGACACGTTCTTCGTTGAAATAAAGTTGGCAATTTTTCCATCCGAGTCGCAGGTGATATCCTGTAAGGTAGCCGAACGATCGGGCTTCTCGTCAAGTCTCTGAATAGGCATAATAGGAAATATCTGATCAATAGCCCAAGAGTCGGGAAGCGACTGGAACAATGAGAAGTTACAGAAATATTTATCTGCCAACAATTTGGATAAACTACGGAATTCATCCGGTGCATGCTTCAATCCGGCAGCTATCTGATTTATTTCACGGGTAATAGACCAATATAAGCGTTCAATCTGTGCACGTGTTTTCAAGTCGACAATACCATGACTGAAAAGATCAAGGGCCTCTTCACGAATTTGTTGTGCATCGTGCCAAGCCTCAAGCATCTTATTCTGATTCAATGTATCCCAAATCCCATATAGCTCCTGCACTAACTCATGAGCATCCGGAGCGATTTCTTCTTCATCGTCCCATTCGGGCAGAGTAGTTGTTTCCAATACCTCAAAAATGAGTACCGAATGATGGGCTGTCAATGCCCTGCCGCTTTCAGTAATAATGTTCGGATGAGGAATACCATTCTTATCACTGGCATCCACGAGAGTAGAGATCGAGTCATTGACATATTCCTGAATAGAATAATTCACGCTACTTTCACTGCTGGAAGAACGGGTACCGTCATAATCAACTCCCAATCCGCCTCCAATATCGACAAACTGCACATTAAAGCCCATCGCATGAAGCTGTACATAAAACTGAGACGCCTCACGCAATGCCGTCTTAATACGACGGATTTTAGTAACCTGGCTTCCGATATGGAAATGGATCAACTTCAGGCACTCTTTCATCTCCTTCTTTTCCAGAAAATCCAATGCTTCAAGCAATTCACTGGAAGTCAGCCCGAACTTACTGGCGTCGCCGCCCGAATCTTCCCACTTACCACTTCCGGAAGAAGCCAACTTGATACGAATACCGATATTGGGCATTACATTCAATTGCTTCGCCATCTTAGCGATAAGTTTCAATTCATTCATCTTCTCTACGACGAGAAAAATACGTTTTCCCATCTTCTGAGCCAATAACGCCAGTTCTATATAACTTTCATCTTTATATCCGTTGCAAATAATCAATGAATCAGAATCCGTATTTACGGCAATCACAGCATGAAGTTCGGGTTTAGATCCGGCTTCAAGACCGAGATTGAACTTCTTTCCGTGGCTGATAATTTCCTCCACAACCGGACGCATCTGATTTACCTTGATTGGATAAATAATGAAATTCTGAGCCTTGTAGCCGTACTCTTCGGCAGCCTGCTTAAAGCAGTGAGCTGTTTTTTCAATACGATTGTCCAAAATATCCGGAAAACGTATCAACATGGGAGATGCCACATCACGTAACTGCAACTCATCGACCAGTTCCTTCAAGTCAACGCCGACGCCGTCTTTTCGCGGTGTAACAACAACATGACCTTTGTCATTAATACCAAAGTACGAAGTACCCCAACCTGTAATGTTGTAGAGTTCCTCAGAATCTTCAATACGCCACTTTCTCATTTTAATGTATTCAGTTGTGTTTATAAATTATTTAAGGCAACAAAAATAACTATAAATCCATAGTATACAATCAGAAAGCCATGTTTTTTAAATAAGATATTTACAAAAGGTACAAATAAGCTACAGTTTCAATAAGTCACGCAACTTTTCCACCGATTTTTCTATCTGGGAACGATCCTCCAGTTCATCGGCATTAAAAACATATTGGGCTTGCGAATAAAAAGGAGTACGTTTCTCCAATGCCCGGATAATAAATTCTTTCAACTCGTCGTCCTGTTTACCCTGTAAAATAGGACGTTGCTGCTTAGCCACACGCAACCTACGGAACAGCACGTCGGGATGTACATTCAAAAAGACCGTCTTACCGTTGCGGTTCATAAAATCCATATTATCAAAAAAACAGGGAGCACCGCCACCTGTGGAGATCACAACATCCTCAAAGGCGCCTACTTCATGCAGCATATTCTTTTCCAACTCCCGGAAACCTGCCTCACCACGTTCCACAAACAATTCGCCTACCGTTTTATGAAAACGTTCTTCCATATACCAGTCCAGATCGACAAACGGAAGATTTAATTTCCGTGCGAATGCTTTCCCTAATGTCGTTTTACCGGCTCCCATATAGCCGGTCAGAAATATACGAATCATAATTGCCTATCTTTTTGAGACAAAGATAGGCAATTATATATTAAAAAGCTCACGGTATGTAGTAAATAAAACCGATATGCTTATTTAAAAACTTTCACTCTTTCCGAAAGTTCCTTGAATTCTTTATCGCCCGGTTCTCCGGCGGGCATTCCAAACGGCATCTCGGCTATTAAATGCCAACTTGCCGGAAGTTCCCATGTGCGACGAACTTCTTCATCGATCAAAGGATTATAGTGTTGCAGAGAAACACCAAAACCGGCATCTTCAAGCATCGTCCACACCGCTAATTGGTGCATGGCAGATGTTTGCATAGCCCATCCCGGAAAGTTGTCTTTATAACTGATAAATCTATTCTGCAGATCCTGCACCACATTCTGATCCTCAAAAAACAGTACCGTACCATATCCACTGGCAAAAGAATGATCTATCTTCGCTTCTGTATTTTTGAAAGCTTCCGGAGTCACTATCTTCCACAATGTATTTTTAACGATCTGCCACAATTTCCGATGGTTATCGCCCAATAGCAATACGACACGGGTGGATTGTGAATTAAAAGCCGATGGTACATGTGTTACGGCAAAATCGATAATTTCTTCTATTTCTTTATCGGAAATCGGCGACTGGTTTGTAATTGCATAGTAAGTCCTTCTGTGTTTTAAGGCCTCTTTAAAAGATTTCTCCATTATAACTCCTTTCTTTATTATGATATCTATAATAAAGAACAACCGATCATGAAAAGTTGTTCGGTAAAAGAAAATATTTGTACCTTTGCCATTCAAATGAAAAAGATAAATGGGTAAACAAAAGTTTTACGTGGTATGGGAAGGAGGCACTCCGGGGATTTATACCTCCTGGACAGAATGCCAACTCCAAACAAAAGGTTATGAAGGTGCTAAATACAAATCCTTCAGTACCCACGAAGAAGCTGAACGTGCCTTTCATTCGTCTCCTTATGCCTATATCGGAAAAAATGCCGTAAAAACAGAAAACAAGCACAAACCCTCTTCCGAAGTATTACCCGCAGCCGTAGTAGAAAACAGTCTCGCAGTGGATGCCGCCTGTAGCGGTAATCCCGGTCCGATGGAATACCGTGGAGTACATGTGGCCAGCAGACAGGAGATTTTTCATTTCGGCCCCATGAAAGGCACAAACAACATCGGAGAATTTCTGGCATTGGTACACGGACTTGCCTTGTTGAAACAAAAGGGGTTTGATATGCCCATATATAGCGATAGCGTAAATGCAATCAGCTGGGTGAAACAAAAAAAATGTAAGACCAAACTGCCCCGTACCCCGGAGACGGAAGCATTATTTCTCCTTATCGAACGTGCGGAAAAGTGGTTAAGAGAAAACACCTATTCCACCCGTATTTTGAAATGGGAGACCAAAGAATGGGGAGAGATTCCTGCTGATTTCGGACGAAAATAATTGCAGACTACTTGAATTTCTTAATCAGAAAAGCCGGATTTACCCTAAGATAAACACCAAATGAGAAATTAGTCATGCTTCCTTCCGGAACAAGTTCACCACTCGCCAGCTTCATGGTACCGGGCATTGAATAATACAGATCGCCTTTTGCACCGAAAGCGTAGTGTTTTCCAAAAGTCCGGGAATATTCGACGGAAAGGAAACAAGTTTGAGGGTCATCGTAAACCGCTCCCTCTGTCTTCATAGAAACAGCACCAAAATAAGGGATGCCGAATAAAGAGATAAAATCTTTGCAAACAAAATAGCCGCCTTTTACACGAATATTATTTCCTAAATCAAAAGAGGCTTTCGTATATAATCCCACCCCTTTGTCAAAAGGCCATAACTTGCCGGATTCCTGATAATATCCCAACATGTCCGCCTCAACATTTATCCGTTTCAATACTTTGCGGTTTACGTTCCAGACAATACCGGCACCAACAGAGCCATTTGCCAAAGTTTGCACAGGACGGTCGTTATCCACGATCTGTTCTCCCCCCCGGTGCTGAATGGTCATCTGTACCGGCAAATAATAATGGAAACGGGATTCCGGTCTATTAAATTTAACCAAAGAAGAGAGACCGACCGTAAAAGCCTCCTGATGGGTGTCCGCTTCAAAAATAAAGCTCTGCCAGTTGATCCAGGCATCGAAATGCCAACGTTTTAAGTCACACAATACTTGAAATCCGGTTTCCGGATCGGCCGTCAAGTTCAGTTCGGGATTATAAAGGGGCTCAATCAGTCTATGATTTTCACCGCCATACAGATTACCCAGAACCAGATTTACCCGCGACAAAGCCAGTTGCGCACGGAAATAAGGCAAAATATGCGTACCACGCTGATACTGGTTTCCTTTCCAGATTGCAATATCATGATAAGCATAATTGGGAAACTTATAAGCACCGCTATAAATCAAGGCATGAACTCCCAATTCCAACTTTATATTCTTCAATGGATAAAACACCCCTTTAGGCTGTAACCACAGACCGGGCAAAGAGTATCCGTTTATAACGCTTCCTGCAAACTCATTGTCCTTAAAAAAGCTGATATTATCAAGTTCAACCAGAAGTTCTCCCTGTCTTTCCGGATCAATCTCGTAATCCGTCCGGCATAAACGTTCTACCATCTGGGCATGAGCTGCCGAGCCAAGCAAAGTAACAACCGTCAGACAACAGGCTATCCTACGGACATATTTATTGAGTTTCATCGTATCTGCAATTTTATCAAAGCGACTGCATGTCATTAAGACGTTTATAATACCCATTCAAGGCCAATAATTCTTCGTGCTTACCGCGTTCTACTATTTCCCCTTCATAGAGAACACATATTTCATCCGCATTTTTTATTGTAGAAAGCCGATGGGCTATTGCAATCGTCGTACGAGTTTTCATCAGACGTTCCAACGCTTCCTGTACCAGACGTTCGGATTCCGTATCCAAAGCAGAAGTGGCCTCATCCAGAATCAAGATAGGAGGATTCTTCAAAATAGCGCGTGCGATACTGATCCGTTGTCTCTGGCCACCCGAAAGCTTACTTCCACGATCACCGATGTTGGTGTTATAGCCATCCTCTTTCTCCATAATGAAGTCATGTGCATTGGCAATCTTCGCAGCCTCAATCACCTGCTCCATAGTCGCATTCTCTACACCGAAAGCAATATTATTAAAGAAAGAATCATTAAACAGAATAGCTTCCTGATTAACATTGCCAATCAAGGTTCGCAAAGCAGAGATACGCACATCCTTTATACTGGTACCATCAATCGTTATTTCACCTTCCTGCACATCATGATAACGCGGCAACAGGTCAACCAATGTCGACTTACCCGATCCGGATTGCCCTACCAAAGCGATTGTTTTTCCTTTAGGCACAGTCAGATTGACATGCTTCAAGACTTCTTTCTTACCATTATAACTGAATGAAATATCCTTAAACTCAATTTTATCATTCAAGCCGTTCAATGGTTTCGGATTAGGAATTTCCTTTATATTATTCTCAGCCTTCAATATCTTGTCTACGCGCTCCATAGACGCCAATCCCTTAGGAATGTTGTATCCGGCTTTAGAAAATTCTTTCAACGGATTGATAACACTATACAGAATCACCATATAGAAAATAAACGAAGGAGCATCAATCGTAGAGTTCTTCCCTAAGATCAACGAACCACCGAACCATAGTACAATAACAATCAATATGGTACCTAAAAATTCGCTCATCGGATGTGCCAGCGCCTGCCGCATAGCCACCCGGTTATTGGCATCCCTCAATTCATTACTGCATTTGGCGAAGCGATCCACCATTCTTTTTTCTGCAATGAATGCTTTGATAATACGCAATCCTCCCAGCGTCTCTTCCAATTGTGACATTGTATCACTCCATTTTCCCTGCGCTTCCAACGACTGCCGTTTCAGTTTCTTACCAACCACTCCCATAAGCCATCCCATCCCGGGAAGAACCAACAGAGTAAACAGGGTCAACTGCCAACTGGTGATGATCAATGTTCCAAAATAGAATATGATAAGTATGGGGTTTTTGATCAGCATATCCAGCGAACTGGTTATAGAATTCTCTACCTCCCCCACATCACCACTCATACGAGCGATAATATCTCCTTTCCGTTCTTCTGAAAAAAAGCCCAAAGGTAATGACATCACCTTTGAGTAAACCATAATACGAATATCCCGAACTACTCCTGTACGCAAAGGAATCATGACTGCCGAAGAAGCAAAGTAACAAGCGGTTTTAAGCAAAGTCATAAAAGCCAAAAACAGTCCTAAGAAAAGCAAAGTCATCGACGGACCATTTACCTCAATCATGTGTGATACATAATAATAGAAATTATTCACAGCTATGTCTTTCAAGCTCCCAGTCGAATCCCAAGGCATAAATTCATATACCTTACTATCCATTTCAAATAAAATTTGGAGGATGGGAATCAATAGCGTAAACGAGAATATATTGAATACTGCTGACAAAATATTCAAAAACACGGCTCCCACCACATATCTCCGGTAAGGAGATACGAACCGTTTCATGAGTTGCAAGAATTCTTTCATTAACTTGTACTAAAATGATTTAGGCGACAAAGATAGAGGAAAATCTACAGTTTATAGAAACTCACGCTATTTTTTGTTATATTCTAACGCAAGAAATTGAGAAATATCATAAATATCAATAAAGCCTTTATTCCAAATATTTATCAATTCCATTACTACACCATCTTATACGTTCTCTTTTTACAATCTCTAAAGCCTCCAGATGCTTTACTTCATTATCCCGAGAAGCTTCCTTATGCCAAAGATGATAAACAATCCCTCCCATCTTCAAAGCCTTTTTACCGACACCAGCATAGTGCATCCTATACACAAGTTCTCCATCTTCATGCCCCCAATCGTGCAAATCCTCATTATACCCATTTACAGATATAAAATCATTCCGCCAAAAAGCAAGATTACATCCACGCATATGATCAATAACACGCGCATAGCGTTCAGCCAGAAAATTACGTAATATTTTCGATCGAAATCCGTTCAACACAAATCCAGCTTTCAACTCAGAAACATTCAATTTTAAACTAATATCTTCTATCAGTCTCCGTGATACAATCGGCCCTAATTTCGTACGGCTACCACAAACAAAATACCCTTTCTCCATCATTTCAATATGGTCCTGAATAAAATGACGCTCCATTATCACATCCCCATCAATCTGAATGATATAGTCTCCCTTAGCACATGCAATTGCCTTATTACGAATTGTCGTCAGCCTGAAGCCTTCATCCTCTTGCCAGATATGAACGACCGGAACTTTCACAATAGCTCTAAAATCTTCTATTAATTTACGAGTATCTTCTCTTGAACCATCATCGGCAATTACAATTTCGTCCGGAAGTACCGTCTGAACAGAGGCACTCAACAAACATAGCCGTAATGCATCTTCCCAATTATATGTAGAAATCAACAATGACACAGTCTTCGCATCCATTTTTCTTAAAGTTAGGTTAAACAGTCATGAACAATTTTTCAAACGAACTAAAATTACTCAATTGTAATGGTATATTTTTATCCATGATCCAATAAATAGGGCGATCATTATAAAACGCAGCCACCAACGAGAAAGTACTCTTTACACCTATAATATAGTCACACTCAGACAGCAAGCACAAATCTTCCGCCTCATTTCCTTTGGGGCAATAGACACTTTTAATCCCTAAAGCCTCCCTATAACAATTCACATTCAAATTACGGTCATTAGTACAAATAAAAACAGCAACTTTTTTATCAGGAAAATGGTTCAGAAATTGACGTATATGTTCTATATAAACATCATCATCAAAATAATACCTCCCTCCCATCCAAACTTTATAATCACCTCTACGAATATGAACTGCCAAACGTATCATCGTATCTTCCTCCGCTTGTGTATGTTCCGCCAAAAAGGACTTTATTTTATTTGATATCAGAACCTTAAAAGCAAACATTTCTTTGATTTCTGAACGATACTTCATGAATAATTCCGGAAAACGAAACTGCCAACCATCAATCGCAATCATTTTGTGCTTTTTTAAATCAGAAAGCAACTTAGGAGTTATGTCTGCTGGGTCATCCAAAAAAAAGCACCTAATCAACTGCAATTTAATCAACAGTTTTGCAAAAAGATAAACCGGCCAACGATGATATCTATTACTGCAAACTTCAAAATAACGATATTTATAAGCAAAACGCATTGACACGACTTTTACATTGTTTTCTTTTCCCCATACATAAGCATGTGCATATTGTAGAACATTATTACACATTTGCCCATATCCTTTTACAAAAATCATACTTACAATATTATTTTTTTACTTTTCTTAGAACACACTTTCAAGTCTGATTTTGCAAAAATAACAATAAAAAGCTGATTATTTAAACTTTAAGCATTAAATCTTCCTACTAAAGAAAAGAATAAACCCATAAACTTCTAATTACTATTACTTTGTTTCTGCCTTAATTTAAATTTTCAAACACATACAAAAAAGCATAAAAATATAGGTGAAAACCTAAAAAAAGAAAAAATACGAGTTTATAATATTAGAGAATCATTATTTATATATTAACTTTACCAAAAGAGAGAAAGCAATGTTATTCCTTGTTTTAGCTATAAAAAAAGACAACAGAAAAATAATATTCAGACATTCCATTTTTATATGAATTGGCCTATCTCTATTTGCAAAGACAAAGACAATGAAAACATTCAACAGATGGAAAAGAAGTATTTGTAAAATACTTCTAAAAGCAAAAATCATAAAACCGAAAGTTATAGTATTTATGGATGGAGGAATATGCTCTCAAATGTATCAATATTTAGTAGGTGCTCTCTTCATTCAGAAAGGATATAAAGTCTGTTATGATTTATCTTTTTACAAAGAATGGGGAACTGATTTAAATCATCAATTTGTACGTAATTTTGACTTACTGAAAGCTTTTCCTTATCTGAAATTGGAACAAGCCTCTAATATGGATATCTCTATTTATAAAAAAGAGTACTATTATCCCGGTAATCATACAGTACCGAGAAGTGAAGATTACTCTTTTATAGAGAAAAATCCACCAATCTATTTAGGAGGTTATTATCTTCTTCCCCTTGAACTTTACCTGAATACTTTCCGTAAGCTTTTTCATCTAAATCCCCAGATTTTAGATATTCCCAATAATTTATTATGTGAAGAAATAAAAAGTCAAACAAATTCTATTGCTGTGCATGTGAGAAGAGGAGACTTAAAGGTAGAAGTATATGCTTATGGTAAACCTGCATCTTCTGACTATTTCAAGAATGCTATAACATACTTTAAAGATAGAAAAGCGTATTTCTATTTTTTTTCTGACGAACCGGATTGGGTATCACAAACATTACTCCCACTCCTCCCCTTATCCAACAATTACAAAGTAGTGAGTATTAATGGTTCCGATAAAGGATATATGGATCTATACTTAATCGCATACTGTAAACATCAAATCACAAGCAAAGGGAGTTTAGGAAAATATGGAGCATTATTAATGGACAACCCACGAAAAACTGTCATACTTTGTGATGACGAAACAGAATACTCATGGAAACCATTATTTCACAACCCTGTTTTCATATAGTATCTTGAAGTTTCTTAAAAGATTAGATGATATTCAATTCGCTTTTTCAATAATTTTTACACAAACACCATTATCAGATTTGCTTATACCTTTCTATGGCAAAAATCAATCATATTCACATATCCCAAACTCCCAAATAGTATTTTTCACATCATATATATCAAAAACAGCAATAAAAAGCTAATTATATAATATTGAATTATAATTCTTTCTATCTTTGCTTGAAAAACTTAATAGAACATATCACAATGAAAATATCTGTTGTTATAAATACCTACAACGCATCTAAACATTTAAAACAAGTCCTTGAAGCCGTAAAAAACTTCGATGAAATAGTTGTCTGTGATATGGAAAGTACCGACGACACAATTGATATTGCAAAAATATTCAATTGTAAAATTGTAACGTTTAAAAAGGGGAATTGTAATATCGTAGAGCCAGCACGTGACTTTGCTATCCAACAAGCCTCGCATCCTTGGATACTTGTAGTAGACGCAGACGAAATTGTACCCGACCAACTAAGAGAATATCTTTATAAACAAATATCAAATCCCAATTGCCCTGCAGGTATTTATATTCCGCGTAAAAACTATTTTATGGGTAGATTCATGCATTGTCACTATCCTGATCATGTCCTTCGATTTTTCAAAAAAGAAGGAACGGTATGGCCTCCCATTATTCATATAACCCCAACAGTACAAGGAAAATTATATTCCATCCCTTCCAAACAGAAAAACTTAGCATTTATCCATTTAGCCAACGACAGCGTTGCCGACATTGTAAAAAAAACAAATGAATATACAGAAAACGAAATCGAAAAGAAAAAGAACAAAAAATATGGTATAGGAGCATTCTTTTATCGTCCTTTTTTCCGATTCTTCAAAACATATATACTGAAAGGAGGCATATTGGACGGCAAAGAAGGATTTATCAAAGCATGCCTTGAAGGGTATTATCAGTTTATAATGTTATCAAAAATAGTAGAATATCGAAAAAGCAAATAATCCGATAATGAATAATAATCCAATATACGTAACTTCTCCTTTACTCCCTGCATTAGACGAGTTTAATCAATATCTGAAAGAAATATGGGATAATAAGATATTAACGAACAACGGAAATTTTCATCAGGTATTAGAACAAGCTCTATGTGACTATCTAAAAGTCCCCTACCTCAGCTTGTTCACAAATGGCACGCTCCCATTAATAGTCGCTTTACAGGCATTGCGTATCACCGGAGAGGTTATTACTACTCCTTATAGCTTTGTAGCAACGACTCATTCTTTATGGTGGAACGGCATAAAACCGGTTTTTGTAGATATAGACCCGGTCACCTGTAACATAGATCCCACCAAAATAGAAGCGGCAATCACTCCTCGAACTACAGCGATTATGCCGGTTCATGTATACGGAAAGCCCTGTGATATCACAGGTATCCAAGAAATAGCCGATAAATACGGCTTAAAAATTATTTATGATGCAGCCCATGCTTTCGGAGTAAATATTAATGGCAAATCTATATTAGAAGCGGGAGACATATCAACACTCAGCTTTCATGCAACCAAAGTATACAATACCATAGAAGGAGGCGCATTAATCTGCCACGACGCACAAACCAAAAAGCGAATTGACTACTTAAAGAATTTTGGATTTGCCGGAGAAACAACAATTGTAGCACCAGGGATTAATGGAAAAATGGATGAAATACGTGCAGCATTTGGCCTGATCAATCTGAAGCAAGTAGACGATGCCATAGAAAAAAGACATCAAGTAGCAATCACATATCGTAAACATTTGAAGAATATTCCAGGTATTAAATTTATGGAAGACGTTCCGGGAATTCGCCATAACTATTCTTACTTCCCTATTTTTATCGATGCCGACCAATACGGTATGACCCGGGATGAACTTTATCATAAGATGAAAGAAAATAATGTATTCGGCAGACGATACTTCTATCCGTTGATAAGTGAGTTTTCAACTTACAGAGGTTTAGAATCTGCTAAACCAGAGAATCTTCCCATGGCAACAAAAATAGCAAATAAAGTGATATGTTTACCAATTCACCATACATTAGACGAAAAAGATTTAAAAAGAATAATAAATCAGATTATAGAATAATATGAACAACAAACCCAAAAAGATACTATTACTTGGTGGCTTACGTTACCTCGTACCCGTAATAAAAGCTATTCATGAATTAGGATATTATGCTATAACCTGTGATTATATTCCGGATAATATAGCTCACAAATATTCTGACGAATACCACAATATAAACATAACGGATAAAGAATCAATTTTGAAACTCGCTTATGAACTTAAAATAGACGGTATCATGTCATTTGCGGTAGACCCCGGAGTAACTACCGCAGCCTATGTTAGTGAAAAGTTAGGACTACCCGGACTACCTTATGAATCAGTAAACATCCTACAAAACAAAGCTTTATTTAGAAATTTTCTAGCCAAAAATGGATTTACCGTACCAAAGTCAAAAGGATATAAAAAGACAACAGATGCCTTGAAAGAAAGTTCCTTATTCAATTGGCCTATAATAGTAAAGCCAGTTGATTCTGCCGGCAGTAAAGGGGTCACTAAAGTAGAAGTCCCCTCTGCACTTCCAAAGGCAATAGAACATGCAATAAACTTTTCGCTATCCAAAGAATTTATCATTGAAGAGTTCATCGAAAAACAAGGTTTTTCATCGGATTCGGAAGCATTCTCAATTAATGGAACATTAGAATTTATTTCCTATTCCGATCAACGTTTTGACAATAAAGCGACTAACCCTTACACACCTTCGGCATTCAGTTGGCCCACAACAATGCAAGAAAGTTATCAGACTGAATTAAGCAGCGAAATTCAGCGTCTTCTCACACTACTAAAAATTAAGACTTCTATTTTCAATATAGAAACTTGTATAGGTAAAGACGGTAAAGCTTACATAATGGAAGTTTCCCCCCGAGGCGGTGGTAATCGTCTGGCAGAGATGTTGCATTACGCAACAGGAATAGATCTAATAAAGAACGCCGTCAGAGCAGCAGTAGGTGAGGATATTGTGGATATCACTCAACCTCAATATAATGGTTACTGGGGAGAAATAATCCTACATGGTAACCAAGTCGGAATTTTCGATAAAATAGAGATTGACAATGATTTTAAACACAATCATGTAGTAGAACTTGATTTATGGGTACAAAAAGGAGACCCAGTAAACTCATTTAACGGAGCAAACGATACGATAGGAACATTAGTTACTAAATTCAATTCTGCGAAAGAGTTATCAGAGAAAATGGAACAAATAAATCAATGGATTAAGATTGTCGTAAAATAACCCCCTCAAACACATAAAGCCCAATGGATAAAATCGCAATTTTAGGAGCCAGCAAACCGCATTTGAAACTTTATACCAAAGCCAAGGAAATGGGACTCGAAACTTATTGTTTTGCATGGGCAGAAGGTGCTTTTTGTAAAAACTATGCCGACCATTACTTTGATGTATCCATCATTGACAAAGAAAAAATTGCTGAAATTTGCAGAAAAGAAAAGATAAATGGAATCGTATCCAATGCATTGGAGCCTGCCGTACCGACAGTGGCCTATGTTTCAGAGCAATTGCACCTAAACGGACTTACATACAAAACTGCTTTACGAGCAAGAAATAAACTTCTAATGCGTCAAGCTATAAAAGATGCCAATGTATGTTTGCAACCTCGATTTTCTTTATTCAAAAAAAATGATATACCACCAACAAGCTTTCCTATCATTGTTAAACCGACGGATAGCACCGGCAGTAACGGCGTCACTAAAGTTAACTCTTCAGATCAATTCCAAGCAGCAATAAAAAGGGCATTCAATGCTTCTAACAAATATGAAATATTAATTGAAGAATACATTGAGGGCCAAGAAATATCCGTCGAAGCAATCTCTTTTCACGGCAAACATTACATCCTGACTATCACTGACAAAGAAACAACCGGCGCTCCATATTTTGTCGAAACAGCTCATCATCAGCCATCAAGCCTAAACGCCTCGCTACAGCAACAAGTAAAAGAATATACAGAACAAATTCTAACCACCTTAAAAATTGATAATTCAGCCTCTCACACTGAATTTAAAATAAATACTAACGGTGATATTTTCTTTATTGAAGTCGGAGCGCGTGGCGGTGGAGACTTTATTTCATATTATTTAGTCGAGCTAAGTACCGGATATGATTTTGTGAAAGGCATGATTGACGTAGCTCTCAATCGATTCAAACCACCTATCTTTCAAAATAACAAATATTCAGGAGTATATTTCTTAAGTAAAGAAACTGCTTATATAAAAGAATTTATCGAAAACAATAAAAACAGCAGTTGGGTTAAAGAATATTGCATTGATGATACTCCTTTGAAAGAGCTTAAAAAATCCCAAGATCGCTCCGGATACATAATCTATCAATCAAACAAGAAAATAATAATTTAAGAACAATATCATGAATTCTAAAAAAATAATAGTATTCGGTGCTACCGGAACATTAGGGGCACATATTGCAACCTACTTAAAAAAGGTTGGATACGACGTATATGCAGTAGGGCATAGAAAAAATGACAATGGATTCTTTAATGACTGGCAAATCCCTTACACTTCTATAGATGTGGCAGATCGGGTACAATTTGCCTCCTTGCCTCAATCGGAGGTTTCAGCCGTTCTACACTTTGCAGGTGCATTACCGGCTTCCATGGAAGGTTATAACCCGGAGTTATATGTAAGTTCTATCATACAAGGTACTATGAATGTTCTGGATTATACCCTAAAATCAGGAGCCTCAAAAATAATCTTTCCGCAATCGCTATTCGACATCAGCTACTTATTCGGCACCAAAGTTCCCATACCTGCTGATTCAGAAAGAAAAGCGCCATTAACAGGAGACCATGCCGTATACGTCATTGCCAAAAATGCAGCAGTAGATTTAATAGAGCATTATTACCAGAAATTTGGTTTAAAACGTTTTATTCTAAGGCTACCACGGATTTATATGTATCACCCCAACTCTTACACATATACAAACGGTAAAAGATGTGTGATATCCGATCGTTTTTTAATAAATCAAGCGATAAAAGGAGAAAACATCGAACTTTGGGGAGATCCTCATCGCCTACTTGAAACCGTATGTATATATGATTTCTTACAAATAATAGAAAAGAGTCTTTTATCTGATTTAGACGGTGGTATATACAATGTAGGAAGCGGTGGTAGTACACTAAAAGAAAGGATAGAAGAAATTATTGATGTATTTAGCCCTAAACATAAATCTCAAATTATTTATCGTCCGGAAAAAAGAAGTTCACAACAATTTGTTCTGGACATCCGCAAAACTATAAATGAATTAGGTTATGTTCCTCAATATGATTGGAGAACATATTTAATGGAATTCAAGAAAGAGAGGGAACAACAATCTTTCAAGAAATTGTGGGGAACAGAAGAAGATTATAAATAAGATTAAGATTTCAGATGGATAAAGAATTGAAAACACCTTTAGTTAGTATTATCTGCCTAACATATAATCAAGCTCAATACATTAGAAAAACTTTGGAAGGGTTCGTCATGCAAAAGACGAACTTTCCTATTGAAATATTGATTCATGACGATGCTTCTACTGATGAAACAGCAGATATTATTCGCGAATATGAGAATGAATATCCGGAAATAATAAAACCTATATACCAAAAAGAAAACCAATACTCTAAGAAGATTGCAATAGGAGTCACTTATATATATCCCAAAGTAAAGGGGAAATATATAGCATTATGCGAAGGAGATGATTACTGGACAGATCCGCTAAAACTTCAAAAGCAGGTAAACTTCTTGGAGCAACATTCTGATTATTCTTTAATCTACACTCGCACCAATATTTATAATCAAACTACAGGTAAGATGGAAAACGAAACATTTGGATATGAATATAAAGGATACAATGCTTTATTATCAATAAATTGTATACCGACATTAACCATCTGTATGCGTACAGATGCTATGTTGCAATACCTAAAAGATGTAAAACCTCAAGAAAAAAAATGGTTAATGGGAGATTATCCCGCATGGTTATGGATAGGTTATCATCATAAAATCAAATATATCCCTGACATTACCAGCGTATATCGTGTCTCAAAAGAATCCGCTAGCCATTCACAAAATCCTAAAAAACAAGAAGCCTTTATTTTATCAGAAATAGAAATAAAGGAATACTACCGGAACAAATTTGGGATACAACCCTTCGAGGATTATCAGAAAGCTATTAACTCATTATATTTTAAACTGTTTGAGCTCTTTTTCCAAGCAAGATATTTTCAAAAAGCCAGACTCTATTCGCGCCGAATTAATCTAAATCTGGTTTCTTCACGTGAGCGTAGAAAAGTGAGCCGTTTCTATGTAAGGTATTTGGTCTACTGCTTAAAATGCGTCATAAAAAGTATAAAAGAGCATAATTCTCAACAAAAATAACACAATCTTTTCAACCTCCGAAAACAATAATATATTAACAAAAAAATATGAAAAGTTCAATTTTTACAATATTTTTTTTCGCAACAATATTGGCCGCATGTTCTGATAACTCTATTCTCGAGCTACCTCAAATAAACAACGATAATATTACTACTCGAACGGCAGGTGACGGTCTTTACGATGTATTAGGATATGGCTATGACATAACGGAAGAATACATGGGAGAAAACTCCACCAGACTAAAAATTCTTAATATCGACGCTTTCGTACAGGATAATAGAGATCGATTCGATAATCCCTTCATTGGTGTAATCAACCAGAATATTCAAGCAGGGGAAGACGTCTACTCTTTTTTAAATACCATGAGTCATGATAGTAATTTTAGTGGCTCTGTAGCGAAAATTGGCAATACAGACGAAAAAGGCTATTTCACTGGTACCATAAAAAATGGATTTAAATCAAATACACGATTTTCATACTCTTCAATATTCTCTTTCGCAAAAGCCGAAGTTTTAAAAAAGCAAAGAAAATATTCACTTAATACCGATCTAGCAACTTTATCTCGCTATCTATCCCCCTCATTTCTCGAAGATATTAATAAATATTCTGCAGATAAAATTATAGCAATGTATGGTACTCACGTGCTTACCAATATCACGGTTGGTGGTAAATACACAGCTTATTACAGATCAGTTATTTTAAACGAAACAAATCATACTGAAAAAACAAAAACTGTTAGTGCTGGAGTTAAATATAATTTCAATAAAATAGGCTTAGATATTAGTGGAAGTTGGAATACAACGGAGATAACAGAAACAAATAGAAAAAACACGAATTGGGAATGTAACATCAAATCTATCGGCGGTTCTACTTCAGGAACCACAATTACACTAACCCCTACCAGTACTTCAGTTGCAATCAACTTAGGAGCTTGGACAGAATCCGTTGATGACAAACATTCTAAATTGATAGATGTGGATTGGAATGCAACTTATCCAATATATGAATTGATTTCTGATCCTATAAAAAGAAATGAACTTAAAGATGCCGCAATCAGATATATCAACAACAAAAAAATAAAAGTAATACCACTTGTTCCACTATATCAATATCACGAAAATGGTAATTTCCATTATAACTGCGCAACATATTCATTAGGTTGGGAGAGACAAGGAGTAACATGTTATGTATTAGGTCAAAAAGGTACAGAAAATGTTTTCCCTTTATATCAATTCAGCGATGGTGCAGGAAAATTTCATTACAACACGAATACTCACTCAGAGATAGGATGGAGAAATGATGGTGTAGTATGCCATGTTTATAAAAGTAAAATTTATGACGAACTTATTCCTTTATATCAATTTACCGACGGTAGAAATAACTACCATTATAATACCCATGTTTATTCAATGGGGTGGATTAACCAAGGCACTATTTGCTATGTATTTTACTAATTTTTTCCTTAGTCGAGTAAACCCAAGCATTTCAACCCGGGCTTACTCGACTAACTTTAAAAAGAATATTCGGTAAATGTCCTTAAAAAATAAGATGGCGTATGAAGGTAATAGTCCATAATCACTTCATATGCCATTTCTCATGTAATTTTTCTGTGTTTTCTCGCATAATCTTATCCGGCAACACATGGTGCTCCGAAAGAAGTCAGATGACCTCTTCTGATTCTATCTGTAAAATCATGTTATGCCGCTTTATCCAGTCTATTCTTGATCTTGTCTATCATCAGTACGGCATTTGCCGTATGTATCCGAAGAAAATCCACAGTATTTCGGTTTTCCTGTTCCGCGTCTTTATTCTTGCGAGTGAACAATGTTGCTATTGAGTGCCGAAGCTGCCTTCAAACTGGATAGTTCTCTCCCTTGAAAGTTCATTTTTGAAAACCTTTCTCAACAGTTCATCTTTTGCTACCCTTCCCTTGCGTACAAAGGAAGTAGATATTCCATATTTCGTGCAAAACTTTCTGTTGGCATTGTTGGCGTATATGGAATCGTAACAACGCATCTTACCCTAATGTTCATAAGTTTCTGCTGCATACGGATACAGTCCTTCAGGCGTACGCCCTCATTGAATGCCTTGAACGAGATGTGCTTGATGAACGATATTCCGTCTATCTGTATGTTACTCTCCTTTGCACCGAACTCAATGGACTTCGTTTCCTTACCACTTACGGTATAACGTACATAATAACGGTCAATGCTGACAATACGGTCATCGACTTTCCTGCTTTCAAATATTTCCTTTTCCTATACAAGAACCTTTCTGATTATGGAAAACCGCTTCTGATAATCCTGTGTGTATCGGAATGAAACACCATACCGGCTATGAATCTCATCCTTCTGTATGATAAGCTTTTCAAGGAGCCTGATCATGCGGCGCTTGAGCATCCTTGTTCTTGAAACTCTGAAGGGAATCAATGTCAAAACGGAATACTATTTCAGTACGGATGACACTGACTATCTTGTAATTATCCATAGGGCTGGATGGATATATCATGATTCCGCAGAACATCTGATAATGTATGTTGCCATTAATATGTTCTACCAACTGTCTGTCGGAGAATCCGATATAGGCTTTCAGTGCCATAAGAGCAATCTTTGCGGAAGAGCTGAAACAGCTCCTGCGCCCCAGCCGCTGCTCCGACAGACCTGCTGTTTTTGTTATACTGGCAAACAGAAACATGGAGTGAAACCTGCCAAGCTCACTCTCATTAAAACTATTATGATATTTTTCCAGAATATCAAATTCTGCAAAACTCAAAGTGGAGTAGATTTCTGAAATATTTTGTATTTTTGCCATATCTAAGTTTGGTGATTTCCCCCCGTTGGGCTGCCAAACTTTATCTGCGGGGGAATACCTAAAGATACAAAGAACAATTAACTCATAAAGCATTGAATATGAATCAGTTGTCTAATCTTATAATATTTAATGAATATCCCTAAAAATGACAATACTTGACAAACTCCTTTACAAACTGTTCTAAGTTATAGCGATCTTTCATAAAGCATATTGCATTTTTCCCAATATCCATTCTTAAATCAGAATGGCTCAACTTTTCCATAGCAGAAACCAATTCGCTAATATTCCCTCTATGGTAAAATAGTCCATTATATCCATGTTCTATTAACTCTTTATTCGCCGGAATAGAAGTTGCAATGACAGGTATCCCATACTTCTGGGCTTCTACTACTACTTTTGGAAGTCCTTCTGAAGCAGAACACATTAATAAGACATCCGCTTGCCTATAAAAAGTAAAAACATCCGTAGTAAATGAAATTATTTTCACTTCTTCATCCAAATCCATCTCCTTAACCAATTTGCGCACAGCATTTGAATATGCATCGTCACCCGCACCAACAAGCAATAAGCGGAAAGGAATATTATACGTTTCTTTCAATATTCTACAGGCCTTAATAGCCTCTTTTTGTCCCTTATTATCATTAAAATTCCCAACCAACAAAAGCGTATAATGAAAATCTTCTCGTTTAAATTCAATACTTTGATCTATCTCGACAGAATAATGAATCCGGCAAATTTTATCAGCAGCCGTTAATAGTGGCTCATAATGTTTCTGTATAGAATTAGAAACTGCCAATATTTTATCAGAATGATTACCTGCCCATCTCACCAGCATGTTCTCCGGATATAAAAATGTATAACTTTTCGATTCTACCGGAACTTCATGAATAAACCACAAATGCCGGTATTTCCCCCATTTGGAAGCCAAAGCAGCCACAGGAGAAAAAATTGTATTAGTCATAACCACATCCGGTTTTATTTGATTCATATAATTCAGTGCTTTCCAAGCATATCGCATAAAGCGAGTAATACTCCACAAAGACTTATAAAACGACTTTCTATTAGGTTCTACCATCCAACCGGGCTGTTTTACAACAGCATATCCATTGATATAGGGAAGAAATACATCTATTAAAGCTCCTTTTTCCGGAAATATCACATAAATCTGATAATTCGGGAAAAACTGTTTAAGCCCTTTCACCAAATCAAATAGTACACCTTGTGCACCTCCTTGCGTATAAGAACTGTGTGATGCAAATAATATTTTCATTCCAATATATCTAAAAAGGAAAATAGTTCTATTTTTCTTGAAACAATCACCGGCCTTTCCCTATATATTTTCTTATTATTTCTAAATACTTTCTGCCGTAACGCAAGTCCGGTTCCAAATAATTTCCTTCCGCCCATTCATTCCATGATTTAACAAAGGCTATTCGGTTCTCAAAAGGCTTAGCCTCAATACTCCTCATAATATCCTTCATATGATTTTCAAAATATTCAGGCTCCGAATGATTCAAAACCAAGCCTTTATTGCCAGTACGAGGTGTGTGATCCCAATTTGGAATAATGGTAGGTATTATATTCAACTCCTGTTCTTCTTCTCCTACGAAAAACGGACTCACTTTTTTGTATTCCATAACAAACGGATACCGAAGATATTTATGTTTCCATTTGCTGCATTTATATTGAAACTTTATTTTCTTCTCATAATCATATAAACGTACTATATTTACAGCATCGAATCCCATGTCTAATAATTCTTTTCGTTCTCCATAGGTGTAAGTTTGAGCAACAAAATAAACACCTTTCAACCCGTTCCGAATAGCCAGTTGTTGCCATAATGCTATAAATTCTTTCATCTCCGGATGATCAAACGGATGATAAATCATAAACAACGGCTTCCCGTCTACCGTAATATAGCGTTTATCAACCAAAGCAGGAAGCACAGTTTCAAAATGAGCCGTATAATCAGCCATTCCCGGATAGAGTTGATCGATCAAAGTCTCTTTTGTTTTCAACCCGTGATAGAACCCTCTCCAAGATTCATTAGCCCACGCCAAACAAAAAGGGAAATCCGGTTCCCCGGACGAAAGAACTTCATTAAAAGGACGCTCTAAAAGACGTTTCCCATTCCCAAACCAATAATGCCAATAACAAAAGCCTTCTATTCCATATTCTCTCGCCAAATCAGCCTGAGCCTTTCGTGTTTCCGCTACCCGCAGATCATAATAGCCTAAGTCCGCCGGCACCTTAGGTTGATAATGTCCAGGAAAGAGAGGTAGGGCTTTTCCTACATTCGTCCATTCGGTAAACCCCTCCATCCACCATTTATTGTTCTCCGGTATCGGATGAAACTGAGGTAAATAAAGTGCAATAACCCTTGCTTTTATATCATTATCCTTTTCCATCTAATAAAATTTATCTAACTGAAATTTACTTTTCTTCCAAAACTTCAATCGCCACTTCATGCGCACTTCATAAAAAAAGTATGCGGGGAAATACTGAATCTTCATCCGTTTAAATCGTTTAGTCAAAAACAGCCCATGAAGATTTAAAGAGTCATAACTCGAAAGTCCTTCTCCTATCTTACGTATATACTTTATACCCTCTTTCGGACAAATAGAATACTTTGCCATATTTTTAGCTTGTACAATAGCTATTTTCAAGAATTTACGGGCATAATAAGCTTTCTTCTCAGAAGAAAAATTACTGGATATTACATAATCGTATCGTTCTTTTTCCGCACAGAAAAAGTGATAAGCCTTAGCCGGGTCGGCATCATTAGACGTACTGCCCTTTCTTTGTCTATAATGGTATTCCGGGGCACGATAAAAGGCAACTTTCTTAGCATTAGCCATCCATTTAAAAACAGTTGCATAATCTTCATAATAAAAAGATGTAGGAAATAAATCCTTAATTATTTCCTTGCGGAAAAGCTTATCCCAAGGATAGCTCTTTATTTCCTGGTCCATCAAAATTAAATCCAACGCTTCTTCCCGAGAATATACTTCCACCTCTTTCCCTTTACAAACAGCCTCTGATTTATCTACATAATCAAGAAAATAACTACACATTGAAATGTCCGCTTGGAAATCCGTAATCACTCTATATAAGTGCTCATACATATCCTCTTCTATCCAATCATCACTATCAACAAAACCAACCAAAGAAGCATTAGCCATCGACAAACCGATATTCCTACTATCAGCCTGTCCTGTATTAACCTTATGCACTACCCTAATACGCGAATCTTTATGGGCATATTCATCACATATTGCTCCCGACTTATCTGTAGAACCATCGTCTATCAAAATAAGTTCCCAAAACTGAAACGTTTGCGCTAAAATAGAATCCAGGCATTGTGGCAGAAACGCTTCTACATTATATACAGGAGTTATGATGGTTATTAAAGGAGAATTTTCCATAACTTTATTTTTTATAATATACAAAAATAACACTTACAGATGAATTACAGTCGATCCGGCTCAAATAAACTCCAAAAAGATTCATTTATTCCACCGTCATCCTATCTCCATTCATCCGCTCCATGTACTGCTGAATGATGGCTTTCAGCTCAAATTCCATAGCTTCTTGCTGTGAAACCCGTCCCACCAAGTTTTCTTTCAACAGCTTATCTGTTTTAAAGGCATAGACAGCTACCGTTTTCTCACCGTCGAACTGCAACATATAATCGCCTTTAAAATATTGGTAAATGCCATTATTGTAATTTACTGCATAAGTATCTTCAGCAGGCGTATTCAATAAATCACACCCAAAAGAGACGTAAGGCTTGTCATACCCAAGATAGCTCAGTACTGTCGGCATGATATCGATTTGCTGTGCTATGGCATCTCTATATCCTTTTAAATCACCATCCGGAGTATAGAAAATAATAGGAATGGCATAACGGCCGTAATCTGTCCAATATTCAGGATGTTCTGTCTGATTGGTGTGATCGGCAGTCAGCACAAATAATGTATTTTCAAACCATGATTCTTTAGAAGCTTTTTCAAAAAAGAGTCTCAGAGCATTATCCGAATAACGGATACACTTATGTATTTCAAGAGTACCATCCGGAAAAACCCCTTTGTAACGATCCGGAATTACATAAGGGTGATGTGACGAAGCAGTAAAAATACCCGCAGAAAAAGGTTGGGGAAAGCTGCTCATCTTATCAGCAAAGAACTGTAGAAATTCTTCATCCCAAATAGCCCAGTTCCCATCAAAATCATCATCATTCCCATACTCCTCACGCCCGAAATAATCAGGATATCCCACTGCACGTGCATAAGCCTGAAAGCCCATAGAACCGTCTCTCGCACCATGGAAAAAAGCAGTATAATATCCCTTCTTCTTGAGTTCACCACCAACACTCGACAATTTATTCAAGGAGGCAGGAGTCAGAAAAAAGGGTTCTACAAAACGCGGTATTCCCGATAGAATAGAGGGCAGACCATCAATGCTCTGTTGCCCGTTGGCAAAAGAATATTTATAAACAAGACTTTCGGAAACCAAAGAATCCAGAAAAGGAGTGTAACCTTTGTAATTTCCATCCTCAAGCTCTTTATTCAGAGAACCAAAATACTCCTTACCGAAACTTTCCAGCACAAGTACCACCACATTTTTGGAGCGAAAAGTCACACTGTCAGCCGGTACATGAACGGGAGTGAACAGCGCGGTCATCTCCGCCTCATCCGCGAAATAATCGGGAACGACAAATGGTTTCTTTCCGATAGTACGGAATATCGAGAAAGGGGTATTCAATACAATGGCAGTTTCTGCCGGCCGGTTTACATACTGATTGGCATTACTGATTGTAATAGGTCGCACATCCCTTCCTATTCCCCCGCGCATTCCAAAAACACACAAAGGGATAAATGCTACCAACACGATTAAATAAGTCAAGTAATACGTCACCAGCCGATGCTGTGTATTTACCTTCGGAGTGCGATAAAGTTTAAACAACGCATATCCGAAAGCCACAGCTATCAAGACCAGATACCAATGTCGTACCAATTCAATGCCAAAAATCCCCGCCAGATTATCTTCATTGGCAAATTGACTGAAAACAGAAGTAGTAGTACGTCTGTTGGAATACTGAAAATAAACCGTATCTACCAGATTCATTATAATCATTACCATATTGGTAATGACGAATATCCACTTCACAACAGATTGATATTTAGGATTCTCTTTATAATGAAACGGAAAAAGAACCAACAGAATATAAAGGGCATTAGTATAAAGAATAGCCGACGTATCAAAAACCAAACCTCCGCGAAACATTTCCCAAAAATGCGAGAAAGTCAAATCGGTAAAATAATTATGATTCACCCAAATAAACAACAACCGACACAAGCTAAAGCTCACGTATATTAACAACAAATTGACAATAAGAGCCAAAGGCGCTGAAAATATCGTCTTAAAACTGTTCTTCATCTTCTTCTCTCCTAACATTAAATGGAAATTCATTTTTCTTCAAAATTTTCGGCACATTCTTTCTTTTTGTGCTTAAACACCCAGCGAAGTAACAAAAAATTAATCGGAACTGCAACTGCCAATACCAATATAGGAGCTAATATCCTCGAAATTCCGATATATAAAAAGAAATTAAACAAAAACATGTGAATTAGGTAATTGACAAGATGACTCCCTCCAAAACCAATTACTTTCTTAATAGACGGTGCACTGTGGAAAGTCAAATAAGCCGTCAGAAAGAAATTACACACCAAACTTATCAAATAACCGGTCGTATAAGCTACGTTGACATTAATATATACCTGTAACAAATAATAAATCCCGTAATGAATTCCGGCAGCAATCGTTCCGACAAAGCAAAAACGGATAAACTCAAACAGTTTTTCTTTATCTTTCAACATTCTATCTTACTTTCTCCGATCTCAATGTAATTTCTAAAACACATCTCATACGATAATTTAAACCAAATAATGGCACAGGGCAACGCTTTCAACGCATAGGGTTGTACAAATTCCTTCCGCAAATAAGCAGGAAACAGATCGGAAGGTGAAAAGCTGGTCAATATAAAAGCAAAAATCATCAGTGCAATATCCCACTTCGAACGCTTCCAGGGAACAGACCAATACCAGATACCAACTCCGACAAAAGCAATAATATAGGTACTGGATTCACTTCCGGTGCTGAACAAAACAACAAATAATAACACGGATGCCAGCAATGCATAGCGAAATGCCTTATATTTATACTGAGCAATACGGAGATAAGGCAACCCAAAAATGATAAGCCCACCGAGTATAAGCCACAAATCGGAATAAGAGGCACATCCGGAAATTTTACGCACCATGCCAAGCAGAGAGATGTTTTGTCCGCCGGAAAATATATTTTCGGCATTCTTGGCAGACAGGCTATCCCACCATCCTACATATTGGGAAATGATATAATCCGGACTACTGATAGCCATAGGAGCAACAAACATAACCAACGCCCACCCCAACAAAGCAAGGAGAAATTTCACCTTATGCTTGGAAAAGAAGAAAAAGGCCAGTCCGACAATACCATACAGCTTTACAAAAGTGCCCAACATAATAAAGCACGCCGCCCAAATATCCTTCTCTTTCTCTATACAATAGAACGTAGCTACAATAATGGCTGCAATAGCAATATTAAACTGCGACATAAACAGGGCAGTCAGCAACTCATGTGCGCAAAACCAATAAAGAAATATCCGTTTCCGGTCGGGAAAAGGTAATTTACGTATTGCATAATACAAAGACAGGGACAAAACGATCAACCAGAAAAACAGCCCCCACCGTACAGGAAGCATTGCAAACGGTGCAATCACCAAACTAAAAAAAGGTCCATAATGATTCGTATCCCAATACTCATCATAAGCTACATATAACGGTAACTGCTCGATAGTATGCCAATATACATATCTGAATATCAGAAAATTATTATGTTTCGACAATTTCAGGAGAGTGGCAATGACCGGCAATAGCAACCATAACCCAAAAAGAGTACGATAATCACTAAAAAACGGTTTTTGTAAAAACAGGTAAAGTCGTTGCACTTGTTTCATAAAATACTCTTATTTCAATAATTATTTCGATGACGTATCTTGGAGTTTACTCTTCTTATCACACAAAAGTGTTTCAATGTTATAGAGGGGACGATTCTTGACCTCAATATAGATTTTACCTATATACTGCCCTATAACCCCTATGGCTAAAAGCACAATGCTACCGATAAACCACAAAGACAGCATCATAGAAGTCCATCCGGGAACCGTAGCATGTTCCCAATAAGACAGCAAGATATACACGGTCATGACAATACTGATAAACAGGAAGAAAAATCCGGCTCCTAAAATTAATGAAATAGGTTTGGTGGAAAAAGAAGTAATACCATCCATTGCCAAAGCCAACATTTTCTTCAGCGTATATTTTGACTTACCGGCCGTACGCTCACTAATAGCATCGTCTACCGTGGTCGACTTATAACCAATCAACGGAACAAGCCCCCGCAAATACAAATTCCGTTCCTTAAAATGCGAGAGCTGCTCCAGAGCCCGCCGGCTCATCAAGCGAAAATCAGCATGGTTATGAATGGCTTTCACTCCCAACGAACGCTGCAACTTATAAAATACAAGAGCGGTATTCCTCTTCATGAAGGAGTCGGCATCACGCGATATCTTCACACCATATACAATATCATATCCCTCATTGTAACGATCCACCATTTCTTCAATAGCCTTCAAGTCATCCTGCAAATCGGCATCGATCGTTATCACAGCATCACACATGTCTTTAGCCGTCATCATTCCCGCCATTATAGCATGCTGATGGCCTACATTTCCAGCCAGGTTCACCCCATAGACATAAGGATTCACTTCGAACAAATGAGAAATGATCTCCCATGTGTTATCCCGGCTTCCGTCATTGACAAAAAGGATGAAACTATCCGCATCTATTTTCTTCTTTGCAACGAGATCATCCATCAAGACAGTCAGACGTCCGGCCGATTCCGCCAGAACTTCATGTTCATTATAACAAGGGGCTACAATACCTAATTTCATAATCTTACCGTATTTATAGATTCTGTCGCTTCTCTCTGGCAAATTCAGAATAGGTGACAAATTTCTCTCCTGTCGATTTAAAATAACAGATCAAGTCATTCAGACGCTTCTCCATGCCTTTTCCCGAATGGTTACGAATAATAAAAGGCATTTTAAGCTCCGGATGCTCTCCCAGAGGATAAAATTCCCAAGGATGAAAGTAAGTGACAAAATATCCGTCATGTCGCAATGTGCGACGACATAACCAACGATACAATCCGGCAGGCAAATTATGACAAGAAAGCCAAAACAGAGGAAAACGCAACCAAGGAGTCACAGAAGCGGGTATCTGCAATACCCCCTCTTTCATGAAACAGGTACGAGGCTCTGTCAAGTGCATATAACGCCCGGGAATAAAAGCCGGATTCAAAGAAGAATTATACAAATACCCTTGCCGGGCTATCTCACTCTCAGACACCGGAAACATACGCGGCTGACGATAACCATAGATAGTACATGCCGTTAACTTCTCTAAGACTTGTTTGGAACGGGCCACATCCTCCGGTTTCGGATTCCAATGGTCACAGCCATGTGCAGCAATTTCGTGCCCTTCATCGATTATACGCTTCATCACTTCCGGGGCATTCTCTGCAAAATTCGTGGTACAAAAGAAAGTCGCTTTCACGTCATTACGCAACAAACAGTCCAAGATACGATTTGTCCCGTAGACTGATACTTTCATAGCCTCATCCAATGGATAATCTACCCCATGCTCACGGGGAACATCAAATTCTTCTGTATCAAAACTTAGCAATATCATTACACTCGCTGTTTTTATTTGCAAAGTTACATTTTTTTTATGGAACTCACCCAAAATATTATCTATTAAAAAGAATGACAGATAAATGTACCTGAATATTGGGTACAAATAATTATCTTTGGCAATAAAATAAAGATAATCTGTTCAACTCATATACAAACTGATCATGATGATAGGTTTCGATGCAAAACGCGCCGCACAGAACAAAACCGGCTTAGGCAATTACAGTCGCTTCGTCATTGAAGCATTGACCCGGTTTGCACCCAATGAACGCTATTTACTCTATATTCCCAATCCGAACCGGACTTCTTCGCTAAACGGAATAGAAAAAGCGAACAACGTGGAACTGCGTTATCCTCAAACCACATTCTGGAAAAAATTCCGCTCACTCTGGCGGGTATGGGGAATTACTTCCGATATTGAAAAAGAAAATATCCGTCTTTTTCACGGATTGAGTAACGAACTCCCTTTGAATATCCGTAAAGCGGAAAACACACGAAGCATTGTCACAATCCACGACCTTATCTTTTTAAGATATCCTGAATATTATCACTATATCGATCGCAAAATATATGCATACAAGTTCCGTAAAGCCTGTCAGAATGCCGACCGGATCATCGCAGTCAGTGAATGCACCAAACGGGATATCATATCTTTCTTTCATATTCCCGAAGAAAAGATCGATGTTGTTTATCAAGGATGTGATGCACAATTCAAGCAAACAGTACCCGAAAATACAAAGGAGGAAATCAGAAGAAAATACCAGCTTCCACAACGCTATATTTTATATTTAGGAAGCATTGAAAGCAGAAAAAATCTGTTATTGATAGCCAAGGCATTGCTACATATCCAAGAGCCGATAACCGTTATCGCCATTGGCAAACGGACACCGTATGCGGAAACCGTAGAAGATTTCTTAAGAAAGAACCACCTGGAAAACCGGATGCGTTTATTAAGCAACATTCCTTTCAAAGAATTACCCGCTTTCTATCAGATGGCAACCACTTTCGTATATCCCTCCTTCTTTGAAGGATTCGGAATACCTTTACTGGAAGCATTAAACAGCGGCGTACCGGCAATCGGCGCCACAGGTTCCTGTCTGGAAGAAGCCGGCGGCCCCCATTCCATATACATACATCCCGAAGACGATAAAGAGCTGGCAAAAGCCATAGAGCAGACATTAACCGATCAATCGCTCAGAGAAAGAATGATAAAGGAAGGGAAAAAGTACGCATTATTATTCGAAGAAGAAAAGCTCACTAAAGACCTTTTAAACGTGTATAGAAAAACAATCTAATCAAGTCTCACCCGTTTACTTTCTTCATCGTATCGTCGATTGAACTCTTCGCGGGTACGTTTCCAACGGTTATGAGTCCACAACCAATATTGCGGAGCTTTTTGAATTGTTCTTTCCAACTCTCTGAAATACAATTCCGTCAGTTGAAACTCTTCCAACCGACGAGGGTCGTGAGCAACCTTCTTCAACCGACATACATAATACCCACGCTTCACACGGACAATATCCGCATAATAAACCACAAAATCCACCTGTCGCGCTATGCGTTCCGCACCCGTCAGTACCGGTGTGTCATGATTCAGAAAATTTGTCCAATAATGAATGTTGTTCCAAAAAGGAGTCTGATCCGATATAAACCCGATAATCATCTTTTTTCCTTCACGGCGATAGGAGATTATTTTACGGAGTGTCTCTGCCATCGGGATATTCACAGCCTGAAAACGACTACGGACACGCACAAAAAGATCATTGAAGGTCTTATTCTCCAACACATGATAAATTTGTCCTAATACAACTTCTTCTTTATCAAAATGCAAGGGAAGCGAAGTGATCCACTCCCAATTACAGTAATGCCCCAGGTAAACACAACACGAACGCCCCTCTTCAAAAGCAGCTTTTACGTCTTCCACTCCTTCAAACCTCATCCGCTTCCGCATCTGCTTTTCACTAATTGTAAAAAGCTTTATCGTTTCCATCAAATAATCACAGAAATAAGAATAAAACTTCTTTTCAATCCGAACAATCTCTTCAAGGCTTTTCTCCGGAAATGAGTCTACCAAATTTCGGCGTACCACTTTCCTGCGGTATCGAATACAGTAATAAAGAGGGAAATAAAGTAAATCTGAAAAAAAATAAAGTACCCGCAACGGCAAAAGAGAAACAACAAACCAAAAAGCAAAAATCAGATAGTATAATAAAGATTCCATGTAATCAAACAATGTATTTCAAACGGTTATCTCTGAACAATATTCCTAATCAACCAACATACCTTCTATCTTCTGTATGATCTGCTCGGGCTTAATATTCCGCATACACGCATAATCCTTGCGAAAACAGGGTTTCTGCCCGTATACCGAACAAGGACGACAGGAAAGATCGAGTTGTACCGTATTGGTAGGCAACTGTTTCCATCCCATAAATCCGGCGTAAGGGTGAGTCGCTCCCCACACCGAGACAACCGGCGTATTCACCAATGAAGCCAGGTGCATGTTGGCAGAATCCATAGAAAGCATTACATCCAGATGACTCATGAGATTCAGTTCGGTGCTCATATTCAACTTACCGATCATCGATACTACAGTCGGGTATTTCAATATCCACGAGTCAAAAACCTCTTGTTCACTTCTCCCTCCCCCAAAAAGGAATACCTTTACATCGGGGCGACCGGCAAAATGAGCTACTACCTGTTCTTCCAATTCTATAGGATATATTTTGCCTTCATGTTTGGCAAAAGGAGCAATGCCAATCCACTTTATCCCATCACCTTTAGGTCCCGTCACCGGCTCTATCAAAGAAAAGTCTCCTTTTCCCTCACCATAGATCGAGGTAAAATTCAATAAAACCGGAAAGCCTAACTTCTCCAAGACATCGGCATAACGCCTGAAAGAACTTTTCTGATTCTCTAATACTTTATCATGACGGCGTACCAGTTTCTTTTTTCCTTTACGCCCTTTATCAATGGATGCTACCGGTATTCCAGACATCCGGAATCTTAGACAAAGATATTTCGTACGCAGAACATTATGAAAATCAGCCACATAATCAAAATGTTGCTTTTTCAACTCTGAATACAATGTATTCAATCCCCATAATCCCCGGTGCTTACCGGTCAGATCGGCACTCATAAAATGCACATTGGCAGGCAATCCCTGAAAAAGCGGTTGCAAAACCGCACGGCTCAATACGGTTATTTCATGTTGAGGATATTGAGCCGCCAGCGAATAGACCACCGGAATAGTCATAGCGACATCACCGAGCGCAGAAAAACGAATTACAAGAATACGGGACATTTCTTATTTTTTAGCATAAAGCACCGGATTCAAAGCCGGATCATTATACATCTTCATCTGTTTGTATACTTTCATATATTTCTTTCCGGCCTCAATATCTGCCAACAACTGGTCGATCGCCGTTGAAAGGTCTTTTTTCTGTTCCAGCAAGATAGCAAGCTTCACCTGACACTGGTCATGATGCTCTTTTGTTGTATCCGTGCGTTCCACTTCCTGTTGCATGTGATAAATTTTCAATGCAAGAATAGAAAGGCGGTCTATTGCCCAAGCCGGACTTTCCGTATTGATCGTTGCATCCGGTAGAGCAAGCACTTCTTTGTACTTATCAAGGAAATAGCTGTCGATCAACTCTACCAGATCCGTACGGTCCTGATTGGATTTATCAATTCTACGCTTCAGTTTCAATGCCTCCACCGGATCAATCTGGGGATCACGTATAATATCCTCAAAATGCCATTGCACGGCATCAATCCAGTTCTTCAGATACAAATAATATTCTATCGACTTCAGCTCGTAAGGATTGTTCATCGGAGCGTCTACACTGTCCGTAATATGATAATCGTTAGTCGATTTCCAAAAGATGTCATTGCAAAGGTTACTAAATGTCATAATCTTAACTTGCTTATATATATGTACAATAAGACAAAGCTAAAGAATATTTCTCACACAAGCAACCCTTTCTTACTTTTTTATTCTATCTTTGCTTGTCTCTAAAGAAAAATGTATATGAAAATTATTGTAGACAACAAAATACCCTACATACAAAAAGCCATTGAGAGAATCGCCGATGAAGTGGTATATATTCCCGGAAAAGACTTCACTCCGGAACTGGTCCGCGATGCGGATGCATTAATTATCCGTACACGGACACATTGCAACCGCGAGTTATTGGAAGGCAGCCAAGTGAAGTTTATTGCAACTGCTACCATCGGCTTCGATCACATCGATACGGAATACTGCCGGAAAGCCGGCATCACATGGGCCAATGCTCCGGGATGTAACTCTGCCTCCGTAGCACAATATATAGAGTCTGTACTTGCCCTTCTCAAACTCGTAAAAGGAAAAGAACTTCACAAAATGTGTATAGGCATCGTGGGAGTAGGAAATGTAGGAGGCAAAATCATCGACGTTGCTCAAAAACAAGGTATGCGAGTGTTACTAAACGACCTTCCCAGAGAAGAAAAGGAAGGGAACACGAACTTCTGTTCACTGGAGCGAATTGCCCGGGAATGCGATGTGATAACTTTTCACGTCCCTTTATATAAAGACGGGAAATACAAGACTTTCCATCTGGCCGATGAAGTTTTTTTCCGGTCATTAAAGCGTAAACCGGTTATCATCAACACCTCTCGCGGAGAAGTGATAGAAACCCAAGCACTGTTAAATGCCCTGCAGAATGGTTATATTTCCGAAGCCATTATCGATGTCTGGGAAAACGAACCGAATATAAACCTCGAACTATTAAATAAGGTAATGATAGGCACTCCCCATATTGCCGGTTATTCGGCAGACGGAAAAGCCAATGCGACCCGCATGTCATTGGACTCTCTTTGCCGGTATTTCGGAATAAAAACAACATATAACATTACTCCCATACAACCGGAAAACCTCGCGATACAAGCGGCAACCACGGAAGAAGCATGGTTGAAAATATATGATCCGCAACAAGACAGCAACAGGCTGAAAGCCCATCCCGAACAATTCGAACAGCTCCGGGGAGACTATCCCCTAAGAAGGGAAAAAGAGGCCTATCATATAAGCATAAGCTAAAACGTCCATATTTGCCGTATTTTTTGAACTACTATATTAAAACCAACCATAACCTATTTAAATTTCAGAAATCATGAAAAAAATTCTTTTATTTACTTTTCTTCTTTTGTGTACTCTCCCGGTAAGTAGCAAAAAGGCGGGGGAATTTACTGTTTTGCAATGGAATATCTGGCAGGAAGGAACATCTGTGCCAGGTGGCTATGAAGCAATCATTAATGAAATCGTTCGTCTGAAACCGGATTTCGTCACATTCAGTGAAGTCAGAAATTATAAGAATAGCAACTTCAGTGCCCGAGTCCTGTCTTCATTGCGTGAAAAAGGCATGACTTATTACTCTTTTTACAGCTACGACAGTGGCTTATTGAGCAAACATCCCATTACGGATTCCCTGACTGTATTTCCCGAGAAGGAGGATCATGGCAGCATTTACAGATTGTTATCTACCGTAAACGGACATAAAGTGGCCATTTATACGGCTCATCTGGATTATTTGGATTGCGCATATTATAATGTACGCGGATACGACGGTTCTACTTGGAAAGAAATAGCCAGACCACGAACAGTAGAAGAAGTTCTAAAGGTCAATACTGATTCACAACGTGATGATGCGATTCGCTTATTTATTGAACAGGCACGTAAAGATATAGCAGAAGGATACAGCATCATTTTGGGTGGTGACTTCAACGAACCTTCCCATCGTGACTGGGTGGAAGCAAACAAAAATCTGTACGACCATAATGGCATGGTAATCCCCTGGACAGTAACCACTCTGCTCGAAGATGCAGGATTCATTGACAGCTATCGCGAAATTTATCCTAACCCACTCACCCATCCCGGATTTACTTATCCATCGGACAACCCTTTAAAAACTCCCGAAAAACTCACATGGGCTCCCAAAGCCGACGAACGGGACCGG
>OHJT01000009.1_pt1 | contig 223024 bp, 181 predicted proteins | sample 1568651 | NCBI WGS metagenome assembly OHJT01 (sample SAMEA3879608, study PRJEB24766) | human gut metagenome | biome: human-associated habitat; feature: feces | place: USA | collected 1985/1987 | reverse complement strand
GAGACCGGTGCTCTACCAACTGAGCTACTCCCGTGTTTGCGGCTGCAAAGGTAGTATAAACTTTCGAACCAGCAAATATTAGGGTAAATAAATTTCCAATTATTTTAATTTTTCCCATTCATCGGGCTTAAAACCTACCAGAACGAAGCTGTCTGTCACTACTAACGGGCGTTTCACCAGCTTACCGTTCGTTGCCAGCAATGCGATTTGTTCTTCCTCAGTCATGGAAGGCAGCTTCTCGCTCAGTTTCAGCTCTTTATATATCAAGCCACTTGTGTTGAAGAATTTCTTTATTGGCAATCCGCTTCGTGGAATCCACGCTTTCAACTCTTCCACTGTAGGGTTATCTTCCACAATGAGCCGGTTAGTATACTCAATGTTATTTTCGATTAGCCATTTCTTAGCTTTCTGGCATGTACTGCACGCCGGATATTGCAAAAATAAAGGTGTCATACTATATACTATTTATCGATTAATACCTAATACTTATTACTTAATACCTATTACCTATTACCTAAATAACCATCTGCAAATCCTGATACATAATCCGATAGGCGGCGGCTTTTTTATCTAATGCAAGCGGGTACGCCCGTGAGGAAGAAGGCATCCGGTAGAGTCTCATCGCCCGTCCTTCAAACACAAATTCGGCATAGTCTCCTACTTTCGGTTCTTCCACTTCCAGTTGTGCACGGAGCGTATCCGTTGCCTTCTGTCCGGTGGTGACGATTGCTCTGCATTCGGGAAGTTGGCGGAGTAATGCGGCAATGTCCGTCGGCTGCACCACTTCCAGAAATTTGTCCGAAGCGTTATCCTGCAGACGCCGGATAGATGAGGCTGTATCGAACAGGGCGATTCCTTTTTCATTCAGGAAGTCAATAATCTGTTCCCGGCAGAATGCTTTCCGCGTATCGTTCAGAAAGTGATCTTTATCTCCGAAAAACAAGAGTCCGACAATGCGCCACATATCATTGTTCAGGTTCGGATAATAAAAATCCATCGACCACCGTTTTCTTTGTGGCGGAAAACTTCCCAGCATCAGCAGCTTTGCTTTTGGCGGGAGAAAGGGTTCTAAAGGATGTTTTTCGATTTCAATCTCCATATTGATGTAATTTCCTACAAAAATAACGAATCTATTCTTTTCCCTCAAAATAGTTACGGAAAAAAACAAATTTAAAAATATTTGGCTATTTTTGCACGGAGATGGTGAAAAACAACTTATTGAAATGCTGTTGAAAACAAGAATAATTATAAGTTGCTGTTTTATAAGCTTGTTAGCTTTCTTTGAAGAAGATTGTTATGCTTCACGGCCGGGGTCGAAAGAATGTGTGAAAGTTTCCTCTGCCAGTTTTACGGTAAGGGGGCGGGTCATTGATACCTATGGTGAACCACTTATCGGAGCGACAATCAGAGAGAAAGGCGGAGCGAATGGAACAGTGACAGATGTGGAGGGGAATTTCTTTTTATCCGTTCCGGATAGTGCTGTTCTGCAAATTTCTTTCGTAGGTTACGAGTCTCAGGAAGTCAGTGTAAAGGGTAGGTCAATGCTTGAAATATGTCTGAAAGAAAATATTCTGCTGCTTGACCACGTGATTGTAACTGCTTTGGGGCTTGAAAAGAAAGAATCCTCTTTGGCCTATGCCGTGCAAAAGGTGAGGGGAGAAGAACTGAATCGTGTGAAAGAAGTGAATATGATCACGGCTTTGGCAGGAAAGGCAGCCGGTGTGCAGGTCAGCAAGAACTCTTCCGGCATGGGCGGATCGGCGAAAGTCAGTATCCGTGGGGTACGATCGGTGGTCGGTGATAATCAGCCTCTGTACGTGATAGATGGTGTCCCCATGCTAAATTCTACTTCGGAACAGGCTTATTCGGCTATCGGCGGTACGGCAAATGCCGGTAACCGGGATGGGGGAGACGGAATCTCGAATCTGAATCCGGAGGATGTGGAAAGTATCAGCATCCTGAAAGGAGCTCCTGCCGCAGCCTTGTATGGTAGCCAGGCGGCCAACGGAGTCATTCTTATTACTACAAAGAAAGGAAATACCGTAGGACGGAGGGATATTCATTTCTCTACCGGACTGACTTTTGAAAAGGCTTTCTCTCTGCCCGAAATGCAGAACAGCTACGGAGTAAGTGATGTAACAGACAGTTGGGGAGAAAAAGAAAATCTGACGGTTTACGATAATTTGGGTGACTTTTTCCGTACCGGACTGACGTCGATCACTTCTGTATCCGTCAACTCCGGAAATGACAAGCTGCAAACATATTTCTCCTATGCCAACACCACCGGTCGCGGCATTCTGAATGAAAATAAACTCTCCAAACACAATATCAATCTGAGAGAGACCGCCGTCCTCTTCAACAGCAGGCTGAAACTGGACGGTAACGTGAATGTCATGAAGCAGACAGTGAAGAATAAACCCGTATCGGGAGGCTTTTATATGAATCCGCTGGTAGGTCTATACCGCTTTCCTCGTGGCGAGGACTTGGCTTATTATAAAGATAACTATGAGCGTTATGACGAGGACAGAAAGCTGAATACACAAAACTGGCATACTTTTACCGAAGACTTTGAACAGAATTCGTATTGGATACAAAACCGCATACAGAGTAAGGATGCACGTATCCGCCTGCTTCTTTCCCTTTCTGCCAATTTGAAAGTCACTGATTGGCTGACACTTCAGGCTCGTGGCAATCTGGATTACTCAGCCGATAAACTGCGTCAGAAATTTTATGCCTCCACCGCTACGGCACTCTGTGGGATGAACGGGCGCTATATTGAAATGGATTATCAGGAAACGCAGATGTACGGAGATGTGATGGCGATGGTCAAGAAGCAACTGAATGACTTCACATTGGATGTAGCCATTGGTGGCAGTATCAATGACAGAATCACTAACTCTACTCGCATTGATTCGAAGAATGCTTCGTTGAAATATGCCAATGTGTTTAATCTTGCCAATATCGTGATGAGCAGTTCTGCCAGTATCGATCAGAAAATAGATGCCCATTACCAACTGCAATCGGTCTTTGCGACGGCACAGATTGGCTATAAAGAAGGAGTCTTCCTTGACCTGACCGCACGTAACGACTGGTCGTCTACGCTGGCTTACACGAAGTACGAGAAGAAAGGATTCTTTTATCCTTCCGTCGGTGTCTCTTTCCTTCCGGATAAGTGGGTAAAGATGCCCGAATGGGTTTCGTTCTCGAAGTTGCGCGGTGCTTATAGTATCGTTGGCAATGGGGTGCCTCCCTTTATCACCTATCCTGTTTCGTATGTGACTGCCGGTGGAGAGATACTGGCAAGCGATGCGGCTCCTTTCGCCGAGATGAAACCGGAAATGACGCATTCTGTCGAATTGGGTATGGAATGGAAGTTCTTGCAGCACCGCCTCGGATTAAATCTGACCTATTACCGTACCGACACGTATGAGCAGTTTTTCAAACTGCCTGCGCTTGCGGGCGATAAGTATGCCTATCGATACGTCAACGCCGGAGATATCCGGAATCAGGGATGGGAGATAACGCTGGATGCCACTCCGGTACTGACCCCCGACTTCACGTGGAAGACCTCTCTCAACTTCTCTGCCAATAAGAACAAGATTGTAGAACTCCATGAAGAACTGAAAGAATTTGTTTACGGACCTACCAGCTTCTCGTCCAGTTATGCGATGAAACTGGTGAAAGGCGGCTCTATCGGCGATATTTACGGTAAAGCCTTTATACGTGATGAAGAAGGGCACATCGTTTATGGAACGGACGGAGACTATAAAGGACTTCCGTTGGTAGAAGGCGATGGAAATACTGTAAAGGTGGGCAATGCCAATCCGGTCTTTATGTTGGGGTGGAATCATTCCTTCTCCTACAAAGGTTTCAGCCTTTACTTCCTGCTTGACTGGCGCTATGGAGGTGAAGTCCTTTCGCAGACCCAGGCGGAGATGGACCTCTATGGAGTATCGAAAGCGACGGCACAAGCCCGTGATAAAGGATATGTTTCGCTGGAAGGCCAGCAAATAAGCGATGTCAAAGGATTCTATAAAAATGTAGTGGGCGGACGCGCCGGCGTGACGGAATACTATATGTATGACGCTACCAACCTCCGTCTGCGGGAAGTATCGCTGAGTTATAGCTTCCCCCGAAAATGGGTACAGAAAATGAATTGTCTGAAAGACCTGCAACTTTCTTTTGTAGCCCGCAACCTTTGTTTTCTGTACAAGAAAGCGCCTTTCGATCCCGATCTGGTACTTTCTACAGGCAATGACAATCAGGGAATTGAAGTGTTCGGTATGCCTACCACCCGCAGTCTGGGCTTTACTTTGACATGTGAATTTTAAGAGCAGGAGGGAAGATGATGAAGAAAAAACATATTTATATATACTTGCTGGGGATGCTGCTGCTTTCTGTTGGTTGTACAGGAAAATTCCGTGAATTTAATACCGACCAGTCGGGAATTACGGACGATGATTTGCTGATTGACGACAATGGCTTCGGTATTCGTCTGGGGATTATCCAGCAAGGCATTTACTTTAACTATGATTTCGGTAAAGGCAAGAACTGGCCTTTCCAGTTGATACAGAATCTGAACGCGGATATGTTCTCCGGTTATATGCACGACGGCAAACCCTTGAACGGAGGTACGCATAACTCGGATTATAATATGCAGGATGGCTGGAACAGCGCCATGTGGACACATATGTATTCGTATATCTTTCCACAAATCTACCAGTCGGAGAATGCCACCCGTGATACGGAACCTGCCTTGTTCGGCATTACCAAAGTGCTGAAAGTGGAAGTCATGCACCGTGTGACAGATTATTACGGCCCTGTTATTTATAAGAATTTCGCGAATGCCCAGAATCAATATCGCCCTGATACGCAGAAAGAAGTCTACTATGAGTTCTTTAATGAACTCGATTCGGCTGTTGTCTCTCTTACCGATTATATAGACAAGAAGCCCGACTCCAATGGATTCACCCGCTTTGATATCTTGCTGGATGGTCAATATTCCTCCTGGATCAAGTTTGCCAATTCGTTGCGTATGCGTCTGGCAATGCGTATTTCTGCGGTTGATCCGGATAAGGCACGCGCCGAGTTCCGGAAGGGACTGGAAAATGAATTTGGTGTCTTTGAAGCGGAAGCTGAACGGGTAGCAGTCTCTACGAAATCCGGATTCACGAACCCGTTGGGAGAGCTCAACCGGGTATGGAATGAAACTTATATGAGCGCTGCAATGGAATCTATTCTGACAGGCTACGATGATCCCCGATTGAAAGTTTACTTTGAAACCTGTACCGACAAGGCGTATGCAGGAGAGTATCGCGGCATCCGTCAGGGAACCTGCTTTGCGCATAATCATTATGCAGGCTTATCCAAATTGTCCGTCGATCAGAGTACGGATGCCCCTTTGATGAGCTCCGCCGAAGTCTGGTTTCTCCGTGCCGAAGCTGCTTTGCGCGGATGGATTCCGGAAGATGAAGAAGAATGTTATCTGAACGGAATAAAGGCGTCTCTTCATCAACACGGCATTTATCAGATGGACGATTATCTGAACAGTGAGCGGACGGCTGCCGATTTCATCGACACACAAGACTCCGAAAATAACATTCCTGCCCGTTGCCGGGTTTCTCCTAAATGGAATCCCGCAGACGACAAGGAAATAAAGCTGGAAAAGATCATTACGCAGAAATGGATTGCCTTATTCCCGGAAGGTTGCGAGGCATGGGCGGAACAGCGCCGCACGGGATATCCCCGCCTGTTTCCGGTACGCTTCAACCATAGCAAGAACGGATGTATTGACACAGAGACAATGGTACGTCGTCTCAACTTTCCCGGTACGCTGCAAACCGAAGACAGAGAGCAATACCTGGCTCTTGTGGAGGCTCTGGGCGGGCCCGATCATGGAGGTACCCGATTGTGGTGGGATACAGGAAATAATAGTCTGGATTAAAATTTTAGTGTCGGAATGTGAATATATGTATAGGTTTAACTATTTTTGCACCTTCATTTAAACACATTTGTCATGAAAAAGATCATTTCTGCTCTTTTCCTATGTATGCTGCTTTCTGCCGTACCGGAATTGCAGGCACAAAACATTCAGTTACATTATGATTTCGGACGTTCCCTGTATGATAAAGACTTGAAAGGACGCCCGCTGTTGACCTCCACTGTCGAGAAGTTCCATCCCGACAACTGGGGAAGTACCTACTTCTTTATCGATATGGACTATACGTCCGAAGGAGTCGCTTCCGCTTACTGGGAGATAGCCCGTGAACTGAAATTCTGGAAAGGTCCTTTCTCCGCCCATCTCGAATACAATGGCGGACTGGCAAAAGAATTCTCCTACAACAACGCTTACCTGGCGGGAGCCACCTATACCTATAATAATGCTTCTTTTTCCAGAGGCTTCACATTGACTGCTATGTATAAGTATATACAAAAGCACCCATCCCCGAATAACTTCCAGTTGACAGGAACATGGTACATGAACTTTTGCAAGGATTTGCTCACCTTCTCCGGTTTTGCCGACTGGTGGCGTGAAGAAACCAAGTATGGAAAAACCATTTTCCTCTCCGAACTGCAATTCTGGGTAAACCTGAACCGCATCAAGGGAGTGAATAAAAACTTTAACCTGAGTGTCGGTTCTGAAGTGGAACTGAGCAATAACTTCGGTGGTCGTGACGGCTTCTATGTAATTCCGACACTGGCTTTGAAGTGGACGCTGAACTAAACTTCGAAGTACAAAATTCCCCAGTGGATATACATCAATTATTGAATAAAAATATCGAATGAAAACAGATTTGATCTATGGCGTAGAAGACCGCCCCCCATTTAAAGATGCCCTGTTTGCTGCCTTGCAACATCTGTTGGCTATCTTTGTAGCCATCATTACACCTCCTCTTATCATTGCGAGCGCACTGAAGCTGGATGTTGAAAAAACAAGCTTTCTGGTATCTATGTCCCTTTTTGCTTCGGGGGTATCTACGTTTATACAATGCCGTCGTATCGGCCCGATAGGAGCGAAGCTGCTCTGTATCCAAGGTACCAGTTTCTCCTTTATCGGTCCTATCATAGCGACCGGATTAGTAGGCGGACTTCCGCTGATATTCGGCTCCTGTATAGCTGCCGCACCTATTGAAATGGTCGTCAGCCGTACTTTCAAGTATCTTCGCAATATCATCACTCCGCTAGTGTCCGGCATTGTCGTACTACTAATCGGATTGAGTCTGATCAAAGTCGGTATCGTTTCCTGTGGCGGCGGATATGGCGCGATGGACGACGGCTCCTTCGGTTCGTGGGAAAATCTGTTCATTGCTGCACTCGTATTGTTGAGCGTCTTATTTTTCAATCGCTGCAAAAACAAATACCTGCGCATGAGTTCCATCGTGTTCGGCCTTTGTCTGGGTTATGGACTGGCTTTCGCCCTGGGAAAAGTAAATATGAGCGCACTAAATGTCGAGATGCTGATGAGTTTCAACATCCCGCAACCTTTTAAATACGGTATTGATTTTAATATCTCTTCATTTATCGCCATTGGCCTGGTCTATCTGATCACTGCCATTGAAGCCACAGGTGATGTGACAGCCAACTCCATGATTTCCGGACTTCCGATTGAAGGTGATTCTTATCTGAAACGTGTTTCCGGCGGTGTGATGGCAGATGGCTTCAACTCTCTTTTAGCAGGTATATTCAACTCCTTCCCGAACTCCATCTTCGCACAGAATAACGGTATCATCCAATTAACAGGAGTTGCCAGCCGCTATGTAGGCTATTATATTGCCGCTATGCTCGTTCTGCTGGGATTATTCCCCATTGTAGGAGCTATATTCTCTCTGATGCCCGATCCGGTACTGGGAGGCGCCACCTTATTAATGTTCGGTACAGTAGCGGCAGCAGGTATCCGCATCGTTTCCTCACAGGAAATAGGCCGCAAAGAAACCCTAGTCTTAGCAGTCAGCCTATCTTTAGGTTTGGGTGTGGAACTAATGCCGGACGTATTAAAACAAGCTCCAGAGGCGATTCGAAGTATTTTCTCTTCAGGAATCACCACCGGAGGTTTAACTGCAATTGTTGCTAATATGGTAATTAGAGTGAAGTAATAAGTAATAGGTATTAAGCCATGCGGATAAACTAACCAGTAGCTACGGTTATTACCTATTACCTAATACCTATTACTTATTTCTAAATTACTCATTTTATCTGTAATCCGAAAGGGGAAATCTGGATACTCGTAGAGGCTGAAACGAGGTTCGGTTTCCCCTTTTGTATAGCTCCAGATAGAAGCGTAGTCTTCCGGGTCTTCCCCCATCTTGCTGAGTTGGCGTAGATAAGCTGCCAGTGATTTATTCTCTACGATATAGATTTGTCCCATCTGATCGATAATAGGGCTATGGTGACGGGTACCGTCATGTTCGAAGCGAAGAATTCGTTTGCCTTCCTCAGTCAATCCTACCAATTGGAAAGTCATACTCTTGCCGATAGCAGGCAGATTCAGTACACTGCGGTCGGTAGCTAGGAAAGGCAGATGATGCTTTCTCATGAACCGTCTTATTTGTTTGGCGGTGTCAGCATCCTCTTTCGGGTTTTCTTCATTTATACCTGTACTGATTTTGGTTTCCAGTATCTTATACAATTCTTCCGCCTGTTCCGGAGTCATCTGTCCGTAAATCTTTTCCTCCTGCTGCTCCTGCATTGAGCGACTGTTGGGTGCAAACACCGCATAATTCTCATTAAATCCCTTCACTGAGAACGTATAATAACATACCACTCCCAGTGAATTGAGTACCTGGCGAAGCCGCGTAGTATGTCCTCTGCGTGAAGCAGCCACCGTATATACCAACTGGTTCGTAATAATCCATCCGGCAGAAAGAATTTTCCGAATCGCCTCTTTTGTTTCGGGCGTCACCTCCAGCGGTGTCTGAAAATGGGTCTGAATGATAAACTGCTTGACGCCAACAGCTGAAGCCTTTTCCTTAAACTCCCGCAGTATGTCAACCAACTCGTCATTAATACGCATCGGCAAATAAGCCAATAAACGAGAACCCAGTCTCACCCGTTGCAATTCCGCATATTTCTCACCTTCCGGACGTTCAAGATTCGCTCTTTGCTTGCGTACCGCCATACGATACACTGCTTCTAATATATTTCTCAACGTCTTATTCTGACTCATCAGCGCATCGCCTCCCGTAATCAGAATATCGCGTAACTGCGTATCCTGTTCAAAATAGGTCATCAACCGTCGCAACTTACTGTCCCACGACTCCTTCGGTCGTAACGTCTCAAATTCAAAATTCAGCCGTTCACTCTGAAAGTCATACATACGCTGGCAAGATGCACAAAGCCCTCCACAAGCCCGTCCCATCGTATCAGGAATAAGGATAGCCACCTCCGGATACCGTCGGTGAATATTATGTCCGTCCGGCAAGAGCCATCCGGCAGCATTCGGCTTTCCTGCCTCCACAATATCTTCCTTCTCCCATGCACGAATATTGCCATACGTCTCCACTAATCGTGGCGAATAAAGTATATAACTCCGAATCGCTTCATCATTATACCCATACCCCGTCACATTCAGCAACGACAAATAATAAGGCGTAGCAAAGAACGGCATTCCCTTTTTACGTGCCCGATTCAGCAAATACATCGTCTCCGACGAAAGTGAATTTCCTAAAAAGCGATTCAACTCAGCCGGACTTTTCACAGCCATCGACAAATGAAAGCGGAAATCTCCCCACCATTTGCTTACCAACTGATACTTCTCCTCATAACTCATCCCTTCCTCAAAATGAAACCGCACCGAAGGCTTCGACTTCCGGTTCTCAATCTTCTGAATCAGCAGATGCAGCATCCGTTCCTTATTCTCATCACGCATCTCCCGCACTTCCTCATCCAATCCGGTATCCCACCGGTCATTCCGGCTCTTGATGCGCTGCGGAGACGGCAAAGGAACACTTTCCCCTTGCAAACGTTTGAACAACTGGAACAACTCTATAAACAAATCCGTCGGCATCTCTATATTCTCCAACTTCTCTGTCAGAAACTGATAAAGCAACCGTATCGTCTGTACCGAAATATCCTGTCCCGTAGACAGTTCATGAACATCCTGTCCATCATACTGGAGTAAGAGTCGAATTTGCTCCCTCGCCTCCTCCGCAACCTCATTAACCACCCCGCAACTATCCAGATGTTTTAGCAGACCAGCCTTAAAGTCCTCCACTGTCGGACTCACCGCCGCCATCTCCACCAACTCCGGCATCTCCTGCGTGTAGATTTGTTTCAACTGCGAAAAAGTAAGTACAAGCATTTTCTTTTGTTTCATAAGCATCCTCTATATTATTATATTATTTATTGATTAGTAACGACCTATCCCTCCGCAAGGTTCCCCCGGCCTCGACTGCCCGGCGTCAAGCGCAGGTCTTATTTACGGCGTTAAAAAGGGCAGACTGTTTGAGCGAAGCGAGTTTCTGCCCTTTAGCCGGAAATAAGACCGGAGTAGCCGGGCAGGCGCAGCCTTGATTTTTTCTTTTTGGTACTTTTTCTTTTGCATCAAGGCAAAAGAAAAAGTACATAAAGATAATAAAAAAAGCGGAAGTATGCCACTCCCGCTTTTCCTGCTATGCTATTCTTTACGATTTTCTAACATTTACGCGACCTTATTTTTTCGTTTCCGTGTCGTCGTTCTTTCTTTTCGGTTCCTTTTTGGCAAGGAGCACTATATTATATACATAGTCCGTCATCCACTGTTCCGAATAGCCCAGACGTTCCTTGTACTGGCGGACAGTCGCCGCAGTCTTGTGCACATCATCAGCCTTCCACACCGTCTTCGTACAAACATCGTGTACCGTCTTCTGCGTCATCCCGTAAAGCGCCTTCTTGAATATAGACGGCATACGGAACTTCCATTGCATCAGATTTCCCATCAGCATCATCAAGTCGTTGGAGAATCCCTGATACATAAACAGATACGACTGTATATCATTCTGCGTACGGCAATTACGCTTCACGGAACTGTCGATCTCCTTAAAGAAATTTTCATTCAGTCCGTAGTCCTGCATCAGCATTTTGCGTGAAGCCGACTTTTCTGCCAGTCCCAGCTTACCTCCCTGCGTAGGAATCTTGAACAAACGTTTGAAGTTAGCCACATCCGGTAAAAAGCGGATGTTGGTAATACCTAAGTTAGTAGCGATGACTGACTGGAAATAAACCCGGGTCAGTGATATGAAATCTTCTACATTGCCGACTTTTGTTTCATCGGATTTCTTTTTGAATAAACCAAATAAGCCCATCGTTATATTTACTATTTTATAATTTACAATTTACAAATCGTGTGTGGAGATTTTAATGAGCCGCAAAGGTACGAAAAAGTGTTGGTTTTCACCAACATTCCAAGTCCTTTTCGATGTCCGGCATGGTCTCTTTCCTGAAAACAGGACTTTGGATGCCCGCTTTCTTCTGGGCACGATAGTCCGAGAGCAGGCGGATGGCATACTTTCCGAGAAAGATAATGGCGATCAGGTTGCAGACAGCCATCAGAGCCATCGTGATGTCCGCCAGACTCCATACCAAATCGAGCGTGGCGACAGACCCGAAAAGTACCATGCCGCTGACCAATATCCGGTAGGTGTGGAGCACCCATTTCTTTGCGGTGATGAAACGGATATTCGCTTCGCCGTAATAATAATTTCCCAAGATACTGCTGAATGCGAAGAAGAACAACGCTACGGCAACAAAGATGCTTCCGGAAGCACCGATCTCATTCGTGAGCGCCTGTTGGGTTAGTTGCACCCCATTGGAGGAACCGTCCAAAGGAGCACCGCTGAAAAGAATGATAAATGCCGTACAGGTGCAAATTAATAAAGTATCGGTAAATACTGCCAGCGTCTGTATCAACCCCTGTTTGACAGGATGAGTGACGTTGGCCGTCGCTGCTGCATTCGGAGCCGAACCCATACCGGCCTCATTGCTGAATAATCCGCGCTTGATACCCTGCATCAGCGCCATACCGACACCTCCACCCAATGCCTGTTCCCAGCCGAAGGCATGACTGATGATGAGAGATATCACTTCCGGCAGATGCGTGATATTAAGTAATACGATGACCAGTGCCAGTCCTACATATCCTAATGCCATAACCGGGACGATAATGCTGCTTACACGCGCTATCCGGCGGATACCACCGAAGATGATGACAAGAGTCAGAGCGGTAAGCACTCCTCCCAACACCGTATGATTGAATCCGAACGCATGTTCGGCAGCAGCACAAATCGTATTGCTCTGTACCGAATTGAAAGCAAAACCGAAAGTAATGCTGATGAGCACAGCGAAAAGCATCCCCATCCACGGCTGTTTCAATCCCTTCTTCATATAATAAGCCGGGCCTCCGACAAAAGAGTCCTTCCCGCGTATCTTATATAACTGTGCCAGGGTAGATTCGATAAAAGCGCTCGAAGCTCCCAGCAGGGCGATTGCCCACATCCAGAAAACAGCTCCCGGTCCGCCGATGGCGATGGCGGTGGCCACCCCTGCCAAGTTGCCCGTACCCACACGGCTGGCAATCGTAATAGCGAATGCCTGAAAAGATGAAACATGTTTCTCGCCCTGTTTTCCTTTTCCGGCGGACTCGCTGAGTAATACAATCATTTCGCGAAGCATACGGAACTGTACGAACCGCGTTCGGATGCTGAACCAAACGGCACAGCCCAGTAACATGATAATCAGGATGTATGTCCAGAGTATATCATTTATTTCATTGATAAAGTTCATAGTTAGGTTTTTGAAAAGAATAAATCGTAGTATATCACTCGTTTTTCATTCGGAAATAAAATTTATGATTTTCGAATACGGGCTCTACTATATCATACCGAACAAATTTGGCAAGCAGATGTTCGGCGGCACGTCGGGAAATACCGGTCTGCCGGCAATATCGGTTGAGCGAAAGCAGCGTTCCCTGTTCCAACAGGTCGAGCAGGAGTTGTTCGCGTTCCGTATAGCGGATCAGTTCTCCCCGCGGGCTGTCGCTTTGTTGCCATACACGCAGGTGGATAGGGGTAGCCAGTATATTCTCATCCTTGATACGGAGATAGGCGAGAGCTTTTCCGTTTTCGTCTTTCGCATAGACAGGCTTATGCGGACTCTCTTCGATGGTGGCCACTAATACCTGTTTGCCCTCCACTATATATGTTTGTAAAGTATAATCTATCTCCGGGATGCAATAAAGTTGTGCGGCCGCTTCGATCATATATTTTTCCTCTTCGGATCGTACGCCGGCTATTCGTCCATTGTCTTTCACGCCGATTAATAGCCGCCCTCCGTCGGTATTGGCAAAAGCCGACAGCGTTTTGGCAATCTTGCGTGCGTCGGAAATTTCGAATTTGAAGTCCTGTTGCTGATGCTCTCCTTCAGCTATCAAAGTATGTATGTAATCCGTATCTGTAAGCGTTTTCATGGCTACAAAGGTAGGGAAAAATGGTGAAAAGCCCTTTTTTTAGCTTATTTTCGCAGATAAATTCAAAAAAAATATTGTTTTTATGCGTTTATTTCGGGAAACAGTGTATTTTTGCGACACATTATTAACGAAAAAAATAAAAGGATTATGAAAGAATTGGTAGAAAAAGTAGCAGCTCTGTATGCTGACTTCTCAAAAGATGCTAACGCTCAGATTGAAAACGGTAACAAAGCAGCAGGAACTCGTGCTCGTAAGGCTTCTTTGGAAATCGAAAAAGCAATGAAAGAATTCCGCAAAGCATCTTTGGAAGCTTCTAAAAACTAAGAAATAGAAGTCTACTAAGATATCAGGAAAAAAGAAGAGGATGTGTCGTGAGATGCATCCTCTTCTTCTATTATATACTTACTTCTCTTTTCTGAAATCCGAAATTCGGATGAATGTGCTATTTTTAAGGTTGCATTGAAAAACAGTTGCTCTAAAAATAACGAACCAGAGAAAAAACTGCATAAATAAGTGCAATAATATACGAAAAAATAGCTGTTTATTGTATAAAACTACGCGAAATATGCATCTTTCCAAAGGGAAAAACTATCTGTTGGTTTAAAACCAACGGGGTGTTCCTTTAAAACCAACGCCTCCTTTCTCACCGACCAACCTGTTTTTCATCAGTAAGGAAGTCATCAAATAGTTGTTTTTGCTTCTTTTTCTTCTAGTTGGTTCAGAAATGCCGGAAAAAGGAAAGTGTCATTTGGAACTATTTTTTTTAAATAAGTAATCAGAATGATCGATAAAAAGGAATTATTTCATTTATTTGATCGATAAATCATTTAAATAGTAAAAATGTTGAATCCTGTACTCGCGAATGGCGGCATTTTTATGCCCTTCTTAAAGTCGGAGATACAATTATCCTCTTCTTCCGCTGTTTAAATATTCTTTTTTTAAGAAATGTCCTTTTTAGTAATCTTCTTGTTAAGATAAAAAAATAAAAAGGTTTAGGAAATGGCTGTCATCCCCGTAATTTTATATTAGTTTTGTGAATGCTTATTGTTCGTAAAACAGAAATAGAAGAAATAAAAAAGATATGAACTATCCTTACCGTATATTTGTATTTATGTGGCTGATTGTAGCAGTTGGCCTTCATGCAACACATACACATGCAGCAAACACCTCTCTGCCGGACAGTCTGCTGACAGATGACTATGTTTATGAATACACCTTCTCGGACTTCGACAAGGCAGTACAAATCATGAAAGAACTGCGTAAGCGCGATACCTATTCCCAATATCGGCTGGACGTGACCGAAGGCGATCTGTATTTTAACACAGGCTGCTATCTGCAAGCACTGAAATACTACAAACGGGTGATGGAAAGCGACACAGTGCGAGGCAGCGACAAGGAATATATGGAACAGGTGCACCGTATGATTTCCTGCTATGACTGTCTGCATGATGAAGCAAAGAAAGCTAACTATGTGCGGCTGCTGTTGCAGAAGGCGGAGCAGTGCGGAAACAAGGAGATGAAATCCATCGCTCTTTTCAATATGGGGAAGATGATTTATTACCAGGAGGACAAGCCGCGGGGTTATGAAATGATAAAGGAAGCCATTTCGCTGATGAAGCAGACGGACTATAAGTACAAGTATGACAACCTGCGCTACAATTACAACTCGCTGTTCATCATGCAGCAACGGGATAAACGCTATGAGGATGCCCTGCAAACGCTGGAAGAACTGGAAAAGGTGGTGACGGAGGCAACCAACGGGGAACCCGGCATCGGCAATCTGGCGGAGAAGGAACGGAAAACACTATATGCGCACCGTGCGGTCGTATTCTCCCGGCTGGGACGGATCAGGGAAGCGGACGAAGCCTATCGCGCATGGGAAGCCATCGGGGAGGCATACACCAAAGACGATTACCTGATTATCCCCTACCTGATGGACAGGAAGCGGTACGACAAGGTGATTGAAATGTACACGCCGCACGAAGTCTTCCTGTATGCCAACAAGGATACCGTCAACTACCACATGATGACGGTGAAGCGTTCGCTGGCGAAAGCCTATGAGGGCAAGGGGAACTATAAACAGGCATCACGGTACTATGAAGCACTCGCCATCCTGACGGACAGCCTGAAAGCACGGGAACAGCAAAGTTCTGCCATCGAACTGGCAACGGTATATGAGACGCATGAACGCGAAGCGGAATTACATGAACAGACAGAGCGGGTAAAGATACGCAACGTCATGTTATTGTCTTCCGGAGTGGTGCTTGTCATCCTGTTAGTGTTGTTTGTAAAAAATGTGCAGTACACCCGTACTGTCCGCGAAAAGAATGTCGGCATGGCGCACACTATACAGGAATTGCTTGTCTACCGTGACAATCTCTACCGGACGGAGGAAGAGCTTGCTGCGCAGAAAGCCGAGAACGCCCGTCTGCTCAAAGCCGCCAGCCCGGCAAGCATAGCGGTTGTGGACAAACAGGAAGACACGGAGCGGGAAGGCACGGAACAGGAATGTGAGCAGGAAGAGTCCGAAGAAGTCTCCCGGATTGGAAATGTCGCAAACACAGAAGGCGCCGGAAACACCGGGAACACCGCCGCAGTCTCCGACAAGGAACTGGAAGAAAATGCAGCCTTGTTTTGCAAGCTCGACCGTATGGTCACGACCGAAAGGCTGTTCACCCAGAAAGACTTCTCGCGTGAGGGCTTGATGAAATGCATCCGGGTGGACAAAAACCGGTTGGCAAGAATCCTGAAACAGAATGTACACACCGATGCCACAGAATACATCAACAACAAACGTATGGAGTATGCCGTGGTGATACTGAAAGAGCATCCCGAATACAATATCGCCACTGTAGCGGAAATGTGTGGCGTAAGCGTTTCCTCCTTCAACCGTACCTTCAAAGGCAAATATAAGATGACCCCGAACGACTATAAACGAATAAAATAATCCATTTAAAACAACAAGCTTATGGCAATTTTAGTAAAAACCCGTGCAACGCGCCAATCCCAACGACGAGGATGCACCCAAGAAATGGTACGTCACCCAAGTGACCGCCGCGCAGGTGGACGAAACCCAGGTGGCCATGGACCTTGCCGATGAAACCACCCTCAACCCCTCCGAAGCGATGATGCCCATCCGCCAGCTCCGCAAAATCCTCATCCGCCGTCTGCTCGGCGGCGAGAGCGTGAAGCTGGGCAACTGGAGCAGTTTCAGCGTCACCCTCTCCAGCACCGGCGCCGAAACTAAGGAAGCCGTCACCGCCCGCAACATCAAGTCCGTAAACCTCAACTTCCAGCCCGGCTCGCTTCCCGCAGCCGCCCGGATGCAAACTTATACCTGCCCGGATACGGAGAACTATCCGCCCGGGTACAAACTTGCAGCCGCCTTTCCGTTCAGGCGTCGCTTATAAGATGACTACGAAGAACTATAAGTTAGGTTCATAAAACGTTGACCTTCAGTACTGACGGACAATATGACCTAACCTTTCGGACAATATGACCGAACAAGTGCCTTTTGATACACAGTCGTCTCGTCCACTTTCAGTAACTTCGCCCGTAACGATTGAAATGTGTACAACAAAATCTGAAAACAATAGAAATGCAATGAAAGTATTGATAGACAACGGACACGGAGTGGAAACCGAGGGCAAGCGTTCACCGGACGGACGCCTCAGAGAGTACGCCTATACCCGTGAAATAGCGGACAGGGTGATGAACCGATTGCAGACGGAAGGTATCGAATCCATCCGCATCATCCCCGAAGAAACGGATGTTGAGCTGAAAGAACGTGTGGCGCGTGCCAACAAGTATTACACCGAAAACGACGGGCAGGTCATTCTGGTCTCTATCCATTGCAATGCGATGGGCAACGGAGCGGAATGGATGGCGGCACACGGATGGAGCGTATTTGTCGACTCTACAGCTTCCGACAACAGCAGACGGCTCGCCACCGATATGGCGAACGTGGCCCAAAGCAAGGGCGTGAAAGTGCGTAAAGAGACCCGCGACCGCAACTACTGGATAACGGGTCTCTATATCTGCAAACACACCCGCTGCCCTGCCGTGCTGGTAGAAAATTTCTTTCAGGATAACCGGGAAGACGTGGATTTCCTGCTTTCCGAAGAAGGCAAACAATGTGTCACCGACATAATAGTAGAAGGCATCAGGAAATATCTGGCAAGAATATGATAAAGAGAATACTGACATATTACGCTTCTCGCTTAGACGAGTACCTGCGGCATAAGTTTCCACAGCCCGAAGGCGTGGCGGAAGTAGGATTCATCGGCAACTGTGCGGACGAAAGACCCTGCAAACTGATTGTTTCGCTGGTCAACATCGAACGCGAAACATCGGGAGGCATATCATCCGGCATCAGCCGGGGCGGCACGAACTATGTGCAGACTTATCCGCCGCTGCTGCTGAACCTTGACCTGATGCTTGCAGCCGTATATGATGACAGGCAGTACGCCCAATCGCTATCCGTACTGAATGAAACACTGCTCTTCATCCAGTCACATCCTTTCTTCGAACTGGATGGACAGCGATATACGGTGGAACTCGTAATGCTGTCAGCCCAAGACACCAACAACATTTGGACCACACTGGGCGGACAATATTATCCATCGGTGATGTGCAAATTGCGCCGGCTTGTAGTGGATGCAAATGAAGCCTCCGGCAGTGGAGGCATTGCCCGGGAGCCGTCAGTCAATATATCAAAATAGAAAGGAGAAAACAGATGAGCCGATATATACCTATAGCCATCATACGCATCGAACACACTTACTACGATTCGTTTATGAACCGCAATGTGATTCTGGAGCCGACATCCGATACTCGAAAGCTGATGAGACAACGGGGAGTGATGTTCGTGCCCACCGGCACGAATGAATGGCAATGGGCGATGCCCGATGATGCGCCGGGCTTTATGGATGATGATGTGCTGGAGGTATCCATGAGAGTGAAAGATCCCTATTTCCTGCAACAGATAGAGAGCAAGGGGTATGAGCCGGGAAGCTTTTACCTTTTCAGTATAGAAAACGGTGTGGTGGAAGTGAATGCCGATTATGTTTGGAAAAAGGAAACGGAGGAACAAAGACTGAAAAACGAGTTCTGCCGCATGAAACTGGAACCGGTAAAGTCGGCACCGGAGAGACTGCGAAGACTCCATACGAAGATGGAACAACTGGAAAAGGAAGGCGACGGGGAAGAAACCGGGAAGCGGTTGGAAGCCGTAAAGCAGGAAATCAGGGAGCTGCAGGAAATCTGTTGCCCGAAGTTCACCCTCCGGTTTTCTTCACCTGCATATTATTGGGAATATCTGTGCATATTTAAGGATGAAAACGACATGCGCGGAGAAAAGCTCAGCCTGCGAACCAGCGGTGACAAAGTGGCTTTCGGGCTGCCGGAAAAGTACGAGAAAAAAGAACTGGGTACCAATGTCTGGAGAATTGTTTCTACAGAGCGGATCATGCTGAAAAAGCAGTACCAAGTTCCAATACTGCTTTACATCGGTACGCGGGTAGAAAGCCGGTTCATCTCACCCCCGCAACCGGGAAAGTTCCTGTCGGACTTTCCGCATACATTGAGAGAGATATGCTACATCAGCGAGCGATAACCAGAGAATGGAATCACATCAAAATATATTATTAATCTTAAAAACTGAAAGACTATGGGCGAATACAAGACCCCCGGCGTTTACATCAAAGAGAAGAACGCATTCGGCAACTCGGTAGTGGAAGTAGAAACTGCCGTGCCCGTCTTTATCGGCTACACCGAAAAGGCGTTGAACGATACGGAAGACCTGACCGGCAAACCGTGGAAGATTACTTCCATGACAGAATTTATTCAGTATTTCGGAGGAATGCATATCCCGAAATATACCATCGCCTTCAAGACGGGCAGTGAAGAACCCGCCCCCTCCGCCAAGAGCTTCTCCGTGAAGGCCTCCTCCGGCAGCGAGTTTTCCATCGCTGTGGAGAACGACTATACGCTCTATCTGCACATGCTGTTCTTCTTTGCCAACGGCGGCGGCCCGTGTTACATTGTGTCCGTGGGCAATTACAAAACCGAATTAAAAGCGGCGGATTTCGAAACGGCCTTTGCACCGCTGGAAAAAGAGGCGGAACCTACCATGATAGTCATCCCCGAGGCCGTCAACCTGGCAGACGCCGATTGCTATGCCCTGCAACAGAAAATGGTGGAGCATTGCAATAAGATGATGAGCCGTATCTCTATCCTGGACGTATTCATCGATAAATATCCCGCCAACCCGGCAGTAAAGGTGGACTATGTGGACAAATTCCGTAACGGGTTCAGCACCAACTTTCCCTCTTATGCGGCGGCCTACTATCCTTATCTGAATACTTCCGTCCTCTCTGATACCGACATTACAGACAGCATGATCGTGCTGAAAGACAACGTGACCGACTTCATTATGCATATCGGTTGGGAAGAGGCGATGATAGCCTCCTTCACGGCCGCTTTTCTCAAAGAGGGAAGTAGCGGGGAGATGACAAAGGATATCAATCAGGCCCTGCTGCAAAACTCCGTGGTTTACCAGCAGCTCATAAAAGCGGTCAAGTACGACTTGAACCTGCTCTCTCCCTCGGCAGCGATAGCAGGCGTATATTGCTCTGTGGACAATTCGCGCGGCGTATGGAAAGCTCCTGCCAACGTGACGATTAATTCCGTGGTGAAACCTTCGGCAACCATCAACGACTACGAGCAAGAGGAGTTGAACGTGCCCATAACCGGCAAGGCGGTGAACGCCATCCGTACCTTCCCCGGCGAAGGTATCAAGGTATGGGGAGCACGTACGCTGGACGGCAATTCGCAGGACTGGCGGTATGTCAACGTGCGCCGCACGATGATTTATCTGGAACAGTCGGTGAAAAACGCCGCACGCGCCTACGTGTTCGAGCCGAATGATGCCGGTACATGGATTAATATGAAGTGCATGATAGACAACTTTCTGCGCAGTGTGTGGAAACGCGGCGGACTGGCAGGGGCGACGCCCGAAGACGCCTTCGAGGTGCACGTGGGTCTGGGCGACACGATGACAGCCGAAGACATTCTGGAAGGCACCATGCGCATCACGGTGCTAGTGGCAGTCAGCCGCCCGGCAGAGTTTATCGAAATCACCTTCCAGCAGCAGATGCAGAAGAGTTAAAATAGAGTAGCAACAATAAAAAAAATCAAGATATTATGGCAGATAATGGAGCAGCACAAAGTGCAAGCACACAGGCGTGGCCGTTACCGAGTTTTTATTTCAAGATTTCCATTACGAACGTAGGGGATATGTCATGCAGTGAAGTGTCGGGGCTTGAGATGGAATACGATATCATAGAGTATCGTGCCGGCGACAGTCCGGTGTTCACCAAACAGAAAATGCCGGGGTTGAGAAAGGCCGGTGAGGTGACGTTGAAGAAAGGTATCTTCAAGGACGACAAGGCGATGTGGGACTGGATCAACAAGGTGAAGCTGAATACCATCCAGCGCGAAACAGTCACCATCAACCTGCTCGACGAATCGGGCAGTCCCGTGAAGACATGGGAGGTGGTGAACGCATGGCCCAAGAAAATCACGGTGGAAGGATTCAAGGCCGACGGCAACACCGCTGCCATCGAGACTTTGGTACTGGCGCACGAAGGTGTGAATATTCCGAAGAAGTGATATGGCTGATTCTCCTGCATCACAATCTGCCGCTAAATGGATTCCGCCCGTCGCATTTTACTTTCAGGTGAATTTCCAGCGGATGGGCGGTCCTAACTTCCGGGCTTCATTCCTGGAAGCAGGCGGATTGTCGTGGGATTTGGGCAAAAAGGTCTACCGGGGGAATAACGGGAGCTTCCAGGCTGTTCCCACTGGACTGACCTATCCGACGAACATGACACTGAAGCGTCCTTTGGGCCCCATGTCCGGTTCGTTGGCCAAATGGCTGAAAGAGTGCCATGACTTTATTTCTTCCGCAAGGAAAGACAAGGATAAAAAAGCTGTTATGACTTATGATATAGTCATTCATCTGATGGATAAGGACGGAAAGCCTCAAGCCTCGTGGCAATGCATAAATGCCTATCCCATGAAATGGAACTTGGGCAACTTTGCTTCCGACAAGAGTGAAATGGCAATAGAAACCATTGAATTGGCTTATGCCCGTCTGGAACGTGTAAACTGAGGAGATTATGCCGATAGTAATCAAGGAAATGCATGTCCGCACCGTGGTGGAGAAACGAATCATCACGGAAGCGGACGTTTCGGAGGAACTGCTCCGGAAGATAGAAGACCGCGTAAGGCAGGGGCTGTCTGTCAGAGAAGACAGTCGGCAGACAACCGCCACCTGGCGGCATCGGAAAAAGAACGAAAGATAGTAACACATAAAGAACGAGAACGAAATGGGAAAGATGACCATCACCGCCTACACGGACGGCAGTTTCAACAGCGAATGCAAATCCGCGTTGGACCTCCCCATCAACCCGGACAAGGTGAAGCTTGGCAAAGGAATCACCTATGCCGAAGACCGGCAGTTGGGCAGTCTGAACGGGTCGAACGTCTATGTGCGTTACAAACCGGAAACATTCTGTTTCGAGTGCCTGCTGGATATGACTGCCATGGATGACGACGACGAAAAAAAGCCGGTGCACGACATGGTAGATGCTATCGAGGAACGGTTGTACGACTACAACACCGAAGGACACCGCCCCTCGTTCGTCAAGGTGCAGTACGGTGACATCACGTTCTTCGGCCAGCTCAAGACACTGGACACGGAATACACCCTGTTCGATGCGGACGGCATCCCCCTCCGCGCCGAACTGAAAGTGACGCTGACGGGCTATTGCAGCCGGAAGGAGGAAGAGAAGCACTTCTCCAAACATTCGCCCGACGTGTCGCGAATGGTCACACTGAATGAAGGGCAGACGCTATCCGCCCTCTGCTACGAAATATATGGCGATGAGCTCTTGGTGGGGCAAGTCGCACGGTTTAATAATTTGAACGGCTATAGGAACATACCGGCAGGTACGCAACTTCTGATGCCGATATTAAAGAAAGGATAAAAAAATATGGCAGAATCACCTTCTGTAAATAAAGACCGTGTACTCTCTTGCTCTGTCTATGTGAATGGCGGCAAACTGAAAGACACCTATTCGCTGGTGTCAGCCTCAGTGCGGCTGGAACTGAACCGTATCGGCAAGGCGACACTGAAGTTCAATGCCGGCGACATGGACAAGCAGACTTTCGACGAGAGTGACGACATGCTGTTCAAGCCCGGCAACAGCATCCATCTGGACGCAGGCGGAGTAGACAAGGCGGAGACGCTGTTCGACGGCATCATCGTCGGGCTGCGCATCCTCACAGGCAATGACTCCCGCTCCTATATGGTGGTGGAATGCCGGGACAACGCCTACGCTGCTACGCAAGGTCGCAAGAACCGTATCTTCGAGAAGAAGAAGGACGCTGACATCATCAAGGAAGTACTCGCCGCCTACGGTAGCGTAGACGTGGACACCACGCCTTATCAGCACCCCACATTAGTGCAGTATTACTGCTCGGACTGGGACTTCGCCCTCTCACGTGCCGATGCCTGCGGACTGTTTGTCTTCACCGAAGGCAATAAGATAAAGGTAAAGAAACCCGATGTGAACGCCTCACCCGTACTGACGGTGACCTACGGCACGGACATCATCGCCTTCGACCTCGAACTCTCGTCCGACGACCAGTTCACGCAGTACGAAGCCGTGTCATGGAGTCCCAAGGAGCAGCGGACGGTGCGGGTCTCCGCTTCCTCCCCCTCGCTGAACAAGCAAGGAGACCTGCAACCCAAGAGTATTGCTTCCGGCGATAGCCTGCTGCTGCAAACCGATGCGCCTACGGACGAGAAAGCACTCAAGCAATGGGCGGACGGCATGGCACTGAAAGCTGGACTGGCACGCTATCAAGGCTCCGTCAGCTTCTACGGCTCCGCCAAAGTGAAGCCCGGTTGCATGATTGAACTGAAAGGACTGGGCAGGCGGTTTGGCGGCAACCTGTTTGTAGGCTCGGTAACACACACCATCCGCGACAATGAATGGACTACCGAAGCCGGTGCAGGCATCTCGCCTTTGAACATTACCGATGAAACGGACGTGGTGTCTCCCTCCGCTGCTGGCTTCCTGCCCGGATTGCAAGGTTTGCACTCGGCAGTAGTGAAAAAGCTGGACGGTGATCCGCTGAAAGAACAACGCATTCAGGTGGAACTGCCTTGGCTGAATGGTATGAGCAAGCTGCTATGGGCACGTATGGCTGCGATGTACGCCACCGGTGGCATGGGTACCTTCTTCCTGCCCGAACCTGGCGATGAGGTACTGGTGGGCTTCATGAACCAAGACCCCGGACACCCGGTGATTCTCGGCTCGCTCTACGGTGCGAAACACCAGCCGCCTTACGAATACGAGGCAAAGAACAACACGAAGGCGATAGTCACCCGCGAGAAGATGCGCATTGAGTTCGATGAGGAAAAGAAAATAATCACGGTGTCCACCCCCCGAAAGAACACGGTGGAACTGAGCGATGACGGGAAGCGCATCCGTCTGACCGATGAGAACAAGAACGAAATTACGATGGATAAGAACGGTATCACCCTTTCGTCCGCCAAAGATATTACGCTGAAAGCCAAGGGCAACATCACGATGGATGCCACCATGAAACTCAGTGGCACCGCCAAGCAGGATGTCAGTCTGGAAGGACTGAATGTGAAAGTGCAGGCAAAAGTTGGAGCCACCGTCAAAGGCAATGCCACAGCGGAACTTTCCGCCAGCGGACAGACCACCGTCAAAGGAGCTATGGTAATGATAAATTAAAGAAGAAAGGAGAACAATATGCCACCGGCAGCAAGAATAACCGATATGCACACCTGTCCCATGCAGACCCCGGCGTTTCCTTCGCCGATACCGCACGTAGGCGGTCCCGTAGTGGGTCCGGGTGTGCCCAACGTATTGATAGGCAAGATGCCCGCCGCCGTGGTGGGCGATATGTGCGTCTGTGTCGGTCCGCCCGACACCATCGTGAAAGGCTCGGCAACGGTGATGATTGGCGGAAAGCCTGCCGCCCGCATGGGCGACACCACGGCACACGGCGGCTCGATAGCCATCGGATGCCCCACGGTAATGATAGGAGGATAAATCCTCTCCCGAAAGTGGGGATAACATAAGCAAAAACGTTCTTTGACATACTGGAAAACGAGAAACTTTCAAAAAAGTCCTCATTAATTGTGGACTTTGAGATATTTCTGCTACCTTTGCCAATGTTGAAAATAACAATTAAGCGATGGAGATCAAGTTTGATAAAGAATATTTGGAGGAACTCTACCTGGAAGGAAAGACATCCGACAAGAAACATCGTTTTCAGCCCCCAATCGTTGCCAAATACCGTAAGACGATAGACTTACTGGAATCGGTAGCGGTCGTGGAAGATCTTTTCAGATACCACTCGTTGCACTACGAAACACTTGTAGGCGATAAGGCAGGTCTGGAATCGGTGAGGGTGAACGAACAGTATCGTATTGAATTCAAAACTACGAAAGTGGTTTCCGAGATTGTAGTCACCGTGTGTAACATTATAGAATTGTCTAATCATTATAAATAAGCAACAGATATGGCAACCATAAGATTCGGATATACCCCGACCCATCCCGGCGAAGTGCTGAAGGATGAAATAGAATACCGCAAGGTTTCACAGCGGAAGTTGGCAGAGCAAATGGGCATCTCCTACAAGGTGCTGAATGACCTGCTGAACGGGCGGCGCGCTCTGACTACCGCCACCGCCATGATGTTTGAGGCAGCACTCGGCGTGCCTGCCGATTCGCTGATGCGGCTGCAGCTAAAATACAATATGCAGCAAGCAATGAACGACCCTTCACTCTGCGAGCGTTTAAAACAGATACGCAAATACGCCGCATTGCTGTAGTCCTCCACGCAAAAGAATGTTTCTCGTCCCGCCCCTCTCCCCGCAAGGAGAAGGGCGGGACGTTTGTTTTCCGGTATGCCGACGCGCGGATGAGCAAATTAAAAAGAAAAAGAAGTAATATGAATGAACTGAAAAGACTAATGGACGCCGATGCCTTTCTGGGCAGAGGCTGGAGCTTCCCCCTCGAACTGACGGAAGACGGCGTGAAGATGTCCTCCTACGAAAAGGACATCGAGGAGAGCCTACGTATCCTGTTCAGTACCTCGCCCGGCGAGCGCGTGAACCGCTACGACTACGGCTGCCCCCTGCGCCGCTACGCCTTCGAGCCGATGACTACGGAAACGATGGTGCGAATGCGTAACGACATCACCCGTGCAGTGATACTCTTCGAGCCGCGCGTCATGCTGGAGGACGTGTCGTTCGAGGAACAATCGGTGGAAGGGTTACTGCTAATACGCCTCACCTATACCGTGGTGCGTACCAACAACCGCAACAATATGGTGTATCCCTTTTATCTGAATGAAGGAAACAAAGATAACTGAATAGCCTTTCTTAATACTCATATTGACCTCCTCAATTCGTCGTATCGAGAAAAGCGACCAAATTATAAAAGTAAAACAAGAGAGTTATGCCATTCTACAAGAAACCGTATAACAAGCAGCAAAAGGTGTACTACCCTTGTGCTATGATGCAGGGCAACTCTGTGGAAACGGAAACCATCGCCAAAGACCTGGCGAAGATTTCCACCGTATCGAACTTCGACGTGCAAGCCGTCCTGGGCGGCATCTCCGGCGTAATGCACACCCGTATGGCGCAAGGCAAGAGCGTCCACATCAATGGCCTCGGCTACTTCCGCTACGTACGCGATACCACCGGTGTGAAATCTCTCAACGACTTCGACTTTCAGAAGCAAGTCAAAGCCGTCCGCATCAAGTTCATCCCCGAACGCTCCAAACTCTCCAACGGCACTTACACCCGTGCCCTTGTGGATAGCGACGAGTTGGAGTGGATAGAGTTCTCGCCCGACACGAAGGACACCACGTCCGGTGGCGAGGATGGCAATGGGGATACGGAGGAGAATCCGCTGAAGTAGGACTGAGATTTAAGGCGGTCGCCCCATAGTGGGCGGCTGCTCATCGGACAGAGTAACAACTTTAAAATTTAGATAGTATGTATGAAGCGAGACAATGTAAGGAAAAGGTTAGTAGGAGGATTGATGCTACTGGCGGTGGGACGAGTCAGAAGAAACATATAAATTATGATTGGCAATCGATATTGAATGTAATGCAAAGAGCACATGACCTTACTTGTAAAACAAAAATTGACTATATTCATAAAGGGGAAATAAAATCTTCTGAAGGCGATGGTGAAAACGACATAGCAGATGCAAATAGTGTTTTACAAATAATTAGAGCGCATCCACAAACGCATTGGATTAGTTTACAACCACAGGTTGGCAAAAACGTTCCAGGAAAATGTGCAGAACCACATTCTTTAGCTAATGCATTAAAAATTGCTATACAACCTACCGATAAAATTATAAAAGTAACGCAATATCCAGCTAAATTTAAAAATGACTACTATCGTAAATATGTAAAAATACCTCAGGATGAATTTAAAGACCTGAAAAAAAAATACAAATATGGCACTAAGAAATTTTGGAATAAAATGGATAAAAAAAGACTTGAACATGCAATAAATAACGGCTATAGAACTTTTGCTCCCAAATACATAAAGGGAGAGCAATACCCACTTTGTCCTACGTGCGAACAATGGGTTCCTAAGTTACCCAAAATAGGAATAGATAATAGGGAGGAATCTTATAATGATATTAGTGAAAATGAATATAGCAGTGAAAGTTACAGGTATGAACATATATTTTCCCATTTAGAATAAAATGGTTTCTCCGTTCCAGCGGATAGCCATCCGCTGGTTAATGAGTATAAGGATTTGCAATCCGCAATATATTAATCCATATAGTTTGTCGGATTAAAAATCCTAATACTCAAGACAATAGGATTGCAAATTCGATTGAATAAGAGAGTAGGAAATAGTAACAAAACATAGTGAATATGAATATTGCAAATAGAGTATTGGATGAGTTGTACTTCATCACTACTACGGTGGTGGACTGGGTGGATATCTTCACTCGCCCGAAGTACAAGCACATCATTTTGGAGTCGTTGGCATACTGCCAGCAGCAGAAAGGACTGAAGATATACGCTTGGGTAGTGAAGAGCAACCACCTGCACATGATTGTCAGTGCCGATGCAGAGCAGACGGTGGCCGACATCATGCGCGACTTCAAGAAGTTCATCGGCAAGCGGATATTAACAAAGTTGGATTGAACAAGTGATAAAAACACGCTCTTTGACATGCTGAAACAAAACGAGAAATAAGAGATAAAATAAGTAAAATGCGTTGCGTAAGTTGATCAATTAGTTAACTTTGATTTTAATTCAAAGAAGAAAGGAACTGAAAGATGAATGCTACAAAGAAATCAATTAAAGGCTGCCGCACTTTTGATGACATCCTCAACGTAGAGTATGGTCCCGAAGGTACTCCTAAACGCGACCAATTTGAATGTGATGCCGAAGCCTTCATCCTTGCCGAACGCCTGAAGGAAGAACGTCTGAAAGCCGGGCTTACACAAGAACAGCTTGCTGAGAAGATAGGCACCAAGAAATCGTACATCTCGCGCATTGAGAACGGAAAGGCAGACGTATAACTATCCACCCTCTACAAGATTTTCCAAGGACTGGGCAAGCGCGTCAGTCTGACTATATTGTAAGCTGTCGGGCACTCTCCCCTCTTATTTCCGTCCTGCCGTTTCAATCTGCATTGAAAGATTGAAGCGGCAGGACGGCCTTGTTTTGTATCGGCATGTATTTTTCCCAAGAATTAGAGCATACAGAAAATATGAAGATATAAAAATGATAGATTGACAATGGCAATGAACAACCAACACAGCGGCACGCTCCGCACCGACCAGGAAGCCAACCTTGCAAGGCTGGACGACTTTCAGGTCCTGACCTCCGACCTGCGCATCCAGCTGCATCGGTTGGAAAAGTCGGGTGGCACGTTGCGTCCTCTTTTAGAGAACCACGTGCTTACCGTGCTTGCTGATATCAGCCGCAAGCAGTTGTCGGGCTATGGCGAGAGCTTTGCCGATGCACAAGGCACAGCAGATGTGGCACGCTATGCGGAGAAACTTAGGAGAGACGTCGAAGACTGGAGCCGACGTCTGGAGGCTTATATTCTTCAAGGCTTGATGTCGGGACGTAGCGGTAGCGTTGCCATCGAAATAGCCCAAAAACTGGATGACAGCCTGAAAGCTATCTTGCCCGATGGCAGTGTGGCAAAGAAGGAAGACTACTACCGGATGCTCTGCACCGTGACCGCCATCCAGAAACAGGCAGACCGCTATACAAAACAGGCGGAAGAAAGCGGAGATACGGAACCTGCACTGGCCCTGTTGCTGGCTTATCTGAAAAACTACGGTGGCATCACCGATACTTTCAACCATCGTCTTGCCTCGCTGCCCGGCATCTATCTTCGGGAAATCCTGCATGCCGAGCCGAAAGCCGCCGAGCCGGACAATGCCTACGCAGTCATCACCTCCAAGGAAGAAGCAGAAGGCTTCACCTTGGAGGCAGGCACGGCATTCCCTGCCGGAGCCGAACAGGTTTATAAGACGGAGCAAGAAGAGTATATCAGCCCGATGCAGTGCGTGGGGGCGGATGCAGTCTATCAGGACAAGGGACTGCTGTACAAACATCCTTTGTTGCAAGGAACGGAACAGCCGTTCGCCCATGGCAAAGCATTATATATCGGCTGGCAAATCGAGTCTCCTATGCTAGTGCTGGAGGAGGGGGAACGGAAAGTGACGGTTCTCTTTTCATTGACCAGCGACAGCATTTTGCCCGATAGTTTTCCGGCGGATGCTCTTGCGCTGCAATTAAGCACAGAGGAAGGATGGACGGAACGGACGTGCCGATACAGTGTAGAAGGCAGACAGCTCGTTGTCAGCTTTACCATCGGGCAAGAGGAGGCGGCCCCTACCGTCTGTACGGAGGAAATACACGGCATGGCAACGGAATATCCCGCCCTGCGGCTTCTGACCGACCAGCCCCGATGGGTAAGCCGGTTGAACATAGACGGTGTAGAGATACAGGCGGAAGTGACCGGTATCCGTAATTTCACCTTGAACAACGAATTGGGCGAGGCGGATACTGCGCAGCCTTTCCAGCCTTTCGGCATACAGGGGCAGCGCGGCGCATCATTCCTTTTCGGCAGTACGGAAACGGGGCTTAAACCTCTGCTGGAAGTCCGTCTGAGAGGCACATGGAAGAATCTGCCTGGCACAGAAGCGGAATTCAACAGTTTGTATAAGGAATATGATACTCATGCGGACTTGTTCACCGTCTCGGTCGAATACCGGCAAGGCGGCAGGTGGAAGCGTTGCGGCGAGGGACAAAGGCTGTTTCGCTTTGATGCGGACGGTAATATGGACAAGGCGGAAATCTCTTTCATTTCCGATGAAAAAGAAGATCCCGATAAATGTGGGGACCATTGTGACAAAGAAGGTCTTTTCCGTGTCACCTTGGAATCTCCAACCATCGGTTTTGGCGTGGAAGCTTACCGCAAGCGCTTCATGGAAGTGATGACGCACAACAGCCGCTGCAAGAAGAAAGAACTCATGGAAATCCCACAGGAGCCTTCCGAACCGTTGCTTGCTGATGTGGAACTGTCATACCTTGCCAAGGCGGGCTGGAAAGACTCCGCCATCCGGCTGAGCCGCATCACCGGATGGTCGGAACAAGAGCCGCAGGCTGTCGGCGAGGGTGAGATACAGCCCTTCCTGCTTCCTGCTCCGGCGGAACATCTAGTTCTGTTTGCCTTCACCCGTGCCAAAGGAAAAAGGAAGGTGCGTATGTACATCGACACGGCATTGCCGGAGGAACGCATCCCCTTCGATAGTCCGCAACCCGGACAAAAGGTGAAGGCAGGCTGGGAACTATGGAACGGAACTGGTTGGCAATCCGTCAGTCCCGAATCAGTCAAGACAGAAGAGACCGGCGGACTGACGCAAAGTGGTTTCATCGAGATAACTCTGTCAGAGCAGATCAATGACAACTATACGGACGGACAAGGAAGGTTATGGCTGCGTGCCGCACTGACGGGCGATGTGTCCGCCTGCCTTGCCATCCGGGGCATCTGGACGAACTGTATCCGAGTGACTGCTGTGAACGGTGACGGTACATCGCTACCCGCCGGAACCCTTCAGGAACTGGAAGAAATAGACGAACGAATCGAAAGCGTCACCCAGCCCCTGCCCGGTTTCGGAGGACGGACTGCCGAAACGGAAACGCAACATGCCGTGCGGCAACAGATGCGCCTCCATAACCGGCACCGTGCCATCACGATGAGAGACTACGAGGAACTGGTGCTGGAGCATTTTCCCGAAGTGGACAAGGCCCAGTGCATCGCCATTCCTCAAGAGAATGCTCTGTTGGGTATCTGCATCGTGGTATTCAGCTGTGCAGAGGACAGCCGCTATTTTCTCTCCTCAGCATGGAAACTCGAAGAGATAAGGCGGGCGGTAAGCCGCTATACATCGCCCTTCGTAACGGTGAAAGTGGTCAATCCCCAATACGAGAAAATTGAGGTGTATTGCCGGGTGGTGCTGCGCGACAACCCGCAGCGATACGAAAGCAAGGTGCTGCGGCAACTAGTCGTGCTGGCGCAGAACTGCATCGCCCCGTGGTACCGGAAAAGGGAGATTCCCGATTCGGGGCAGAGCTTTTCTTATAAGGAACTGCACGCGCGGATGGTGAACCACGAGGATCTGTTGCGGCTGGTTTTGCTGGAAGTCGATGGAGTAAGCCTGCCCGATGTGGACGTGGAAACAGAAGATCACGTTTTTAAAGGTAGCAAGCCGTGGAGCATCCTGTTGCCGGAAATAAAAATCGAATTGCTCTCTCCCGGTGACGGTATCGAGAAAGCCGAAATAGGAGGAAACTTTATAATAAAATAAGCTTATGGACAGAAAAGACAGACATACACTGAAGAGTTATTTCCAGAAAGGCGACGTTCCCACCGAGGAGCAGTTTGCAGAACTGATAGACTCCGTTCCCAACATCGTGGACGACGGAGAGGCGGTGCGCACAGAAGACGGCTGGGCACTCTATCCCCGGAAAGGAGGGAAGATGGGTGTCAGCCTGCACGAAGCGGCGGGCGAACCCGCCGCATGGAAGCTGACACTGACTTCCGACAAAGGTTTGGCCATAAAGAACGAGGCAGGCGAAGCCCTGCTGGAACTGAAACAGGATAAAAACATTGTTCTGCACGCCTCTGTGCAGCAGGAAGGTGGCGGTGACGAGCCGGAACCCGACCCGCAAGACTACTTGGTGATAGAGGCTGACAAGAAGTGGGCAACCTTGAAAGAAATAACGGACATCAAAGAGTCCAGCCGGGTCTATACCGTCATGGCTCTGTACCGTGACAGGGAGTTTGGCATATGTAAGCTGACACGTGCCATCGCCATCTGCCTGAACAACGTGGAGCAATGGGTGGAATCACCGCGCAAGCACTGGTGGGGCTGGTCGGGATACATCCGTCTTCGCTGGCAGGCAGACAGGGACAAGACCTATCTGCAAATACGCAGCACCAGTAATTCCTATTCGGGGAAAATCTACTGCCGGGTGACGGAAAACTTCAAGAAATGAAGCATTGAAAATTGAGATTTTAAAATAAAACCAGGCAATGGACGAGCAGAAAGACCCCTGCATCATACAGCAGGCCGAAGAGGATGCCCTCTACACGAAATTGCAAACGCAGACGCTGGAAGAAGTGCAGCGGCTGGCCGGCAAAGTATGGACAGATTACAACGTGCATGATCCCGGCGTGACCACCGGCGATATCACCAATCATGCTCTGGTGGAACTGGACTACAAGCTGGGGTTCCCCCTGACAGATTATTGTGTGGAAAAGGGAGGCGCATTCGTTCCCGGACGGTTCGGCCTCTTCCTGCCGGAGGAGGTCTATACTACCCAGCCCGTGACGGTGGAGGACTACCGCAGGCTCTTCCTTGCCCACATCCCCGAATTAGACAATGTGAGGGTGGAGTGCGACTTGCAGACCGGCGGTTACACTATCAAGGCATTACTCTCCCCCTTCGGAACGAAGGACGGGAAGGCGGTATGCGAGCAGATAAAGGCCCTGTACCACCGGCACCGCAACCTGTGCGAATACCTCTCTGGTGAGGTGGAGATACTGAAACCTGATGAACTGGAATTTCATGCCGAGTTCGGGATAGAGCCGGGAGAAGATGCGTCTGTCGTGCTGGCAAGGCTTTACGCCACCATTTTGCGTTATCTTTCCGGTGTCGTGCAGATTTCCGCCCCCGAGATGGCAGCTGCTTCCGGTCTTTCTCCCGAAGAGTGGCTGGAGGGTGTGACAGATACCGTGCGCCCGGTGGTTCCCGCGTTGCAACAGACCGAACATGAACTTTACAAACAACTCCGTGAGGTGGAAGGGGTACGCTCATTTACTACCTGTTACCTGATGAAGGACGGGGAGCCGCAAACGGACTTCTCGCAGGGATTCGGCCTGCAGATACCCACGGAAGCCAAGGAACTGCACGTCCGCATCCGTCAGGGATATTTTGAGGTGGAACCGGACTTTTTTACCTTCCGTACCCGGCTGGAGGCACTGTACCAGGCAAGCCGACACAGGCAACCCATACAACCGGAACAACAGAAAACCTGTCACTGGAGCCTGCCGAATGCCGTTTACCGTGACATCTTCGCCCACGATTCCATTATGGGAGACTTCCCGGCCTGCTATCGCCTGTCCGAAAAGGAAGGGCAAGGACAAACCGCCTTTGAAAGCTATTTAAAATTGTATGATCAAGTGATACAGAACGGGCTACTGGAAGTGAAGGAACTGCCCCGTATCCTCTCCCTCGAAGCGGAAGATGCCGGAAACCTGACCGACCTGCGTATCCGTGCGCTGAAAAAACAGTATCTGGACTTTCTTGACAAGATGTATGGCGTGGAGAGCCACCCCGTCTGGCTGTCGGAGCAGAATTGCTACGGCGAGACAGAAGAGGGCACGTTGTGGCGGAGAATGAATTTTATGCGCCATATCGCCTGTCTGACCGGGAACCGTTCGCGGGCAAGGGACATCCTGCTCCATGAGGAAGAAAGCGATCCACCGGTGATAAAGGAATGGTTCTGCCGGTTGTTGGGCCTTGAGAGCAGTGATGAATATACCGTCAGCAATGTACTGCCCAAGCATAACCTGCGCATTGTGGACAGAAAGGCTAAAAAATCATTGACGGAGAGAATTGATTCCCTGCTTATCGACGAACGTATGCTGGAAGAAGACAAGATGGAAAAAATAGATTACGAGGAACTTGCGGCGGACGAGGCGGAAAAGCTTAGGGAATACGGGATGATGCGTTCGGAACTGGACTACTTCAACGTAAACCGGATCAGCGGTGACTTGTTCCGGGGCGGAACAGACCTGGAAAATTACCGGACGGTGCAGCTCGGCAAGGAGGAATACATGCTGATGTACCACAACCGGGAACGTGTCGGCTGGACCAACCTGGGATGTGCAGGAAGCCGGGAACGGCTGAACACACTGGCGAATATCCTGCGGCGTTTCCTGCGGGAACTGAACCGGGCGTGCGAAACGGTCTATATCGTGGAACCTGTACTGGCGGATACCGACAGACCGTTCCGACTGATGCTCGTACTTCCTGCCTGGACCGGACGTTTCCATATACCCCGTTTCCGGGAAAATAGCAAGGAATTATTGTGTTCCCTTCTTCCGGCACATCTTTCCATCGAGATATACTGGCTCAATGAGCACAGCATGAAGAAATTCGAGAGCTGCTATCATCAGTGGATACGCTCGCTAACAGACTATCGTATGGGAGATTATAAAAAACTGCTCTTATCAGCCATGGATGAGTTATTGAACCCTACAACGAAAAAAGACGAACCGGATGATACGGATTGACCACATATCGTTTGAATTCACCGCCCCGGACGAACAGTTCGCATACGGACTGCATGCAGACTGGGACGGTTTCTGCCGCCGCTGCTTCGAACAGGTGGTGGAGGAATGTTGTGCTGCCCACAACAAAGAAAAAGTGTTGCATGAGATTGAGCGGCTGGAACTGGATCTGGGCAGTATCCCGGAAGAAGATTTCTATCTGGAGTTTCCCCGACGATTGAGGGAAGAACTGCTGAAGGCATTGCCCTTTCCGGAAACACGGACTGCGGACGAGATGGAAAAGAGTGCCACTTTCCGCCGGGACAACCTGCTCTTCTTTTTGGAACATGGCTTTCTGAAGCCGGAGTGGGCGGACAGTGATTTCAATCCGTCGAAGGAGGCTGGGTGGTTGCTCCTGCAATCCGCCACTATTCGTATGCCTTTCATACGGAATGCCACCCTTCTTTGCTTAGAACGCGAATATGCCTTACTCCGCCTGCTGTGGCAGACGGATAACATGGAAATGCACCTTCGGATTTACACTGCGGCGCTTGCCGAACCTTCCGCAGGCTTGCAGGAAAAGCACCGTTTCCTTGCTCTGATGCTGGAAGAAAAGCCTGATATCCCCGTGCACTTTGTTCACGAGGCAGGAAATGACGGGGAACTGCACAGCATGGCGGCCTTGCTCGACAGCCCGACTGTCCGGCAGCTCATGCAGACCGAAATGAAGGAACACGCCGAAGTGGACCTTCCTCCCTACTGGCATTATCTGTATGAATGGCTCATCCAATATTATCCCTTCAACGGGCTTGCCATGTTCGGAGGCAAAGCGGAGTTCACCCGTCACCTGCACCACCGCCTGCTGACATTTATCCGTAAGCGAAGCGATTCGCCCTACCTTTCCAAAGTGGAACTGACTCTGGACTTCCTGCTGGAAGTGTTCGGACCTGCCTATTACAAGGAGGTGCTGAACGCCATCTACGGGCTTCAGCCCCGCCATTCGGACGGTTCTCCCGTGTATGACGGATATTTCAACCGTGAACTGTACCGGATATTCATGCAGCTTTCCCTGTTGAGACTGCCTGCTGTTATGGAACAGAAAGCAACCGGGGAAAAAGTGGAACCTCAAGAAATATCCATCGACATGGAGAAGCTGACTGCCGTACTGAAAGAGAATACCGGAAACTATGCCGATAAACGTACTTTGCTGGCGATGGTAGCCAAGCAACATCCGGAAATATTTTTGAACTGGCTTCGGTCGGAAGCATTAAAAGACCATACATTTATATCGCTTCTTTCAGAACTGGCAGACGACAGGATGGTCAGCCGTCTGCTTGCGACTCTTTCGTTTGCATCTTTGGAAACGGTGGAAAAGATAAAAGGATATTTGGAACGGCAAGAAGAAGAGGTTGCCTGGTTGCAGGGCGTAACTGAAGCCAAGAGACAGTCTGTTCTGCGCAAAGCTGTCCTGTTATGGATAGCGGGAGAAGAAATCAACATGGATACGCTGCTTCGGCTGATTTATCAGGAGGTGACAGGCAGCAGTGATACCACTACCATTGAACCGTTGGCCGAAGAACTAAGCCGGATGGAAACCGGACCCCAGACTATCAGCAGGGATGAGAACGAAATAACTTATATCCATCGGCTGCAAAAAATATTATCAGACCCTGCCTTGCCGGAAACAGTCAAGCAGAGGAGGACCGCTGAATTTTGGAATATGTATAAGGAAAACTCTGCTGAAGCAATCGTCTTGTTACAAGAACAGCATTTATTGTCCGATGCCATCAGGCTGACCGGTCAACCGATAAAAGAAGAAATAATCCGTCAGTTAGCGATACAGGCATTTGGAACGGCATGGGCAATTGATCTGCTTCCTCTGCTGGTATGGCTAACGATGCATGAAGCCGAACTTCCGCATTCTCAAGTGACCGGTAAGGAGAGCCTGGTGGTCCGACTGTTGTTGTGGCTGGCTGCGCAGACGCAAAATCAGGCGGAAACAATGGTTGGAATCATCCATGACTTATTAGTCACTCTTTGGAGCGAAAGTGAGCTTTCCTCTGTTATCAAGATGATAAGCGGGAAGGTTGCCATCTATGAGGAAGCATACGATATGGAAGCGGTGTTTACCTTGCTTCAAGGTGCGGAAAATAATGAAAGACGTATCCGGTCATCCGCTTTTAGTGAATGGAGGTATCGACAGGAAAGTCTCTCAAATTCCGTTCAAACACTGTTTGAAGAGCGTTGGAATACAGTGGAAGGTTTTACCGCATGGTTGGAAGATTCATCCGGGCCTGCCGACCGCAAGCGTGAGTTATTGCAAACGGCAGTTACGGAGAACACGCAGGAATGGATGGCGTTGCTCCGCAGAATGGTACAAAAAAAGGACATACCCGATGCGATAACCGACAATCTGCCTGTGTCCGTATTGTGTCAAGGCGTGGCAAAGGTCAATTTTTATCAGGCATCGGTCTTGTCACAAACGATAGAACGGATTGAGCGGCATACGGATGCGTTTCCATTCCTTGTGGCAAACGGTATCTCCTTATCTTTGGCCCTGTCAAAAGCCTTGCTATTCTATATGCAGGATATGGAGACCTTGGAGCGTACACTGACGGAGAGGGAAACCATAGAGAAATTCCTTGCTTTCCTATACCATATATATACGGGACAAACAAACTATCGTAGCGAAACCGGGTGGAAACAGCTGTCTGAAAAAATCATACCGAAGCCGGAACAGCAGGAAACAACCGGGCTAAAAGGGCAAGAGGCAACTGATATCCTGTCAAATAAGGAGCTGCCTACGGTGGTACTGCAAGATACCACTCAATTCCTCGTGGAGAGACAGCCCGAGAAACTATTGGCATGGCTAGGAAACGATGCCGGTAGCGATGAGATAAGGCGCATGGCCGGTGTGACAGACAGGATGCTGCTGGAGCAATGGATAACCTATCTGCCTACAGTGACAGGATTTTTGTATCCCGATGCTTTCCGTCGGTTGGCAATATGGCTGCTGCGTTTTTCATCCGGCAGGTATCCTGTCAGTGAATTGGCGGCTACCTTGTTTGCGTGGATAAAAGAAACGGATTGGAAGCAACAAACCCCACAGCAGATGGAGGACTACTTATTTATCCGGCTGTACGGTGGTTACAATAATAGCTTCTTACTACCTATGGACAGTCTGGCGGAGGCGGACTTGCCGGAGGCCCTGCGAAAACGGTTGTTACAAAAGTTCCTTCGTTTTCAACCAAAGGAGTTGCTGGCTTATATTCACCGCTCGGTATCGGAAAACCTCTTGCCGCTTAACCGGTGGGTGGAATGGTTGGACTCTGATGGCTGGATATACCTGGCGACAAGCCTTTCCCTGTCTGCGGCGGAACTGATCCGGCAAGTGTCGGAAGTCCTGTGCTTGGACGAGAAAAAACAACGGCTGGCATGGAGCACCTATCTGACAACCGGAAACAAGGAAGAGGAATGGTCGTACAGCACCCCGGAGGAAAACATTCGCTCCTTCGTGCAGATAGTAGTATCCTTGCAAGGGCAGGGAGAATCAGAAGTGGAAGAAACCGTCCAACGAATTAATGTGGAACTAAAAATTCAAGAAGATATGATACCTGTTAAAAATGATGTACCGGAGTCCTTCCTTGTGGAAAATGCCGGTCTTTGCCTGCTCGCTCCTTGGTTTGTCCGATTGTTCAATTTGCTCGGCTACCTGGATGAAGAGCTGAAGTCGTTTAAAAATACGGATTTGAAAATCCGTGCTGTATTCCTGTTACAATACGTCGTGTACGGGGAGGAACGGGAATATCGGGAAACAGAATTGGGCTTTAACCGATTACTTGTCGGATTGCCCTGGCACGTTTCCCTCCCGAAATACCTGCCGCTCACCGATGAGGAGAAACAGACCGTCGAATCAATGGTGGAAGGCGTGAAGGCCAACTGGCCGCAATTGAGCGGCACATCGGTAAAAGGGTTCCGTCAGAGCTTCATCGCCCGTAGCGGCACATTGGAACAGCAGGAGGAACGTTGGTGGTTGTCGGTGGAGAAAAAAACGCACGACATCCTGCTTGAATTCGTACCGTGGAGCTTCAGGCAGATACGCTTGCCATGGCTGAAGAAATACATTCAGGTGGCATGGAACGAGATACAGGAATTTCAATAAATGGTAAACAATAAGACCTATAAGATATGGAAACAGAAAAAGTATATCAGGAGAAAACGGCACGCACTATCCAGCAGAAGCAGGACGGTAGCGGCACCTTGCAATTTGTGGATAACCGTCCGATGAACCCGGTCTTGCAACGGGTGGGAGAAGACGAAGAAGACGCGCTTCAAGGCAAGTTCGAACAGCCGCTTCAGCGCGAGGAGGATGACGAAGCGATGCAGGGAAAGTTTGAGGAACCGGTGCAGAAAAAAAATGAAACCGGAATGCCGGATAATCTGAAAGCCGGAATCGAGGATTTATCGGGCTTTGCTATGGATGATGTACGGGTGCATTACAATTCGGACAAACCGGCCACGGTACAGGCACTCGCCTATACACAAGGTACGGACATTCATGTGGCTTCGGGACAGGAACAACACTTGCCCCATGAGGCATGGCATGTGGCCCAGCAGATGGCCGGTCGTGTGGAACCTACGACCGAAATGGGAGGACTGCCGGTGAATGACAACGTCGGTCTGGAACATGAAGCCGACGTGATGGGCGCAAGGGCAAACAGTATTTGATAATGGAGAATGAGTAACGAAGAATTGGGTTATGCGTGAATCTATAGAGTGGTTTAACCGGTCATTGGCCGTCGCCATACAGCTTTACTTCCGGCAGGAGTGCGAATACGGCCGGCTGGAAGAGGTACACCCGCCTCGGAACGGCTGGATGGAGGGAGTGACGGGTTGTCCGGACATCCGTTTCGGCGAGCGTATCGTGGTGATGCTGGCTCTCATGCCCCACGTTTGTCCACAGGTGCTGGACATCTTCTTCGTGCAGAACAAGGACTTCGACCGCCAATACACCGAGTTCGGCGGCTGGAAAGGACTGTCGCATGGCGGCTTCCTGCCCACGGGCGAAACGGTCTCGTTCATCCTCGCCGGGGAAGACATAGAGAAGCGGAAGGAAGTGCTGCGCTTGTTCGGACGTGATCATTGGTTCTATTCGGCCAATGTCCTGCGACTGGAAGGTGCGGGTGAAGGCGAACCGTTCCTGAGTGGACAACTACGCGTGACGGAAGAGTTCCTCAGCCGTGTGCTACTCGACACGGAGTACAAGCCGGACTACAACATCGGTTTTCCCGCCAAACGTATCACTACCGAACTGGACTGGGAGGACATGATACTGGACTATCAGGTGGAAGCCGAACTGGAAGAGATAAACACCTGGATTTCCTCCGGTAAGACCATCATGGAGGACTGGGGACTGTCCCGTTTCCTGAAGGCTGGCTACCGTTCCCTGTTCTACGGCCCTCCCGGTACGGGAAAGACACTGGCGGCAACCCTGTTGGGCAAGAAGAACCGGATGGACGTGTACCGCATAGACCTCTCCATGATTGTATCGAAATACATCGGCGAGACGGAAAAAAACCTCGCCCGAGTGTTCGATCTTGCCGAAAACCGGAACTGGATTCTTTTCTTTGACGAAGCGGATGCCCTCTTTGGTAAACGCACCTCCACCAACACCTCCAACGATCGTCATGCCAACCAAGAGGTGGCCTACCTGTTGCAACGGATAGAGGATTTCCCCGGTATAATTATTCTGGCAACCAATCTGCGCAGCAACATCGACGAAGCGTTCTCCCGCCGTTTCCAGTCAGTGGTTTACTTTCCGATGCCGACACCGGAGCTGCGTGCCGAGTTGTGGCGGAAGATGCTTCCCACACGATGGTTGGGCGGGGAGGCGGACGAAATGGTCGCTCTTGCCGCCGAAACTGAACTTTCCGGTGGTTCTATCACTAATGTAGTGCGACGATGCGCATTGTATATGGTAAAATCAAAGGAAAAGATGTTGAATAAACGGATATTGAAAGAGACGTTGCAGAAGGAAAAAATGAAAAACTGACCGTACTATCTAAACAAGAACAAACGATGTTAAAGTCATGGCAGGATACCTCATTGGTATCCTGCTTTGTATTTATTATGTCTTTCGTACATAAAGAACGAGGACTGACTAGCCGAATTTTTAATACTGTTCATTAGGAATTCATTCGAATGAACTCAATCTTTCCCTATTTGTTGTTTCGTTTTTCGGTGATACTGATTTTCGGAGTGTCTTATTCTGAAAATTGGTCGTGTATATGCGTATTAGGCAATTATAGTTGCTGAAATATGTGTATATTTATTGTGTAATATTTAATACTGAGTACAATGTTAAAAGTAGTAGCATTTATGAAGCAAGTAGCCGAAGAGCTACGGATGGGGGGAAACTTTGGTACGGCGCACGTATATCGCAGCAGCACCAATGCCATCATTGCTTATTGTGGGGAAGGGGATTTTTCTTTTGACGAGGTCACCCCGGAGTGGTTGAAAGGTTTCGAGATACACCTTCGTGGGAAGGGATGTAGCTGGAACACCGTTTCCACTTATCTAAGAACATTTCGTGCGGTGTACAATCGTGCCGTCAACAGTAGGATGGTCGTTTATACGCCCCATCTGTTCCGCTCTGTTTATACGGGCACGCGTGCGGACCATAAGAGGGCATTGTGTGATGAAGATATGAAGAAGGTATTCACCAGACTGCCTTCATCTTCCGCCATACCTCTTGCCGTGAGGCGTGCGCAGGACATGTTCGTGCTGATGTTCTTGCTTCGTGGTCTGCCGTTTGTCGATCTCGCTTATCTGCGCAAAAGTGATTTGAGAGATAATGTGATCACTTACCGCAGGCGGAAGACAGGCCGGCCCTTGTCGGTGACGCTTACTCCGGAAGCGCTCGAACTATTAAAGAAGTATATGAACCGCGACAGCCATTCGCCCTATCTCTTCTCACTGCTGAAAAGCGGAGAGGGAACAAAGGAGGCCTACCGGGAATATCAGTTGGCATTGCGCAGCTTCAACCAGCAGCTCACGCTCTTGGGGAAGGTATTGGGACTGAACGATAGACTGAGTTCATACACCGCCCGCCATACATGGGCTACAACAGCCTATTATTGCGAAATTCATCCAGGTATTATCTCCGAAGCTATGGGGCACTCGTCCATCAAGGTGACCGAGACTTATCTAAAACCTTTCCGTAATAAGAAAATTGATGAGGCTAATAATCAGATTATTGATTTTGTAAAACATTCAATAGCTGGAGTAGTAGCTTGAAAATGAATCTGTTACTTTCTAGGTAACGGAGCTAAATAGCGTTGCAAAGATGGATATATTTTGGAAAACATGCAAACAAAAAAGATATTTTTTCTGATAAACTACTAAAAAAAGAGAAATAATACGATAAAACAACGGATTTCTTTCTGTTAGGGACCTGTTAACCTCTGATCAAGATACAAAGAATTTCCTCCCCTCTGCCGCATGTCTGAAGCAGGGGTAAATATGTTTCACTGTAAAATAGTCCGGTTTTTCATATAGATAGCTCCACAGGAGTCAGGACAAAGGTTTACCCGTTACCTAGAAAGTAACGGGTAAAGGCTGTTTGGCCTGTATGCTTCATAGTGTATTATATAAGGGAAATAAAGGTTGAATGAATTAAGAAAAGGAGGTCGCACGAGAAATGAACGGAACAACACATGGGATTTAAAATCAAAAGTGAGAAATTATATTTTTATTATTTTTTTAATTTATAAATTAAAAGTTTTTTATTATGAACAAAAAGTTTTTAAATGCTGTCCTGTTTGGAGCGCTGATAGCGTCCTCGGCAGGTACATTTACTTCTTGTAAAGACTACGATGACGACATCAAGAGTCTGCAGGAACAAATTGACAAAAGCGGAAGCACCGTTGGCGATCTTCAGACTCAGCTGACAACGCTGAAGAGTGCTGCAGAAGCTGCACAGGCTGCTGCTGATGCTGCAAAGACAGCTGCTGCAGAAGCTAAGACTGCCGCAGAAGCTGCAAAAACTGCCGGCGACCAGGCTGCTGCCGATGCTGCTACAGCGAAAGCGCTGGCAGAAGAAGCGAAAGCTGCCGCTGCGCAAGCAAAAGCAGATGCGATAGCGGAAGCCGCAACACAGGTTGAAGCATTGAGAAATTCAATGCAGGCTGCTATTGACAACAAACTGGATGTGACAGTACACGAAGCTGCTGTAAAAGCACTCGGTGCTCAGATTGAAGGTATCGAAACAGGTTTGAGCAATCTTGCCAACGGAGCAGTGAAAGAAAATACCGAAGCGATCAAAAATGCTCAGGATGCTATCGAAACGTTGATTACAGCAGATAAAGACTTGCAGACTCAGCTCGACGCTTTGAAACTTTATGCAGAAGGTGTAAAAGATATAGCTGACGCTAACAAGGAAGATATCGCGGCAGCGCAGAAAGCTATCGAAGCTGCACAGGATGAGATTAAGAAACTTTGGGATGAAATCAACGGTGAAGGCGGTCTGAAAGCTTTGATCGGTGAGAATAAATCTGCCATTGAAGCGCTGAAGAACTCTACAGCTCAGGATATCGCTGACCTCGAAGATAAGATCAACGATGAGCTGGATGCTATCAAATCGGATATCTCAGGTATTCAAGGTGACATCAGAACCATCAACAGCCAGATTATTACTATCAACGCTGACTTGGTGAGCCTGCACACTTTGATGACTTGCCGTCTGACAAGCATCACGTTTGCTCCCGACTATATCGTAGACGGTGTGGAAGCGATCAAGTTCAACTCATTGAAATATGCTCCGATGGGAAGCGGTGAAAATGCTGCTATTCCTACGAATTATAGTATTTCTACAGCTGCTTTGGCAACTGCAAGCTACCACTTCAACCCGGCTAGCTTCAAGTTGGGCAATGCTGACTATAGCTACTTGGATCGTAGCGCTACAGTGATCAACACTCGCGCGGCTGCCAGCCAGTGGGTTCAGATCAGCGGTACTCCGGTTGCTAACGCTGCAACAGGAACAGTGGACTTCAAACTGCTTCGTCTTAACGTCCATTCTACTCAGCCGGCAGAAGATAAAGTAAACATGGTTGCTTTGCAGGCTACTCTGAAGGGTGATGCTGTAGACAAAGACGAGACTAACGTAGTGGTTACTTCTCCGTATGTATCTATCTATGATGACGTACTGGCTGCACCGGACGTTCGCATCTCTGACAAAGCTACTTTAGTTTCAGGTGCTGACGGTGCTCATTATGCAACTACTTTCACTGCTTGTAAGTCAGAAGCTGTTCGCTATACAACTCCTTACGATCAAGTATTCAACCTGAAAGACCTGGTGGCTACTTGCTTCGGTAACGGTAATCACAAAGAATTCCCGATCGAAGACTATAAGTTGTCATATAAGTTCTCTGTAGCTTCTTCTGATTACAACATCACTGAAGGTGAAACTTCAACCAACCAGCAGAAATGGGTGGTATGTAACGACGCTGCGGCAGGTTTGTACCAGGCAGAAGGCTTTAATAAAGAAGCGATCGGTCGTACTCCTATCCTGAAAGTGGAATTGGTAGACGAAGCAGGCAATGTAGTACGTCGCGGATTCGTGAAGATCGAATTTGGTGTGACGAAGCAAGATGACCTCGTAGTAGGTGACAAGGCTTATGACTTGGTAGCTAAATGTACTGAAACAGCTGCTGAATACACTATCACAGAGCAATTCATCCGTGAAAATGTTTACCGCGTTATTACTAACGGTAAGGAAACAAGCATGAGCCACGAAGAATTCTGGAACTTGTATGATGCTTCCGGTGCTGTTGCTGTAGTGAAGAAGAACAACCTGTCACACACTATGACTCTGCCGAGAATCGTTGACGGTGATACTTCAGTAGGTACTGCTACGAAGAAGATCGTATGGTCATTTAATCATGGTGAACTGGGTAAGATCGGTGCCGGTGGTTCTCAATTTGTTGCAACTGTAACAGTGAAGAACAAACTGACTTCTTCTGAATATCCTGCAAGCATCACATTCAAGTTCACAGTAAACGTGAAGTTGCCTGAACTTACTTTGGATGCTACTGAAAATGATATTTACTGGACGAAAGATGGTGATGAGTACAAGTACTTCAATGTAAATGTGAGTGTACCTAACTCAGTTGCTTCTCCTGCAAGTGATTGTCAGTTCAGAAGAGCATTGACAGAAGCTTACTCTGCTTACACTGTGAAAGGACTTCCGGGTTGCGAATCTGCTCGTTACAAAGTAATCAAGACTTACTCTAACGGTAACTTGACTTCTCCTGTAATGTCTGGTGTTCAGATCGACGGTAACTATATCACCCTGGATAAGAGCAATGCTGCTGTGAAGGCTGCGTTGAACAGCGCAAACGGTCTGCAAGCTGTCGTTGCACACATCTACACGATGAGCAATGGCGACGAAGTGACTGTTAACGAATTTATGGTTGACTTTATCCGTCCTGTTAACTTGAACATGCCGAGCGGTATTGCAGTAATAGACGCTAAGACTGGTGGTGATGTTGCTGACTTCCAATGGAATGGTCTGTTGACTGACTGGAGAAACGAAGCAATTGTAAAAGATAGCTGGTCATGGGTTGAAAATGTTCATTCTTACTGGAAGAGAGTTTGTACTCCTGAATTCGAATATGTTCAAGGTCACGAAGAAATGGTTACACCGGCTCAGTTGGATGTAGAATATGGTACGATTAAGTTTACTACCACTACTGTGACTACTATGTATACAGGTAAGGCTACTTATAGATACTATAACAGATTGGGTGGATCTACTAAGAAGACTTACACAACTGAAGAGTTCTTGACTCAGGCAGAAGTTGACGCTTCTCTTGAAGCACAGAAATTAGCTGGATGGCCGTTGATATATCCACATGTTGAATTAGATGGCGATATTATATATACGGAAGTTTCTAAACCTGCAAGCACTACTATTGAGTACGACTATGTGAAGAGTATCAACTACGTACCGGCAGTTTACAAGTGGGTTGAAGGTAACTGGACAATGGTTCCTCACAGACACACTGAAAAGCCTGCATTCGAAGGAACATCTTACGGACAGATCTCAGGATGTTGGGAATGGACGAAGAAAGAGTGGGGCAGACCGGATTGGAATCCTGGACAATACTGGTTCTTCTATGGTCCGTTCGGCGATGTAACACTGGATTTGAACAAAGTAACTACAAGCTTGGAATACAACGGTAACAAGTTGCCTGATGGCGCTACTTTGGTTCAGACTGGTAACACTGTGAAGTATGTGAATGTTAGCTCACCGGTTGGATATACTTATCAGATATTCATTCCTGCTACAGTAAATTACGGCTGGGGAACTACTTCTTCTACATTGACTATTACAGTTAATCCGAATAACTAAGAATCGCAAATGTCAATGAATTCTTAGACATTCAACAACAAAAGGGTGCTCTAATCAGAAAAGGGCACCCTTTTCACCATAACAAGTACATTCTGCATACTCTGTGATAAGACATAAAATATATAAAATTATGAGAATAAGAAATTTATTAATAGCCATACTTACTGTCAGCAGCACAGTAGCATTCGCTCAGGAACAGCGACAAATCAAGGAAGAAGGCAAGACTGTGTTCAAACCTCATTGGTTTATGCAAGTACAGGCAGGAGCTGCTCACACAGTAGGCGAAGCCGATTTTACAGATCTGATCTCTCCGGCAGCAGCTGTCAATGTAGGGTATAAGTTTGCACCTGCATTTGGAGCCCGTTTAGGCGTAAGCGGTTGGCAGGCAAAGGCAGGATGGGTCACTCCTTCTCAAACCTATCAGTACAAATATCTGCAAGGCAATCTGGACCTTATGGCAGACCTCAGTACTTTATTTTGTGGTTTTAATCCGAAACGTGTATTCAATGGATATATTTTTGGCGGCGTAGGATTGAATCATGCTTTCGACAACGACGAAGCAAACGCACTGGACACAAGATCTCACGAACTGGAGTATCTGTGGCAAGACAAACAAAACCTTGTAGCCGGACGTATGGGACTGGGATGTGATCTGCGCCTCAATGACCGGCTGGCTATCAATATTGAAGGAAACGCAAATGTACTGTCCGACAAATTCAACTCGAAAAAGGCAGGCAACTGTGACTGGCAATTTAACGTATTAGTGGGCCTGAACATCAAATTAGGAAAAAGCTATAAGAAAACAGCTCCGGTATATTATGAACCGGAACCAATAGTAGAACAACCTAAACCACAACCTGTCGTGAAACAGCCCGAACCGGAACCTGTGGCAGTGGTAGTGGAACCTATGAAACAGAATATATTCTTTGCTCTGAACTCCGCACTTCTCCAGAAAGACCAGCAATCGAAGATCGATGCAATGGTGGCATACATGGAAAAGTATCCGGCAAGCAAAGTTGCCATAACCGGATATGCCGACAAAGAAACCGGTAATCCGAGAATCAATATGACTTTATCAGAAAAACGTGCGAAGATTGTTGCCGATGCCTTGAAAGACAAAGGAATAGCGCCGGACAGAATCGTTACGGATTTTAAAGGAGATACAGTACAGCCTTTCCGGGTGCCTGAAGAAAACCGGGTAAGTGTCTGTATTGCAGAATAATATTTTCCCACTTCTCATGCGGGTATATACCCCATTCCTCTATTCTATTAATAAAAGTATGAGGGACCTGCATGGGAGGTAAAAGAGGAAGCCCGTGCTTGTGAAAGCCCGGACTTCTGCAATGAACCCTTTCTTCACTTGTTAGTGAAGATAACCCCACAGGGAACAGATGGAAAGCAATGCTTGTGAAAGTCTTCTTTCCCGATATCTGTTCCTTACAGAGGATGCCCCTCACATTTTTCCCACGGGCATCCTCTTTTTTTATATATATAGACTGATTTTATTATAAAGTCTGATTGTTTTGTTTATAGAGAACAAAATACGAGTGATTTGGTTCGTTATCAACCGGCATTCCGATTAAAATCGTATATTTGCGTCTGTAATCAGATTGGGTCCATGAACGAAAATGTCCTCACTAAACTAAAGATACTTGCAGAATCGGCCAAGTACGATGTATCCTGTGCATCCAGCGGTACAGTGCGCTCCAACAAACCGGGCATGCTGGGCAATACCGTAGGTGGCTGGGGAATCTGCCACAGCTTTGCCGAAGACGGACGGTGCATCTCCTTGCTCAAAGTTATGCTGACCAATTATTGTATTTACGACTGTGCCTACTGTATCAACCGGCGCAGTAATGATCTGCCTCGCGCCACGTTATCCGTCTCCGAACTAGTAGAGCTGACGATTGAATTCTACCGGCGCAATTATATCGAAGGCTTGTTTCTTAGTTCCGGTGTGGTCCGTAGTCCGGATTATACGATGGAGCGGCTTGTGCGTGTGGCGAAAGATTTGCGTCAGGTGCATCGCTTTAACGGATATATTCATCTGAAAAGCATTCCCGGAGCGAGCCGGGAACTGGTGAATGAAGCCGGGCTGTATGCCGACCGCCTTAGTGTCAACGTAGAAATCCCGAAAGAAGAGAACCTCAAACTGCTGGCTCCCGAAAAAGATCATAAGAGCGTTTTCGCTCCGATGAAGTATATCCAACAAGGTGTGCTGGAAAGTAAGGAAGAACGGCAGAAGTTCCGTCATGCTCCCCGTTTTGCGCCTGCGGGACAGAGCACGCAGATGATTGTAGGGGCTACCTCCGAGTCGGATAAAGATATCCTTTACCTTTCGTCGGCACTCTATGGGCGACCGACGATGAAGCGTGTTTATTATTCCGGATACGTCTCCGTGAATACGTACGATACACGTCTGCCTGCACTGAAACAACCGCCTTTGGTACGTGAGAACCGTCTTTATCAGGCGGACTGGCTGCTACGTTTCTATCAGTTTAAAGTGGATGAAATCGTAGATGACGCATATCCTGATCTAGATCTGGAGATAGACCCGAAGCTCTCATGGGCTTTGCGTCATCCGGAACAGTTTCCTGTCGATATCAATAAGGCGGATTATGAGATGTTGCTTCGTGTGCCGGGCATCGGGGTGAAGTCGGCTAAGTTGATTGTGGCATCCCGTCGTTTTTCCCGTCTGGGTTTTTATGAATTGAAGAAGATAGGCGTAGTGATGAAAAAAGCGCAGTACTTCATTACATGCAGAGAATTGCCTTTGCAGATGCAGACGGTGAATGAGCTTTCTCCGCAGCGGGTACGCAGTCTGCTGCTTCCGAAGCCTAAGAAGAAGGTGGACGACCGCCAGTTGGTACTGGATTTTGGGGAATAAATGGAGTTTCAGATGTTGTAAACCGCAAGATAATGAACGTCTATATCTACGATAAAACTTTTGATGGTCTGCTGACTGCTGTCTTCGACGCTTATTTTCGTAAGACCTTTCCCGATTTCCTGTTGTCGGAAGGGGATGCTTTGCCTTTGTTTTATGATGAATTGCATACGGTGGTCACCGATGAAGAGAAAGCCGCCCGTGTGTGGCGTGGCTTGCAGAAGAAAGTCTCTTCTTCCGCGCTTGGCTGCCTCACCCAGTGTTGGTTGTCGGAATTGCCCGATATAGGGATAGTTATCTTCCGTTATATTCGTAAGGCGATCGACGCTCCCCGTTCTATCGAGACTAACTTCGGCGATCCGGATGTGCTTCTGCTTGCCCAGATATGGAAGAAGGTGGATGGCGAACGGATGCATCTGATGCAGTTCGTGCGTTTTCAGAAAGCGGCGGACGGTACTTTCTTTGCTGCCTTCGAACCGCAGTATAATGCCTTACCACTTACTGTCCAACATTTCAAAGATCGTTTTGCCGATCAGAAGTGGATTATCTATGATATGAAGCGGCGTTATGGCTTTTACTATGATTTGCAGGAAGTGACTACGATCTCTTTTGATGACGACAGCCGGGAAGCTCATCTGATTACGGGTATGCTGGACGAGAGCTTGATGGATGAAAATGAGAAGATCTTTCAGAAGCTCTGGAAAACGTATTTCAAGGCTATCTGCATTAAAGAACGCATGAATCCGAGGAAGCATAGAAAGGATATGCCTGTCCGCTACTGGAAGTATCTGACGGAGAAGCAGAAATAGGCTTATTCTATCCGCTGCACCGTCACATCCGGAAATTTCTGCATCAACGAAAGTAAATGTCCCTCATCATTGTTCCGTTTCGATTTGATGACCATTGTGACTTGATAAGCTTCCATTTCACCCGAATGCTGTGTTTCCATTTCGTAAGAGACAATCATATAATCTTTTGAATTAAATCTGTCCGCTATCTGTTTCAAAGTATCTTTGTTGTTAGTAGAGAAGGAGATCATCGAACTTTTCATGCCTACACTCTTGAAGATGTAACTGAGTAGTTCCAGGCCGATCAGAGTCAGTACGGTAGTGGCTATGCCGATGGTGTACATTCCCGCGCCGACTGCCAGACCGATGCCGGCTGTAGCCCATATGCCAGCGGCTGTGGTCAGTCCACGGACGATTTGTTTCTGTAGGATAATGGTTCCTGCACCGATGAATCCGATGCCGCTGACTACTTGTGCCGCTACACGGCTGGGGTCAAGCGTTACACTGTTTTCTTTGATGATTTCTTGAAATCCGTATTGCGAAACGATCATGATCAGGGCACTTCCCAATGATACGAGGAAGTGAGTGCGGTATCCGGCTTCTTTGGCACGATATTCACGGTCCAGTCCGATGATGGCTCCCAGTATTCCTGCCACCAGTAATCTTAACATAAAATCAACGTTCAACATCATAGGTTCGGTCTCCTTTCTTTTCTTTGTTTGTTTCTTTAAAAACGGTTAGTCCTATAAATATACAATTCTTTTCTCTTTTTGTGCTATTAATTTAGTAATATTTGAACGTAGCATCTGCATTTTATCGTATATTCGCAGACAAAACCGTGCATTACGCCAAAGATTGAATAAGAAATGAAGAAAAGGATATTTTACATCATTAGTTTTCTGGTAATATTTTGTATAGAGGTGTTCATAGCCTTGTATGTACGTGATAGCTTCGTACGTCCTTATATGGGAGATGCTTTGGTTGTGGTACTGGTATATAGTTTCGTACGTATATTTATCCCGACAGGGGTTCCCCGTCTGCCGTTTTACGTTTTCCTGTTCGCTTGTTTTGTCGAAGTGCTGCAATATTTTCAGTTGGTGGAAACTTTGGGAATCACCAACCGTGCATTAAGAATCATTTTGGGCTCCACGTTCGATTGGAAAGATATTGTCTGCTATGGAGCAGGATGTATCTTAATCTTTCTGTTTGAGCAAATATTCAGACGACATTAATTGGAATAACAGACTTTCTTGTTTGGCGATTGCTTATTGTACATTCTCTTTATCTTCGTTTTCTGAAGTCGGATTCAGATCGTGTCCGCAATACTTGCAGAACTGCGCATTGTCTTCATGCCCTGACCGATGGCAGTTCGGACATTCTTTGTCTCTTCTCCGTTTGTAGTCCTTCATCATGGAGGCGGACACAATGCCGGTAGGTACCGCAATGATGGTATAACCGATCAGCATGACGCAAGCCGAAAGAAACTTTCCCAGTCCGGTGACAGGAGTTATATCTCCGTATCCTACGGTGGTCATTGTGACAATAGCCCAGTAGATACTGTTCGGAATGTTGTTGAACTGAGAATTGGGCAAAGTTCCTTCGATCATATACATTAACGTCCCGATGGAAGTAACCAAAATCACAACAAAAAGAAAGAAGACCGCAATCTTTTTACTACTTTCCCGAAGTGCGGTGAGCAGTCGTTCGCCTTCATTCAAGAAATTGAATAGCTTAAAGACACGGAATACCCGTATCAATCGAAATGCACGGATGATAAGCAGATAGCGCGCTCCCGGAAAGATCAAACCGATGTAAAGCGGCAAGGTAGCCAACAGGTCAACAATGCCAAAGAAACTGAATATGTATTTCTTCGGGCGGGGAGAGCAATATATTCGTGTCAGATATTCAAAAGTAAAGAAAGCAGTGAAAAGGTACTCCATTACGACAAATGGGGTAGTCAGATAGGAGGGGAGCCCTTTCAGGCTTTCTATAATGACTAATAATACACTGGCAAGGATACAGCCGATAAGAACCACATCAAACAGTTTTCCCGAAGGAGTGTCTGACTCGAAGATGATGACGTACAGCTTATGTTTCAGCTTTTGGTCATTCAGAAAATGATGGATTCTTTCTTTTAGTTTCATGAGAATAATCAGTTAACAGGCTAATATCCCAATAACCTGCATTTTACCTATTACTTATTACCTGCTACTTATTACCTATTACATTAATCTATTACCCAATGCTTGTTATATGCAACCGTCTTCTTTGGATCATAGTACATTCCCTCTTGTGTAGGTATCTGGAGAACGTATGTTTTTCCGGTCCTGTTTTTTAGGCTTTGTTCGCGTAGCCAAGGATTCGCGTCCCGAAGTTGGGCGTATGTGATTCCCTGCTGTTTGGCAAAATCGCTTAAGTTGGCAATGGGGGTAGTGACCGTTATCTCTTTGTAGGGGATAGGCGGGTACAAGTGTTCCTTTTTCAGCAGGAATCCATATCGCTGAGGATTCTTGAATATTTCTTTGACTGCCAGCAGGCGGAACATATAGCGGGAAGTCTCTTCTACCAGCCATAAGTCCATTGCGTGGCTGGCAAGTTGCTGGTCTAGTTGAGAGGAAATTCGTCCTTGTCCGGCATTATAGGCGGCAGATACAGCCATCCAGTCACCGTATTTGGCATAAGCCTGCTTGAAATATTTGCAGGCGGCTACCGTTGCCTTTTCGATGTGATAACGTTCGTCTACGTTCTCATTTACTTCGAGTCCGAATTCGCGTCCGGTAGCAGGCATGAATTGCCATAATCCGGCTGCACCGGCCGGAGAGCGGGCTATGTTGTTGAGATTACTTTCGATGACCATCAGATATTTGAAATCGTCGGGGATACCGTTCGCTTTCAGAATCGGTTCTATAATCGGGAAGTAACGGTTGGCACGCTTGATAAGCAGCATGGTGGTGGAGTGCATATAGGTGAACGCCATCATCTCCCGATCCATCCGTTCTCGGCGGTCGTAACGGCGGAGGTCGATCGTCTCTCCGTCAAAAGTCACCTGCTCGGGGACGGTAGGTGAGGTGACGCAATAAGGCACTTCCGATTTGGCGGAATGCTGTTCGTCTACATGACTGCTACCGATCAGAATAGGCAGGGTAGCTCCGATGCAGAACACTAATATAAAGGTTAGAATGTAGTTGATCTTGGTAAATTTCTTCATTTTCTGTTTTCTTTTAGTCATTTGATTGGTTCTTATTCCAATATCTGGCAACCACGGCAGTAATAGATGCTACCGCCAAGATAATTCTCCTTGACAATGGTTTCTCCGCAACGGGGACAGGCTTTGCCTACCGTGTCTTTAGAGAGGCAAGCTGTATACTTGCCATTTTCTCCAAACAGGTCCGATTCTGTGTTTCGTCCACCCTGCCGGTAGATATCGTTCATGGTCTCCTTTACTTGATAGAACAAATTTTCTTTCTCTTTGTCCGTTAATGCTGCTATTTTTTTCTTTGGATGGATGTGGGCATGATACAGAATGTCCTGTAATACACCGTTTCCCAGTCCCGGAACAGTCTGTTCAGTAGCCAGAAAGGCTTTGGCGGATTTCTTCTGCGCACTTTCATCATTAATCAGTCCGAGGAAATATTCTTTGCTGAAAGCGTCCGACATGACCTGCGGCTTGCTTTTCGCTGTCCGGTAATATTCGGAAAGTACGCCGTTGGCGGCGTCCTTGCTGTAACACATGATTCCTCCATACATGCGCACGGAAGCGATAAGGCAGCTTTCGTCTTCAAAGCCGATCAGGAGTTGATGTTTGGCAGGCAGCTTCGTTCCGGGTGCGTAATACCGGAGATTTACTCCGTCCGTAAGTATCAGCATTTTGTCGCCTATTGTCATCTCTACCATGCCTCCTTGTGAACGTGCGTGGTCTATTGTCTTTCCGGTCAGCCATTCGGCATACTCGTCGGGACTTCCGGAAAACCAAGCGAATTTGTGAGGAGTGAACAGGGTGAATACATTTGTGATTCGTTTTCCCTTGACAGTCTTGTTCAGTTGCTCGCATAGATAGAGCGCTTCGGGTGCCTCAATCATGTTCTTTCTTTTTAATGGTTCTATAAATGTTCTCTTGCAAAGATAATGCTTATTAATCAGAATAGCCCTAATTCGGCAGAACAAAATACATCCGTTTACCGGAGTGTCACTTTCTTCTGAGATGTTGAGAGACGTTATCCGGCATGCTAATACTGCGCCTTGCTTTTACACACTTGTGCCAACAGCTTGTCACAGTTGTGCCAAAGGCTTGGCACGGCTGTGCCACCGCATTGGCACAACTGTGCCACAGTGTTGGCACAAGCATACCTCCGTAGGGGGCAGAGTTTATCAATATATATAACAACTGCAATGAAATAGTTTATTTTACTTTTTTCAAAGAACCTTTTCTGCTTTTGATACGTTTCTCTAGTATAGTTAAAAAAACGAAGAATCAAGATGAATATAGCAATGACCGGAGCCACCGGATATATAGGCAAACATCTTTCTAACTATCTGACCGAAAAGGGTGGACATCGGATCATTCCTTTGGGAAGAGCGATGTTTCGGGAAGGTATGTCCGGACTTTTGGTTCAGACGCTGACGCATTGCGATGTCATTATAAATTTGGCAGGCGCTCCTATCAATCAGCGCTGGACGCCGGAACATAAACAAGAGCTTTTCAATAGCCGGATAACGGTAACACACCGCATTATCCGTGCCTTGAATGCAGTCAAAACCAAACCGAAACTCATGATTTCGGCCTCTGCTGTAGGATATTACCCCTCTTTGGTGGAATCGGACGAGTATACACAGACTCGTGGTGATGGTTTTCTGTCCGATCTTTGTTATGCGTGGGAGAAGGAAGCGAAGCGTTGTCCGCAACCGACCAGGCTTGTCATTACCCGTTTCGGTGTAGTGCTTTCTCCCGATGGGGGAGCGATGCAACAGATGCTTCGCCCGCTACGCGCAACAAAGGTTGCCACCGTCATAGGGCCGGGTACGCAACCTTTTCCGTGGATAGATATTCGTGACCTTTGTCGTGCCATGGCCTTCTTTATTGAAAATGAAGAGTTGAGAGGTGTTTTCAATTTGGTTGCTCCTCAAGCAGTTTCACAGTCCACGTTTACACGTGCGATGGGAAAGGCGTATCATGCGTGGACAACTTTGATTGTTCCGCAAACGGTCTTTCGTTTGCTCTACGGTGAAGCCGCCTCTTTTCTGACAGCCGGACAGAGTGTGCGTCCTACACGTTTGCTGGAAGCCGGATTCCATTTTTCCGTTCCTACCATAGAGAAGTTGTTTGAGGAGACAGATCACAGTACGGTAGATCGGCTTGATCTGAAACGCTATATGGGGCTTTGGTACGAGATAGCCCGTTATGATCATCGTTTCGAACGTGGGCTTATGGAAGTGACCGCTACTTATACCCTCCGTTCCGATGGAACAATTCGCGTTGAGAATCGGGGATATAAACGCAATTCACCTTACGATATTTGTAAAACAGCCACCGGACACGCCAAGATTCCCGACCCTGCACAGCCCGGTAAACTGAAAGTCTCTTTTTTCTTGAATTTCTATTCCGATTATTATGTGATGGAATTGGATCAGGAGAATTACAATTATGCTCTTATAGGCAGCAGTACCGATAAATATCTCTGGATATTGAGTCGGACGCCCCAACTGCCGGAAGATATAAAAAAGAAATTAGTAACTGCCGCCGAACGTCGTGGCTATGATACGAATCGGCTACAATGGATTGAACAACTTTAAAATAAACATTATGGATTACAAAATTACTCATCAGCCCGAACAGAAACTGTTCAAGACGGAAGTCGACGGTCGTACCGCATTTGTAGAATATCGCCTGTTAGGTGATTATCTTGATATTATTCACACGATTGTCCCTAAACCGATAGAAGGACGCGGAATTGCTGCCGCACTGGTGAAAGCTGCTTACGACTTTGCACTCGCCAACGGGATGAAACCGAAAGCTACCTGCTCCTATGCAGTGAGGTGGCTTGAACGCCATCCGGAAATGAATGCGGATAGTTGAATAAATAGGGGCTGACCTAAAAGCACGAAAAGTCATTTTCTCTTTGCTGTAATGGATATTTGTGACAAAGATACGTTTGGAAGAAGAACTTTCGGGTCAGTCCCTTTTTAGCCTATTGTTTCCATCTCTTTAGTTGAGGGAAGAACTCTTTCATCGTTGCCCGCGCCTCTTCTATAGTGTACTTTACTTCCGAATCCTTATTAAACTCCTCAAGGTAGTTCAGGTTGAGCTCAATCATTTCATCCATTGTGCATTCTTTGGTAAAATGCCCGTCTGCATAGCAATACTGGCAATACTCTTCATTCTTGCTGCCGTCTGCTTCTGTTCCGAATGTCGTTTCATCAATTGGCATAGCACAACACTGACAAATTTTCTGTTCCATTTTTTATTGATTTTAAGTGAGTAAAAGCATGATAAATAATTCTCTTTTATCTGTTTACAAATATAGTTACTTTCAATAAGTTCTCAGTTATCCGATCTTGCTATTTTGTTTTCACCGGCAAACGTTTCCATATCCATCGGGGAATCATTCGCCAGAAGAATACGAGAATACGATAACGTCCGTCAATGATAGCTACCCGCTGTTTCCGATGAAGTGCGCGTACAATGTCGCGGCCTACCTGGTCGGTTTTCATCAGCATAGGATAATGCTTTCCGTCATTCAGCAAGTCAGTGGCTACAAATCCCGGACGAATATCGGTAAAGTGAATGTTTAACTTTTGCAGGTGGGCGAGTTGTTCAAGAGCATCGATGTATGTATTCTGAAAGCGCTTCGTTGCAGAATAGGCAGGGGCAACTCCCAGACCTTTAGTTCCGGCAATCGAACTGATGACAGCCAGGTGTCCGCCTCCATTGTTCTTAAAATAGGAAAAAGCGGTATCCACCATTCGTGTGAAACCTTCGACATTGGTACGTGCGGTATTCAGCTCGATTTCCATCTTCAAATCCATATTTTGGAAACCGATGCCGGAACTGAGCAGAAATAAATCCATACCGCCCAATTGATGGATAAGCGCATCCAGTTTTCCGGCACTGTCTTCCTGAGTGACGTCCAGTGATTGAATTTTTATCTGTTCCGGTGCGATTTGCCGGAAATCTTCGAGAGCTGACTGGCGTCTGCCCGCTATGCCGATCTGCCATCCTTCGGACAGGAGGCGTTGGGCAACTTCCTTTCCGATACCGGAGGTGGCGCCTATGATAATGGCTCGTTTCATCTTTTTGGAACAAAGATAGTCAAATCTTTCTATTTTGAAAGGGGAACTTTCCATTTTGAAAGCCATCCTTTTCGTTTTGACAGGAAACCTTTTCATTTTGGTAGGGTAGGAGTCTTCTCGTTTTTCAAAGCAGAAATAGTATGTTGCTGATAAATAGCAGCTTAAAAAGAATACGGCTGTTTTGGCATACTATTAGCTATGGGATTCGTGCAGAGTAATTCATGAGTTATGGAAGAGTATATATCAGACAATAGTGTGTATGCGCGTGCTAAAAGCAACAGCATGATCAATCCGAAAATGATAGGACGGGTGCTTGGGACGTTGCTTTTTATTGAGTTGGGAATGTTCCTTTTGTGTGCCGGTATTTCGTTGGGGTACGGAGAGGATGATTATAAGTATTTTCTTTATACGTGTGTGATTAATGCCGTAGCAGGAGGATTATTATTGCTTTACGGACGGGGAGCGGAGAATAAGATGAGCCGCCGGGACGGATATTGTGTCGTCACTCTTTCATGGATATTCTTTACCGTTTTCGGGATGCTTCCTTTTTATTTCAGCGGGAGCATTGATACCATCACCAATGCTTTCTTCGAAACGATGTCCGGATTCACTACCACAGGAGCTACGATACTCGATGATATCGAGTCCCTTTCACATGGGATGCTGTTTTGGCGAAGCCTGACGCAGTGGATTGGTGGACTGGGGATTGTCTTTTTTACGATTGCCATTCTCCCGATCTTTACCACAGGCGGCGTACAGCTCTTTTCTGCCGAGACTACCGGAGTGACTCATGACCGCACGCATCCCAAAATCAATGTAATGGCGAAATGGCTGTGGACTGTTTATCTGATATTGACCGTTTCGGAGACGATCCTGCTGATGTTTGGCGGAATGGATTTATTTGATGCCATTTGTCAATCATTTGCTACTACGGCGACAGGAGGATATTCTACCAAACAAAACAGTATTTCTTACTGGAATTCTCCGTATATCGAGTATGTTGTCGCTATCTTTATGATTATCTCCAGTATTAACTTTTCCTTATTCCTGATGTGTCTGAAAGGAAAAGTCGGCCGCTTGTTTAAAGATGAAGAAACGCATTGGTTTCTGGGCTCTGTCGGGATATTGACATTGCTTATCACTTTGGCACTCGTATTTCAGAACAACTATGGATGGGAGCTGGCTTTTCGTAAATCATTGTTTCAGGTAGCTACGGTGCATACATCCTGCGGCTTTGCGACGGATGACTATAATTTGTGGCCTCCTTTCACGTGGCTGTTGCTGTTTATAGCGATGCTTTCGGGAGGTTGTACGGGATCTACCAGCGGAGGTATCAAGAATATGCGGTTACTGATTGTGGCGCGGACCATCCGGAATGAATTCAAACACCTGCTTCATCCGAATGCGGTGCTTCCGGTACGGGTTAACAAACAAACCGTATCTTCTTCCATCGTAACGACTGTATTACTCTTCTTTGCTTTTTATCTGGTGATTATTCTGATCGGCTGGACGATTCTTTTATTTTTAGGAGTCGGTTTCTCCGAATCGGTCAGTACGGTAATCTCCAGTATCGGTAACGTGGGACCGGGATTGGGTAGTTGCGGTCCCGCATACTCGTGGAATTCTTTGCCGGACTTGGCAAAATGGGTTCTTTCTTTTCTGATGTTGATAGGTAGACTGGAACTTTTCAGTGTTCTGTTACTCTTTTATCCGGGATTCTGGAAAAACCGTTAAGACTATTTTGCCGGTATAGCTTTGCCGCTCAGGAGAATAAATGGCGTATCGCCTCTAAAGGGGCATAGAATAACATTCTGGGACCGGAGAACCGCATAACCTCCCGCATCCGTTTGCGCATGGCAGGCTTATAACAATGTACGGGACACTTCTTGCACGAGCTTTTTTTCTCTCCGAACGGACAGTGGTCAAGACGGGCATGTGCGTAGCGGAGCAACTCTTCGCACTCCGGACAAAGAGTTGCATTCTTCTCTTTCTTCCGGCAATAGAGACGGATCATGATCTCTACGGTTCTCTTTTCCTGAGTGATACGCGGCTTTTTATCTGTTTCCATTTGTTTTCTTTTCGCTTTGGAGGCTGACTTCACTTCGGCAAAGATAATAAACTGATCGTATATTCTGCAAAGAACTTCCACTGGAATGATTGCCGTTGCTGGAAACTATGCGTATCTTTGCAGCATGAGAAAGTTATTATGTCCGCAATGCAAGATTGCTGCCCTATATGTGGTGAATGACCGTAAAGAGCGTCTTTTGGTCTATGTACTCGAAAATGGAGAAGTTGTGCCTAAAGATCCGGCAGCTTCCACCGATGGATTTGATTTGACGGAAGTTTATTGTCTGGGTTGTTCCTGGCATGGTTCGCCGAAAAGGCTGGTGAAGAGATAGACAGTTTCCGGCACTTCGTCTTTTTTTGATTTATGTCAATAAAAAGAGGGTGCGGGATTAGAATCTTTCAACCGGATTTTTCTGTATCTTTGCAGCCAATTTTTAGGACATAGACGTATGGCAACTTCTAAAGAGATGACGGCGGGGCCGGCATTACCTCTGATTTTTAATTTCACTCTGCCGCTTTTGTTCGGCAATCTGTTGCAGCAAACGTATTCGCTTGTTGATGCTGCAATTGTAGGAAAGTTTTTGGGTATTAATGCGTTAGCCTCTGTCGGGGCTAGTACATCCGTTGTGTTTCTTATTCTGGGTTTCTGCAACGGATGTTGTGGAGGATTTGGTATCCCCGTGGCACAGAAGTTTGGGGCGAGGGATTATAGTACGATGCGCAGTTACGTTTCCGTCAGTCTGCAACTTGCTGTTGTGATGTCTGTGGTCATAGCCATCTTTACCAGTATTTATTGTGCGGATATCCTAAAGATGATGCGTACACCGGAGAATATCTTTGAAGGAGCGTATGCTTATCTGCTTGTTACTTTCATCGGGATACCTTGTACTTTCTTTTATAATCTGTTGTCGAGCATTATTCGTGCTTTGGGAGATAGCAAGACACCTTTCTATTTCTTGGTACTGGCTACGGTGCTCAATATTATTCTCGATTTATTCTGTATTCTGGTACTGGGCTGGGGAGTGATGGGAGCTGCCATTGCTACTGTCTTTTCGCAGGGAGTTTCCGCTTTTCTTTGTTACGTTTATATGTATCGGAAGTTTGACATTCTGCGGGGCACGCCGAAAGAACGGAAGTATCAGTCGAAGCTGGCGAAGACATTGCTTTCCATTGGTGTTCCTATGGGATTGCAGTTCTCCATTACGGCCATTGGCAGTATCATGCTTCAGAGTGCGAATAATGCGTTGGGTACGGCGTGTGTGGCAGCTTTTACTTCTGCGATGCGTATCAAAATGTTTTTCCTTTGTCCGTTGGAGAGTCTGGGTATGGCTATGGCTACCTTTAGCGGTCAGAATTACGGTGCCGGAAAGCCTGAACGTATTTGGTCGGGGATTAAAGCCAGCACGCTGATGATGGTTATCTATACAGCCGTCACTTTCTTGATTCTGATGCTGGGAGCCAAATCTTTTGCCTTGATTTTTGTTGATCCGTCGGAAATTGAGATCTTGGAGAAAACAGAACTTTTCCTGCATATATCAGTCTCTTTCTTTCCGATGCTTGGGTTACTTTGTATCCTGCGCTATACCATTCAAGGGGTGGGATATACTAATCTCGCCATGTTTTCGGGAGTGTCGGAGATGATTGCACGCATTCTCGTCAGTATTTATGCCGTGCCGGCTTTCGGCTTTATCGCTGTTTGTTACGGTGATCCGATGGCATGGATAGCGGCTGATTTGTTTTTGATTCCTGCATTTATTTATGTTTATCGCAGGTTGAAACGTCAGGTGCTGACAAGTGTCGTTGCATAATTGAAGTGTGTGTCCAAAGTCAATATACCCGTAGGGGAGTTTAGTTACTTTTGACACACACTTTATCATATTTTAGTCTTGTATCGGATACAGCGGGTTACCGCTTTCATCTACATCCGTCCAGTCTTTTACGCTCACGTTACCGAATGATACGGAGTTTTCGTTGATTACTGCACGGAAAAGATATGAATTTCCGGCAGCCAGAATATTGTCTGGCGGGGTAATGGTCGTATTGTAAGTACGTGAGAAACTTTCTCCGTTGACCATCAATTCCATCGTTAAAGCCATCGGATCGGAACTTTTCAGCGGAAGCATGATATATTGAACCGTGAAATCATTGATTCCCATGTCGGCAGGCTTATCGTAACTGACTTCTGAAGAAATGATCCCTGTTGACAGATCCATGAAAGCTCCCGGTTTCGTGGGAGTAATAGTGGCGGAGAGTACTTTGTTGAGTGTAATATTCTCACCTCCCGTTATGGTTATCACGACCTGAGTGGCTACGTGCTGGTAAGTGATGGGAATGTTGACTTGTGAACTGGTCACATCCTGATGCAGGGCATGCCACCACAGATAATCCATTCCATTGGATAATGCTTCGGACTTGCCGTTGGTAAAGGTAGGAGCGGGGTTGCTGGAATTACAGGAAACCGCATAAAAACTATAGATATCATTACTGAGATACATTTTATAACTTTGTATTCCCGTCAAAACTCCGGGAGAAGAAGTGATATAGTTGCCTTCACCGACAGGCTCTCCCTCTATCGTATTGGTGGTATTGGAAGGGTAGGCACATAACCAGCTCTGCAATCCTTTTCCCATCGGAGACATGGCACGCGTTATATTTCTTCCTTCTACGGAAGCACTGAAAGTAATGAGTGCATCTTTTTTGTCAGGATTGTCATTGTTTCCCTCTTCTCCGCCACTATTTTCTTCTCCGTTCGGATAGGCAACATCCATATAAATGTTGTTTTTGGAGCAGGCTCCTAACAGCAGCACCGCCAGTGCGGATACTGCCAGATACTTTGTAATTCGAAACTTAAAATTCATAGTCAGGTTCTTTTTGAAAGTTAGTAATTACCCCTATATACATTTCAAAAAGAATTTAGTTCATATCGGAAGAAACTATTTTTAGAACTCCGCTTCCTTCTGTATGCAGATGATATCGCCATAAACGGGATGGCGGAACTCAATATATTCAGCATGGAGATAGAGCCTGTCCGCCTTTTTTCCATAGAGTTCATCGCCCAGAATGGGGCAGTTTAATCCTTGATGATGGGCGGCATGTACCCGTAGTTGGTGGGTACGCCCTGTCAATGGATAAAAAGCGATGCGTATGTACTTATCGGAATAGTTCAGAATCCGGTATTCGGTAACTGCCGGTTTGCCGTATTCTTCACTGACCATTTGCCGGGGGCGGTCGAGCGGATTGAGGCAAAGAGGAAGATTGATGGTTCCTGTTTCTTCGAGTTGCTGGTTCAATCCATTTCTATCCAGCAAGGCTACATAACGCTTCTTAATACTGCGATTGATGAACTGTTCCTGCAAGTGTTGATGAACTTCCTTAGTTTTGGCGACAAGTAACAACCCCGAAGTAGCCATATCCAGCCGGTGTACAATCATGGGACCGGTAGCTTCCGGATATTTAGCTTTTACACGATGGTAAACGGAATCCGTCTCCTCTTCTTTTCCGGGGACAGACAACATACCGGATGGCTTATTGACTACCACCAGCCATTCGTCCTCAAAAACGATTTCTAATTCTTCCTTCCTGTGTGCTTGGGGCGAAAGTGGATTCCCGTCTACTTCCAGTCCTTGCAGCATGTGTTGCAGAATCGGTTCGCATTTTCCTTTACACGAAGGGTAATAATAACCGTGATGCCGTACCTCTGTTTTCGGAGAGTTTCCCCACCAGAACTCGGCCATAGCCAATGGTTTCAGTTGGTGAAGGTAGGCATATTGCAGCAATTTGGGCAAGGCACATTCGCCTGCTCCGGCAGGGGGGATTTTGTGTACGGTTTGTTCAAAGATAGTACATAAGTCTTTTATTTCTCCTTTCGCATTCAGTATACGGAACTGTTCGAATAACTTTTGCTGCAAGGCTGCCGAACGTTGCTTCCGTTCGTTTTTTAGTTTTTCTATTTCCGTCTCAAAGGTGATAACCTCTTCTTCCAGCGTTTTGATTCGTTCTTTCCATCCCCGTTCCAATCGCTTGAGTTCCGCTTTCTGATATTGGCTTTCACGAACAAGTGCGTCCTGTTCTTCTTCAGACAGGGCAGGGGATGACTTGCGGCGAAGTTCCCTCTCTTTCTTTGCTGTCTTTAGTTCCTCTTTGGCTTGAATAAGAGCCAGCCTTGTTTGTTCCGTTTCCCTGTCTAGTTTTTCTTTTAAGTGCAGATAATGAGGATTAACTTCCAATGCACTGATACGGACATTGATAGCTGAAATTTGTTCTTCTTCTATTTTAAAGAATCCCTGTGGTTGCAGCAAATCGTAAACAGGTGGGACGAAATACGGATGCAGATTCTTTCCTGCCAGATTGCCGGAAAAAGCAGCAAGATAACCGATAGAGGAAGATCCTTCTTCCTGGGTTTGTACGATCAGTACTCCGAACATTTTTCCGAGGGTCAGTTCCTCTTGCCACTCTTTCTTTGTCGAGATATAAGCTTTGACTTCTTCGGCCGCTAATACACATAGCGGATGAGGAGTATAGTTGAAAGGGTATGTAAACCTTTCCGGTAGTGCAATATGGGAAAACGGTTGGTCGAAAAAATGTATCATTGATTCTTATCTGAATATCGTTATTGATTGCAAAAGTAAGGCAAATCCGCGAATTTTATTCTATATTTGTTTTGTAGTTGGAATAAAATAGAGGAATAAAATGGAAGACAAACCAAAATTCGCTTTCGTAGGTAACAGCCACATGGCATTCTGGGCACTGAATGTATATTTCCCTCAATGGGAATGTCTGAACTACGGTGCTCCCGGAGAAGGGCTGGCGTATGTCGAGTCATTTCATGAAGATACATCCGACTGTCAGGTAGTGATTCAGTTCGGGAGCAATGACATTTATCAGCTGAATGAAGAAAATACAGACGATTATGTAGAGCGGTATGTGAAAGCTGTTCTTGCGGTTCCTTCCCGAAAAACGTATCTCTTTTGTATTTTTCCCCGTAATGATTATGATGATTACAGTACGGCTGTGAACAAGTTCATCCGCATACTGAATGAGAAGATAGTTGCAAAACTGACAGGGACAGGCGTCATTTATTTGGATGTTTTTGATCAATTACTGATGAACGGCAGATTAAATCCGGAGCTGACTATTGACGATCTGCATTTGAATGGAAAAGGGTATCGGATATTAAGTACGGCGCTGAAGCAGGCATTCAACAGACAGGAGCATCTATGAAATTTTATGTTAACGCTTTTGTCATGTAAATAGGTGGCGTATCATTTATTTTTCCTATTTTTGCCCCATTAATCAATATGTATAACCCCCATAAAACGATGAGACGATGGAAAAAGTTATTATCAACTCGTACGAAGAATTTGAAAAGCTGGTAGGGCAACAAATAGGTGTTTCCGATTATGTGGAACTCTCTCAGGAACGTATCAACCTTTTTGCAGACGCAACACTGGATCATCAGTGGATTCACGTAGACACAGAACGTGCAAAAGTAGACAGTCCGTATCACAGTACGATTGCTCACGGTTATCTGACGCTTTCCATGCTTCCTTACCTGTGGAATCAGATTATTCAGGTGAACAATCTGAAAATGATGATCAACTACGGGATGGATAAGATGAAATTCGGTCAGGCTGTTTTGTCCGGACAGAGCATTCGTCTGGTAACTACTCTACACTCACTGACCAATCTGCGCGGTGTGGCAAAAGCTGAAATCAAGTTTGCAATTGAGATTAAGGATCAACCGAAGAAAGCCCTTGAAGGGATTGCTGTGTTCCTGTATTATTTTAATTGAGTAACGACGAAAAGATAAGATAAGGCTGTTTCCTGCAAAGGAAGCGGCCTTTTGTTTTATTTATTGGATGTAAAATATGTAAATACACGGAAATCGGTTAAAATATCAAAATAATAAGAGGTTTGTCATGATTGCGGCATCCATAAGCGCTGCTGAGTGTTTTACATATCATATATGTATTCAAATAATCATGAAGCAATTAAAAAGTGAGCGTTATGTCTTTAAGTAGTCTTTTAATCATATTTTCATCTTCTTTTATGGCATTGTTTCCGGTGATCAATCCTTTAGGAAACGGTTTTGTCGTCAATGGATTCTTTGCAAACCTTGATCCTTCACAACGAAAAACTGCTATTCAGAAACTAACCATTAACTTTATAATGATCGGTGTAGGCACTTTACTGATAGGTCATTTATTCTTATTGATTTTCGGTCTGGCGATTCCTGTGATTCAACTGGGTGGTGGAATACTTATTTGTAAGACAGCGATTGAGCTGTTGGGTGATTCCAATTCTTCCGATAAAGAAGGGACCAGCCAGAATGTGGACAGCTTCAAGTGGAAGAGCATCGAACAGAAGATATTTTATCCCATCACGTTTCCTATCAGTATCGGTCCGGGCAGTATATCCGTGATCTTTACTTTGATGGCATCTGCCAGTGTGAAAGGCAAACTGTTGCATACCGGAATCAATTATCTGGTCATTGCGCTGGTCATTATTTGTATGGCTGGGATACTTTATGTGTTTCTTTCACAGGGACAGAGGATCATTCAGAAACTGGGACCTGTAGGAAATCAGATTATTAATAAACTCGTTGCCTTTTTTACCTTTTGCATCGGTATACAGATTTCCGTCACAGGTATTTCCCAGATATTCCATCTGAATATATTATGAGTTCGGATGTTCTTTCTTTTTCTTTGCTTGGATAGCTTTCAATGTATTTTTTCTTACTGAACGTATGGCAGGAACCAACAATTCCGGTTCCATTATCTCCAGCATAGTGCGCAATTCTTGCTGTAGTTCGGGGATGGAGCAGGTCAGCTGATAGGCAAGTTTGATGCAAAGAGACTGCACTCCTGCCGGCTCATTTCTCGATACCATTCGTTCCATACAGAAATCCAGTAAGTCTACTCGTGGAGGGTCGGCTAGCTGTTGTTGGCATAGCAGGTTCAGTAACATCCTTCGTTTTCCCGAATGCGGGCAGGTAAGTGCTGCGTCTATCAGTTCGTCTTGTTTCAGAGTCAGCCATTCTACTTCAGGCTTTGAGAAGTGCGTACAAACCCACAATGCCTGATAAGAGACAACGTCATCCTCATCAAAGATCAGCCGGTAAATTTCCTCTCTGAGCCGTTCGTCTTCTTTTATATAATGAAGTAGTTCCCGTATATTCTCTATATGGAAGCGTGTGGCCAGTTGTGTGCGTAAATCCATTTTTATTTTGGGTTCAGTATCTTATTTTTTATCGTCGGCCAGTTGTAAGTGCAGGATTGGATACGGCTTGCCCATGCTGTCTGTTTCATCCCGTCCGATGATCTCGAATCCCAGATGCTGATAGAACCGGAGAGCCTGGTCGTTGTCTTCGTTTACATCCACCTTGTCGATCTGTTTTTGGCGGATGGCATACTCTATCAATCGCTTTCCGTACCCCTTTCCCTGTTCGTCGGGGTGTACAAACAGCATCTCGATCAGTTCATCACTCAATCCCATGAATGCGGCAATCTTTCCGTGAGAGTTGCGGATGATAAAGAGCTCTACTGCCGGCAGATAGTGGTTGCGTATCAGTGGCTTATAGAACTGGATACTCTCTTCTGTCAGAAAGTGGTGCGTGGTACGCACAGACTTCTCCCACAGCTGTATCAGTTCATCGTAATCCTGTTCGGTGGGGCGTGCTATATTGGGAATGTAGTAACATTCATGATCATATATATTCCCGTTATAGGTAAGTTCTGCCTGATGAAGTATTCCTTCGTAGATAAATCCGTTTCGCTTCAGCACTTGTTGCGAACGTTTGTTGTGCGGATAACAGTTGGCAGTGATGAGGCTGAGCTGTAGTTCGTTGAAGCCATAGTTGAGCACGGCTTGCACTGCTTCCGACATGTATCCTTTTCCCCAATACGGTTCGTCCAGCCAATATCCCAGCATACGTACCTGAGGATTTTCCCGTTTCGGATCGGGTACGATGCCGATGGAAGCTATCAATTGCTGTGTATCTTTTAATGTAACAGCCCATATACCTTCCTGTCCTATAAATGCGCCGTGAAGGATTTCACGGGATTCATTCAACGTCTTGTGGGGAGCCCATCCGGCATTATTCCCCAAATTGGGGTTCTGGCAACAGGCAAAGAATGCTTCTGCGTCATTCTCCTGAAAAGGGCGCAGTAGCAGACGTTTCGTTTCGATATTCGGGCATAGAGCCGCTTCGGTTCTTTCTGCTTCCGGTTCTTTCTTGTATACACATTCCAAACGATTTCCGTCGGGGTCGAGTACAACGCTCTCAAAGTATCCGTCGCCCGAAGTGCGTGGTTCACCTGCTATGGTATACCCCTCGGAGCGCATTTCTTCCGTAAAGCGAAGAATCTCCTCCTTGCTGGGAAATGTGAACGCAAGATGTGTCAGTCCCCGCCTGTTTTCCTCTATCGGGGTATTCTGCACATCTACCCGACTCATCAACTCCAGAGTGGGACCTTCATCAAAAGAGATAAAGTATGATTCGAATCCCTTCTTGGGATTGATATATTTCTCATTACTTGTCCCGCCCAGAAAGCGGACATAGAAATCTTTTAATTCTTCCAGACGGAAAGTCCAGATGGCGATATGATGTAGCTTCATAAGAATCGTAGTTAATGTTGTTATACTTCTATTTTATTGATGCGTCACATATTCGTAAACGATACGTGAGATGTCCGCAATGATTTTACTGTTCTCCTGATTATTCTCTTCGGAATCTTTGACGAAGACAGCTATACTGTAAGCGTGTCCGTCGGGCAGGAGGACGAAGCCGATATCATTGCAGGCTACCTGTTGTCCTTTGGCATTGCGGTCACCCGTCCCTGTCTTGTGGCCGATTGTAACTTCTTTGCCGAGCAATGGAGCAACCAGTCGATCTTGTCCGGTCTGGCATTCTGTCATGGTCTGATAGATGAAGTCTTTGTATTCCTGCGGGAACAGTGCTTCTTTGCGGAATATCTCCAAGAGTCTCGCGGCGGCCAGCGGAGTAGTCCAGTTTTGATAACACAGACTTTCGTCTTGGTGCATATCGTTTTCCGTACAGACAATGGCACAATCCGTAACGCCCAGGGAATGGATGTACTGGTTCACTGCATCTACTCCTCCCTGATATTGAAACAGAATATCACAAGCATTGTTGTCACTTTGTTGCAGGGTGTATTTCAATAACTCCGCAATGTCTATATTGAATCCTCCCTGTGGAAAACTATCCCGCAGCGGACTATAAGTATCGGGTTTTAAATCCTCTTTCTTTATGGTCAGTTCAAAGTTCAATGACTGTTGCTGCTTTCCCATATAATCAGCCAATGCCAACGCCTGATGAAATTTGAATACACTCATCAATGGATAATGAATGTCATTGTTGACAGTTACCGTATCTTTTCCGTCGATAATGACGGCAATACCGATTTCAGCTTTCTTGCCTTTGATAGCCTGTTTGAGTTGGTCCTCCAGAGAAAGATTCTGTGCACAGATAATAGTGGGGATCAGACAGAGAAGCAGGATGAATGAGCGCATACTAATTTTTTCATTAATTGGTTTGTATTTGGGTCTTAAGAGTCACAAAGATATAAATACTAATTTTATCAGCAAATATTTACTTGGAAATAGTAATCCTACATAAGAATTATCTATTTTTGTCGGTAAACAAAATAATAAGCCTTCTATATGTTAAAATGTCATTCAGAGTTGTTTAAATCGTCGGTGAAGTTGGCGGATGGTTTAAGATTGAGTACAAAAGAAGAATTGAAAGATGTAGCACAGTTGCTTCTTCTTCCCATTCCTTCAAAATTGCGAAAAGAAGAGTATGTATCCTGTCTTGCAGAAGCTGTTCTGACTTGTCCGGATATATGGATTCCGCAGTTGACACATTATGAATGGTTGCTCCTTCAAAAATTGGTGAAAGCAGGAGCCAATACCTATGTGGAAGAACCTAATATGATAATGACGAGTACATTAGAATTACTTTCTTTTGTTGCGACCGACCGTGGTTTGAACGGAGACAAGATTCGTTATATGATTTGTGATGAGTTGCGTGAAGCGGTTGCTCCCCATATTGATAAGTTTTTGACATCAACGGAAGAGAACAGCCGTTTTGTGCTGGAGCAGTATGCTTTAGGAATTTTAAATCTTTATGGTCTCTTACCTTATACGGAATTTTTGAAGCAACTGACCGGATACTTGAAGGGTTCAATGACAAAGGACGAAATAGCTAAAGGTTTATCAAATTCAATGTTGATGAGACAACTGACGTTTGATATAGAAGATATATATAATTCTGTTATGTATGTTCGATCTCCCTTATTATTGGAAGTTGAGGACTTGGAGGAAAGATTATATGCACATCGTGCTATAAAAAGTTTGAAGAAGTTTACCGTCGAAGAGGTTTTGTCGGCTGGAACGATGCCTGTGTTCTATATTTCCAATCCGCATTCGGATCAACTGAAAGGATTTATGATGAGGAAATTAGGTTATAATGAAGAACTGGCTGAGGCCAAGATACAGTGGCTGTGGTATGCAATACAGATGGACGAAAATCCGATGTCTGCTATTGTTTCGGCAATAGACACGAAGGTTCTTTCTATGCAAGAACTTCAGGAAGTGGTTGGAATAGCTGTAAACTATTGTAATGATTGTCCCCGTTGGTTCTTGAAAGGTCACTCGTCCACCGAAGCATCTGCTTTACTTGGTAGGGGTGAATCGGTGAAAACTCCTCCTCGTATCGTTGCCGGACCAACGATGAAAGCAGCAGGCATGGATATCACTCCTAAAATGCAAACAATGGTTGATGGTATGTTTTATGATACATTCTCCGGAACGAAAATCGGACGGAATGATCCTTGCCCTTGTGGGAGCGGAAAGAAATATAAGAAATGTTGCGGCAGGGATAACTGAAAAGGGACTGTTCGTAGAGATGCTATGTTGGTATAGGCGGACTGTTCTTTGAAAGATTGTGTTGGAGATTAGAGGAAAATGAGCTTTAGGGAGATTCGGGATATTGTGCAAGAGAATTAGGCAACCTTTTCCTTACGGTTGTGAATTGTCCCGTTTTTCACGTAAAAAACGGGACTTTTTATTACCTTTGCAGCGTTATTAGCGGTTTGATCATGAATATAACAAAAGAGATAAAGGAATTAGTTCGTAATTTTTCTGATGATTATGTATTAACTGCATCAGATTTTGATTTTGGTCCACAAAGTAAAGCGGCTGTGGTCAAGGCTTTGAATCGTATGGCGGATTCCGGTGAGTTGATGAAACTGTCCAAAGGAAAGTTCTACAAGCCACGAAAGACACAGTTCGGCATATTGAAGCCTTCCGTCTACCAAATAGCCAAAGATTATATTGAGCGTGATGGAAAGCTGATAGGTTATATTACAGGGTATTCTGCCTACAATGCGCTTGGGCTGACGACTCAAATTTCCTCTTATATTCAGATAGGTACAAACAAATACCGCCGTGCTGTGAAACGAGAGAAATATACCATTTCATTTATATTGCAGCCTAATCCGATTACACGGAAAAACATAGAAGTATTACGCATTTTGGATGCAATTCGTTTCATCCGCGAAATACCCGGCACATCACCCGATGAAGCTTGTTTGCGGTTGAAAGAAATAATAAAGGAATTGGATGATGAACAAAAAAAAATACTCGTAAAATGTACCTTGCAATATACAAGCTATGTACGAGCGTTGTGTGGTGCTATTCTGGAAAATACAGGTTGTGATAAAGAACTATTGGGTATTATCCGAAAGTCTCTAAATGGCATAACTGAATACAAATTGCCACTATCTGCATCAGTATTACCCACGAAACAAAATTGGAAAATATATGAACCTACACGAAAATAAGAAGCTGTTTACGGATGCTGTACTTGCCGCAGCGGAACAGTTGGATATAAAGGCTGTATATATAGAAAAGGACTATTGGATAACACGGTCTTTGAAACTGATGGCACAAGATTCAAATGCAGAAAGAGCTATATTTAAAGGAGGTACTTCGCTTTCCAAAGCCTACAAAATTGGTAACCGATTTTCTGAAGATATAGATGTAGCTATTTCAGATGCAAATTCCTTAAGCGGCAATCAGTTAAAGATGCTTATTAAACGGATAGCCAAAGAAATGACTGTCGGACTGGATGAATTTGTCGTACAAGGAGTAACGAGCAAAGGTTCCAGATACTATAAAGCGATGTATGCTTATCCGAATATACTTGGCAAAGCCATCAAAGAAATAGTAAATGTCGGACAACTGTTAGTTGAAATCAATTCATTCGCCAATCCCTATCCGTATGAACAAAAGGTAATAGAGTGTTTCATCAGCGATTTTTTTAGGCAGACGGGAAACGACAATCTTATCGAAGAATACGATATGAGACCATTTTCAATGAATGTGTTGGATAAAAGACAGACATTTACGGAAAAGCTGGTATCGTTGATCCGTTTTTCATTGTCGGATAAATATATGTATGACATGGCAGCAAAAATACGCCATTTCTACGACCTGCATTATCTTTTGCAGGATAAAGATTGTGTTGTATATCTGCATTCTGAACAATTTTGCCAAGACTTTGAGAATCTGTTACAGCATGATAAGGAAACATTCGACAAACCGGAAGGATGGACGGAGAAGCATTTAGGTCAATCGCCTTTATTGGTGGATTTTCCAACAATCTGGAGTGAACTGAAAAATACTTATGTTAGGGAACTGCCGGGTATAGCATTTTCTGCTATCCCGAAAGAAACTGTTGTTGCACATAGTTTTATGGATATAGTGGAGATATTTAAGCATAATTATTTTTAAGATTTTTAGTAGCCTTGTTGGCTTGGTATGGTAAAGTTCTTACCTTTGTAAGGTCATCAAAATAAGTGTTCATGAAGAAGTCTATAAAACATTTGCCCAAGCGAACGCAGGAAGAACTGACAGTTCTGCTGGACTTAGTCTGCAAAAGCGTCGATAACTGTCAGATGATTATTCTGTTCGGGAGTTATGCCAGGGGTAATTATGTTTTATGGGATACTAAAATAGAGTTCGGTGTTCGTACCTCGTATCAGAGTGATTATGATATTCTTGTCATCACCAACGGAGCAGTCAAGCGGGCAGAAAGAAAACTGGAGCGTATCACTAACAAATATCATGATTTGTTTGAATACCGTCGTCACGCTTTTCCGCAATTCATTGTCGAACATATAAATACGGTTAACAATAATCTGGAGGTTAGCCAGTATTTCTTTACAGATATTGTAAAAGAAGGAATTTTGCTTTACGATAGTGGCAAATATCAATTGGCTAAACCACGGAAGTTGAGTTTTAGGGAGATTCGGGATATTGCACAAAATGAATTTAGTGAGCTTTATCCTTATGCTTGTGGTTTTCTTGATTTAGTGAAACTATCATTGCATAATGATCAGCGGAATAAGATTTTTGCTTTTCTGCTTCATCAAGCATGTGAGAAACTTTATAATACTATATTGATGGTTTTTACGAATTACCGTCCGAAAAGTCACAGACTTCAAGACCTTGGTGGAATGGTAAAGCGCTTTTCGATGGAACTAGTAACGGTTTTTCCTCAAAATACGGATGGCGAAAAAGAGTGTTTTAATCTATTATGCCGAGCCTATATCGAAGCCCGCTATAACAAAGATTACAAAATCACAAGCGAGCAGCTGGAATATCTTATTGCGCGTGTTGAAATTTTGAAAGATATGACTGAACGTCTTTGCAAAGAGAAAATTGCAGAATATAATGCGATGGCGGAAAATGGTTGAACACACGAAAAATTTTAAAGTCTTATAACTTTGCATCCGTCTGGCTGTCACTCCCTATAAATTAAAAAGAAGAATATATCTGTCATCTGTCACCGATTTCATTCTAACTATCAGATTATAAATAGTTAATGATGTGACAGCAGTGGGTGACAGCACTGTGATGGCAATTATGCTGTCACCCTTGTATTTGTGATTCGGGATATGTTGTGAAGTCGTTGATTTCATCACGGTATGTAACGATCTTTTCTACTGTAAGAAACAGTTTGTTTTGCAGTTTGAAACTAAAGTTCCCAATGCTTGAAACCATAGTTCCAAACGCTTGAAACTAATGATTCCAAGCTGTTGGAACTAAAGTTTCAAGCCTTTGAAACTATGGTTTCTCTTCGCTGAAACTATGGTTTCAAGGCGACGAAACTAATTCAGTGCTATAACCTTATCATGACCCAGCTTAGATTACTTCTTTAGTGTCTTCTCTTTTCTATATTAAACTTTCGTTTTTTCTTGTCGGTCCCGGATATAATGAGTAATTTAGCAGTCTCAACGACACGAAGACGCTGACACAAACAACCTATTATTATATAAATGAAAATTACCCAATTCCGTAAAAATGGAGATACAACAGCGCTCAGCGTAATGGATCTTGAAAAATTGGTAAACAAAGTAAAAACAGAGATAAAATCCCGTCCGGTTTCCACTTTCAGAGAAGAATTAAGATATATGCTTCCAGATGATCGGTGTATGTTTGCCGACAAGCTTCCCGAGATAATTCCTGCCGCAGAATTTAGAAAAGTAAACGGGCAGAAGCAGATGAAAGCGTACAATGGTATTATTGAACTGACTGTCGGTCCCCTGTCCAATAAATCGGAGATAGCTCTGGTGAAACAAAAAGCGAGTGAACAACCGCAGACCCGTTGCGCTTTTATGGGTTCGAGTGGAAAAACGGTGAAGATATGGACCACTTTTACTCGTCCGGATAACTCACTGCCCAAAACACGGGAAGAGGCGGAACTGTTTCACGCTCACGCCTATCGGCTGGCCGTGAAATGTTATCAGCCCCAAATCCCGTTCGATATACTTCCCAAAGAGCCGACTTTGGAGCAATATTCGCGATTGTCTTATGATCCGGATATTATGTATCGTCCGAATTCCGTGCAATTTTATCTCTCGCAGCCCACAGCGATGCCCGAAGAGACGACTTTCCGGGAGGCAGTGCAGGCAGAGAAGTCTCCGTTGACTCGTGCCGTGCCGGGATATGATACAGAAAATGCTTTTTTGATGCTTTTTGAAGCTGCTTTTCGGAAAGCTTATACAGATCTTAGCGAAGCAGGCCTCCAATTACGGGAAGATAAATGGCAACCATTGGTCGTACAATTGGCCAAAAATTGTTTTGCTTCGGGATTGCCTCAGGAAGAAGTCGTGAAACGTACCGTTTTTCATTTCTATATGTATAAACAAGAAGTGTTGATCCGGGAGATGATTGGCAACGTATATCTCGAATGTAAAGGTTTCGGCAAAAATATCAGTCTGAGCAAAGAGCAACAGCTAGCCTTACAGACCGAAGAATTCATGAAACGCCGTTATGAATTTCGCTATAACACACAAATCGCCGAGGTGGAATATCGGGAAAGGCTGTCTTTCCGTTTTCGTTTCAATCCTCTCGACAAACGGGCGCTGAATAGCATTGCCCTAGATGCACAAATGGAGGGTATTCCACTGTGGGACAGGGATATCAGTCGGTATATCTATTCAAATCGTGTGCCTGTATTCAATCCGTTGGAGGATTTTCTCTATCGACTTCCCGGATGGGACGGTAAAGACCGTATCCGTGAATTGGCAGCTACCGTTCCTTGCCGGAATCCGTATTGGACAGACTTGTTTCACCGCTGGTTTCTCAATATGGTTTCTCATTGGAGAGGGTATGATAAAAAATACGCGAACAGTGTTTCGCCATTGCTGGTCGGGGCGCAAGGGACGCGAAAATCTACCTTTTGCCGGAGTATAATGCCACCTTCGGAACGTTCCTATTATACTGACAGCATTGATTTCTCGCGAAAGAAAGATGCGGAACTTTATCTCAATCGTTTTGCGCTCATCAATATTGATGAATTTGATCAGGTCAGTTCGACACAACAGGGCTTCTTGAAACATATTCTGCAAAAGCCTGTGGTAAATATGCGGAAACCTCATGCCAGTGCCGTGCTCGAAATGCGCCGGTATGCTTCATTTATCGCTACGAGTAATCAAAAAGACCTGTTGACCGATCCTTCCGGTAGCCGTCGTTTCATCTGTATCGAAGTGACGGGAGTGATTGACACGAATCGTCCGATAGATTATGAGCAGCTTTACGCGCAAGCCATGTATGAATTGGAACATGGCGAACGCTATTGGTTCGACCAGGAGGATGAAAAGATTATGATGGAAAACAATCGTGAATTTGAGCAAGTTCCTCCGGAAGAACAGCTGTTTTTCCGGTATTTTCGTGCTGCACAGCCTGATGAAGGGGAGTGGTTGTCTCCGGCGGAGATTATGGAAGATATTCAGAGAAATAGTTCGATACCGATGTCCGTGAAAAGGGTCAATTCATTTGGAAGAATACTGAAAAAGCAGGAAATCCCCTCCAAACATGTACGTAGCGGTACGCTTTACCATGTCGTAAAGTTAGTGACCGCGTAGCGGGAACAAATAATAAATGTGTGATTGCATTGTGACGGCAAAAATGCTGTCACAATGCAATCACCTCCTGCTGTCACGGGCTGATTCGTTCATAATGAGTCTGTTATGTCCCGTTTGGTGACAGATGACAGCAACTTACCATATATATTCTTCTGTGTAGCGTTGGTAAGCAGGCTCTTCTTTTATTCCTTTGTTACGAAACAATTGTTTTATATAAGCTTGATCTTTGGGCATAAGGCCTCGTTCTCCACGATAGAGGCGGTAATATCCTGTTTTCCCATAGTGTCCCACCAACTGTGATCGGATACTGACTGCGTCTTCATAAGGAATCCTGTCAAGCAACCGTTTAAGTCCCCATGTTACATGAACTTTTACAGCCGTTTTAAAACATTCGCATTGATTCCCGTCCGCAGGATAGCGTGCCGGATTAACGCTGGTGATATAAAGATAGTCGGCTCCGTTATATTGTGCAGCTATGTGGCGTAAGCATTTGGAGGCTTGTGGGCATTGGTCGTTGAAGCAACGGGCAAAATTGTAAGGGACAGACAGGCTGTCGGGTTCTTCTTTCATTTGTTGACTTTGTTTTATTTATGATAGCAAGGGATACAAGTTTTGTATTCTCTACAAATGTAAGGCTTTCTTTCAAGAATGAGAAATGATTGATAAGCTAATACCATTGTTCTATGCGATTTCTTTTTGAAATCACTATCTTTGCAATGGATCTATTCATTAAATAAAGAAGAGATTATGCTTGCATACACATATATTGAACACGGAAAATTTGAATTGCGAGAAAAACCGGAACCGAAAATTACGGATGCACGGGATGCAATCGTGCGTGTGACTCTTGGCAGTATCTGTACCAGTGACCTGCATATCAAACACGGTAGTGTGCCGCGTGCAGTACCCGGAATAACGGTTGGACACGAGATGGTAGGTGTCGTGGAAGAGGTGGGAGCTGAAGTTACATCAGTCAGACCCGGCGACAGAGTAACCGTGAATGTCGAGACTTTCTGTGGGGAGTGTTTCTTTTGTCATCACGGATATGTCAACAACTGTACCGACCCCAACGGTGGCTGGGCTTTAGGCTGCCGTATCGACGGCGGGCAGGCGGAATATGTCAGAGTACCTTATGCCGATCAAGGACTGAACCGTATTCCCGATACAGTCAGTGATGAACAGGCTCTTTTTGTCGGTGATGTCCTTGCCACAGGCTTCTGGGCAACTCGTATCTCGGAGATTACGGAGAAAGATACTATCCTCCTCATTGGTGCCGGACCTACCGGAATTTGTACTTTGCTCTGCTCGATGCTGAAGAATCCGAAGCGTATCATTGTCTGTGAAAAGTCCCCTGAAAGGATTCGGTTTGTCCGTGAACATTATCCCGATGTACTGATAACGACACCTGAGAACTGCAAGGAGTTTGTACTCCAAAACAGTGATCACAGTGGAGCTGATGTTGTTCTGGAAGTGGCGGGGACCGAAGATAGTTTCCGGATGGCGTGGGACTGTGCCCGTCCCAATGCGATAGTCACGATTGTGGCTCTTTATGACAAACCTCTGCTTTTTCCTTTGCCTGAGATGTATGGCAAGAATTTGACTTTCAAAACAGGAGGTGTAGACGGCTGTGACTGTGCTGAGATCCTCAGTCTGATTGAAGAGGGAAAGATTGATACCACTCCTCTTATTACCCATCGCTGTTCGCTGAACGAGATTGAGGAGGCATATCGTATCTTTGAAAACAAGCTGGACGGCGTCATCAAGGTAGCGATTGTATGTCAAACTGAAAGTAATAAATAAGAATATGCCTGTTGTCGAAATATCCTCTTTGTCTCATCCCGGAGTTGAGATATTCTGTACTCTTACCGAGGCTCAGTTACGCAATCGTATCGAGCCTGACAAGGGTATTTTTATCGTAGAAAGTCCAAAGGTCATAGAGAGAGCTCTGGACGCCGGTTATGAACCTTTAGCCATTTTGTGTGAGCATAAACATATCACTGGCGATGCCTCCAACATCATTGAACGTTGTGGCAATGTGCCTGTCTATACGGGTAGCAGGGAACTGCTTGCTACATTGACCGGTTATGTCCTGACACGTGGTGTTCTTTGTGCCATGCGTCGTCCTGCGGTGCGCAGTATGGCAGAAGTCTGTCGGGAAGCCCGGCGCATCGTCGTGATCGATGGTGTTGTTGATACAACCAACATCGGTGCTATTTTCCGTTCGGCAGCCGCCCTGGGAATTGATGCCGTACTACTGACGCGTAACTCTTGTGACCCGTTGAACCGTCGTGCAGTCAGAGTATCGATGGGAACGGTCTTCCTTGTACCATGGACTTGGATGGACGGTTCTCTCAGCGACTTGGGCAAGTTGGGCTTCCGTACAGCTGCCATGGCACTCACGGATAACTCTGTTTCCATTGATGATCCTGTCTTGGCAACCGAACCCAGATTGGCTATCGTGATGGGTACCGAAGGGGACGGACTTTCGCCGGAAACGATTGCCGAAGCTGACTACGTAGTCCGTATTCCTATGTCGCACGGCGTCGATTCGCTCAATGTAGCCGCTGCGGCTGCCGTAGCTTTCTGGCAACTTCGTGCTCGATAGTTCTGAGGTTTTAGCATATGTTGGTGTAATAATCTTTAATAAAAAAGATTTTATGAAGGTCCTTTTTATTGTCGGGACATGAGTTCCGCAAATTGATCGAGTGACTGGACATTATATTTCTCAATGAGATCAATGCATTGTTGAAGATAATCTTCATCCACTTTTACTCCATTCCATTGGTACCATCGTTTTACCATCTCAATACCTGCATTATGCTTCTTGGCAACATTCCAAATCGTGACGAGATCATCCTTTTGTTTTCTTGATTTTAACCGTTTCAGCTCAAGTGCCCCTTTGTAGATTTTGATTTCCTCATCATAGATGAGCTGTTTCTTTAGCGTCAGTTCATCATCTCCCAGAAAAGTGACATGGGTCATGAGTTTTAGTCCGTCGCTGAAATCGGCTACAGCGATACCATGGTCGGAAACGATGAAATAGCCGCCATTATTCTTGCGGGTATACAAGACTTGCGGATTGTTATACACAAAGTACTCGAATAAGTTTTCTCCCTTGCGGTCTATTTGATAATGGTCGATGTAACGTTCTTTATATCGTTGCATGAAATGCGCTGTGTAATGCATCACCATATCACGGGGCTTGAAGCCCGACATTTGGATATAGCCATTGCTTGAAGCGCCGATAACGGGGGCGTAAGCCTGAAATCCTACGCCTTGCATATATGAATTGTGTTTTCCCACCACTGTCCACACATTTCTTCGGGTGGTGGTGAGGGTTATACGCTGGGTCGCCAAAGGATATGGCAGCATGTTCTTTGTTTTCTTACGAACCTTATCCATGAACATATTTGCTTGGGTCGATATTTCGATGAGGTCCTTATGCACTTCGGCATACAGTTCCTCGTGAGTCATACTTGTAAGATACATACTTTGTTTTTTTGATTGTGTATAACGGTAATGGTTATCTTCGTATCTGATGTCGTCTGTAGGACAACTTTTTGTAAATGACACCGAAAACAAACGCTTTATTTTGTTTGGAACCTGTTTGAAACAAGTTCCAGCCAGCCTGCCATACTTTCTTATTTTCTATCTCTAATTTTAGCTCTCAAATATTCTTTTAAATTTTCATCACAGCAATATACATAGCAACCTTTCATTCCTCTGGACATTAAAACACGGTAGATGTTGCGGGCGTAGTTATCAAAATATGCCGCATTTCGTTTTAACATAGGATCTTTGATTTCTTTAATGTCTGTAATCAGACATTGTTGCTCTGTGTCATACCGTAAATCGGGACCGATGATGACACCTATGTAATCAAATTCAAAACCTTGCACCGTATATATACATCCGACTTGTTTGATGCCTTCGGGTTTATATGCCCATTCATACCACTTGACATATCCCTTGGGAATATTGGCAATAGTATCTTTGGTTTCCCACGGCATTGCGAAGTTCCCGATGGCAACATCTTTTACAAAATCTCCGTTCTCATCCAGAGAACTTGACCATGGCCAGCAAAATCCTGCAGTCAGGCGTGCGCTTTGTCCGTCTATACTGTCTTTTCTCTTTATCTCATCATACAGTGTTTGAGGATCGTCGAATATTTTAAAGTCAAATTCATCTTCTTTGAAGGATGATTTTACAGGTTCATTATAGATAACTTGTTCAAGCCAGTCTAGATAGTTGTCCGAACCATTGCAACGGAACTGGGATTTTAATTCGACTTCTACAATATCGGCATTGTATTCTTTGGCACATTCCCGAATGAGTTGGGAAGATCCGATCTCGACGCTTCGGATGGCTTGTTTGTCGTCGATAAAGAATACGGATATCTTGGCTGCTTGGACGATTGTTTGAATCTGTGTAAGATTGGTTCGTTTATCAGTCGGCGTGTATTGGTTGTTTGCACTATTAGAGATGCGATGGGCTTCGTCGACCAGCAATACGTCTATATTATTAGGTTCGCAGTTGGCCGGAATAAACTGAGTTACATTTGAAAATAGCAGTTTAGCCTTACTGCCACGCGGCAATCGGTCTTTTACCCCTTCCAGTAAAGGTTTTGATTTTGTGGCATAACGGATATTATAACTTTTCTTGTTTCCCGCCAATAGAGCCAGGATATGTAAGGCAATCACTGTTTTTCCGGTTCCCGGTCCTCCTTTTACGATAATGATACTTTTCTTGTTACCGATTTTGCGGATTTTATCAAGAATGACATTGCGCGCTATAATCTGCTCTTCGATTAGGGCGAATGCGGATACATTACCTTCATGAATCAGGTTGGCTGCCGATTCCAGCAGTTTTTTAGAAGGGCGTATGGGGCTGCTGATCATTTTGTGGAAGATCGTTTCGCCATCGCCGTTGCCTAATGCTTGCTGCAGGTGTTGGGCGAGTTCCTGCACTTCGTCGCCGGCGTACGTTTTGTATGCTTGCAGGAGTTCGCTGTATTTCTCATCAAATAAGGTATTGGGTGTTTTGTTTTTGCGGTAATTGTAGCAGTATGCGAGTCCTTCGATATGAAGTTCTTTGCTGCTCAATACTTCGATGAATCCGGTCAGATAATCATTGTATCCTCTTACTTGTTGGGAAGGGTGGGATACCAGCCGGTGTCCTCCGCCTGTGTATGCCTGTACCTGGAATGTGGTGTCTGAATCTTCGTCGTCGACGTTGAAGTTTCCTTCGCAGTCAGTATCCCGAACCCCCTTGTTGTCCCATTGTTTTAATTCGATATGGACTACATTTCCCTGATTTTGTGAGTTCCTACCATATAAGATGCAGTCAATGCGTTTCATGTTGTATGGAACGAGGTACTCGAATGTCACATATGTATCAGTAACTCCGCTCAACTGAAGCAAGTCTTTTATTTTAGGGGCATTATTTCCCCATGACATTAGTTCTGAATTGCTTGGGTGTAAGTTATAATAGGTGGCGGCCTTTGTCATTTTGTCTGTAAACAGATTGGTCATTACATCATGAAAAAACGTAGCCTGCGGTTCTTGGTATAATACTCTTTTTCCGGTCATCGTGTTTGGTTATAATTCGTTATATTTCTTAGCAGTTCCTTTGGCTTTCTCAACCGGATACTTTTGCGCATTCTTCTCTATTTTATCCAGTATGATTTGGGCGACATCAAAATTATATTTATTAGCAATGAGTAATGCGTAATTGAGGACATCTGCCAATTCTTCTTTTATTTTTTCAACATTTGCCTCTTCCGGTGATTTCCAGAGAAAGAGTTGGTTCAGTTCTGCTGCTTCAATGGATAATGCCAATGATAAATCTTTAGCATTGTGAAATTGGGCCCAGTCCCGTTCGTCTCTGAATTTCACAATGGTTTCTGTAAGTTCTTCTATTGTTGCCATATTATGTTGTTTTTTTATTTACTTGCCGATGCAAAAATGCTGAAAAATATTCTGGAGTACCATATCATTCGTCACTTCCCCTGCAATATCCGAAATGAAGAAAATACACTCCCGTATATCTTGCGAAAGAAAATCTCCGGATATATGTGAATCAAGCCCATCCTGCACTCGATGGATAGCATCTAAAGCTTTACTTAAAGCTTCATAATGCCTTACGTTTGTCACAATAATATCATTTTGTGTAACCGTAGGCAGATGTGCTGCGTTAATAAGCATCTTTTGTAACTCGTCGGTCTGTTTACGTTCTTTTGCCGATATGAAGATAGATTTCGTGTATTCTTTAGGGAAGTTCTTTAATAAAGCAGATAACTCTTCTTTCTGCTTTTCCTCAATCAAATCCGCTTTGTTGAATACAACAATTAGTTGTTTCTCCTCACAACGAGGGATGATCTTTTCTGATAATTGCTTTATCTGAGAAGATGCATCAGATGAATCAACCATCCAAAGTACAATCTCCGCTTGATCCAACTTTTGGAATGTACGTTCGATACCAAGACTTTCAATGGTATCATTTGTTTCCCGGATTCCGGCAGTATCAATGAATCGGAAAGTGATGCCACCTATATTAATAGTATCTTCAATGACATCACGTGTGGTACCATGAATATCACTGACGATTGCTTTATCCTCGTTCAGTAATACATTCAGTAAAGTTGATTTCCCTGCATTCGTTTCACCGATGATAGCCACCGGAACACCATTCTTAATGGCATTCCCAACATTAAATGAATGAACCAGTCGGGAGATAACCTGCTCTATTTCATCTGCGAGTCTTCGCAATGCCGAACGATCAGCAAACTCTACATCTTCTTCGCTGAAGTCAAGTTCCAGTTCAATCATGGAAGTGAAGTTCAGCAACTTACTTCGTAGGTCTGTTAACTCTTTGCTAAAACCTCCCCGCATCTGACTCATGGCCAAACGATGAGTGGCTGCGGAAGAAGATGCAATCAAATCGGCTACAGCCTCCGCCTGACTTAAGTCCATCTTTCCGTTGAGGAACGCGCGTTGGGTATATTCTCCCGGTTGAGCCATACGGCAACCGTTCTTAATCAACAATTGCATTACTTGCTGAAGAATATAGGAAGAACCATGACACGTGATTTCTGTACTATCCTCTCCCGTATAGGAATGAGGAGCCCGGAAAAGACTCACAAGGACTTCGTCTATGATTTCTTCTCCATTATAAATACGCCCGAATGTCAGCGTATAAGGCTTTTGTTCACTAAGTAATTTGCCGGCTTTGGCTGGTTGGAAGATGCGGCTTGTAATGGAAATAGCTTCAGGACCGGAAACACGGATGCTTCCGATGGCACCTCCTTGAGCGGTAGCAATAGCGCAGATAGTATCTTGATTCATTATATTTCTTTTTGGATGATGCAAAGATAATTGTTTCTAAGTAAAAAAAATAAGATTAGACACAACTTGTGCTTTATTTGTTTATATTTGCTGCCGTTCAAACAATGCACATACAAAATATAATGATAGTCTATGGAGCCGGATACAAACTTATATTCACCGAATGAGAATAATGAAATCATACGGGAAAATTCACAAAAGAAACTTTATGTACTTGCCGCACATCAAATAGCTTTATGGGAATATGATATTCCGACAGGAAAATGTAGCTTTACGGACGATTACTTCCGCACGTTAGGCTTGAAAGAGGTTTAAAGGCATTAATGACTTTTACCATTTCGCATACCCCGGAGATATAAATGCTTATCAGACTGCTTTTGCTAAAATGCTTGCTTCGGAGTCCAAAGCATATTAGATACAGGTTCGTTGTGTCGGAGAACATGGTGAGGTGATTTGGCTGGAAGAACATAACTGTAAAATAATAGAAGCTTTACCCGAATTTATTTTCATCTTTGACGAGAATTTCTTTATAACGGATGTGCTGATGGCGCGGGTACGATTCTGCGGTATCCGGTAGAAGTTGCCGAACAGAGTCTTTCTATTAAGATTGATTCTGAATCCGTACGTCATAAAAAGATTTTGGTTGTGGAGGATATCGAATCGAACTTTGCCCAGCTGAATATCTTACTGAAGAAAGAGTATATTATCCTGTGGGTGCGTAACAGACAGGAAGCAATCAATAGCTTTATTCGGGAAAAACCGGACTTGATATTAATGGATATTCGTATGCCTGTGATGGAGATAGTATTCAAGCTGGATGCAATGCAGTTTTCTCCAAACCATATTCTTTGGAGAAACTGAAAGAAACGATTGAAATCTATATCGGATAATTAATTTTCTAAAAGGAGACCAACATTCTGAAAGTTAGATTGTTATTAAACTAATAATAACAATCTAATTTTTGTTGGAATATGGAGAAAGTGAAAAAGATGGTCCTCATCGGAGCTAGCGGCTTTGTTGGTTCCGCTCTGCTAAATGAGGCATTGAATCGTGGCTTTGAAGTGACAGCTGTAGTTCGTCATCCCGAAAAAATAAAGATAGAGAACGAACATCTGAAAGTAAAGAAAGCGGATGTCTCTTCGCTCGATGAAGTATGCGAAGTTTGCAAAGGAGCGGATGCCGTTATCAGTGCATTCAATCCGGGATGGAATAATCCTAATATATATGACGAAACCATCAAAGTATATCTGACTATCATTGATGGAGTGAAGAAAGCGGGAGTGAATCGCTTCCTGATGGTAGGTGGTGCCGGCTCACTATTTATTGCGCCGGGATTACGACTGATGGATTCGGGTGAAGTTCCTGAGAATATCCTGCCTGGAGTTAAAGCCTTGGGAGAGTTTTATTTGAATTTCCTGATGAAGGAGAAAGAGATTGACTGGGTATTTTTCTCTCCGGCAGCAGATATGAGACCAGGAGTACGCACCGGACGTTACCGTTTGGGCAAAGATGATATGATTGTAGATATCGTGGGTAACAGCCATATTTCAGTAGAAGACTATGCGGCTGCAATGATCGATGAGTTGGAACATCCCAAGCATCATCAGGAGAGATTTACGATTGGATATTAATAAAGAGGTTAATCATTATATAAATTTGCTTGTGTAAAATTTGAGTTAACAAGTAAAAATAATGGCTTGAGGCATACATTTTGACGTATGGTTCAAGCCATTTCTTATTTTATTTTCCGATATTTGCATTGTGTCGGTATTGTAACACAAAATGAAACAAAGAAGAAATACTTAATGATATTCTGAACTATGATATTCAAACAAGAAACTCAAATCTTAAAATGTACCTTTGAGAAGGAACATTTTTCTAAAGTAAAAGCTGCCTTCAAAGATAGATGGCCTGTTGTATATATTATCGAGGATGACGAAAAGGGACAAGCCTATATAGGAGAGTCTACAAATATATGTACCAGGATTTGTGATCATTGGAATAATACCGAACGCAGAGCTTTAAAAAACATATATATTATCTTTAATAAAGTCTTTAATAAATCTGTAATTCTGGATCTTGAAGCATTTCTTATCGGATATATTGTAGCTGATGGTAAATATAGACTCCAGAATGGCAATGGTGGCCAGCATGTTCATAACTATTATTTGCGTGATGAATATCAGAGAGAGTTCAGACACATTTGGCAGCTTCTTCAAGATGAAGGTGTTGTCAGGCACGGAATTACTCTTCTTGAGAATCAAGACTTATTTAAATATTCTCCATATAAGATTTTGAATTTGGACCAATTTAATGTTGCTGTGCAAATTCTTACCGATCTGAAATCTGATTTAGGGAATAATAATCAATCCCGTTCTTTTATAATTGATGGAGGGGCAGGTACTGGTAAGTCTATTCTTGGAATTTATTTGCTGAAGCTATTGATTGATGCAAAGAGTTCACCTGCATGGACTGCGGAAGAAGAGGCGTTGGATGAGAACCTTAGTTATATAATTGGACATTTGAGCCCGAACTTAAGAGTTGGGTATGTAGTTCCTACACAAAGTTTTCGTGAGACATTGAAAAAAGTTTTTGATGGAATACAGGGACTTGATTCTAAAATGGTACTTAGCCCCGAAGATGTTGCCAACTCGGGTGAAGGTTTATATGATCTTCTGATTGTTGATGAATCACATCGTTTGAGGCGTCGTCGTGCATTATTTAATTATGGATCATATGATAAAGCTAACGAGGCATTAGAGTTAGATAAAGAAGCGACGGAATTGGACTGGATACTGGAAAAAAGTTGGTATCAGCTATTCTTTTATGATTCCAGACAATCGGTGAAGCCTTCTGATGTGGAAGCACTAAGATTTTTCTCATTGTCTCGGCAAGAGGATACCCGGAACTATAAGCTTACTTCTCAGATGAGGTGTAAGGGTGGAAATGATTACATAGATTATATTCATAATATATTGGAGTGTCAGCAGGAAGAAATGCGCACTTTTGGGTCATCTTATGAGCTGCTGCTGTTTGAGGATGTTGAGGATATGGTATCTGCAATTAAAGATAAAAATAACAAAATGGGGCTCTGTCGGAATATGGCGGGGTATGCCTGGCCTTGGAAGACGCACAAAATGACACTGTCTAAAATTCAAAAAGAAGGGTTATATGATATTAAGATAGAAAACAAATACGAGGTAAATAATGCGCATAAGTACATTTGGAATACTACCCAGAAAGACTGGATAAACTCTGAAAATTCAATTAATGAGATAGGCTGTATACATACGACGCAGGGGTATGATTTAAATTATGCAGGTGTGATAATAGGTTGGGAGATAGACTATGATCCTATAAATAATATTATTACTGTATGTAAGGATATGTATCAAGATTCTAAAGGCAAAGAAAAGGTGGATGGAAAAATATTGCATAATTATATAAAGAATATTTATACTACTCTTTTGGAAAGAGGTATGTATGGAACCTATATCTATGTGTGCAATGAATCTTTAAGAGATTACTTCAAAAGATTCTTTACCTTTGTTCCTCATCGCACCAAAGGCTAAAACCTCTCTCTTATTAGAAACTGTATATATGAATCAATAAAAAAGACCTTCACTAAAGAATTATTAATGGTTTTAGTGAAGGTCTTTCATGGTAATTGATATTATCCTATATTCTGTCGAGCACAGTCTTAATCAGTGTATCGATTGTATTCTTATATCCGGTATTAGCCTCTTTGATCAGTCGGTTGGCTATTACCATACAGACGGTCATTGCCTTATGTCCCATCAGTCGGCTAAGTCCTGCAAGTGCCGAACTTTCCATTTCGAAGTTGGTAATCTTAAAGCCTTTATATTCAAATGTTTCAATCTTATCATTTTGTTTCGGGTCTGCTAACGGAATACGGAGCTCACGTCCTTGTGGCCCAAAGAAGCCTCCTGCGGCAATCGTTACACCACGTACCATATCTTCTTTAGCAATCCGGTCAATCAGTTCTTCACTGGCATCAATAACATAAGGCGCAGGGGCACACATATTTCCCGACCAGCCCATGTGGTTAAGGAAAGCACGTTCGAAAGGAAGATCGCATACCGCATTACGTCCGGCATAAAAATTCAATAATCCGTCGAAACCGATAGATTTCTGTGAACAAACGAAGGTGCCTACCGGAGTATTTGGCTGCAAGCCGCCGCACGTACCGATACGTACTAACTCCAGTTGGCGGAACTTTTCTTTTTCTTCCCGTGTCTCAAAGTTGATGTTGGCAAGTGCATCCAGTTCGTTCATAACGATGTCGATATTGTCGCAACCAATTCCGGTAGAAACCACTGTGATTCGTTTACCTTTATATGTACCCGTGATTGTTTTGAATTCGCGGCTTTCCACTTCGCATTCTTTGTTTTCAAAGTGAGAAGCTACGAGTGCTACACGTCCTGGATCTCCTACAAGGATCACTTTATCTGCCAGCCATTCGGGCTTTACGTGAAGATGGAATACCGAGCCGTCTTCGTTGATAATCAGTTCAGAGGATGGAAAGTACTTTTTCATGTTATTGAACGGTTTTAGTTTTACAATAAGTCGTATATATAAATAGAAACGCCGGAACCGGATTTTAGTTCGGAAGAGGTATCTTTCTTTTCTTTTGCAAGTTTGTCAAAGAGAAGATACGCAGATGAACTGAATAGGAATCGGGTTCCGGCGTTTGGTAGACTATTTACTCAAAGGCTGGTTGGTGGTACCACCAGTCGTTGGTTTGGCAATGTTTTCGCGCATTGAAGTATCGGCTTCGATATTTTTCATACGGTAATAATCCATTATACCCAGATTGCCACTACGGAAGGCCTCTGCCATTGCTTTAGGTACTTCCGCTTCCGCTTCGATTACTTTGGCGCGTGCTTCCTGTGCCTTAGCTTTCATTTCCTGTTCGGAAGCGACAGCCATTGCACGGCGTTCTTCTGCTTTAGCCTGTGCGATATTCTTGTCTGCATTAGCTTGGTCAATCTGCAAAGCTGCACCAATGTTTTTACCTATATCGATATCCGCGATATCAATAGACAGAATTTCGAAAGCAGTTCCTGCATCCAATCCCTTGCGGAGTACAAGTTTAGAGATAGAATCCGGATTTTCGAGTACTGACTTGTGGTTTTCCGAAGAACCGATAGAGGAAACGATACCTTCACCTACACGGGCAAGGATGGTATCTTCTCCGGCACCACCGACCAGCTGCTTGATGCTGGCACGTACTGTTACACGAGCTTTCGCTATCAGCTGGATACCGTCTTTGGCTACTGCAGTAACAGGAGGAGTATCAATCACTTTCGGGTTTACAGACATCTGAACAGCTTCAAACACATCACGTCCGGCAAGGTCGATAGCGGTTGCCATCTGGAATGACAGCTCAATGTTGGCTTTCGATGCGGATACCAGCGCATGTACTACTTTTTCTACATGGCCTCCGGCAAGGTAGTGGGCTTCCAGTTCATCACGGGTGATGTTCTTCAATCCGGCTTTGTGGGCTTCGATCATGCCCGGAACAATGATATACGGCGGAACATTACGGATACGCATCAGGAAGAGTTGAATCAACGAGATGTTAACGCCTGATACTTTAGCCGACAACCAAAGGAAGAACGGCACATAATGGAAAAATAGTATTAGGAAAATAATACCTCCAACAATCAGAACGATAGGTAAGTACAAAGATGTTTCCATTGATAATTTATATTAAGTGAATATTATATTTTGTGTTTCTCAACCAGAATGGTACCGTCAGTAATGCGGCTCACAATGATGGGAGTTTTTTCATTGAGGAAGCCATCTATCGATCTTACTTCCACGATGTTACCGTTAATCTCAGCATAACCGATTTGTGCCAGGCGGGTAGTGCTGATTCCTGTGTCGCCTACCTTGACGCTCTTTTCCGCACTGCGGTCTACTTTCGAGTCAATATCTTTTTTCAAAGCCAGCTTATCCAGCATCTTCGAACGCATAAACCAGACAAGCGAACCGATACAGGCGACAGCCGATATCCCTAAAGTGATAAATCCTCCTGCCATACCCAGATTGGCGAAAGCGTAATAGTTGGCATAGAGAATACAAGCAAGTGCTGAAATGCCAGCCAGGCTAATCCCCGGAATGACAAACAGTTCAACCAAAAATAGTATTACTGCAGCAATGATGAGAACGGTGATAATCAGTATGTCCATAACTCTGTATTATTTTGATTTTGTTTTTTCGGCATTACGCACACTTACTCCAAGAGCATCCAGCTCTTCATTCATTTGCAGAATTCTTTTTTCCAGATCAAGGATTGCGGGAGCAAGTTTTTCTTTTCCTTGTTGATTGGCGCTTGCATATTGCTGGCGCAGACCGTTCAGTTTATCTTCCTGTTGCAGATAATCTTTTTCCAGTTGCCGGTAACTTTGGAACAGTAGCTTTGCTTTGGGAGATTTGAAGTCACTCAACTGATAATAGGTCGTGCTATCATCGATGACAAACTCGAAATCAACCACACGACGTTCCTGTGGCTTATGATTGATTGCCTCTTTCAGACGTTGCAGTGCCTCCGTTACTGTATTTTCATCTTTCCAAGTTTCCTTCAGCGAATGAATCTGTGCCAGACGGATCATCTGTTGCGGGTCCATCGCCTCATAATTATAAGTCTGTTTAGACGAATTAGGAATGAACACATAGATGCAGACCTTCTCTTCGGGCTGGAAACGGTCGGAGGCAAACCAACCCAGATTATTGTATTCGTCGATGACGTACATATAATCATTATAAGGTGAATTGAACGGCATTCCCACATTTTCCGGCGTCAGATAAGAGTCCGTATTTGTGTTGTAACGAGTGACAAAAATATCATATCCTCCCAGTCCTTCGCCATCGGTTGCATAATAAATAGTAACACCATCCGATAAAACAAACGGGTAGTTGGCGTTTCCGGATTCGTTGATGCTGCCGGGCAACGGGCGACCGTTGCTCCATTCATTCAGTAATTTATTTTTGGAGAATATATCCAGATTTCCTCTTTCTCCCTTTTCGCTATAATAGATTTTATTACCGATTTCTGTTTCATAAACTGTTCCCGGATGATCTCCTTCGGTTTGGAAGAATTCGTTGAATGTAAATAGCTTGCCAGACTCTTCACTGATCTTGTATGCGCTCAGGAAATTTGCTTTATCTACCACGAAACTGTCAATAATGCACACGTCTTCTACTCCTTTGAGCATACGCAGGTCAGCTTTGCTCTTTTCCAATAGAGCTTCAGCTTCTTCCGTCGATCTTTTGCGTTTGCTGAGGTCGGCGATATATTCTTCAAAGCAGTTGACTGCATCTTCGAAACGATAAGTATCATTGTAAGCTTGTCCCAGATAGAGTTGTCCACCGGCTACCCGTCTTTTTACAGCGGTTTCGAGATACTTCACGGCTTCTTCCGGTTCTCCGGTTTTCAGGCAGCAGACACCGTACCAATAGCTGTAGTTACCATTGGATGGTTGAGATTTGGCATATTTCTGAAATACGGGTTTGGCTTGTTCGTAGTCACCTTTTGTAAATAAGGTGCGTGCCTGTTCCAATGTTTGTGCAGATACTCCTCCGAGGAAGAAACTGCAAATTATAAATAGAATATATTTTCTTTTCATTGTTTTATTCACTAATCCATGCATCAATTGTTCAAAAGTACAAATTTATTAGAAATAAACCCTTTTTCAGAGATTCTATTATGTTAATTCTTCTTTAAATCATTCTTTTCGCTTACTTTTGCAGCCGATTTTTGAAGATATGACACAATTTACGGAAGAAGAGAAGACGATCCGCCGTATTGAACGGCGATTCAATAAAGGAGTGGTGCAGTATCGACTGATAGAAGAAGGGGACAAAATCCTTATCGGACTGTCGGGCGGGAAAGATTCGTTGGCACTTGTAGAGTTGCTGGGCAAGCGGGCGCGTATTTATAAGCCTCGGTTTTCTGTGATAGCTGTTCATGTGGTGATGAATAATATTCCTTACCAAAGTGATACTGAATATCTGAAAGCATATTGTGAATCTTTTGGAGTGCCTTTCGTACAGTACGAAACGTCCTTTGATCCTGCTACGGATACACGTAAGTCTCCCTGCTTTCTTTGTTCCTGGAATCGTCGGAAAGCTCTGTTTACGGTTGCCAAGGAGCAAGGATGCAATAAGATTGCTTTAGGACATCACATGGATGATATTTTGGAAACATTGTTGATGAACATTACTTATCAGGGGGCATTTAGCACGATGCCGCCCCGCTTGGTGATGAAGAAATTTGATATGACAATTATCCGACCGATGTGTATGGTGCACGAGGCTGATCTGGTTGAACTGGCTGCATTGCATGACTACCGGAAGCAAGTGAAGAATTGTCCTTATGAATCACAGTCCAGCCGAAGTGATATGAAGGGTATTCTGCGACAGTTGGAAGCGATGAATCCGGAAGCTCGCTACAGCTTGTGGGGGAGCATGACGAATGTGCAGGAAGAATTATTGCCGGATAAAATAGACTGATAATTACTAATTTTAGTATATAATAAGATGAAAGGTTTCTATACAATTTTATTACTCATTGTATCCAATGTTTTTATGACCTTTGCATGGTATGGGCATTTAAAGATGAAACAAGAGTATTCTTGGTTTGCTGCTCTTCCGTTGATAGGTGTGATTACCTTTAGTTGGGTCATTGCATTTTTTGAGTATAATAAAACAGAAAAACCCAACTGGAGATTTAACACTTCACGTTGATATATAATAATGTATAGTAGAAAGAAGGGACGCTTTACTTGATTTTACTTTCAGTTGCATCAAATATGTTGTTTTTATATAGAATTTCACTTGCTTAAAACAAATGAAAAATTAATTTTTGAATGTTGCTGTCTGAGTATATAATTAAAGAAGTATCTTTGTCGTTCTACAATTAACTTGTTTATAATATGACATTTAAAACATTGCAAATAAATGATTGGAAGCAATTTCAGAATATTGATATTGTATTCCATGAAAGACTAACAATCCTGACAGGAGCAAATGGCTCTGGAAAAACTACTTTGCTGCATTTATTAGCAAAACATTTTGGATGGGAGTTCTCAGAATTAGCTACTCCAACGAAAGATAAGGATAATGGTAAAATTAGTTATATAGCTAATTTATATAGGTGGTTTAAAAAAGAAGATAATAATGATGCCATAGGTAAAATTAGTTATTCAGATAATTCATTTGCTAATTTAATTGTACCTAAAGTAGATTCTGCGATGTATCAAATAGAAATTCGTAATCGTAAGCAACTTTTAGGATTAAATATATTGTCTCATAGAAGTGTTTTTAAATATCAAAATATTCCTTCTGTTTCAACTCAAAAGAGAAATAGGAAAGAGGCTTATTCGGTTGTTGAGCAAGATATTAAGAATGAGGCTTTATCGATGGGAAGCTTTTTTAAAGAGAAATCAGTAAACTATCATATAAAAGCAACTTTATTAAGTTGGGCGATAGGAGGTGAAGGAAATTCATTTATTGAACCAGATAAGGAATTAATAGATTGGTTTAGAGGATTTGAAAATGTTTTGAAAATATTAATGCCTAAAACCATTGGTTTTGAGAGAATTTCTATTAGAAATTATGAGATTGTTCTTGTTACAAAATCTGGTGATTTTTTGTTGGATGCTGTTTCTGGTGGAATTGCTGCATTGGTAGATTTGGGTTGGCAGATTTATAATCTTGCAAATTCTGAAAATGAAATTGTGGTTCTTATTGATGAGGTGGAAAATCATTTACATGCAACAATGCAGCGCTCTGTTTTACCTGATTTATTGAGGGCTTTTCCTAATGTGCAGTTTATTATATCTACCCATAGTCCATTAGTTGTATCTTCAGTTAAAGATTCTAATGTATATGCGTTCAGATATAATAATGAAAATAGGGTATTCAGTGAAAAGTTGGACTTAGTTCATAAAGCACGAACAGCAACGGATATATTAAATGAAGTATTGGGTGTACCTTTTACTATGCCTATTTGGGCTGAAAATGCTTTAGTTGAAATTGTTACTAAATATAAGAAGATTGAATTAACGAATAATTCAGTTAATGCAATGAGAGAGGAGTTTAAACAATTAGGATTAGAAAGTGTCATGCCATTGGCTTTAAACAGTATTTTAGATAATGATAAAATTAATTAAATCTCAAGAACCTGATGTCTTGGCTCAAAATGGGAAGCAATGGACGAGTGATTTAATGGGATATGTTAAATCAGGTAGTAAGATTCCTGAGGGTATTAAAAATAAATATAATCATCCTGATATTAAAAGAGCTTTAATCAATGAAACTCATGGGAAGTGTATGTATTGTGAAAGTTATATTTCTGCTGTAGCTCCTGAACATATAGAACACTATCGTCCTAAGGCTGTATATCCAGAGAAAACATTTGAATGGAATAATTTAGGGTTGGCTTGTCCTTGGTGTAATATAAAGAAAAATGATTCTTTCGATGAAACGTGTGCTATTGTAAATCCATATATCGAGAATCCAGATGATTTCTTTATTTCATTAGGTACATTTGTTTATCATAAGCCCAATAATAAAAGGGCAGAATTAACAGAGGGCTTATTAGAATTGAATAGACCTGAATTAATTGAAGGACGTAAACATATTTTGGATAATATTCGTCCATTATTAGATAGGTATGCAAATGAAACTAATCCTTCATTAAAACAATTGATAAAGGATAATATAAAAAAAGAAATGGAAGACGATAAGCCTTACTCTATGTGTGTAAGGGCACTAGTCAAAGCATTAACAGATATAAAATAATAAAAATGAAAGGTTTTTGTACAATTTTATTGCTTATAGTATCAAATGTCTTTATGACTTTTGCTTGGTATGGTCATTTAAAGATGAAGCAGGAATATTCTTGGTTTGCTGCTCTTCCTTTGATAGGTGTAATAGCCTTTAGTTGGTCAATTGCTTTTCTTGAATATTCTTGTCAAATACCGGCAAATCGTATCGGCTTTGTCGGGAATGGCGGTCCATTCTCGTTGATGCAGTTGAAAGTGATTCAAGAAGTGATTACTTTGATCATATTTACTGTTTTTACCACCGTTTTCTTTAAGGGAGAAACTTTGCACTGGAACCATCTGGCAGCATTTGTTTGTCTGATTGCAGCTGTTTATTTTGTGTTTATGAAATAACTGTTTCAGCCACTCTGAAACAGAGGCTTCGTTTGGCTTCAACAGAGGTGCTGTTTTATATAAACGGAGGCTCTATTCGTATGAAATGGAGCCTCCGTTTATATGCTTATTTGCAAAGCATTTTTCTATTTGGCATCAGGCATATATCGTTTCATGCCATCCGTATAGTAAGTCTTAAACTCTCCATTCTCGCCGCTATATATAAAGTAGGCATCGATCATAGGATTTGCTTTACAGAACTTTTCAGCTTCTTCCAGTCCCATTACCATGAAAGAGGTAGCCAAAGCATCAGCCGTCATACAGTCTTCGGCAATCACAGTAGAAGACAGGATACTGTGCTGTACTGGATAACCTGTTCTGGGGTCGATGGTATGAGCATACTTTTTGCCATCCTTATAATAATAGTTGCGGTAGTTTCCCGAAGTAGCCATACCTAAATCTGTCAGGTTGAGTACTACTTGTATATCTTGCTTAACAGCTAATGAGTCGTCGTATGGCTTGTTAATTCCGATACGCCACAGATCTCCTGTCGCATTTTTACCTTTTACTACTACTTCACCACCTATATCTACCATATAGTTTTTGATTCCTTTCCGGTCGAGCAGGCGGGCTATTACATCTACCGAATAGCCTTTTGCAACCGCACTGCAACTTAACATTATACGTGGATCTTGCTTGACTACCTTTCCGTTCTCCAGCTTCACTTTTTCGTAACCGGTAATCTGTAGCAGGCTGTCTATCATCAATGAATCTGGGAAGGCGCCTTTTTTAAAGCCAAATCCCCAGGCATTGGCAAGAGGAGCTATCGTTATGTCAAAAGCTCCTTTCGTTTCGCGGGAGATTTCCATGGAACGATTAAAGCAAGTCTGAAAAAAGCTGTCCGTCACTAGCTCTTCATTGCGATTGACGCGACTAATGACCGAACTGTCATTGAACGGTGAGAGAGACTGGTCGAAACGTTTTAATTCCGCTTCAATCTCCGGTTTCAGATCAGCGTCATGTTGATACGCAATCTTGTATACTGTGCCAAACACAAAACCACTGGCGGTATTAAACTCAGCTTTTTGGTTACGTCTGGCTAATATCCAGATTGTTGCCAAGATGAGGAAGGCCAGCCAAAGGAAACTCTTTTTTGTTTTCATACGTTTTTCTGTTTTTTTATTAGAGGAACCAATGCTTGTTATTGTAAGAATAGATGTTCTATCAATATTTTTAATCCGATAGCGACCAGAATGATGCCGCCCCATAATTCTGCCTTTAATTTCCGTGCACATCCACAACCACATTTGATACCGAAGTAAAGACCAATGAGTGACATGACGAATGATACGAATCCGATGATAAGGATAGGAGAGAGGATTTCGGTATAGTTGTTGATTCCGAGCAGGGCAAAGGAGATGCCTATTGCCAGTGCATCGATACTTGTCGCTATCGCCATTGTGAATACGACTTTCGGGCTTGCGGGGTTAAATGTCTGACGGCAGTCCTCGTTTTTAAAAGATTCAAGAATCATACGTCCGCCCAGGAAGGCAAGGATAGCGAAAGCAATCCAGTGGTCTACGCTTTCTATCAGGTGGCTGAAAGTCTTTGCAAACATCCATCCAATGAATGGCATCAGAGCCTGAAAAAGTCCGAACGCCAAAGCCATGACCAGCATCGGTCCCCATTGAATACGTTTCAAAATAATACCGCTTGCAATTGAAACAGCGAAACAATCCATCGCTAAGCCTATTGCAAGCAGCCAAATCTCTAGTCCTGTCATTATTCTTTAAAGAGGTAATTTGTAAATAAGGGAATAGGTAATTCCCATGTTATTTGATTTAAATTTTCCGTAGCCGGGCACATACCAAGGGTTGGCGTATTCATTGGTCGAAGCATTTGTCTTATATTTCATGCGTACAGACCAGCCCATATTGAAATTCTTATAAATACGTACTTTGACACCTACCACTAATTCAAGCCACTGCATAGACCCTTTCATTCCTAAATGACTGAAAGGAACGCTTCCTCCCCAATAGTCGTCTTCTAGACTCGGATTTCCGATGCTTCCTCCCCAAATAGGGTCGTCAACCGGCAGGGTCGATACATCATACTTGAATGAACTGAACGCATAGCGGAGACCTACATATAGATAGCTGTTTTTCTCCTTTTTCTTTGCCATCGTGTTATAGTCTACACCAATCCGGAAGAATGGGGCGGTCTTACTTTTGTAGTGTATTCCCGTTTCATTCCATGTATCTGTTCCTCCCATACCAAACTCGATAGTCGGGATGAACTTGTTTTTAAGGTTGACGCCTATGCTGACTTCGGAGCTCATGAAGTCGCCACCTAGCATTTTACTTCCGATGCCATATATGTCCACACCGACATACGTCCCATTATAAAACGGGATAGTATCGACTACAACCTCTTTCTTCTTCTGGTCTCTTTTCTGTACAGGACCCGGTCGTTGTTGTTGCTGTTGTGCAATTGACGGTAATCCAATACAAAAGAAGAGCAGCACACTACTCAATCGTAGGAGGCGTGCGGTCGCGATATCTATAGAATATTTCCAAATTCTGAATTTCATTTGTATTGGCTTCTTTGTTTAGTATATGAAGTGAGTCTATTTTTTCCTGATCTGCGGTTTTTCTCGGATTGCCGTATCTCGCACTGAGAATGTTTTGTTTCATCATATACCCACATTCCATTGACTGGAAATACGGAGTGTTTTGTTGTACAATGATTAATGTATCGATGTCATTCGGTTTGCGGTCCGGATCGTAGCGGAAAATAAAAACAGTAGTATCGCTGGTATAGCGTAACGGTAACATCAGCGTATGTACTTTTTTCTGGTTGTTGAGAATGATCGAGTCTGTGCCCGGTGCTGTAATAGTCAATGAGTCCAGTGTGTCGTTTACTCTGAGATCGGTTATCTCATCAATTGTGTACAATGTGCAGTACATCATGGGGCGTCCCGCTAGCGAACAATCATTTTCGTCCGAACACGAACTGCCGATGCTTATACCTGCACCAACAATTACTACTATTAAAAAGATACGAATTAAATTCTTCATAATCGGTTATTGGGCGTGAATTAAATTTTCTTTTCTATCTGATAATTGTTCCGTTCGGGGGCATTACGTGAGATCAGTTCTCCCAGGAATCCGGCAAGGAATAACTGTGTACCGATAATCATCGCTGTGAGCGATAGATAGAAATAAGGAGAATCGGTTACAAGCCGGTAGGGGAGACCGTTGTACATTGCATGCAGTTTGCTGACACCTACCATGATAACGGAGATCATTCCGATAAAGAACATAAGCGATCCTAATAATCCGAAGAAATGCATCGGCTTCACTCCGAATTTAGACAGGAACCAAAGAGAAATCAAATCCAGATATCCGTTGAAGAAACGGTTGAATCCGAATTTGGTAGAGCCATATTTACGTGCCTGGTGGTGTACCACCTTTTCACCTATCTTCTGGAATCCGGCATTCTTTGCAAGGTAGGGGATATAGCGATGCATTTCGCCATATACTTCGATGTTTTTCACGACATCTTTGCGATAGGCTTTCAGACCGCAGTTGAAGTCGTGCAGGTTTGGAATACCTGATACTTTGCGTGCGGTAGCATTGAATAACTTTGTCGGCAGTGTCTTTGATAGCGGATCATATCTTTTTTGCTTCCATCCGGACACAAGATCATATCCGTCTTCCGTAATCATCCGGTATAATTCCGGTATTTCGTCCGGGCTGTCCTGTAAGTCGGCATCCATTGTGATCACCACATCTCCTTGTGCTTCTGCAAATCCGCAGTAGAGTGCTGGCGATTTACCGTAATTGCGGCGGAACTTGATGCCTTTTACGCAGTCCGATTGGGCTTTGAGTTTTTCTATTACCTCCCATGAACGGTCTGTACTTCCGTCGTTAACGAAAATCACTTCGAATGAGAATCCGTTGGCTTTCATTACCCGTTCTATCCAAGCGTAGAGTTCGGGCAGTGACTCTTCTTCATTGAATAATGGGACAACAACTGATATATTCATTTTTAATAATTATGAATTACGAATTATGATTGGGCCGGGGTATTGTTTTCCGGTCGTGCTTTCTTCATTACCATCAATCCGGTAGGAATGGCCAGTAAACTTCCCCAGAATACATCCCATGACAGGAGTTGCATGGTGATATTGATGGAAGTAAGTGAACGGGCAGTATCTATCGTTTCTTTTATTATCTCTTGATTTTCCATCAAGGCAGGTGTTTTAGTCATCAGTTCGTCCCATAGCTGGATATAGGAGTTGATGATAAAGCCGTGGTCAATGAACTGGAAATAGGCGTAGTGTGCAACGGCTACCAGCAGGGAAGCAAACATATACATGAATATGGTAAAGAGAACCGCATGAGAGAATTGGATACTTCCTCCACATATTTTGTCACGATACATCTTCACGTAGTGATAGCCAATGAACGGCACTGCCAACGTCAGGATTACAAATAATAGTGAAAGGAAAGGGATGTGGAATCCCAACGGAAATAAAATGAACTTCAATATCCAATAGATTCCCATATACGTGCCAAAGTGCATGGCATATTTCTGTAAATAGCTTCTGTTCTCTGTCATCTTCGTTAATAAATTGCGCACAAAGGTACAAATAATATCGGTTGGTAAAGGGAATATGGTTGTTAAAGTTAATAAAGCAGTAAAAGTTGGCACTCGAATATTTTTTTTGATTTTTAATTGCTTGAAACGTAGAGTATTACTTTCTTTTATGCAAAAAAGTTGCCTACAGCTATTGCAGAATCCATAAAAATACCTACCTTTGCAACCGCAAAACGGGTAAGTCCTATACGGCCAGCTCCCTTCGAATCCTCCAGGGCTTGATCGCAGCAAAGGTAGTTGGTTGTAGCGGCGCGATATAGTAAGCTTACCCACCCCCGCCTCTTTAGCTCAGTTGGCCAGAGCACGTGATTTGTAATCTCGGGGTCGTTGGTTCGAATCCGACAAGAGGCTCAGAAAGAAAAAGCATTCAAGTATTTTACTTGGATGCTTTTTCTGTTACTACTCTTATGATCTCTTCCTGTATAATTTGATGAAAACTCCTAAGACAAAGAGCATAATGAATAAAGTAATCCCGAATGCCCAGTAATTAATAATCCGTGACTCTGCGGTAAGTACGTAATCACCAGCGAGAAGCCGGAAGCCGTCTATTTTCCAGATGACTACATCATCTTTCAGAACTTTGGCGTTAGAGGTGAGCAGCCTACCGGGCATTGTCAACTCAAATTGTATAGCATGATAGAAAATTTCGGCGATGTTGATTTTCTCTTCGCACAGGGCATCCATCATTTCTTTATTTGTTTTATAAAGGTCCGAAAAGTATTTCGTACTGCAAGCTTTATCAAACATGTTACAGACTTCCTCGATATCAGCGTCTCCCATACTGTCACCTTTTTCTGACGAATGTTTCTTGTAAACAGAATTTTTCAATTCCTTCAGACACTGCAGGCAAGCAGTATCTCCTTGTAAAGAAGCGAAGTGGTGGATGACTTCCCAGTTGATTTCATAGATGCTGCGGTTATACCATTCTCCGAATTTAGCTTCGAGTTTATCCAATTTATCATTCATTTCGATGCCGTTCATACCTCTGAAGGCATCATCGTTTCCCTGAAGCCAAATCATTTGCTCTTCCTTATTCAGATAATTGTCAAGAGGTACAGGGCCTTTATCCTGAAGTTCTTTGTAAGTGGCCGTATATATATAATAGGTGTAAAACCATCTGAAACTCTTCTTTACCCGTTCCATAGGTATAGCCATAGCACTCAGATGCTCTTTACCTTTGGCAACAGTGAAGTATTCCCCATCTACTCCGGAGAGTTTTTGGCAGGCCTTTACATTCAGCTTTTCTTCTTCGCCCCAAAAGTTGAATTTAATTGTAGAGTCTAGATTTACTAATTGCCAGTTGGCATCCGGTTGAAACAGAAAAGGATTATGTGTCTTATCTCCTGCAATGAAAGCGGAATCGCCTTGTGCATAGATTTCCCTGTACATACTTCCGTCCCTTTCAACTCGTGAAGTCGTCCGATAATAGGTGCTGCAAGAAGTCATGCTAAGTAACAGTAGCATGGTTATTAAGAAATAGTTGGTTTTCATATTCTGTCTATTTTAATCGTTTTTCTTTGATGACTTGTAAGATTTGCATCTTCCGGGATTTCCGGTGTTGTATATATTGAGAGGATAGATAAGTATTCTTTTCCAGCAGTCGCATTTCTTCCCAGTTGTCAGGTAATGGAATGCTGTTTGACCAGTTATCATATTCATTTTGCATTTCTGTCCGGTGAGGGACAGAAGTGAAGCAAGTGTCATTGATGAGTAGCAGGAGTAATAATGAGGCGGCAATGCCGGATGCCCATGCTCCTATGAGAAACTTTCTCCGTTTCCTTTCCGGTGAGATCCCGGATATTCTGTTGAGGATGGTAGCGGTCAGTTCCTCCGGATTTTCCAATATCGGCTGGTTACTTTTGATTTCGGTCAGCCATTTTTCATACTGTTTATCTTCTTGTTTCATAAGTCGGGATCTATTTGATTCATTTTATTACGTATGTTCTTTCTGGCAAGGTACAAGGTACTTTTTATCTTTTCGGGCGATAATCCTGTGATAATCTGTACTTCTGCTACCTCCAACTCTTCGACATCCCGAAGCGTGAAAACGACTTTCTGCTGGGGAGGCAGTTCGTTGGTATATCGCAATATCAGTTCTTTCAACTGCTTGTTGGAAAGAGATATCTCAATATGATCGTCAGAAGGAATATTTACCGAATCGGAAAAGGCGGATTCATTATCCAGCGGAGAATGGCGTAACGAACGCAAACGGTCGTAACAGGTGTTACAGGTGATTTTGTAAAGCCAGGTTGACAGGCGGTTTTTCTGATTGTACGTTTTCAGGGATAACCATACTTTTACAAATGTTTCTTGTGTTATGTCTCTGGCTTCCTCTTCATCACAAAGTAAACGGAAAGCTAGTCGGAACACCAGTGGCTGGAATTCTGAAACCAGTAGGGCGAAGGCCCTTTTGTCGTCCTGCTGACTTTGGCTGACCAGTTCCTGTATTTTTTCCTGATTCATCATTATTTATTCCTGTTTACTATATGATACGTAGCAAAATGCTTCAGGTCGTTTGTAAGTCATCAAATATATAAAAAAATCCCCGGACAACACATTGCCCGGGGGAAAGATATCTGAAAAGAGAATAAAGATTATTTGATTCTCTTATATCCGTATACAGCCAAGTCACCGAGTTCTTCTTCGATGCGGAGCAGTTGGTTATATTTAGCCATACGGTCCGAACGGCTTAATGAACCGGTCTTGATCTGTCCGCTATTCGTAGCTACTGCGATGTCTGCAATCGTTGCGTCTTCCGTTTCGCCGGAGCGGTGGGAAGTGACAGTCGTATAGCCATGACGGTGAGCCATTTCGATAGCGTTCAGAGTTTCGGTCAGCGAACCGATTTGGTTTACTTTGATCAGGATAGAGTTTGCACATCCCTTCTCGATACCCATTGCGAGGAAGTCAACGTTCGTAACGAACAGGTCATCACCTACCAACTGGCAGCGGTCGCCGATACGTTCAGTCAGTTTCTTCCAGCCTTCCCAGTCGTTTTCGCTCATACCGTCTTCGATGGAGTCGATTGGGAATTTGTTGATCAGTTCTTCCAGGTAGTCGATCTGTTCTTCGGCGGTACGTTTCTTGCCTTTGGCACCTTCAAACTTGGTATAGTCGTAGATACCGTCATGGTAGAATTCGGAAGAAGCGCAGTCCATACCGATCATTACGTCTTTACCTGGTTCGTATCCGGCAGCTTTGATGGCTGCGATGATAGAGTTTAGAGCATCTTCCGTACCTTCGAGGTTAGGAGCGAAACCACCTTCGTCGCCTACGGCAGTGCTGAGGCCACGATCTTTCAGTACTTTCTTCAAAGCGTGGAATACTTCGGCGCCCATTCTCAAACCTTCTCTGAATGAGGGTGCACCTACCGGACGAATCATGAATTCCTGGAATGCGATAGGAGCGTCACTGTGTGAACCGCCATTGATGATATTCATCATCGGTACAGGCATTACGTATGTATTTGTTCCGCCGATATAGCGATAGAGAGGGAGATCAAGATAGCTGGCTGCTGCTTTGGCTACAGCGAGAGATACGCCAAGAATAGCGTTAGCACCTAGATTGGACTTGGTTTTAGTACCGTCGAGTGCCAACATTGCGTAGTCGATTCCTCTTTGGTTGAGAGAAGACATACCGATCAGTTTCGGAGCAATGATCTTGTTTACATTGTCCACCGCCTTTTGTACGCCTTTGCCACCGTAACGTTGCTTGTCACCATCACGAAGTTCGAGTGCTTCATGTTCACCTGTGGAAGCACCTGACGGAACAGATGCACGTCCCATGATACCTGATTCCAATACTACGTCAACTTCTACTGTGGGGTTACCTCTTGAATCGAGAATTTCTCGAGCTACAATTTTTTCTATTTTCATCGTTTCTATTGTTTTGAATAATATTTTTGCAAAAGTACGGACTTGACAGAGAGTGGAAAATCACTATAAATAGGTATTCTTTCGAATCATACTCCCTAGATGTCATTAGTCCGGTCTTATTAGATAACAATGTGACGATGCTTTTTGTTTGAATGCGGATGGATGAAATTGGCAGAATTCTAGTCTTCGATAATAACTCCCAACAGCGGAAGCAAGTCCATGGCCTGCAAGGAAGTAATGACAGCTCCTTTCAGGTCGCTGATATTAAGTGTTATTCCGCCGATGCGCGAAGTACGCAGGTCGATTCCACGGAGCGGAGCATGAGAAAAGTCAGCTTCTACCAGATCACAACTGTCGAAGGCGACGGAAGAGAAACGGCAGTCATTGAAACTTCCGTTCCGGAAATGGCAGTGCGAGAAGCGTACCTGATTCATTTTGCTCATCGCCAGATTGATGTAAGAGGCATTACAGTCATGCAATAAAACATGATTCATGGTCGTCTCTGAAAGGTTGGTTCCCAGTAATTTGCAGGAAATGAATTCTACTCGGTAAAGGGAGCTTTCTGCAAAAGATATATTGGACAGGTCGCAGTTCTCGAACCGTATATCTGCCAGCTGAGAAGAACGGAATTTACATTCGCTGAATGTCTGATTCCGGAAAGTGCAGTTCTTGAAACTCTTGTAAGACTTGCTGATTCCCTCTTCTCTTCCTTTGCTGAATATGAGATTTGAGACGGTTTCCTCTTTTTCGAGCAGTTCTTGCAAGGTGCTTGTACTGACTTCCTGTTCCTCCATCATGGGAGGAACCACACGGACGGGCTTGGCTGCATTTCTTTTGATCATATGATGTAGATATGTTATGTTTATTGTTTTACAAGTGAATATCCCAAGTACAGCATAATGAATCCTACAAACAAGCTGAGGCCTACATAGAGTGAGAGGTAGAAGAAATTATCGTCTTTGATTAACTGAAAGTTCTCATTCATGAAGGTTGAAAAGGTGGTGAATCCTCCACAGAATCCTACGGTGAGAAACATTCTCAGATTGGGGTTCATCAGATTTCCCCGTTCGAAGAGTCCGTAAAACAGGCCGATGGCGAAACAACCGAGTATATTGACCAGCAGTGTTCCCAAGGGGAAGGAAGGTGTCAGGAAATTCTGAACGTAACGCGAGATGAGATAACGCAGAACGCCTCCGGTAAAACTTCCCATACCGATAAAGAGTAAAGTCTTGAGCATAAGCTGACAATTTAAGAGTTATACATTCAAATTGTAGGGATCATCAGCTCCAAAGGGCGGTTAAAGGCTAATCCCATAGCCGGTGCAAAGATAGAAAAAAGATAAAACTATTTGCAGAAGGCTTCAAAATCTTTTTCAAATTGTTTGAAACCTCCGGTGTAAACCTTATCTATCCGTTCGGAAACAATGGATGAGTCATCTTTGTTTTGAAAGGAGAGTACAAAATCACGTAATATCTGCCGGGGAACTTTCTCGATCCAGAAAGTGATGAGTGCATGAGAGAGGATATAGGCGTATTGTTCGTCGGTTCTTTGCTGCTTCATAAATTCCTTTTGGCGACTGTTGATAAAGGTAGGCAGATCAATGTCCCCCAACATATATATAGTGCGGATTCTTCCTTTTTCGTAATCGGTAAACGTGTGCTGAAGTCCTTTTTTATTAACTTTACAATGTTCAAAATATTCGGCAAGTCCCTCGTTGAACCATATCGGAGGACGTCCTGCCGTGATTTGCAAGGTGAGATGGTGGCTCAGTTCGTGATAGATGACGCCCAGACCTTGTTGGTATTCTTTTTCTCTGCTTAATATGATGGCCTTTTGTAATCTGGATATATACATTCCGTTTGTACTTTTGGGAGGATGTATATTGAATTTATTCAGATAGATCAGGGCATCTTCCCTTTTGTTGAATACAGTCAATTGAAGATTAAGCGTATCGGGAAGTCCGAATTGTGTGTAAAATTCGACTTCATATTGGAGGGCCTGTTCGATCTTCCGCCGTTCTTTGTCCGTAAGCGGGTCGCCTTCATAAGCGATTCTTACAGTCTGCGCATGGAGCAGGTCGCAAAGGCAGATGAAACAGAGGAAAAGATAAAATATACGCATATTGCTTCCCTTTATTTTGAGTATTTCTGTTTCTGAAATTTCTTTTTTTCACGTTTGCTCATTTCAAGCATGATCAGTTCATCATCTGTGGCGGATTTATAGGCTGTTTTCTCCTCCAGTTTTACATCCCCCTTGTCTGTGCGGAATACAGGAGTGAAGTGAGAATATGGATAGCCTAAGAACCCGTTTGCATCGAATTTATTGTTATCAAGAAAAAAATAAGAGATGGATACTCCGAGTACTCCGGCTATTCCAATAGGTTGCCCGGTCATGACTTCTTCACCTGTCTGGATGAAGTTTTGACGCATCATAAGGTAAGCGGCAAAGGTATGGTCGGGGTGGTATATCAACAATTGCTGTGGCAGCACTGTCGCACAGGCGACTCCTCTGCGGGTTGCATAGACGGTGTCTCCTTCCTGAATTTGGAATATCATAGTTTTGGCAGATTCCTGAGGAGCGATCTGCCATTGTGTTTCTTCGCCGGTCTTTACAGGAAGTGCATAAGGAGTACTGATCCGAAAGTCTTTGGGGAATTGACCGCGGAAGAACATATACCTGCTTGAAGTCTTGAAAGAATTGCTGGCATTGGAGCCTTTCTCTATTCTGAATACCGTGTTCTTTCCGGGGTTCAAATTGTATGAACGGTCATTTTCACGGAAAAGGTAGTAACTGCACAGGTCTCCGTTGTAATAGTTTAATTCTGTTCCTCCTTCCGGAGTTTGCTCCCATTTCGATTCAATAATGCGCGGAGGCATTTCCATTAATTTTCGCAGAGACTGTGCGGAGACATAAACGGTAGATAATGTTGTAAGAAGTAACAATGTCGTATATCTGAAGTGCTGTGTCATAATAGTAATATTAGATTATGTGTTATGAAGTAAGATATTCTGCTTGCAAATTTATCAATTATATGCTAATATCATAGCATACTTTGAACTTTTTTGTCTCTGGTATTCAGATTAAGATGTAAATTCTGGGATAATTCTATCCGAACCCATGCGGATATTGTATTTTGAACTATATTGTATTCCTTGTCATTGGGCGGTTGTTAGTGTTTTATCCGGCTGTCTTTTCTATGATATCCTGCTTCTATTTGTATCTTTTCTACCTTTCATCTTTATCGTTCCACTAGGGTGAACAGGCCTGTTTACTCTAGTGGTGAGAACTCTTCACAAGAGTGATGAGATCTGTGCACTGGAGTGGAACGATGGTTATATCCCTTCAAAAATACAGTATTAATAGATGATATACATACCCCTATACTATATGTTATATACAAAGTAGCGGTAGATTCTTGCTCCATGTAAGCACTATATTTTTTCTGTTGGAGTACTTTGGTATATGTTTTATTGACAGGTGTTTATCAGTATTGAGATATTCAAAAACGCTATATTTTAATTATAATCCGAAGTGACGCTTGCTATTCCTCACTACATTTGCCATATGATTATTAACTAATTCATTTATATCATGAAGAACATGAAAATATTAACTACGGCAGTACTCTGTCTGTTACTCTCTTTTTCTATGGGTGCAACGGCAATGGCAGAAAGTATCACTTCTCCTGACGGACAATTAAAACTGGATTTTTCGGTCAATGCTCAGGGAGAACCGGTATACGAACTTTCTTATAAAGGAAAGGGAGTGATTAAACCATCAAAGTTAGGACTTGAGTTGAAGAATGATCCAGGACTGATGAATGGGTTTGCGTGCATCGATACAAAAACTTCCACCTTCGACGAAACTTGGGATCCGGTGTGGGGAGAAGTGAAATCCATTCGCAATCATTATAATGAAATGGCTGTCACACTGAATCAGAAGGCACAGGACCGGAATATGATCATCCGTTTCCGGCTTTACAATGATGGATTAGGTTTCCGCTATGAATTTCCGCAGCAGAAGAATCTGAATTATTTTGTTATAAAGGAAGAACATTCACAGTTTGCCATGACGGGTGACCATACTGCCTTCTGGATCCCGGGAGATTATGATACCCAGGAATATGATTACACAGAATCCAGATTAACGGAAATCCGTGGACTGATGAAAGGAGCTATTACCGACAATGCTTCTCAAACGTCTTTTTCACCAACAGGCGTACAGACATCTCTGCAAATGAAAACAGCCGATGGTCTGTATATTAACCTGCACGAAGCCGCTTTGGTGGATTATTCCTGTATGCATCTCAATCTTGATGACAAAAAACTGATTTTCGAATCATGGCTGACACCGGATGCAATGGGAGATAAAGGTTATATGCAGACACCCTGTCAGTCTCCGTGGCGTACGGTGATTGTGAGCGATGATGCACGTGATATTCTTGCTTCCAAGCTAACCTTGAATCTGAACGAACCATGTGCTTATCAAGATGTTTCTTGGATTAAACCGGTGAAGTATATCGGTGTGTGGTGGGAGATGATTACCGGAAAAAGCAGTTGGGCATATACAGATGATGTTTATTCCGTCAAACTCGGACAGACGGATTATTCAAAGACAAGCCCTAACGGACGTCATGCTGCCAACAATGACAAAGTAAAATGTTATATCGACTTTGCAGCGCAACATGGTTTCGATCAGGTATTGGTAGAAGGCTGGAATGAAGGCTGGGAAGATTGGTTCGGCAAATCAAAAGATTATGTGTTTGATTTCGTCACTCCCTATCCGGATTTCGACGTGAAGATGCTGAACGCATATGCTAAAGAGAAAGGGGTGAAGCTGATGATGCATCATGAAACATCTGCCTCCGTGCGTAACTACGAACGCCATCTCGATACAGCCTACCAATTTATGGTTGACAACGGATATAATGCCGTGAAAAGTGGTTATGTTGGCAATATCATTCCTCGGGGCGAACATCACTATGGACAATGGATGAACAACCATTATCTATATGCCGTGACGAAAGCCGCCGATTATAAAATCTGTGTGAATGCGCACGAAGCCGTACGTCCTACAGGATTGTGCCGTACTTATCCCAACCTGATCGGCAATGAATCGGCACGGGGAACGGAATATGAAGCTTTTGCCGGCAATAAACCTTTTCATACTACTTTGCTTCCATTCACTCGTCAGATCGGCGGCCCGATGGATTATACACCGGGTATTTTCGACACGAGAATTTCTTTTCTGGAAGGGGAGCATAGCGTTGTACGTACTACTCTGGCGAAACAACTGGCCCTTTACGTAACAATGTACAGTCCTTTGCAGATGGCTGCCGATCTGCCGGAAAGTTATGAGCGTTATCCGGATGCTTTCCAGTTTATTAAAGATGTAGCTTTGGACTGGGATGACAGCAAATATCTGGAAGCCGAACCGGGTGATTATATTACAGTAGCCCGCAAAGCAAAAGGAACCAATCATTGGTTTGTTGGCGGCATTACTGACGAAAACTCCCGTACTGCCGCGTTTACTCTTGATTTTCTGGAACCGGATAAAGAGTATGTAGCTACCCTCTATGCCGATGGAAAAGAGGCTGACTACGAAAAGAATCCGACTTCCTATCAGATAAAGAAAGGGATCGTGACGAATAAAACAAAGATGTCCGTCAAGCTGGCACGCAGCGGTGGTTTTGCATTGAGTCTTATCGAAGCAGCTCCATCCGACCGGAAATCAATTAAGAAATGGAAATGAGACGCAACTAAAACGATTGTTCAATCTTCTTTGTATTTTTAATAAAATTTAGAAGTACTCCGCAAAGAAAATTAAAACTTTGCGGAGTGCTTTTTTTATCGGATGGATTCTTTTTTGTACTTTTGCGCCATCTTTTTTTAAACATTATCAATAAAGAGAACAACATGGGAGGTTTTTTCGGAACAGTCTCGAAATCGAGTTGCGTGACTGATTTATTCTATGGTACAGATTATAACTCACATCTGGGTACAAAGCGGGGCGGACTCGCGACTTATAGTCAGGAGAAAGGATTTATTCGCTCCATTCACAATCTGGAAAGTACATATTTCCGATCCAAGTTTGAAGGAGAGCTTGATAAATTTAAAGGCAATGCCGGCATAGGCATTATCAGCGACACAGATGCACAACCCATTATCATCAATTCCCACCTCGGCCGCTTCGCCATCGTCACAGTTGCTAAAATATCGAATATCCAGGAACTGGAAGAAGACCTTCTCAACCAAAATATGCACTTCGCCGAACTTAGTTCGAGCAATACCAATCAAACGGAACTCATCGCACTGCTTATCATACAAGGAAGAACCTTCACCGAAGGTATCGAGAACGTATTCAAACATATCAAGGGTTCTTGTTCTATGCTGATTCTGACAGAGGATGGCAGCATTATCGCGGCCCGTGACCAATGGGGACGTACTCCGGTGGTGATCGGCAAAAAAGATGGTGCGTATGCCGCTACCAGCGAGTCATCCAGTTTCCCGAATCTGGATTATGAAATCGAAAAGTATCTGGGACCGGGGGAAATAGTACGCATGTATCCCGATCATATCGAGCAGCTTCGCCAACCGAATGAAGGAATGCAGATTTGTTCTTTCCTTTGGGTGTATTATGGTTTCCCGACCTCTTGTTATGAGGGCAAAAATGTAGAAGAAGTCCGTTTCACCAGTGGAATGAAGATGGGACAGAAGGACGAATCGGAAGTGGATTGTGCCTGTGGTATTCCTGATTCGGGAGTAGGTATGGCGTTGGGATATGCGGAAGGTAAAGGAGTTCCTTACCATCGTGCCATTTCAAAATATACACCGACATGGCCTCGTAGCTTCACACCGAGCAATCAGGAAATGCGTTCGCTGGTTGCAAAGATGAAGCTAATTCCGAATCGTGCCATGCTTCAGGGAAAGCGTCTGCTGTTCTGTGATGATTCGATTGTGCGTGGAACACAGTTGCGTGATAATGTGAAGATTCTATATGATTATGGAGCGAAAGAGGTACATATGCGTATCGCTTGCCCTCCGTTGATCTATGCTTGTCCGTTTGTGGGTTTCTCGGCTTCTAAGAATGCTTTGGAGTTGATTACCCGTCGTATTATTAAAGAACTGGAAGGTGATGAGAATAAGAATCTGGAGAAATACGCCACTACGGGTTCTCCCGAATACGAGAAAATGGTTAGTATCATAGCCGAGCGTTTCGGACTGACTTCATTGAAATTCAACACGCTTGAGACTTTGATTGAAGCTATCGGGCTGCCGAAATGTAAAGTGTGTACGCATTGTTTTGATGGTAGCAGTCACTTTTAAGTAATATACTGAGAAAAAAGAGCCGTGAATTGTTTGTCAATTCACGGCTCTTTTTTTACCTTTACGGCACTATAAACTATCAAAATGTAAATTGCAAATCATTAAATCGTAAAATAGATATGACTTTAGTAGACAGATTTTTGAAGTATGTGAGCTTTGATACACAGTCGGATGAATCAACAGGGCTTACTCCCAGTACTCCGAAACAGATGGTATTCGCTGAATATCTGAAGACTGAACTGGAATCTTTGGGGTTGGAAGATATTACTTTGGATGAACATGGCTATCTTTTTGCCACGCTTCCTGCTAATATAGATAAAGAAGTACCCACTATCGGGTTTATCGCTCATATGGATACAAGTCCCGATATGACAGGAAAAGATGTAACTCCACGTATTGTAAAAGGCTACGATGGGACGGATATAGTGCTTTGTGCCGAAGAAAATATCATTCTTTCTCCTGCACAATTTCCGGAACTGCTCGATCATAAAGGAGAGGATTTGATTGTAACAAACGGCAAGACGCTGCTTGGTGCGGATGATAAAGCGGGAATTGCCGAGATCGTATCGGCAATCGTTTATCTGAAAGAACATCCCGAAATCAAACATGGAAAGATTCGTATCGGTTTCAATCCGGATGAGGAAATCGGTGAAGGTGCGCATAAGTTCGATGTCGGGAAGTTTGGCTGCGAATGGGCGTATACGATGGATGGTGGTGAAGTAGGGGAACTGGAGTTTGAAAATTTCAATGCTGCCGCTGCAAAGATTACTTTTAAAGGACGTAATGTACACCCCGGATATGCAAAGAATAAGATGATAAACTCGATTCGTGTCGCTAATCAGTTTATCGCAATGTTGCCATCGATGGAAACACCGGAGCAGACTGAAGGGTATGAAGGATTCTATCATCTGATCAGTATTCAGGGAGATGTGGAGCAAAGTACAGTGTCTTATATCATTCGCGACCATGACCGTGCCAAGTTTGAGAAACGTAAGGAAGAAATAAAACGTCTGGTTGCGGAGATCAACACCGAATATGGAGAAGGTACGGCGTCACTAGAGTTACGTGACCAATACTATAATATGCGTGAGAAAATAGAACCGGTGATGCATATCATCGACACAGCTTTTGCAGCCATGGAGGCGGTAGGAGTGAAGCCGAATGTGAAGCCGATTCGTGGCGGTACGGATGGAGCGCAGCTATCATTCAAAGGTTTACCCTGCCCGAATATTTTTGCCGGCGGTCTTAATTTCCACGGACGTTATGAGTTTGTTCCTATTCAGAATATGGAGAAGGCAATGAACGTCATTGTGAAGATTGCCGAACTAGTAGCTTCTAAGTGATTACATTCCACGAATATCAATTTATTACTTAAAACTTAATACACAAAAAATGAAAACCACTCCGTTTACAGAGAAACACATTGCATTAGGTGCTAAAATGCACGAATTTGCAGGCTATAATATGCCTATCGAGTACTCTGGAATTATTGATGAACATCTGACTGTTTGTAATGCAGTCGGGGTATTTGATGTATCCCATATGGGAGAATTCTGGGTGAAAGGGCCGCAAGCGTTAGCCTTTCTTCAGAAGGTGACTTCCAATAATGTGGCGGCACTTGTTCCCGGTAAGATACAATATACCTGCTTCCCTAATGAAGAAGGGGGAATTGTAGATGACTTGCTGGTATATTGCTATGAGCCGGAAAAATATCTGCTGGTAGTGAATGCGGCCAATATAGAAAAGGATTGGGACTGGTGTGTTTCTCATAATACGGAGGGGGCGGAACTGGAGAATTCTTCCGATAATATGGCGCAGCTTGCTGTTCAGGGTCCGAAGGCTATTCTTGCTTTGCAGAAGTTGACGGATATTGATCTGTCGGCTATTCCTTATTATACATTTACCGTTGGCCGGTTTGCGGGAAAAGAGAATGTGATTATCTCCAATACCGGATACACCGGTGCCGGAGGTTTTGAACTTTATTTCTATCCGGATGCTGCCGAGGCGGTATGGAAAGCTGTATTTGAGGCGGGGGAAGAATTCGGTATCAAGCCGGTAGGGCTGGGTGCCCGTGATACGCTTCGTCTGGAAATGGGATTTTGCCTTTATGGCAATGATCTGGATGATAAGACTTCACCGATCGAAGCTGGATTGGGATGGATCACTAAGTTTGTGGAAGGTAAGGAGTTCATCAACCGTCCGATGTTGGAAAGGCAGAAGGCAGAAGGAACTACCCGTAAACTAGTTGGTTTTGAAATGATTGACCGAGGCATTCCTCGTCACGGCTATGAATTGGTGAATGTGGAAGGAGAAGGTATAGGAGTGGTGACTTCCGGTACAATGTCTCCCACTCGCAAGATTGGTATTGGCATGGGATATGTGAAACCGGAATATGCCAAGGCAGGTACGGAGATCTGTATTGATATGCGTGGACGTAAATTGAAGGCAATAGTGGTGAAGCCACCTTTTAGAAAATAAAAAGATTTTTCCATTCTATAGGCATAAAAGGAGTATCCCTCCCTTTATGCCTATTATATATTGGCAATGTTTGTACTTGAGGGTAAGAATGAATTGACACATACGAAACAAGAAGGATAGAATATCTTTATCATAAATATATTTTGGATATTGGATAAAACTCTAAATGGATGTAAAAGTGGAAGGTGAAATCATTGTGGTAGTATAATTCTTTTTAATATTAACTTCTTTTCTTTCAATAGATTGCATACACTAAAGATAGTTTCTTATATTTGAAAACTTATTGTTCGTACACACAAAAAACTATTAACTATGAAGTCTATTCTATTTTTAGCAATTGTCTTATTATCTTTATCTTTTCAGAGTTGTAAAGATAATCTTAGTGTTCCAACTCCCGCAAGTCGCAACTACCAGCAAGATGCTGCGGTGTTAAATGAATTTGTTGATATAAATAAAACTACGCATGAATATTATATCAATTCTAATAAACGCAATTCTGTATTATCGTATATAACTAATGTGGATGTAGAAGAGTTAAATTCCGTCAACTCCCTTAATCTTAGTATCTTTAAAGAAAGTATTAATCAAGTAAATAGTAGGTGTGGACAGTTGGCGGCCTCTCATGGCGTAGATTATATTGTGATGATAACAGAAAATGAAATATACATTAGTCAGATAAAGGATGATTCGCCAATTGAATTGAAGAAAAAACAGTTTGATAATGGTAGATATTCTTCTACAGTAGCGTCACTGAACGTAACGGATTATAAGGAGAGTTATTATATAAATAAAAGTAATTATATCGAAACATCTATAGAATTAAATCCACAATCTTATAAGAATGCAGGTTGGGCATTCTACGTAACCTGCCACATTAGAAATATTGACAATAAGGAGACACCAAGAGTGCTATTTTGTGGAATTGGTTATAATATCAATCCTTGTTTTGAATGGTCTGTAACTCAGGGAGATTATGCAGAATGGAATTTTGAAACGACGAGTTTAAATGCTCCCTGTATTGCAAACTTCAAATTCTTACGTTGATGAAAAGTAGGATTTTTGTATCACTCGTTTTTATCATGGCTTTTCTTATGACAGGCTGTGTGGAGAAGACCGGATATTATACAAAGGCGGAAGATGATGTCATATCTCTGATATGTGATGTAACATGGGCTAGTCAAAAAACAGTCAATGATGCTGACGAGACGATTCAAGGGCTGTATACGTTTAGAAGAGATGGTACGTGTACTCAAACTTTAATTGTAACTGATAAAAACGGAAAAGAACAACGACGTGTTGTTAATATGAGATGGGCTTTTTATGATCAGAGTTCCAGTACAATTTATTTTGGTTCGGATCATTATTGGGATATAGAAGAACTTACAACCAAGAAATTTGCCATTTATGACCGATGGGGAGAATATGGGGAAATAAATATGTCCAGAGAATATAAAGAGTTTACTCCTTTAGAATAATTTGATAGTTTTCAAATATCTACGATAAATAATTCTCATATCCTTTTATCAAATTCAACGGAAAAATGAAGGTTGTGGTTCGGGAATTAGTATCATAAAATGAAGTCGGTAGTTTATCTATTAAAGGATAGGCTATCGATTTTTTACATAATTAATAATGTTTTATATAAGTAATTAGATGTTTTGTGCGGGCTGTTTGTTGCCATTGGTTTAAAACATATCCGTGAATCTGTTGTTTATACGATAGATTTATTTTAATTTTGTCACCAAATACGATGAAACAATGTCTCAATTACCTACACTCATTGCCGATCTTGCGCTGATATTGATCTGTGCCGGCGTCATGACTTTGTTGTTTAAGAAGTTAAAGCAACCTTTGGTGTTGGGATATGTGGTTGCCGGTTTTCTGGCAAGTCCGCACATGCCTTATACACCATCAGTAATGGATACCGCCAACATTAAGACATGGGCGGATATTGGCGTTATCTTCTTGTTGTTTGCTCTTGGTCTGGAGTTCAGTTTTAAGAAAATCGTAAAAGTCGGAGGTTCTGCTATCATCGCTGCCTGCACCATCATCTTTTGTATGATATTGCTGGGGATAGGTGTCGGTATGGGATTCGGCTGGCATCGGATGGACAGTCTGTTTCTAGGTGGTATGATTGCGATGTCTTCTACTACTATTATTTATAAGGCGTTCGATGACTTGGGACTGAGGAAGAAGCAGTTCACCGGGCTTGTACTGAGTATTCTGATTCTAGAGGATATACTGGCTATTGTATTGATGGTGATGCTTTCTACGATGGCGGTAAGCCATAACTTTGAAGGCACCGAGATGCTGGAGAGTATTGGTAAACTGCTGTTCTTTCTTATTTTGTGGTTTGTAGTAGGTATCTATCTGATTCCGGAGTTTTTGAAGCGTTGCAGGAAACTGATGGGAGAGGAAACTCTGCTTATCGTATCATTGGCACTGTGTTTCGGTATGGTAGTGATGGCAGCCAATACAGGGTTCTCTGCTGCATTCGGTGCGTTTATCATGGGGTCTATTCTGGCAGAAACAATCGAAGCGGAATCTATTGACCGGTTGGTGAAGCCGGTGAAAGATCTTTTTGGCGCAATTTTCTTTGTATCGGTGGGGATGATGGTCGATCCTGCAATGATTATTGAATATGCAATACCTATCATTGTAATTACGATCGCAGTTATTTTGGGGCAGGCTACCTTCGGAACATTCGGCGTGATTCTTTCCGGCAAACCCTTGAAGACGGCTATGCAGTGCGGTTTCAGTTTGACTCAGATTGGTGAATTCGCATTTATTATAGCTTCATTGGGTGTATCTCTGCACGTGACGAGCGATTTCTTATATCCGATAGTGGTAGCAGTTTCTGTGATAACCACTTTCCTGACTCCTTATATGATTCGTCTGGCTGAACCGGCTTCTTCTTTTGTGGATGCTCATTTACCCGCTTCCTGGAGAAAGTTCTTAATGCGTTATTCTTCGGGCTCGCAAACAGTACTTAATCATGAGAATTTGTGGAAGAAGCTGTTGCTGGCAATGGTACGCATAACTGTGGTATATTCAATAGTCAGTATATCCATTATTGCACTGTCTTTCCGTTTTGTCGTCCCATTCTTTAAGGAGAACCTGCCTCATTTCTGGGCATCATTATTGGGGGCTGTTTTTATTATCCTTTGCATTTCGCCTTTCCTACGTGCTATCATGGTGAAGAAAAACCATTCGGTGGAATTTATGACCCTGTGGCATGATAACCGTGCCAATCGTGCACCATTGGTGTCTACTATTGTCATACGTATTATGATTGCGGCGTTATTTGTCATTTTTGTGATATCGGGATTGTTTAAGGCATCTATTGGATTGATTATTGGAGTGGCTGTGCTTGCAGTCTTGTTGATGGTATGGTCGCGTCGTTTGAAAAAGCAATCTATATTGATAGAACGGCGTTTCTTTCAAAATCTGCGTTCCAGAGAGGTGCGTGCAGAATATTTGGGAGAGAAGAAACCCGAATATGCCGGACGTCTGTTATCTCATGATCTGCATTTGGCGGATTTGGAGATTCCGGGGGAATCCACTTGGGCGGGAAAAACGTTGATGGAACTAAATTTGGGAAAGAAATATGGCATTCATATCGCTTCTATCTTGCGGGGAAAGAGAAGGATTAATATTCCCGGTGGCTCGGTGCGTCTTTTTCCTATGGACAAGATACAGGTAATAGGAACGGACGAACAATTGAATGTATTTAGCAGTGCCATGCAAAGTGGTGCGAAGATAGACTGGGAGATGTATGAGAAGGGAGAGATGACTTTGAAGCAGTTCATTATTGATGCAGACTCCGTTTTTCTGGGTAAAACAATCCGTGAATCGGGTATACGGGATAAGTATCATTGTATGATAGCCGGTGTGGAACGGGAAGATGGCACTCTGATGGTGCCGGATGTAAATGCACCGTTCGAAGAGGGGGATGTAGTGTGGGTTGTTGGTGAAAAAGAGAACGTGTACCAATTAGTCGATCAAAAAAACGAAAAAATACAGGTGAAATAAAAGCAGAACGACTATTTTTGCTTTGTCAAAACATAAAAATAAGAATATCATGAAGAGTGATCCAAAAGAATGTCTGTATTGCCAGAACAATGAAACGTTGCATAATCTGATGATTGAGATTGCGCAGCTTAGTGTATCACGTGTGTTTTTGTTTAAAGAGCAAACTTATCGGGGGCGTTGCCTCGTTGCTTACAAGGATCACGTAAATGATTTGAACGAATTGAGCGATGAAGACCGTAATGCATTTATGGCTGATGTGGCACGTGTTACCCGTGCAATGCAGAAAGCTTTCCAGCCGGAAAAGATCAACTATGGTGCTTACTCAGATAAATTATCTCATTTGCATTTCCATCTGGCTCCGAAATATGTAGACGGACCTGATTATGGCGGTGTATTTCAGATGAATCCGGGAAAAGTTTATTTGACCGATACTGAATATCAGGAGCTAATTGATGCTGTGAAAGCAAATCTGTAATCAACAGTTGGTAAAATAATAAACGGTGAATAAACTTGTAACTTCATGCTATAAGTTTATTCACCGTTCATTATTTACTTATCTTCGTCGAAATCAAAGTCGAAATCAAAATCATCCATAAATTCCGGAGCTGTGAATTCCTCCAGACTTCTGCGGTCTTTTTTGGTTGGACGTCCGGTTCCCCGTGCGCGATCAATGAATCCGCTGATTTTACTCATTTCCAATAGTTCGTATTGGTCGGGAGTGGTAACGTTTTCCATTACATCGGGTACAAGCTTTGCGCCTACTCGCTTCTCAATAGCTTGCAGCACTTTGAATGAATAGGTAATAGGCGGCTTCTTAACTTGAACTACATCACCCGGCTTTATCATGCGAGATGCCTTTACGTATGCTCCGTTGATAGTGACACGGTTCATCTTGCAGGCTTCGGCGGCAATTGTGCGTGTCTTGAAAATACGAACAGCCCACATCCATTTATCTATTCTTGCTTCTGCCATATATTGATAATTTATTAATTAACAGTGTACCATGTGTCATGGTGGAGTACTTAATGACCGTTTGCATATATACGCTGTGAAATAGTCAATTGTAAATACTCCTATTTCTTATTGAACTGGTTCATGGTAATATCAATACCTGCCAGACAGAAACTTTTAATGATTTCTCCGGCTGTTTCCAGTCTTTCATCCATTGTCTTGCGATCTTCGTCAGTAAAGTGTCCGAGTACATAATCAATCTGTCCGCCTTTGGGGAAGTCATTTCCGATACCAAAGCGTAAACGGGCATAGTTCTGAGTTCCTAAAATGGCTGCTATGTGCTTCAGACCATTATGTCCGGCATCACTTCCTTTTCCTTTCAGACGCAGAGTGCCGAAGGGGAGAGCCAGATCGTCTACTACTATTAACACATTTTCCAAAGGGATGTTTTCTTTTTGCATCCAGTAGCGAACGGCCAGTCCGCTCAGGTTCATGAAAGTTGACGGTTTGAGCAGGATTAACTGGCGTCCTTTGATCGAAAAACTAGTGGTAAATCCGTAGCGTCCGTCAATAAAGGGAGGAGCATTGTTGATTCTTGCCAATGCCTCTACTGTCATGAAACCAATATTATGCCGGGTTTCATGATATTCGGGTCCAATGTTTCCTAGTCCGACAATTAGATATTTGATCATTGTTTTTTCGTAAAAAACAGTTCGTGAATATAAAAAGAAAAACGCAAATTAACGCAAACTAATGCAGACTGAACATCTGCTTTAATCTGCATTAATCTGCGTTTTGCTATATCTCTTTACAGGGATAATCTCAAATTACTTTCCAGCGGCTGCTGCTGCACCTCTTGCTGCACGAGTCAACTTAACAGCACATACAACTGCTTCCTTAGCGCTAATCAGTTCAAGACCTTCGAAGCTCAGTTCGCCAACTTTAACAGTCTTACCCAATCCCAGGTGAGAAACGTTAACAGTCAGTTTTTCAGGAATTACATTGTACAGAGCTTTCACTTTGATCTTACGCATCTGCAATGCAAGCTTACCACCGGCTTTCACACCTTCTGCAAGACCTTCCAACTGTACCGGAACTTCCATAACGATAGGTTTAGCTTCGTCAATCTGATAGAAGTCAACATGAAGAATGTTGTCTTTTACCGGGTGGAATTGAATATCTTTCAGGATAGCGTTTACTTTTTTGCCATCGATATCCAGATCTACTACGTAAATGTGCGGAGTATATACCAAGTTACGAAGACCTTCGTTAGTCACTGTAAAGTGAACAACTTCACCAGCTCCGTAAAGTACACAAGGTACACCACCGTTCTTACGAATTTCTTTCAAAGCTCTTGCTTGTTCCGAAGAGCGTTCTGCAATAGTTCTTGCAGTTCCTTTTACTTCAATTGATTTCATTTCTTAAAAAATTGTGTTACTCTAAATTAAGTTATTTTGCTTAATTCACCATTACACGATGTGGATTATCACATGATGTTGCAAAAAAGCGGTGCAAAAGTACTGTTTTTTTTTGAAATATCAAAGAGTTACCTCTTTAAAAGTCAATATCAATCTTAATTTCGTTTTCCAGCTTGTCCTCTTGTGCTTGTTCGGCAAGAGCTTCCTGTTCTCTTTTTATATCAGCTTCTTCGTTCAGGCGGCTGATGTAATCGTTCATGTCACTGTGGTTAATAAAACTGATGGCTTCTGTCAATCCTGCCATAAATTTCTGAAAATCCTCCTTATATAAGAAGATTTTATGCTTTTCGAAGCTAACCTGAGAGTCATCTCCTTCTCCCATCACCACTTTCTTACTCTCCGTAATAGCTAAAAACATTTCATCTTTACGGTTCTTCTTCACATCGAGGTAATAGATGCGTTTACCTGCTTTGATGGACTTGGAGAAAACGATCTCCTTATCATTCATGTCTGCGTTCATTTTCTTTTTAAAATCTTCCATATCATTGGGTCCGTTAATAATCGGCCTCAAAATTGGATATTTTTTTTAAACTGTCAAAAGAAAAAGCGCAGAGAATCAAATACTGCATTAAAAAATGTGATTTATTTGTGGAAACTCATTAAAAATATCTACTTTTGCAGTTCGATAATAACAGTATTAATTTGAATTATGATCAACAGAGTTCTTATTCGTCTTAAGATTATACAAATAGTGTATGCCTATTACCAAAATGGCAGCAAAAATCTAGACTCAGCGGAGAAAGAGTTATTCTTCAGCCTTTCAAAGGCGTATGACCTTTATAATTATTTGTTAATGCTGATGATGGCATTAACAGAGTATGCACAAAAACGCATTGATGCGGCAAAAGCAAAACTGGCTCCTACTAAAGAAGAGTTGTATCCCAACACAAAGTTTGTGGATAATAAGTTTGTTGCACAGTTGGAGGTGAACAAGCAACTGACCGAGTTTATATCTAATCAGAAGAGAACTTGGGCAAATGATCAGGATTTCGTCAAAGAGCTTTATGAGAAAATAGTAGAAAGCGATATTTATAAAGATTATATGGCTTCCGGTGACAATTCATATGAAGCTGACCGCGAATTGTGGAGAAAACTCTATAAAACATATATCTTTAATAATGATTCTCTTGATCAGGTGCTGGAAGACCAGAGTCTGTATTGGAATGACGATAAAGAGATTGTAGATACCTTTGTCTTGAAAACGATTAAGCGTTTTGAAGAAAAGAACGGAGCAAATCAGGAATTACTTCCCGAATTCAAGGATGACGAAGATCAGGAATTTGCACGCCGCTTGTTCCGTCGTACAATTCTGAATGCTGACTATTACCGTCATCTTGTGAGCGAGAACACGAAGAACTGGGATTTGGATCGTATCGCATTTATGGATATTATCATTATGCAGACTGCTTTAGCCGAAATTTTAAGTTTCCCGAACATTCCGGTAAGTGTTTCGTTAAATGAATATGTAGAAATTGCGAAGTTGTATAGCACTGCCAAGAGCGGTAGCTTTATCAACGGAACGCTGGATGGAATAGTTAATCAATTGAAAAAAGAAGGTAAGTTGACTAAAAACTGATACCTTTGTCCATATAGTAGAAACTAAAACTTGATTATTTATGAACTTATTGACTGTATTATTGCAAGCTCCCGCAGCGGGAGGTGGAAGTATGATGTGGATCATGCTGATAGCTATGTTTGTTATCATGTATTTCTTTATGATTCGCCCTCAAAATAAGAAGCAGAAAGAAATTGCTAATTTCCGTAAATCTCTTCAGGTAAACCAGTCGGTAATTACTGCAGGTGGTATCCATGGTACAATCAAAGAGATTACTGATGATTATATAGTACTTGAAATCGCTTCTAACGTGAAGATTAAAATAGATAAGAATTCTATTTTTGCTGATGCTTCGGCTGCCGGCAATCAGTCTAAATAATCTTTAGTAAACAAATACCCTATGCTTGATCGTAGGAAATTAAGATATACATATTTAAGACTATCCAAGAGAATTAAGGATTTCCTGCTTAGTGATAAAAGCAGGGAGTTCTTAATTTTTTTATTTTTTTTCCTGATAGCCGGTGGATTTTGGCTGATTCAGACTCTTAATAATGACTATGAAGCGGAATTCTCTATCCCGGTGAGGATGAAGGATGTCCCTAATAATATTGTGCTCACTTCGGAACCTCCTTCCGAACTTCGCGTCCGGGTAAAAGATAAAGGAACAGTGCTTCTCAATTATATGTTGGGGAAGAGTTTCTTTCCGGTAAATCTGAGTTTCCCTGACTATAAAGGGCAAAATAATCACGTGAAAATCTTTGCCTCTGAGTTTGAAAAGAAGATACTCAGTCAATTGAATGCTTCTTCTAAGATACTTTCAATAAAACCTGATACGTTAGATTATATCTATTCGACAGGCAAGTCCAAATTAGTACCCGTTCATTTTCAAGGAAAAGTGACTGCAGGGCTTCAATATTATGTTTCTGATACCATTTGCAGTCCGGATTCCGTATTGGTATATGCTCCGGCCGGAATTTTGGATACTATAACAACCGCTTATACTCAAGAGGTAAATCTTGAAAATATATCGGATACGATTCGGCAGCGGGTTGCCTTGGATAATAAAAAAGGAGTGAAGTTTGTTCCCGCCTCGGTTGAACTGACTTTCCCTGTTGATATTTATACTGAGAAAACCGTGGAGGTGCCGTTGCGTGGGATTAACTTCCCGGCAGATAAAGTGCTCCGTGCTTTTCCATCAAAGGTTCAAATTACTTTTCAAGTGGGTTTAAAGCGTTTTCGTAGCATTAAAGCCAGTGATTTTGTGATTAATGTTTCTTATGAGGAACTGCTAAAATTAGGATCGGATAAATATACGGTGAAGTTGAAGTCGGCTCCCCGTGGAATCAATCAAATCCGTATTGTACCCGAGCAAGTTGATTTTCTGATAGAACAAGTTTCTTCCGATGGCTATTAAAATAGGTATTACCGGCGGTATCGGTAGTGGAAAAAGTATAGTTTCCAGATTGCTGGAGATTATGGGAATCCCCGTTTATATTTCCGATATTGAGGCGAAGCGTATCACTCATACGAATGACGTGATACGTCGGGAACTTTGCGCCTTGGTCGGACAGGATGTTTTCCTGAATGGAGAATTGAATCGTCCTTTATTAGCATCTTATACATTTGGAAGCCCCGAGCATGCGAAAAAAGTGAATGCTGTCATTCATCCGCAGGTGAAAGAAGACTTCAGGCGATGGGTGAAAGGGAAAGGTGATATAGCTATGGTCGGTATGGAATCTGCCATCCTTCTGGAAGCAGGCTTTAAGCAGGAAGTAGACTTTGTAGTAATGGTATATGCACCGTTGGAGGTGAGAGTGGAACGAGCAATTAGGCGTGACCATTCTTCAAGGGAATTGATAATGAAACGTATCGAAGCGCAAATGAGCGATGAGGTAAAGCGGAGTCATGCTGATTTTGTAATCGTGAATGACGATGAAACCCCTTTAATTCCGCAGGTTTTGAAGTTTATTTCTTTGCTATCTAAAAATAATCATTACCTTTGCTCCGCAAAAAAATAATTTAATAAATAAAAGAATATATACTATGTTGAAGACTATCCTGTCTATCTCCGGTAAACCGGGATTGTACAAACTAATTTCGCAAGGAAAAAATATGTTGATTGTTGAATCAATCAGTGCAGATAAAAAACGTTTCCCCGCTTATGGTAATGAGAAAATTATCTCTTTGGCAGATATAGCAATGTATACAGATGATGCTGAAGTGCCTTTGTATGATGTGCTGGAAGCAATGAAGAAAAAAGAAAATACTGCAGTTGCCTCTATTGACCCTAAAAAAGCTACTCCGGAGCAGTTGCGTGAGTATTTAGGAGAGGTATTGCCTAACTTTGATCGTGAACGAGTATACGTTGCGGATATTAAGAAACTGATTTCTTGGTATAACATCTTAATTTCGAACGGAATTACAGAATTTAAATCAGAACCAGAAGCTGAAGAAGAGGTTGCAACTGATGAAAAATAAGTCATGAAACATTGATGGCTTAAATGCATAAATGTAATAAGGAAAGCGTGATAATGATTCAAATTGTCACGCTTTCTTGTGTTTATATAAGTATGAGTAAACAAAGAATCCCCTTTAGTGTTCTTTAAACAATCTTATGTTTGCATGAATATTTTATTGTTTATATAGTAAATAAACATAGTTTTTCTCTATCTTTGTAACTGCTAATATACGCAAAAATATGGATGTAATAACAAATAAAGAGGTAAACGTTTATCTTGATAATGAAAAAGGAACATTGTGCTTAACAGGAATGTTGGTAGGTACAATGGTATTTTTATATGATTCGCAGGGGGAGCTGAAAGAGAAACATAGATTTGCCTTGCCTTCACTCACTTTGGAGATATCCAGAAAAGGTACTTATGTCTTAGTCATGAGCCATCCTAATTGTCAGCCGGAAGTAAGAAGAATTATATATTCAGGAATATAAAAAGCCGATATGCTCACTTGAGAACATACCGGCTATCCTTATAACAACTAACTATAATTTAGTTTCTGAACACTAATCCGTCTCCGTTTGAGTCAACAATGATTGCTTTGCTTCTGTCGACTTCCTGAGACAATAACTTTTTCGACAGATCGTTCAGTAAATAACGCTGGATAGCTCTTTTTACTGGACGGGCTCCAAATTCAGGATCATATCCTACTTGGGATAAGAAACTTAAAGCAGCATCTGTCATTTCCAGTTCAACTCCGTTTTCTGCAAGCATCTTTTGTACACCTTTGATTTGTAAGAGTACAATTTGCCTGATTTCAGTTTCCGTCAGCGGCAGGAACATGATTGTTTCGTCAATACGATTTAGGAATTCCGGACGAATGGTTTTCTTTAGCATATTCATCACTTCCTTCTTCGTTTCTTCGATAACTTCTTCCTTATTCGAACCGCTCAGTTTCTCCATCTGACTTTGTATATAAGAACTTCCCATATTTGAAGTCATGATGATGATGGTGTTTTTGAAGTTGACTACTCTTCCTTTGTTGTCAGTGAGTCGTCCGTCATCCAGTACTTGCAACAGGATATTGAAAACATCCGGATGCGCTTTTTCTATTTCGTCAAACAAAACAACTGAGTAAGGTTTCCGGCGAATGGCTTCTGTCAGCTGGCCACCTTCATCGTATCCAACGTATCCTGGAGGTGCTCCGACCAAACGAGAAACACTATGCTTTTCTTGATACTCGCTCATATCTATACGCGTCATCATGGATTCGTCATCAAAGAGGAATTCCGCCAATGCCTTTGCCAGTTCAGTTTTACCGACACCGGTCGTTCCAAGGAAAATAAAAGAACCGATCGGGCGTTTGGGATCCTGTAATCCGGCACGGCTACGACGTACGGCATCTGCAACCGCTTCAATTGCTTCGTCCTGTCCAATCACTCGTTGATGGAGTTCGTCTTCCAGATGCAATAATTTATCTTTCTCACTTTGCATCATCTTGCTGACAGGGATGCCCGTCCAGCGTGAAACAACGTCAGCGATGTCTTCAGCATCCACTTCTTCTTTGATCATGGCTTTATCGCCTTGCATACCACGAAGTTTCTCCTGCGTATCTTCTATCTCTTTGTCCAGAGCCTGAAGCTTTCCGTAACGGATTTCGGCGACTTTTCCATAGTCTCCTTCACGTTCTGCTTTCTCTGCTTCGAACTTCAGATTCTCGATTTCCACTTTGTTTTGCTGGATTTTATCCATCAGCGTTTTTTCACTTTGCCATTTAGCTTTGAAAGACTTCTCAACTTCTTTTAGTTCGGCCAGTTCTTTGCCGATAATTTCCAGTTTCGGCTTATCATTTTCACGCTTAATGGCTTCACGTTCGATTTCTAACTGTTTGATCTTACGTGAGATTTCATCCAACTCTTCCGGAACGGAATCTACTTCCATACGTAATTTGGCTGCTGCTTCATCCATCAGGTCGATTGCTTTGTCCGGCAAGAAACGGTCAGTGATGTAACGGCTGCTCAGTTCTACAGCTGCTATGATGGCATCGTCTTTGATACGTACATGATGATGGTTCTCGTAACGTTCTTTCAATCCACGAAGGATGGAAATGGTACTCAGAGTATCCGGTTCATCTACCTGTACAATCTGGAAACGACGTTCCAGTGCTTTATCTTTCTCGAAATACTTCTGATATTCGTCGAGAGTGGTTGCACCGATCGAACGTAGTTCTCCACGTGCTAATGCCGGTTTCAGAATATTTGCAGCATCCATTGCTCCTTCGCCTTTGCCGGCGCCTACCAGTGTATGAATCTCATCAATAAACAAGATTATATCACCTTCTGATTTCTTAACCTCATTGACAACTGATTTTAGTCGTTCTTCGAATTCTCCTTTATATTTTGCTCCTGCAACCAATGCTCCCATATCGAGAGAGTAGACCTGTTTGTTTTTCAGGTTTTCGGGTACGTCTCCCCGGAGGATACGATGTGCCAATCCTTCTACGATAGCTGTCTTACCTGTACCCGGTTCACCAATCAGAATCGGATTGTTCTTAGTTCTACGGCTTAATATTTGCAGTACCCGTCGGATTTCCTCGTCACGTCCGATTACAGGATCCAGCTTGCCGCTGCGGGCGGCTTCGTTCAGATTGATAGCGTATTTCTCCAATGACTGATAGTTGTCTTCACTGGATTGAGAAGTAACTTTTTCTCCTTTTCTGAGTTCATTGATAGCATTACGCAATTCTTTTTCCGTCATTCCGGCATCTTTCAAGATGGTGGATACGGTACTTTTCACAGTTAGCAAAGCCAGCAGAATATGTTCCAATGAAACAAATTCATCTCCCATTTCTTTAGAATACTGGGTTGCCTTCTGCAATACTTCATTAGATTCTCTACTTAGGTAAGGTTCTCCTCCGGATACTTTAGGCAAAGAATCGATCTGTTTGTCAACGACTAGGGCTACCTGTTGCCCGTTCATTCCTAATTTTTGGAAGATGAAGTTAGTCACATTTTCGCCTACCTTCATTACTCCATGTAGGATATGAGCAGGTTCAATCGCCTGTTGTCCCCGACTTTGTACGAGATTTACGGCTTCCTGTACCGCTTCTTGAGATTTGATGGTAAAATTGTTAAAGTTCATATGGTTGTTCTCCTTTCTTTTTTCATGATTTTAATAACACTTGAAAGGGCTCAAAAGATTTGCCAAGTAGAAAAATATGACAAAATAGCATGATAATAAGAGAGTTAGAAGACAAAATGACGTTTTTCATCTGAATGATACTGACGAATTTGCCGCGAAATGAAGTGAATAAATAAAAGTATTGTAGTATCTTTATCCGCTGTAATCATATTATAAATAAGGTATGAATGATAAACCTCAAATAAAACTGTCTGAAACAGTAGTGTTGATTGATGCTGCTTTCTTGAATTTTGTAATTACAGATATGAAAGGTTACTTTGAAGAGACTTTGCGACGTTCTTTACAGGATATCGACCTTTCTATGTTGACCACTTATCTGACTCTGGATGCCGGAATCACGGAAGGGAAAAATGAAGTACAATTTCTTTTTGTTTACGATAAGGAGTCCGATCAGCTTGTACATTGCCATCCTTCCGATTTGGTGAAGGAGTTGAATGGAGTCGCTTTTCAGAGTCCTTATGGTGAATATTCATTTGCAAGTGTTCCTTCGGAAGGGATGGTTTCACGCGAAGATTTGTTTTTGGATTTATTGTCTATCGTTGCTGATTCGGCTGATGTGAAAAGGATGATTGTCGTTTCTTTCAATGAAGAATATGGAAAGAAAGTATCCGATGCGTTGCATGAAGTGAAAGGCAAGGAGATTATCCAGTTTCGTATGAATGAGCCTGAAGTGCAGGTAGAGTATAAGTGGGATATGTTGGCATTTCCTGTTATGCAGGCATTGGGAATCAGAGCTGAAGAACTATAGTCCTTGTGTTTAATTCTTGATTTTGAATTTTAATCCTCAAATAACTCAAATAAAAAGGTGTCCGATTTTCGTTTAAAAGTATTTCAGAGCGTAGCGAAGAATCTGAGTTTTACAAAGGCTTCGCAAGAATTGTTTGTCAGCCAGCCTGCTATCACTAAGCATATTCAGGAATTGGAGACTTATTATCAGGCTCGTTTGTTCGAACGTCAGGGGAGTAAAATCTCATTGACTGTTGCCGGTGAATTACTGCTGAAGCATAGCGAAAAGATTTTAGATGATTACAAGCGGCTTGAATATGAAATGCATTTGTTGCATAACGAGTATATTGGAGAGTTGAAACTGGGAGCTAGCACGACGATTGCTCAATATGTTCTGCCCCCTTTATTGGCTCATTTTATTGCGAAGTTTCCACAAGTCAATCTTTCCGTCCTTAATGGAAACTCTCGGGGAGTGGAGGTCGCTTTGCAAGAACACCGGATTGAATTGGGATTGGTGGAAGGTATTTTTCGTTTACCTAATCTGAAATATACTTTGTTTTTGCAAGATGAACTTGTTGCGGTAGTGCATGTGAACAGTAAACTAAATATTCAGGAGGAGGTAACACCTGCAGAATTGCCGAATATCCCTTTGGTTTTGCGTGAAAGAGGTTCGGGGACGTTGGATGTATTTGAACGAGCCCTGTCGCAACACAATCTGAAGCTGTCTTCTTTGAATGTTCTGATGTATCTTGGTGGTACGGAGAGTATCAAGCTCTTTTTGGAACATACTGATTGTATGGGAATTGTTTCTATCCGGTCGGTGCATAAAGAACTTGTGGCCGGCACTTTACGGGTAGTTGAGATAAAAGGGATGCCAATGTTGCGCGAATTTAATTTTGTGCAGCTACAAGGGCAGGAGGGAGGATTATCTCAGGTTTTTATGCGCTTTGCGGGGCATCATAGCAAGAACTTGTAGGTCAGACTTCTTCCATACGAACCATCTCCCAACCGCAGAACTGTATTACGATGCAGTGAAGTTGCGTGCCTTGGCATAATAGACGGACTTTCGGACTTGCGGCATAACCATGAATTTGAGCCACCGCTTCTTCCCATTGTTCGGCAGACTGGGCATCAAACTTTTCTTTAGGCAGATATTTTAGTTCTACTATATAGCTGTGTGCAATTTCTGCATAGCGTTGCAGGTCAGGCATGAGAAACATGTCGCAAAAGCCATGGCTCAACTCTACCTCAGGTGTCGTCAAGTAATATGCATTGACGCTAAGATAGGCAGTGAAGAATCCTTGAATATTGCGTTCTCCTTCAATGCTGCTACGCACGGAAGAATTCTCTTTATAAGCTTTGGCTATAAATTCCAATGCAGGTCGCCATTCACCGTCAAATGCCATGTTATTGAAGAGTATCTCTATATCTATCAGATTGATATAGTGGTGGCTCTGATATTCTTCCAAGATATATTCATAATATTGTTTTCGGACATTTGTATTAGGGATTCCTAAGATAGTCAGATTTCCACGTGTTCCGATGATAGTCAGCATGCCATAGTAAAAAAGCAGGCTGGGAAATATTTCCGGATTCGTAATCTGGTCTGCGGAAAAAGACTGGAATAGGTTAGTGATGATTTTTCCTTCTTCGGCAATGCGTTTGATAACGCCTTTGCGATTGCCGTCAAGACGATCCAGTTGGATGAGTTTTTTCATCTTGTTATAATCCGTTCGGGTATTAGGGTCAATCATCTGTTCGGGAGATGCTCCCAACTGAATCCGATTCCGAAGGTAGTAAAGTACCATATCGCAGTTGAACATTTTGGGATCAGAACTCAGGCTTTGACGTGCAAAACAATAATTGTCATACCACGGCTTCATTTCCAGAATCATTTCTTCAATATCTCCATGCAGTTGCCCTGTTTCCTTGTAATATTGGAACATAGTGCGCACATCTTTTTCAGAAAATCCTAGCATCTGGTTAAATACCGGACTGGTACTGATGTTCCAACCGATATTATAACCGCTCGACAAGTCGTCTAGCGTTACGGGACTGACACCGATCATAAAGATACGGTCGAACATCCCTTTATAGTTTTTGAAGGCATCACGGTAGAAGCCGCTTGCGTGGGTGATGGCACGATATATTTCGTTGCCTTTTTCATTGAGGACGACATTGGTGAAGTTATCGTATTCATCTATAATAAGATATAGGGGATAACCTAATCTCCTGGCTTCGTCATCAAGGATGTGAAGTTTATCAATTCCTTTATCCGCAGCACTGAAACGTTCTATGAATTCGTCTGTGTAATATTCACGATATCTGTTGAGAAAACCGTCTAGCTGCACAGCGCTGTAAGAATCAAATCTTTGTGGCAGTTCATCAATATTGCCACCGATTTTGGAAAAGTCAAGATAAAGTATTTGGTATTTGCCTTGAAGCGGAGTTGCATGCTGACCGATCCAGAGATTGCCGAAGAGTTGCTGGAACTTATCTTTTTGTGAAAGGTCATAGTATGACCGAACCATACTAAGCAGTAGACTCTTGCCGAAACGTCGAGGACGAATGAATATCAGGTAGTTGGCTTGATCTTCCAATAAGGGGATATACATTGTTTTGTCCACGTAATAGCAGTTTTGCATGATTACGTCCTCAAAGTTGGACATGCCATATGGTATCTTTTTCACTGTTTCCATAACTATAAAGTTTGCTGCTTTTTGTTTTCAGATCCTAGCTCTTCAAACAATCAAAAATCAAAGATAGTTCTTTTAAGATGATTATTCCATTTTTGTGCGTTTATTTTCCAATTCGATCATAACCGCTGCTTTTTCATTCGAATCTAACCTTCTACAGAAAAAGAAAAAAAGATTTTATCTCTCATTACTCTCATTGTTTTTTCTTAAATATCAGATAATAAGATTCTTATCGAATGAGAGATACTTCTCCGAGAACCTATCTCTCATCATTTTATAGTGAAAATACGCCTGAAAACTGTTATCTCTCATTTGTTTTTAGTTATCTCTCATCTATTTTCAGGGTATCTCTCATCATATATTATTTTTTATTCAGTGGCAACTTTCTTCTTTACATAGACTCTGTGCGAACCTCTTCCTGTAATATCAATACCGGATTCCGGAAGATCAGCCCATTGTTTCAGTTCTTTAGTAGCAGCTGTCTGAAGCAGTCCGGTTAGTCTCTGGTAATTCCGTACAGTCAGGAAAGCGTGTTCGTCGAGAAATTTCAGGGCTAATGTCAGCCGTTGCTCCGGTGTGAACTTTTTAGAGGAGCGTTGTGGTTTCCATGGAGCTCTTTCCAGCCGGCATCTTTCATTAATGTTTCTGATCATCGTTCTGTCTACCCGAAAATTCACTCCTCCTACGCAGATGCTTTGTGCGTTTCGGTGTTTGGCGCCTTCTTCCGCCTCTTCTCGTTCTTTGTCCCTGCATAGGGCGAGTGAGGGGGTAAAAGTCCCTATTCCGTCTATTTTCACAGAGCGTCCTTCCGCCATCAGATGCGCCATTTCTATGGCGGTTTGGAGCAATACGCCTTCTATGTCTCCGGCACTGAAGCCGCTGACGTCTCCTACTCGTTGCGCCAACTCTTTTATGCTTGCATTGTCTATCCGTGCAAACTTGGGATAAGTAATTCTTTTGCCCGTTTTCTGAATGTCGGGCATCTCTTCCATAATGTATCGTGCCATAATGTCTTGGTTCTAAAGTATTAATAGATAAGTTCTTTGGTATTAGAGGTAAAGTTCCTTTCTTCTAATACTAAAGTTCTTATTGGTTAATTATAAACTATAAATGATGCTTTTGTTTTTATAAATGCAAGTTGCATTTATAAAGTTGCAACTTTCATTTGTATAATTGGAATTTGCATTTATAGTTTACTATTAAACAAAGGTAACTTATCTTCTTGATAAAAGCAAGTTTACTTCTAATAAAGAATAATTTATTTGTTAATAGATTGGGGGATAAGTAATAGGAGGTAATGTTTTAATGAGTTTGGATTGCTTTTGCCGAAAAGGTGTATCATTAATGAAAAAGAATGGCATGAAGTAGGATATTTAATTTTATTTTTATAGTTTTGCATTGTCTCTCACGCCGATACCTCAATTCGTGAGGTTAGGGTGGTGTGGGAGATGTATTATATAAAGAAAGGCGTTTACTTAACGCTTTGTCTTTGGCTGTTTGAAACTTCGAACACTTTAAGCAGTAGTCAAAACAAAGCAACAGTAGATGTCTACGGGATATGTTTATACCCCCAAGTATACTTTGAAATAAAAGTATACTTGGATTGTTATACATATCGGCGTGGGCTTCTGCGTTGCTCGTTCAGACTACTACGGGCAGTTCGAAGGCCTCAAACAGCGGGACGAGTAACAGGTACAGATTCCCGCGCTTTTTCTTTTATAGTATTTACTTATCTAATTAATGAACCGTCCGGTTCGGGAATCTGCGGATATAAAATGTCTTTATGAATAAGATACTATTGAGTAGTGTATTGATGGTCATTATTTGTATTTCGGCTTTTTCGTCTTGTAAAGAAAGAATGGGTAAAGTAGATCCTCCTGTAATACCTAAGCCTGTTACTGAAGTAGATTCTCCTGTTGTATTGACTGTATATCTGGAGAATTCTGGTAGCATGGACGGATATGTAAATGGGAATACAGGATTTAAACAAACAATCTATTATTATTTGACAGAATTACGCGACAAGATTACTTCTTCCATTCATTTATTTTACATAAATAGCAAAGTCATTTCTATGGGTAATGATATAAAAACTTATATCCATAGTACAACGCCTACTACATTTAAAGCAAATGGAGGAGATTTGGGAACATCTGATATAGCTACAGTATTAGATTCTTTATTAAGTAGACGTAAAAAGGATGAAGTTGTTCTTTTTATTTCCGATTGTGTTGTTTCTCCCGGGAAAAAATACGCAACACATCCTGATGATATAAATGGCTATCTATTGCAGCAATGTACTGATATGACAAGCGTTTTTCGGAGAGAACTGAATAAATATAAAGATTTAACAGTTGCTATATGTCAACTACAATCTCATTTTGATGGTAAATTCTTTAATAAAATAGATCAATGGAGCTATTATAAGGGTGAACGTCCTTTTTATTTTTGGTTAATAGGTTCTACACGACAAATAAAGTCTATAATGGATAAAATACCTTGGAGTGATTTTAATGATAAAGGAGCTAAAGTCGAAAATTTGTATGTACTGACTTCTTTAGAACAACAAGTGGAGTATGCGGTTGTAAAAACTGGTTGTTGGGGGAGTTTCGAGTATGAGCACTCTCGTGCGGCGGGTATGTCTAAAACAATATGTAAAGTGAAAAAAGAGAATAAAGGAAAGAACGCTGGAAAGTTTAGGTTTTCTATAGGAGTGGATTTAAACTTTTTTCCTTTAGATGATAATTACTTGTATAATTCAGAGAATTATCAGGTAAATAATAAAGACTATTCTGTTGAAGTGATAAAAATGAGTTCAGATAACTTCTCTCATCAAGTGAGTTTAACTACAGAAATTATTTCACCTTGCCAAATAACAGTTTCTCTAAAAAATAAACTTCCAGATTGGGTAAATGAGAAAACCGATTTTATAGGACAGGATTTGATTATTGATAAAGCAGAAAATAAAACATTCGGGTTGAAGTATTTGGTAGAAGGAGTCTATAAGGCTTTCGTAGATACTAAGTCTTCAGATGATTATGCGCAATTTATAGTAACGATTAAATAAATAATATTATGGGAGCTTTTTTAGAAACATTATTAGGAAATATGTATGGCTGGTTTGACTTTTTTTATTGCCGCAATCTTTCGGAGCATCTTTGGGGATGGGATATGAATACACACGGCTTTACAAAAGAGCTATGTTATAATACAATAGGATTATATACGCTACTTATATCTACTATCGTAATGGTCACATATTATTATTTTATTGATCATCCACGCTTTTGCAAGTGGTGGAGTTGGGCTATCATGGCTGTGTTCAATAGCATAATGTGTCTGTTGCTTGGATATTATTTCACATATATGGATTATGATTCGGGGAGGATATCCGATGATTTAATGTATGTAAGAGATGAACAAGGACAAGTCGTTAGCCAGTTAATCAATGAATCTGATTGTTGGGGATTCGGCATCTCTAATATGATTATTGCATTTATCTTTTTCTTGATATTGTCACTTATATTTAAATGGTGGAGTACGGCAGCTAAATATTCTCCTTTTTAATACACTAAAATTAACACTAAAATGAAAACATACGTATTTGGCATAGGAGGTACAGGTGCACGAGTTATAAAATCACTTGTTATGTTGATGAGTGCCGGGATTGATATGCATACAGATGAAATAGTTCCTATATTTATTGATCCTGATAATGCGGCGGCAGACTTAACGCGAACTGTAACTGTATTGCGAAGTTATCAAATAATAAATGAGCACATACTGTTTACAAAAGACGTGGAAGATAAATTCTTTAAAACGCGGATCGGTGAACCTATTTCAGGTTTTAAAATGAATTTAGCCAATGTGTCTAATGGTACTTTTGCACAATATATGAATTTTGGAACATTGAGTGTGGAAAATCAAGCATTGGCACGTATCCTTTTCTCTGATATTAATTGGGGAACTATGATGGATGTAGGTTTTAAAGGAAACCCTAATATTGGTAGTGTTGTACTCAATCAATTTACTAGGTCGCAAGATTTTGTTGATTTCGCAGCCAATTTTCAGCAGGGGGATCGTATTTTTATTATCAGTTCTATTTTTGGAGGAACAGGTGCTAGTGGTTTTCCCTTATTGTTGAAAAATCTAAGAGGTATTGATTCTAAGTTACCAAATGCAGATTTGATTCGAAATGCTCCTATTGGTGCTATTACTGTATTACCTTATTTTAATGTAGAATCGGATGCTGACGGAAGACATATTATTGATGGTTCTACATTTATTTCCAAAGCAAAAGCTGCATTAGAGTACTATGAAAAAAATATTAGTGGAAATAATTCATTGAATGCTTTCTATTATATAGCAGATGATATAAATAAAAGTTATGCTTATAGTGAAGGTGGTACAACGCAGCAGAATGATGCGCATTTGGTAGAGCTGCTTGGTGCTTTAGCTGTAGTTGATTTTTGTGAGATTGATATATCATTACTCGATTCGGCTTCTGGTAAAGCTGTAAATCCTTTCTATAAAGAATTTGGTATTAATGAAGGAAGTGATGTACTTAGTTTCCTTAATTTCTATGATAGTACCAGAAGATTATTGCAAAAACCGATGACGCAATTTATACTTTTCTGTAAATATATGGATGAACAGCTTCCTTCATCCAAAGATCAAGCTTGGGCGAAAGGTAAGCGTTCGTTTGATGAAAATTTTTTTAAAAGTAGTTTTTATGCCCACTTATCAGTGATCAAAAAAGCCTATTTACAATGGTTGCAAGAATTAGCCTACAATCAGCGGGGATTCGCACCATTTGAATTGGCGGAAATGAAAAAAGATGTATTTGGACTTGTGAAGGGAATAGTACCTAGTAAGGTAATGACACTTAAAAGTAATTATGCGTTGTTTGATTATCGACTGTCTGGTATTGAACCTAAAATATCCAATAACTTGAATGTGGAAGCTCGCTTTATTGAGTTATTTTATCAGGCGACAGAAAAATTAGTAAATGAAAAAAAATTAGCTTAATCATGGGAAAAGTGTTTAGATTACATACAGGTGCTAATACCTTAGAAGGATGGGACGATGCTAATGCTCCCTATGGAACTTCAGCAATAAATCAGATTAAAGATCCAAATGGTGCGACAAGTAAGAAAGAAATTACATCTATACCGTCTCCATTTGCGCGAATGGATTTAGTGAAAGTGGCGTTTAAGAATGTAACGGATAATCATCAAGTAGAGGGTGATACCATATTTCATAAGTTAGTCTCTGATTGCTTCGATGTCGGTGAGATATTTTTCAATATTGATAAGCTATCGGATAAGCTACGCATTATAGCTTGGGATAGACAAAACGATTTGAAAGTTTTATTAGATTCTAATGATTCTCAGCATCGTTTATTGGGTGAGACGTTGAAGCTATATATGGAACAAGATGCGCAAGCTTTTAATTTTAAAAACTTACAGCGTATTTATTTACTAGACTACATAGGTCCGAATAGACCTGCTCAAATGAATATTATTGGAGGAACTTCTCCGATAACACTATTTTTCACTCCTGCCAATAATTTGTCTTATGTATCTAAAAATATTTGTTTTGGTAATGACCGTCCATTTGATGATGATTATCAACCATTATATAAAAGAGATATTGATTACATACGTTATTGGTTTGCTTTGAAAAATGAGATGCCAGAATTTGCGGTGTTATTTCCAGAAGTAAATGCTTATTTGGAACTTACTTATCAATGTCTGGATGGTAATACAAAGGATGAAATTGATAAATTGCAGGTCGGTGATTATGAATCTTTATTCAGTGAACTGTCAGTAGGAAATGTTGCAAACTTAGTAGAAGTGTTAGGATTCCCTTTGAAAAAACAGAATCCGGTTAGCGCAAATAATTTCAAGAGTGATTTCACTATTAAATCCTCTGTTTATAAAGGAGAAATAAAACCGTTAGTCTTACCGATTAACACATATACTAAGCCCAATATGCGTTATGTAACATCTTATTGGGATAAGAGTCTAAAAGCACCTATTACTGACGATCGCTTGCTTCAGGAAAGGATATTGCCAGAGGTTGGAACGAAATACCCTTACTTAACCATTGGTGATTTTTTAGAAGATAATATAATTTTTACTGGCTATACTTTAAATGATGATAACTTTTATAATGCTGGTTACCAGAAAGATAACGAATGTTATTTATTGCCTATAAGAAAAGAATTTTTTTCTTATTTTACGATAGAAGAATTGAAAAGTGAGATGCCTGATGGGAAGAAAATGTTTGAACTTTCATCCAATGCAGGAGGTATAAAGGCAACTTTAAGAATTCCAATACAAAAGGGGGAATACATAACCTATGAACGTATTTATTTTAATAGCCAACCAGAAGAGGAAGAAAATAAAGGTGGAATTTTTGTATCTGAAGCTTATTGTATAGGGTTATTTCCTGCTATAAAGTTCGTAAATGATCAGAAAGCTAAATATAGAGTTATAATATCAGGTAATAGTTCTTTTTTTAATTCAAGTCTTGATTTTTATCAGGGATGTAAAAGAGTTGATATTGCAAGTAAATCTGAAAGAAATGTTGATGTAGAGAATCTTGCTTCTAATGTAACCTATATTTTAGAAAAGAATTTTGATTATGTTCAGATGAATATAAAAGAAGGTATCAGTGGAATAATTGTTCCTCAATGGAAAATTTCTTCTGGAAGTAGTGAATTTATTTTTGCCATTGATTTTGGGACAAGTAACACCCATATAGAATATGCTATTGTAGGGTCAAAGGTCTCTGAACCTTTTGATATATCATATAAAGATAGGCAGCTTTATAAGCTTAATGAATATTTACTTGCAAATACAATATTCAATAATGATTATATTCCAGCAGAGATCAACCAATCTTCTCAGTATCACTTTCCAATTCGAACTGTTTTATCAGAAGGAAAAAACACGGACTGGAAGAAACCTGTATTTGCGATGGCGAATACTAATATTCCATTTACTTATGAAAAAGAAATGTTACCTGATTTTGATAAATGGACGACGGAGCTAAAATGGGGTAATACTATTGATAGTCAACAGAAGGTATATCATTATTTGGAAACTTTGTTTTTATTATTAAGAAATAAAGTATTGTTGAACAATGGTGAATTGGAGAAAACTAAGATTGTATGGTTTTACCCGGCAAGTATGACCGAAGGTCGATACAATAAATATGCTAAAATATGGAACGAATTATATAAGGTTTATTTTGGGCAAAATGTGTTTAATGTTGTCCCTGTCTCAGAATCTTTAGCTCCTTATTCTTTTTATAAAAATAAGAAAGGGGCGACAACGGATGTGGTTTCTATTGATATAGGTGGTGGAACAACAGATGTATTGATTGTTAGAGAAGGAAGAGCTGATTTGCTTACTTCTTTCAGATTTGCTGCTAATTCAATTTTTGGAGATGGTTATGGTTTAGATGCTGATAGTAATACTTTTTTACGGTACTATATTAAAGAGATAAAAGAGAAGTTTACTGCAAATGCTTTTAATGAATTGATTGATGTGCTAGGGAAATTAGATACTCAGAAGGTTTCTGCTGATATATTCTCTTTCTTCTTTTCGTTAGCAAGAAACAAAAAGATATTAGAGTCTGGATTGAAGATTGATTTTAATGAATTATTGTCACAAGACGATAATTGCAGATATTTATTTATTTTGTTCTATGCGGCTATTATGTATCATATAGCTTCAATTATGAAGATAAAGAAATTACCAATGCCAAGACATATTACATTTAGTGGAAACGGTTCTAAAATGTTACAGATTCTAACACCAAGTAATGAGACTTTGGAAAATTTCACGAAGTTGATTTTTGAAAAAGTTTATGGAGTTGATTATGATATTGATGGAGTAACAATTATTCGAAACTTTGAGAATCCTAAAGAAGCTACATGCAAGGGAGGAATCTTGAATCCGGAGCCACAACCTTATAGTGATATTGATAATCTGAAACAAACTTTATTAGGCGATGGTATGGGTACGTTCATTACAGGGGATATAAAATATGACGCTGTAGGAGAGAAGATGCAAACCGATGTATTAAATGAAGTAATACATTTTATAGACGTTTTTATTCAATTAAATAATGAGTTCTCATATGTAAACAAGTTTAGTGCAGAACCTTCCAAATGGAATCTTGTCAAGCAATGTTGTGAGAAAGACATTAAAAAGCATTTAAAAGATGGAATTACGCAAAAAAAGGAAGAATTGCACCAAACTGGAACTGAACCTAAAATAGAAGAAACATTATTCTTTTATCCATTGGTTGGAATCTTGAATCAAATGGCACAGGAACTTTATAAATAAGAGAGTCTATGAAAAAGTTGATAATGATAATAATGTATTTGACGTTTTGTGTACCAATTATATGGACGCAAACTCATCAGATAAAAGATGCTATACAAATTGGTAGTGTAAAGGAGAATAATTTAGATACTTCCTTGGTTGTTAATGTTACAAAAGAACAAGTACAGGATTTGGTGATTAATTCGTATCTCTCGAAAGATGAAATAGATAATAAGATTATGAAAACTAAGATAATTTGGGGCATTACATTAAGAACTTTACATATTATATTAGGTGTTCTTCTTATTATTTTATGTGTGGTAGTAGGTGTGTTGTATTATCTTTATTCACGATTGAGTATTAGAAATAGAGAATACGAAAATGAAGCTTATGTAATGAAGCGATGTGTAAAGCGGCTTGAACAGAATGTTCAAGATTGTTCGAGTAGAGTTGATTATATGCACAGAAGAGTTAAGGAAAGTATAGGTTCTGAAATTGATTCAACTATATCTGATGTGAAAGATGAAAAAACAAAAGAAAATTTGAAATCTGAGAATATTCAAAGTACCCTTGAAGAAGCTGACTTAAGTGATATCATAGGCTATGCGGAATACCTTGGTAAACAAAAAATGAGATTGTTTAATTCTCCTAACTCAGAGACCATTTATATTATAAAAAAAGGAGAGAATAGACATGGAGTTTGCTTTATTGTGGATAGTACTAATGTACAGAAAGCGATAAAGAATAAAACAGTATGCTTAGATCCATTGTGTAATATTATCAAAGGAAGTCAGCAATCTGCTATTGATATTAAAACTATTAATCCTGGTATTGTCCAACTGGAACAAGGAAATATTTATAAAGTGATTGAAAAAGCTAATATTGAATTAATATCATAACTATTATGGATCCAATAATACTAACTCTTATTATTATCGTTGTTACAATACAAATCGGAATATTTATCCGTACTTGGCATTCTCTTAACAAATATGTTAATATTTTTAAAAGAGTGGCGTTTGATAGAGATGAGGAATCTCATACGATTGTTGTCCATGATCCCTCTTTATTTTTGTCTGATAATATTGTTGCACCTATCAATCAGTATCTTTCTAAGAATGAAGGGGCTGTTGCCGATTTTTTATTAATAAAAGACATTGTTGAACGTAATTGTGATATGAAACGGGAAGAAATAGATTCCCAATTGCCAATGCCACTCTATTTGGGGTTAATGGGAACAATGCTCGGTATTATAACAGGTATTGGTGGCATTGCTTTGAAAAATGGAAATGGATTTAGTGAATTTATTAATAAACCAAGTGAATCCATAGGTATATTAATGGGGGGTGTTGCTATTGCTATGATTGCTAGTTTTATAGGTATATTGTTTACTACTTGTGGATCGTGGATTGCTAAAAGTGCAACATTGAAAGTAGAGGAGGGTAAGAATAAATTTTATACGTGGATCCAAACGGATTTATTGCCCAATATTGGAGGAACTGCAAACAGTATTGTAATGCTCCAACAAAATTTGATGAAGTTTAATCGGACTTTTGCAGATAATGTGAATAAGTTAGACCAAGCTTTTGAGAAGATCGGGGGATGTTACAGAGATCAGATTGCTCTCATAGAGGAACTTCAAAAACTAGATATGAAGAATATGGCAACTGCTAATGTTAGAGTGTTACAGGAATTGAATGGTTGTATGCCTCAATTACAACAGTTTTATGAGTATTTGCAAAGTGTTAATAATTATATTTCCAATGTTAATGCTTTGAATCATAAGTTAGATGCAAACGAGAACCGTACTAAATTAATTGAAGAAATGAGTACATTTTTTAAAGAGGAAGTATCTGCAATTAGTCAACGTAAAGCTGCTATTAGCCAAACAGTAGGACAAGTTGACGATTATTTGCAAAAGGCTTTAGAGAATTTAATGATGAATTCAGAAACAGGTATGCAGAAATTGAATGTCGCATTGATAACGCAACAAGATTCTTTTAATAGTATTCTCAATCGTTTGCAAGAGGATTTTCCGGAAAAGATGAAAGTAACATTGGCTACTCAACAAGAGTTGTTTAATAATGCTCTTATTGAACAAAGAGAGGAATTTAAACATAGAATGCAAGAAACAGTAAGCTTGTTGGATGGATTGAAAGATTTCCTAAGTAAGAATAGCGACCTTAATTCTTTTAAAGAAGAGTTAATTGTTATCGCTCATGAACAGAAAGAACAATTGGCTTTATTAGCTAACGCAATTGAAAATATAACAATACATGTAGACAACGAATTACCAAATATTAGCAGTAATGTGTCCATAAAAATTCCTCAGTATGCTAAGTATTTATTGTTTGGATTTGCGGGGATAGGAATAATAGCATTTCTGATAATGATTGTGTCCTACGTCTTCAATCTATTACTAAGAGTATGAGTAAGAAGTCTTTCTTTTGGGCAAGCTATGCTGACTTAATGACGAGTCTGTTTTTTATAATGTTGACTTTATTTGTATTGACAATTGTAATGCTAAAAAGACAATCAGAAGCTACAGAAACAGAACTAAATAAAATACGGGAAATACAAAATGCGGTTAGTAATATTGACTCTACTTATTTTGAATATAACGAGAAGCATAAGAAACATATTCTTAAGATAGATGTAAGCTTTCAAACGGGTAGTGCAGATATATCTAATATTAACGATTCAGTTCTTGTACAACTAAAAAATGCGGGTAAAACGATTCAGAGTTTTATTCTAAAGACATATGAAAAGTATGCTGGTGTTCAATATTTGCTGATTATTGAAGGGCAAGCTTCTAAGGATAATTATTTATTCAACGATGAATTGAGCTATAATAGAGCATTAGCTTTAAAAAAGTTTTGGAAAGATAGTTTGATAACTTTTGATCCCAAACAATGTGAGGTGATTGTCTCTGGAAGTGGCGCTTCTGGAGATCTACGTATGGAGCCTGATATTCCTGGCAATGAAAAGAACCAGCGTTTTTTAATACATATATTGCCAAAGCCAGGAATCATAAAGTAGAAATATAAATTGAGACTAAAATGAAATTATTTGTCGATGCTTTATTAATTGTATTGTTATTTGGGTATACTTCTTGCACTAAAGCAAAAAGGAATAAAGGAGAGTTTCATCGTTCGTCCTCTACTGTTATTATTCCAAGTTTAGAACAGAAAAAAATAAAAAGCAAGCAAGCTATTTCCAAATCTATTCAATCTCATATATTAGAGCCTACGGAAATCTTCAAAAAATACAATTCGGCTGTTTTTATGATTTATACAACTGATGGATTGGGAGTCTTTCAAGGATCTGGTTTTTTTATTAGTGAGAATGGTGTAGCTGTTAGTAATTACCATGTGTTTAAGGGAACTGCTGTTGGATCTGAAGTTATTAAACTATCAGATGGCAGACAATGTAAAATATCTGAAGTGATAGCAAAAAGTGAATCAGAAGATTATATATTATTTCGTATAAAAGGGCATTTTGTTCACATACCAGTATCCCATCGAAAGAATAACGTAGGTGAAAAAGTTTATACGATAGGTAGTCCTCGCGGATTGGAAAATACTTTTTCATCTGGAGAGATATCTCAAATTAGGGATGATAATTATATTCAGATTAGTTGTCCTATAGATCATGGAAGTAGTGGAGGTGTTTTGATTAATGCTTATGGTGAAGCGATTGGCATTACAACGGGTGGACATGACGAATCTGGTGCTAATTTGAATTTTGCTAAAAATATTAAAGTGTTAAATCTGTCAAATTACTCATATTAAGAATGAAGCAGAAATGGATTAGAATAGTATTAGCTGTGGCTTTGTTGGTATGTTTAGCTCCAATGCCTTATGGATATTATGTATTGGTTCGATATGGATTAACTATTGTGTTAACTTTTATGGCTTATGAATATGGGAAGAATAAACAAAAGTTCTTTTGTGTGATTTGTGCTGCTTTGGCTGGTTTGTTTCAGCCTATTATGAAAGTACCGTTAGGACGTGATATCTGGAATGTTGTGGATATAATAGTGGCAATATTCTTAATCTATTTGTGCTTACATAATAAAGGGTTAAAAAAAATGATTACTACATTCTTTTGGATCAATAATATAGATTTTATTAACGAGAAAGGGCATTCTTAACAGGTGTTTCCTACGATTATTTTGCCCACGATTGTGAAGTACCTTAGGTCTTTATATGCAATGAACTAATGATATTAGTATTCTTTATTATAAAGTTAATAGAGTAGCTATGTTGAATCCTCATATTTCTTCTGTATCTTTGTCTCTGTACAATTGAAAGTAGAAAATCATGGATAAAATTGTTACATACCTCTTAGAGGAAAAGAAAGCGAAGCGAAAAGGTGGCTTATACCATAAGACACAGGTGAGTTTGACTTACAACTCCAATCGAATAGAAGGTAGTCGGCTTACTGAAGAGCAAACCCGCTATATCTTTGAAACCCGGACGATAGGTTTTAAAGATGAAGAAGCTGTGTCTGTTGATGACATTATTGAAACTTCCAATCACTTTATTGCTTTTGATTATCTACTAGATACAATAGATGAACCTTTATCCGGCAAGTTGATAAAGGAACTGCATCGAATATTGAAGACAGGAACTGCTGATGCTACAAAAGCATGGTTCAACGTGGGAGACTGGAAAAGGTTGCCAAATGAAGTTGGAGGAACTCAAACAGTAATGCCACAACAGGTTGATACTGAAATAACTCGCTTAAATGATAGATATAACTCAACCTTTGATGTTACTTTTGAAGATATTATTGAGTATCATTATCATTTTGAAAAGATACATCCATTTCAAGATGGTAATGGCAGTGTGGGACGTCTGATTCTATTTCGTGAGTGTTTGCGCCATAATATAGTTCCATTTATTATAGACGAACGGCATAAGCAGTTTTATTATCGTGGCCTCAGAGAATTTGCAACTACTCGTGGCTATTTGCTTGATACTTGCCTGTCGGCACAAGATACGTATACAACATGGGTTAAGTATTTCTATCCAGAGTAGCTTGGCTAATCTTTTAATGTACAATTGAATTTTATTATTTATAAGCAAGTACTTGCGAAGGTGATAAATCGGTACTTCCAAGGTACATGGATAAAACAACAAAGAAGAAATTAATATATAAAAGACATAAATATGGGCTGTTTGATGAATTTATTGTGGCTATTGTTAGGTGGAATTTTTACCGCAGTGGAATATCTTATTTCAAGTTTGCTGATGATGATTACCATTATTGGTATCCCTTTTGGCATGCAGACATTAAAGTTGGCTGGGCTTGCTTTATGGCCTTTTGGAAAAGAAGTGAGGAGCGGACAGCGTTCTGGTGGCTGCCTTTATATATTAATGAATATTTTATGGATATTTTTGGGAGGTATTTGGATTTGTTTGTCACATTTAGTTTTTGGAGCAATTTTGTGTATCACTATTATTGGTATCCCCTTTGGTTTACAACACTTCAAATTGGCAGCTTTGGCATTGTCTCCTTTTGGAAAAGATATCGTGACGGTATAGAATTTGAAAAGCGATTCTCTTTTTCTTATAACTAAAAGTTATAGCTCATAATTAGAAACGATTAGTCTGTCTTGGTTGTTTGCCGTACCTTTGCGCCCGAAAATAATAAAAAGATAAATATATGATTTCAACAGCTACAAAAACGTTGCAAACCAACAACAAAACGATTTACGTTGCAATACTTTCTACTTTAACTTTTTTCTTGTTTTTAGATTATATTCCGGGGTTACAAGCATGGTCTGCATGGGTGACCCCTCCGGTGGCTTTATTTTTGGGACTAATTTTTGCATTGACCTGTGGACAGGCTCATCCGAAATTTAATAAAAAGACTTCTAAATATTTATTGCAATATTCAGTTGTCGGCTTGGGATTTGGAATGAATCTTCATTCAGCTTTGGCTTCCGGTAAAGAAGGCATGGAGTTTACCATTATTTCGGTGATGGGTACTTTATTGATTGGCTGGTTCATCGGACGCAAACTTTTTAAGATTGATCGGAATACTTCTTATCTCATCAGTTCGGGTACTGCTATCTGTGGTGGTAGTGCTATTGCGGCAGTAGGACCGGTGTTGAAAGCTAAGGACAGCGAAATGTCTGTTGCATTAGGTACAATTTTCGTATTGAATGCTATTGCATTGTTTATTTTCCCGATGATCGGTCACGCATTAAATATGAGTCAGCATGAATTCGGTACATGGGCGGCTATCGCAATTCATGATACGAGTTCTGTTGTAGGAGCCGGTGCTGCCTATGGTGAAGAAGCTTTGAAGGTGGCTACTACTATCAAGCTGACTCGTGCGCTTTGGATTATTCCAATAGCCTTTGCCACTTCTTTTATATTTAAGAGTAAAGGACAGAAAATTAGTATTCCCTGGTTTATTTTCTTCTTTATTTTGGCAATGGTAGTAAATACCTATTTGCTTGACGGAGTGCCGGCTTTAGGAGCAGCTATCAATGGAATTGCACGCAAAACGCTGACTATTACGATGTTCTTTATCGGTGCTTCTCTTTCTGTCGATGTATTGAAAAATGTTGGAGTTAAACCTCTGATTCAAGGAGTACTACTTTGGGTAGTGATTAGTTTGAGTACATTAGCTTACATTTACTTAGTGTAAAGCCGTAGACAAATAGAGAAGTAACATACCATAAAAAGTGGAGGAATACCGATTCATACGGTGATTCCTCCACTTTTTATTTTTAGTATCCGTTTTAAGGTAACCGGATTATTTTTTATTCAAGGCTTCGAAGATCAATCCTTCCAGTTCTTCAGCAAGTTCGGGATTATCTTTGATACATACCTTGGCTGCATCACGTCCTTGACCAAGTTTAGTGTCATTGTAGCTATACCATGAACCGCTCTTTTTGATAATTCCCAGTTCTGCGCCCAAATCGATGATTTCTCCGGAGTGAGAAATACCTTCACCAAACATGATATCAAATTCTGCTTTGCGGAAAGGAGGTGCTACTTTGTTCTTCACCACTTTCACCTTAGTCAGTTTACCAAGAACTTCTTCACCGTCTTTGATTGGCTGGCTGCCACGGATATCTATACGTACAGAAGCATAGAACTTCAATGCGTTACCACCTGTCGTTGTTTCCGGATTACCGAACATGACGCCAATCTTTTCACGGAGCTGGTTGATAAAGATACAAGTCGTACGTGTTTTGCTGACTGTACCGGTCAATTTACGCAAAGCCTGTGACATCAGACGTGCCTGCAAACCTACCTTATTGTCACCCATGTCGCCTTCAATTTCTGCTTTCGGAGTTAATGCTGCTACGGAGTCAATAACAATAATATCAATAGCGGAAGAACGGATTAACTGTTCGGCTATTTCCAAGGCCTGCTCTCCATTGTCCGGTTGAGAAATCCAGAGATTGTCTACATCCACGCCTAATTTCGCTGCATAAAAACGGTCGAAGGCATGTTCGGCATCAATAAAAGCGGCGATACCACCGGCTTTTTGTGCTTCGGCAATGGCGTGAATAGCCAGAGTCGTTTTACCGGAAGATTCCGGACCATAGATTTCGATGATTCTTCCCCTAGGATATCCTCCTACGCCAAGTGCCACGTTTAAAGCAATGGAGCCGGTAGGAATCACTTCCACTTGTTCAACACTATCATCACCCATTTTCATGATAGAACCTTTACCGAAGTTCTTTTCTATCTTTTCCATGGTAGCCTGTAAGGCTTTCAGTTTTTCGCTTGATGCCATTTTATTATCTGTTTCAAAATTAAGTTCGTCTTTCTTTGCCATACCTTATTCTTGTAATTAATGGATTTATTGATTTAAAATCTGTGAGGCATGCTCTTTGGTTTTCACTTCTTTGGGAGTGATAATCCGTTCTATGATTCCTTCTTCATTGATCAGGAAAGTAGTGCGGAAGGTTCCCATATAGGCACGTCCATACAGCTTTTTCTCTCCCCATACACCAAATTCTTCTACCAACTTTTTGTCCGTATCGGCTATCAGCGTAAAAGGAAGATTATTCTTATCGATGAATTTTTGGTGCGACTTCTCGCTGTCTACGCTGACACCGATTACTTCGTAACCGGCTTTACGCAGTTCGGAATAGTTGTCGCGCAGACTGCATGCCTGTGCCGTGCACCCCGATGTACTGTCTTTCGGATAGAAATACAGTACTATCTTTTTTCCTTTATAAGCACTTAGGCGGATCTCTTCACCTTTTTCATTGATACCTAATACTTCCGGTGCTTTATCTCCTATATTCTTCATTCTGACTCGTTCTATTATAGTTCCAGATCTTTATCAAACACTTCATGCCAAGGCAGTCCCTGCTTATTGAGCTGTTCCATGAACGGATCCGGATTAAATTCTTCTACATTGTTTACACCCGGACGTTGCCATTCGCCTTTGAAGAACATCATGGCACCGATCATAGCCGGAACACCGGTGGTGTAGCTGACTCCCTGCATACCTGTTTCCTTGTAAGCTTCCTGATGGCTGCAGTTGTTGTAGACATAGTAAGTACGTTCTTTTCCGTCTTTGATGCCACGGATACGGCAACCAATAGAGGTTTCACCTTCATAGTTCTCACCTAAATCCTGTGGGTTAGGCAATACTGCTTTCAAGAATTGTAATGGTACGATTTTAGTTCCGTTATAATCAACTTCATCGATACGGGCCATGCCGATATTCTGAATCACGCGTAAGTGAGTCAGATATTCTTGTCCGAAAGTCATCCAGAAACGGGCACGCTTGATAGTCGGGAAATGCTTGACCAACGATTCCAGTTCTTCATGATAAAGAAGATAGGAATCACGTGGACCAATATTAGGATAAGTCAGATCTTTGTGGATTTCCAGCGGACCGGTTGTCACCCATTGACCATTCTCGTAATAACGTCCGTTCTGAGTAATTTCGCGGATATTGATTTCCGGATTAAAATTGGTGGCAAATGCTTTATGATGATTTCCTGCATTACAGTCTACGATATCCAGATATTGGATTTCGTCGAAATAATGTTTGGCTGCATAGGCTGTGTAGATTCCACTGACTCCCGGATCGAAACCGCAACCAAGAATGGCAGTCAGACCTGCTTCCTTGAAACGGTCGTGGTAAGCCCATTGCCAGCTGTATTCAAAATGAGCTTCATCTTTCGGCTCATAGTTGGCTGTATCCAGGTAGTTGACACCCGCCTTCAGACAGGCTTCCATAATGGTAAGATCCTGATAAGGAAGAGCAACGTTGATTACCATTTCCGGCTTAAAGTCATTGAATAAAGCTACCAGTTCATCTACATTATCCGCATCCACTTTGGCGGTTTTTATATTGGGATTGCCTATAGCTTTGACGATATTATCGCATTTCTCCTTTGTACGGCTGGCAATCATGATGTCTGTGAATACATCGGCATTTTGTGCCACTTTGTGTGCTACGACAGTACCAACACCGCCTGCACCGATAATAAGAACTCTACCCATTTCTTTTAATTAATAAATTATAAATCAAAAATTAAGATTTTAGAATTGTTAGCTTGGCAAATATACGTGATTATTTTCAGATAATCACCGCGTCGCTACTCCTTTTTATTTGAAACGTTGCAAGATGCCACTCTCAAATTCCAGCGTTTTTCCGTTGTAGAACCAAGTTTCGAAACGACTGTCTTTTTTTAACTGTATTTCTACAGGATCACCTATTGACAGACGACATTCGTCGGTGTTCATACCTTCTTCCAAATCACCCCGTGCGATGATTGCCCAACGTTTATCTGTGATAGCCGGATACTTCTGATGGATGTCTCCAAATCCGAAAAGGTCTTCAATATAATTCTCGTTTTTGACGATAACGTCATATTTTAGGTCAACCTCTGTTTCATAAAGTGATCCATGCCGATCCTCCAGTGAGAGGATAACCAGACTTCCCGGACCGGAGATTTTTACTTCTTTTATTTTCAAAACAGTGTAGCGAGGCAAATGTATGCGGTTTTCCATTTGCTTGTTTTCAAGGTTGAAGACTCTTTTTACAGCCAATGTCCGTTTCGGATAGACGGTCAGATCAATATATTTGTCTTTCAAGGTTTCCAGATTTCCGGACTTTTTGCTACTGAAACTGATGGCGTTGGAAAAATATCTCATTTTCTTTTCAGCTTGGAAATCGCTCACGTCCATACCGGAATTAGTGCGGGAAAGAGCTACTTCTAGATAATAGGTATGTCCCTGCGAATCCTGAAATATGATTTTCACGGGATATGCCTGACTGCCAACTCCTATGGCGGTAATGGTTGCTTCGGTGTTGACCGGAATAGACACTTCCCTATATCCGGAGTAACTATTGGCATCGTCCACCTGTGCCATATCGGACTGAACATATATCTTTCTGCCTCTCAGTAAATCTTTTGCCGTGTCTACATCTTTCAGATTAACTAATCCGTTGATATAGGCACGGGGATTCTTTTCGCAAATTTCATCCGGACGTGTATTTTTAATCTCATAATAATATTTTTCTCCGTCACATTCGAAGATGAGTCGAGTGGAATAGCTCATGTCATTTGATAGTTTTTGAGATTTTTCTTCATATCCGGCGAAAGTAAGAATCTTGTGTTTCAAAACGCTGTTATCTGCCCCTTTTTCTGTCTCATACACCGAAAGGGTGGGGAGGAACATGTCACGTCCGGATGGAATAAACATGAATTTCATTCCGGGTGTCCATTTACATAAAAGTTGCAGTGGGAAGTTCTCTTTTATGAACTGTTCTTCTTCACTTAGAGGATCCTCCTGATTGGGAATAGTAGTGACAAGATAATCATTTTGCGCTGTGATATGAGAGGTACCACAACCAAGCAGGATTAGAAATAGGACAATTGTTCTCATATTTATTTACTTTAGATGAACTATGTAATCTTATTGTTTGTTTTATAGATAATGGCAAATGTATGTATTTTATATCGCATTAGATGGTATTTCCCAATCTTTTTGATATCTTTGCCCCCGATTTTAACTTAAACGTTATAACAAAATGAAGAAAGTATTCGTTTCAATTTGCATTGCCAGCACAGTACTTGCAATGTTTTCATGCCGTTCGGTTGAGAAGGCAGTCCCATTGGCTTCAATCAATGGTGAGTGGAATATTATAGAAGTTAACGGCTCGAAAGTAACTCCGGGCGAAAGCAGAACCCTTCCTTTTATTACTTTTGATACAGCGACCGGAAGAGTATCCGGTAACAGTGGATGCAACCGTATGATGGGTAGCTTTGACGTGAATGCCAAGCCGGGCAGTATGGAGCTTAAGGGAATGGCTAGCACCAGAATGATGTGTCCGGACATGACTACCGAGAGAAATGTGTTAGGTGCGCTTGCACAGGTGAAAGGGTATAAGAAAGCCGGTAAGGATAAAATGTATCTTTGCAATGAGTCCAATCGTCCGGTTGTAGTTCTTGAAAAAAAGGAGGCTGACGTGAAACTATCAGTATTGAACGGAGAATGGAAAATAAAGGAAGTGAATGGTGAAGCAATTCCTTCGGGAATGGAAAAGCAACCTTTCATTGCTTTTGATGTGAAAAAGAAAACACTTCATGGCAATGCCGGATGTAACTTGATTAATGGTGGTTTTGAAACTAGCACTACTAATGCTAAATCAATCTCTTTCCCTGGGGTGGCTAGCACAATGATGGCTTGCCCTGATATGGAAGTGGAAGGTAAGATTCTGAAAGCAATGAATGAAGTGAAGTCGTTCGATAAACTTTCCGGTGGCGGAATCGGTTTGTATGACGCAAATAATGCATTGGTGATTGTACTTGAAAAGTAAGATATACGTATTATATTAAATAGGTATGCCTGTGTCGCACATAACGATACAGGCATATTTTTTCCTTTATGATCTATTCTTTAGCTTTATTGAACCAGAGCCGTTTCCATTTGTTTAATGAGTCGATAGCTGTCTAGCTTCTATGTGACTTGACAGCAGTCATTTCGATTTAAAACTGTCGTTTTGGCAGAAAATATGTCACGTATTCGTCCGATTTCTTTTTGGCACATGGTTTGTTTTTTAATCAGCGTCCGTTTGAAAGCCCTTACAAAGAGAAAGAAAACAACCGGACAAAAAGAAATTGAATAATAATAAATAAAAAGAATAACGATCATGGGAAAAATTATTGGTATTGACTTAGGAACAACAAACTCTTGTGTTGCCGTATTTGAGGGCAACGAACCTGTAGTAATTGCAAACAGTGAAGGTAAGCGTACAACTCCTTCTGTGGTTGCATTTGTAGATGGCGGCGAGCGTAAAGTAGGTGATCCTGCTAAACGTCAGGCTATTACTAACCCGACACGTACGATCTTCTCTATCAAACGTTTTATGGGTGAAAACTGGGACCAGGTGCAGAAAGAGGTTACACGTGTTCCTTATAAAGTAGTGAAAGGTGACAATAACACTCCGCGTGTAGATATTGACGGTCGTCTGTACACTCCGCAAGAAATCTCTGCAATGATTCTTCAGAAGATGAAGAAGACTGCTGAAGATTATCTCGGACAAGAAGTTACAGAAGCTGTTATCACCGTTCCTGCATATTTCTCCGACTCTCAACGTCAGGCTACTAAAGAAGCCGGACAGATTGCAGGTCTGGAAGTAAAACGTATTGTTAACGAACCGACAGCTGCAGCTCTTGCATACGGTCTGGACAAGGCTCACAAAGATATGAAGATTGCTGTATTCGACCTTGGTGGTGGTACTTTTGATATCTCTATCCTCGAATTTGGTGGTGGTGTATTCGAAGTCCTTTCTACTAACGGTGATACTCACTTGGGTGGTGATGACTTCGACCAGGTAATCATCAACTGGCTGGTACAGGAATTCAAAAATGACGAAGGTGCTGACTTGACTCAGGACCCGATGGCTTTGCAGCGTCTGAAAGAAGCTGCTGAAAAGGCTAAGATTGAACTTTCTTCTTCAACAAGCACAGAAATCAACTTGCCGTACATTATGCCGGTAAACGGTGTGCCCAAGCACTTGGTGAAGACTTTGACTCGTGCAAAATTCGAATCATTGGCTCACGGATTGATTCAGGCTTGTCTGGAACCATGTAAGAAAGCAATGAGCGATGCTGGTTTGAGCAACTCTGATATTGATGAAGTAATCCTTGTAGGTGGTTCTTCCCGTATTCCTGCCGTACAGAAACTGGTAGAAGATTTCTTCGGAAAGACTCCTTCTAAAGGTGTGAACCCGGATGAAGTAGTAGCTGTTGGTGCTGCTGTACAGGGTGCTGTTTTGACAGACGAAATCAAAGGTGTGGTGTTGTTGGATGTTACTCCGTTGTCAATGGGTATTGAAACACTGGGTGGTGTGATGACGAAATTGATTGATGCTAATACAACAATTCCGGCTCGTAAGAGTGAGACCTTCTCTACTGCTGCCGACAATCAGAGTGAAGTAACTATTCATGTATTGCAGGGAGAACGTCCGATGGCTGCTCAGAATAAGTCAATTGGTCAGTTCAACTTGTCAGGTATCGCTCCGGCTCGTCGTGGTGTTCCTCAGATTGAGGTTACATTCGATATCGATGCTAACGGTATCTTGAAAGTATCTGCTAAGGATAAGGCTACAGGTAAAGAACAGGCAATCCGTATCGAAGCTTCCAGCGGTTTGAGCAAGGAAGAAATCGAAAAGATGAAGGCTGAAGCTGAAGCTAATGCAGAAGCAGACAAGAAAGAACGTGAAAAGATTGATAAGCTGAACCAGGCCGACAGCGTAATTTTCCAGACAGAAAATCAGTTGAAGGAATTGGGTGATAAGTTGCCTGCTGATAAGAAAGCTCCAATTGAAGCTGCTTTGCAGAAACTGAAAGATGCTCATAAGTCTCAGGATTTAGCTGCTATTGATACGGCTATGGCAGAAATCAATACTGTTTTCCAGGCTGCAAGTGCTGAAATGTACGCTCAAGGCGGAGCTCAGGGTGGTGCACAGGCTGGTCCTGATATGAATGCAGGTCAGAATGCTGGTCAGGATAGTAGCAAGCATGGTGACAATGTTCAGGATGCAGACTTCGAGGAAGTCAAGTAAGATTAGCTGAATTAGTATATATAAAAAGGTGTGTCAGAAAAAGTTCTGATACACCTTTTTTATTTGAAACTGAATTTATTTCAGGAACAGAGAAACTACACAATAAATACATGCAGCTAGGAGTCCACTGACAGGAATAGTAAGTACCCATGCAGTCATGAGGCTTTTAGTTACTCCCCAGCGAACAGCAGATAAACGTTTGGTTGCTCCGACCCCGATAATTGCTCCGGTGATCGTATGAGTCGTACTTACAGGAATTTTCAGCATTTCGGTGATATAAAGTGTAAAAGCACCTGCGGTTTCGGCAACCATACCTTCCAATGGTGTGACTTTAGTGATTCTGGTTCCCATCGTTTTTACGATTTTCCATCCTCCGGACATCGTTCCCAGTGAAATTGCAGTAAAACAGGAGAACGCTACCCAGTCCGGTAGATCAGAAATACTGTTTATTCCCATTCCCAGACCCATAGAGTGGGCAGCTATCATTGCAGCGGCAATGATACCCATTACCTTCTGCGAGTCATTCAGACCATGTCCTACACTGAACATGGCGGAAGAAACCAACTGTAATCTCTTGAACCACATTTCAGCGGTATGCGGATTTGCACGTCGGCAGATGTAAAGCACAAGTAGAGTAAATCCGAAAGCGATAACCATACCGATAAATGGAGCCAGGAAGATAAAAGCGGCAATCTTAAGAATGATATTGAGCTGAATAGCTTCAAAGCCGTTTGCCATGATAGCAGCTCCTGCAAAACCACCTATAAGCGTATGGGAGGAAGAAGATGGAATACCTTTCCACCAGGTAATCAGATTCCAGGAAATAGCGGCAATAATGCCCGCTAAGATAATAGGCAGCGTGATGTATTGTTCAACAACTGTCTTTGACACAGTGTTTGCTATGCCAAAGCTTCCTATAATGTATTTGGCTATGAAGAACGCAACGAAGTTAAAGAATGCTGCCCACAATACCGCTTGAAAAGGAGTCAGTACTTTAGTCGATACGATGGTAGCGATCGAGTTTGCTGCGTCATGAAAGCCATTGATATAATCGAATATCAGAGCTAGTATAATGATAGTCACTAATAATTCCATGTGTCTTGCTCTGCTTTTATGAATACTTTACGATCAGGTTTTTTAATATTTTCCCTACATGTTCTGCTGCATCGGTTGTCTTTTCCAGTTCATGCATGATTTCTTTTATTTTAATCAGTTCGATACAGTCTTTTTCTTCTTCAAAGAGTTTGGTGATAAAAAGCTCGTATACGTCATCTGCCTGATTTTCTATATTGTGTAATTGGGTGCAATAGTCGCGTAATGGCTTTGGATTTTTGCGGAAAGTCTCCAGTTCATCCATGGCTTTACCTATATTGATAGCCTCCTCGTGAATCAGACGGCTCAGTTCTTTGCCACTTTCGGAAATAGGGCGGGGATTATAGATTACAATACGCTTGGCGCTACTGTTGATTCCGTCGATAACATCATCCATGCAGGAAGCCAAGTCGTGAATATCTTCACGGTCGAAGGGGGTGATAAATGTCGTACTTAACTCGTCAAAGATTAAATGAGTCAATCTGTCACCTTCACGTTCCATGTCTTTAATTTGTTTGTAGTAATCTGCTCTTTCTGTGGGCAGATCATGTTCCAGACTTTCAACAAGTAGAACGGATGAGGCAGATAAAACATCTGATAACTGCTTCAGCAGAGGAAAGAACTTTGGTTCTTTAGGCGTGAATTTACTAAAAAAAGAATTTTTCATAAATACGAGTACATTAAATTGTTTTTGAGATGTTTAATTTGTTGGCCGTTGTTATTAATAAACAAATGAATAAAGTTTTTTATTGCTTCGATCCTAACTTCGCTCGTAATATTTCTATTATTGCAGGCAATATTGAAATAAATATAATAGCGATAATCAAGAGTTTAAGATTTTCCTGTACGAACGGCAGATCGCCAAAGAAGTAGCCTGCATAGCAAAATACCCCCACCCATATGGCCCCACCTATCAGATTGTAGATCATAAAGTAATAGTAATGCATTTTTCCCATCCCGGCTACAAATGGAGCAAAAGTGCGGACGATAGGCACAAAGCGGGCGAGAATAATCGTTTTCCCACCATATTTTTTATAAAATTCATGTGTTTTATCAAGATAACTTTGTTTGAATATCCTGGAGTTGGGATTATGAAAAAGTTTGCATCCGAAAAAATGTCCGATCATGTAGTTGCAGGAGTCACCTAATACGGCTGCTGCAAATAAGATTAAAACAAGAATATGGATATCGATCGGCATACCGGGTAATGCGGAAATGGCTCCTGCAACGAAAAGTAAAGAATCACCAGGAAGAAAAGGGGTGACTACAAGCCCGGTTTCGCAAAATATAATGATGAATAAGATAGCGTATGCCCAAGTATGGTAATCCTGCACTATACTAATCATGTATTGATCAATGTGGAGAATAAAGTCTAATATAAATTCCATTATATATCAAGTTATTAATATGTTAAAGAGAAATCGTATGCATATTCCCGGCAATGAAAAAGACTCTTCTTGCTTTCTTGCCTTGAATATAAAAAGATAAAATGGGCATGAAGATGCACTCATCTCATCCCATAGAAGGAAAAGAGATATTTAAATAAGTATTCGTCCTAGTGTATAGACGTAATATCGATAGGAGAATTTGGTGAGATTAGTGTAGTAGGGGAGACCGGTCCACTTTTCTTTCGGAAATTGATATTTTAATGAACTTAGTATCCGAATTGTAACGGAAGAAACGTTGAATCTTAGAATTTTGGAAAGAGAAGTGGTACGGGATAAAAGTGAGTTTCCTAAAATACCATCGGCAATGTTGCAATCATATTTTCCATCATATTTCCCTTCTTGGAAGGAGTTGCTTTCTTTGCCGGATTGTTTGACGACAGCTTTGGATCGGTAACTCTGTGACTTGTTATGGGATTGTATAGTGGTAGTACCGGCCTCTGTCCGGAACTCCTGTAATTCTTTATCGGGAACTAAATTGCATCCCCATATCAGAAATATACCAAATAATATACAGAAAATGTATTTCGCCATAACAGTCGCAAATGTAGAAACTATTTTTATAAGGAATACATATTCGAAAGTATAATTAACAATTAGATTTGGCTTCCGGGGAACTGGAATCTAATGGTAATATCTTCTTTATTTGTTCGATATGAATTTCATCGGAGTGTAACAGATTCCGTTGGTTTGTTGCCTGTCGTTTGTTTTCTCAAATCCCAGAGATTCGTAGAACCTGATAGCGTATGTAGATGAGTTTACCGTTATTTCATTTGCCGGACAATCACATTGGGAATAGTCAAACAGTTGCTTGCCTATCCCTTTTCTATGGAATTCCTTTTTGATGAAAAACAAAGAAATGTGTTTGCCTTCATTCTTGGTTCCCATAATACCTATTAGTTTATTCTCTTCGAAAGCTCCATAAATGCAGAGTTCATTCATCAATTTATCGTTGAATATAAAACTTTTGAAACTCTCAAGACCTTCGTCTTCGAAATCATCCTGACCACATTGCAGGTATACTTCTAATGCTAAAGTTGTCGCCTGCTGCAATTCTGCTTTATCTAATTTGCGTATCATAATTAATCATTTGTTGAGAATCTAATTTTTGTCTGTCGGGCAAGATACTGATTTTTTTTATTTCAGACAATAGGGTATTTGCAGATTGAACGATCTTATTAGTAGAAGCAGGAATTATTTACTTTAAAACTCTATTAAGATGAAAAAGTCAGTTATACTTTGGGTTGGATGGTTATTAGCTTTTCTATGGATAGGGAGTGCTGATATATGGGCGCAGGATGCAGGAGATTATTTCACGATTGTCGGAATGGTGAAGGATAAGCAAAATAAGAGAACACTTGAAAACGTGAATGTATCTGTGCAAGGAAGTAATATCGGTACGGTGACAAATGCAGAGGGAGAGTTTGCTCTGAAAGTCAGGAAAGAAGAAGTGCCGCGAGAGTTGGAAATCTCTCACATAGGCTATATCAATAGTCATGTATCTTTAGATAAGAATAATTCTTCTAAATTGACGGTCTGGATGATACCCCATACTAACCAGTTGAATGAAGTGGTCGTTTATGCCAATAATCCGCGTACAATTATAGAAAAGGCGATTGAGAAGATTCCGGTAAATTATAGTGCCAACCGGAATATGCTTACCAGTTTCTATCGGGAGACTGTGCAGAAAGGGCGCCGTTATATCAGTGTATCGGAAGCTGTACTTGATGTGTCGAAAACAGCATACACCAATCGCACTACGGATTATGATAAACTACAAGTTCTGAAAGGACGCCGTCTGCTAAGTCAGAAAGTTAGTGATACATTGGCAGTAAAGGTTATGGGTGGTCCTAATATATCTGTAGTTTTGGATATCGTAAAGAATAAAGAAGCACTGTTGGAACCGGAAGAATTGAATAACTATGAGTTTTGGATGGCTGAATCGGCATTAATCGATAACCGGATACAATATGTTATTAATTTCCGTCCGAGAGCTCTTTTACCATATGCGCTGTTTCATGGGAAATTGTATGTAGATTGTGATAACCTGTCGTTTACACGTATCGAGATGAATTTGGATATGCAGAATAAATCGAAAGCAATTGCTGCTATTCTTCATCAGAAACCATTTGGACTGAGATTCAAACCGCAAGAGTTATCTTTTCTGATTACCTATAAAACGATAGATGGAAGGACCTATCTGAATTATATCCGCAATGATATTCGTTTCAAATGCGACTGGAAACGGAGGCTTTTCTCTACGAGTTATGCAGTAACCTCAGAAATGGTGGTGACAGACCGGAGGGAGAACCCGTCCGAGGTGATTCCGCGGAATAAAGTATTTACCTCCAATCAGATTTTCTATGATAAAGTCGGAAATTACTGGAGTGAAGACTTCTGGGGAAATTATAATATCATTGAACCTACAGAGTCTCTGGAACATGCTGTCGATAAATTGAAAAAGCAATCTAATTAAAATCAGAATTGTTTTCTTATATTTGGGAACAATCGTAAAATGATAGAAGTATGCTGAATGAACTGCTCATACTGACAAAAATAAAGGCAGGTGACATAAAAGCGTTTGAGGAACTATTTCGCTGTTATTATTCTCCCCTGTGTTGGTATGCGGCAAGCATTACCGGACGGATGGAGGTAGCTGAGGAAATTGTTGAAGAACTGTTTTACGTGCTTTGGAAGGATAGGGAACAGTTACAGATTTTCCAGTCTGTAAAAAGTTATCTCTACAGGGCGACACGTAATCAGTCAATTCAATACTGTGAGCATGAAGAGGTCAAGGAGCGGTATAGAGAGTCTGTGCTGACTGCGTCCTCTTCGGAACAGGCGACAGATCCTCATCAGCAGATGGAATATGAAGAACTTCAGAAGCTGATAAATAATACCCTTGAGAAATTGCCGGAACGCAGAATGCAAATATTTAAAATGCACCGGACGGAGGGAAAGAAATATGCGGAAATTGCAGTCCAGCTTTCTCTCTCCGTCAAAACGGTGGAAGCGGAAATGACGAAGACTTTACGAACTTTGCGAAAAGAAATAGAAAATTATATTCAAATGAAATGATGAAAACGGATATTCATAAAATAAAGACGGAGCAGGCTTGGAATCGGTTGTACGACCGATTGGATAAAGATCATCTGCTTGTAGAAGATCATCGGATGCCTAAAATCCCGGTGTGGGTACGCTATGGCACTGTAGCGGCGATGGTGGTCGGCTTGGTTTTTAGCACCTTGTATTGGGGATTCGGTCAAAAAGAGGAATTACCGGACTTTATAACACAGGAGAATCAGGATGTTCCTACATTGGTCACGACTCTGGAAGATGGTTCTGTCGTGTTCTTGGCAAAGGAGACTTCTATCCGATATCCGGAACATTTTGTTTCTGATAAACGGGAAGTCAGTTTGCAGGGAGATGCCTTTTTTGATGTGGCAAAGAAGCAGAAGCAACCTTTTTGGATTGATACAAAGGAAGTAAAGATTGAAGTATTGGGTACTGCTTTTAGTGTAAAGAGCGTCGAAGATACTCCGTTCCGTCTCTCGGTGCAACGGGGAACCGTCAGAGTAACCCTTAAAAAGGGGAATAAAGAATGTTATGTTAAAGCCGGTGAGACAGTGATATTGCAATCACAGCAACTTTTGCTCAGTTCGACTGAAAATGCCGGAGAGTTGAACCGCTATCTGGAGCATGTCTGTTTTAAAGATGAATCTTTGGGGCATATTCTGAAAGTAATGAATATGAATGCAGGGAGTTCACAGATACGTGTAGCTTCTCCTGCGCTGGAAAAAAGAAAGCTGACAGTTGAATTTTCCAATGAATCTCCAGAGACTGTGGCTACACTGATAGCCTATGCACTTAATTTGAAGTGTACACGGCAGGGGGATACATTCATGCTGACAGAATAAATAAAAAAAGAGTGAGATGAGGCTGATTTATCGCTATATAGTGATTCTGTGTTTGTTCTTTATCGTACCGGATACGTTGAGAGCTGACGGAGAAGATGTGCTGGAGCGTATGATCAGTCTGCCGAAGATGAAAGGAACGGTCTATTCACTGTTAGGCAATATTTCTCAGCAGTCAGGTTATCTGTTTATCTATGACAGTAAAGTTGTAGACAATGATGTAACGGTGAAGGTACGGAAAGGAGAGCGAACCATTCGTCAGGCTATTTATGAGATAACAGGAGATACCAGCCTGGAATTTAAAGTAATAGGGACTCATATTCTGATAACTTCTTCTTCGCCAATCAAACAGCAACAGGCGAAACCTTCATCCGTTCGCCCTGTAAATCTGATGCTTACCGGAACTTTACTGGATAAGGAAACCGGAATACCTGTCGCTTCTGCATCCGTTGGAGTCCGGAGGACATCTGTGGGGATTGTTACTAATCAGGAAGGAGAGTTCAGACTTTCCTTACCGGATTCTTTGCAAAACGATTCGGTTGTTTTTTCTCATATAGGATATGTATCACAAACTCTGGAAGTTTCAGTTTTGGCAGGTGGCCATCATATTCTGAGCTTGGAACCAAAGGTTGTTCCTTTGCAGGAAGTAGTGGTTCAATGGGTTGATCCTTATAAGCTGCTGAAAGAAATGGGAAGGCAAAGAGAGCAGAACTATTCTCATTCTCCTGCCTACCTGACCACATTTTACCGTGAAGGGGTTTTATTGAAAAATAAGGTTCAGAATCTTACTGAAGCAGTTTTCAAAGTTTATAAGATCGCTTCGCATTCTCCCGTTTCCGATCAGGCGAAGCTGTTGAAGATGAGCCGGCTGAGTAATGTCGAAGCTAAAGACAGTCTGCTTGTAAAAGTGAAGTCCGGCATTCAGGCGTGTTTTCAGATGGATATAATGAAGGATATGCCTTCATTCCTGATACCTGACGCAGGTGATAACGGTTATCTGTATACTTCGCAGGGAGTGACATTCATAGACGACCGGTGTGTGAATGTCATACACTTTGCACAAAAGAAGGAGATTATCGAGCCTCTCTACTGTGGAGATTTGTATATTGATGCCGAGACGAATGCCTTGTTACAAGCTCGTTTTGAGGTAGATCCCCAGCGTGTGAAGAAAGCGTCGGAAATGTTTGTAGAAAGGCACACGCGTGGCATTCGGATAATACCGCAAAAGGTGGTTTATACTATTTCCTACAAACCATGGCAAGGTATCTATTATATTCATCATATCCGTGGAGACCTTTCTTTCAAGGTGAAACGGCGACGGTTGCTGTCTGCTAGTCCGCAGATGCAGATCTGGTTTGAAATGATCACTTGCAAAGTGGATACGGAACAAGTGACTGCATTCCCGCGGGCAGAAAGATTACCGACGCGTACTATCTTCTCTGATCTGAATTTCAAATATGATGAAGACTTCTGGAGGGATTTTAATGTGATACCTCTGGAAGAGGAGCTTGGTAAACTGATTGAAAGAATCTCTTTGAAAATAGAAGAAATCGGTCCTTGAATTGTTTTGCCATTCGACGGGATTGCTGTAACTTTGCGGCGGTTTAAAAGATTGTAGAATATGGAATTGCCTAAAGATCCGATGATGCTGTTCAGTGTCATCAATATGAAGTTGCGTGACTGTTATTCTTCGCTGGATGAGCTTTGCGAAGATATGGATGTAAGTAGAGAAGACATTGTCAGTCAGTTGAAAGCTGCAGGTTTTGAATATAGTGCGGAACATAATAAGTTCTGGTGATTTTCAGTCAACTTCGGCTTCTATATAAAGAGTTAATAGCGCCTCCATGGTCTTGAAAAAGACTATGGAGGCGTTTTTTTATTCCCTGTATGCCAATACCATATTTTCTCTTTTCTATTAATAAATGTAAAATCGGCTCTTGTGCATTTAACTTCGTTCCTTTTCGGCGTTCTAATAACCAAAGCTCAGAAATAATAGATGATAAACGAAGATAAAATCCGAAAAGCTTGTTCCTCAGATCGCGAGCGAGGATTCAGGTTGCTGGTGGACAGTTTTCAGGAACCGATATATAATTATATCCGGAGAATGGTGGTGTCTCATGAAGATGCGGAAGATGTGCTGCAAGAAGTCTTCATTCGTGTATTCCGACATTTGGATCAGTTCCGGAATGAAAGTTCGCTGAGTACATGGATCTACAGAATTGCCACGAATGAGTGTCTTCGGCTATTGAATAATCGTAAGGAAGAAGTGATATCAGCGGAAGATGTTCAGGAAGAACTGATGAGTAAACTGAAAGCTTCTGACTATGTCGACTACGAAGATGAACTGGCTGTAAAGTTTCAGGAAGCTATATTGACTTTGCCGGAAAAGCAGCGGATCGTTTTCAACTTGCGCTATTACGATGAACTGGAATATGAAGATATCGCCCGTGTTCTGGATAGTAAGGTTGAGACACTGAAAGTGAATCATCACTATGCGAAAGATAAGATAAAGGAATATATATTAAACAGGTAACATCATGGATAAGGATTTTGATTTTGACAATATTGGTAAGCGGACACCTTATCGCACTCCCGATAACTTTTTTGAGGAGACACAGCGTAAGATATTGGAACGTACGGTTGACGAGCAACGCAAGAAGCGTCGGCTGAAAAGGATTATTCCTACTGTGATTGCTGTAGCAGCAGTATTGGCCGGGATTTTGTTTACGCCGTCTCTCCGCTATATGAATACCGACACACCATCTGCTTCAAATATATTGGCTGTCGATAAAAATAATGTAACTACAGATCCGGTAGATAAATGGATTAAGGAATTGTCAGATGAGGAGTTGGAAGAGCTCGTCAGCTTCTCTGAAAACGATATATTTTTAAACTGAATAACTCAATTAATTATTAAAACGTAAAGATTATGAAGACTAAGTTTATTTATGTAGTGTTGATGGCTTTATTTTTGGGAAGCCAGATGACCCTTTCTGCACAGAATGAAGAAAACAAAGAAAGAAAACAGCGTCCTACACCGGAGCAGATGATGCAGATGCAGACCAATCAGATGGTGAGAGCGCTTATGCTGGATGATGCAACGGCAGCCAAGTTTACTCCGATATACGAGAAGTATCTGAAAGAACTTCGTGAGTGTCGTATGATGAACTTCAAACCTAGAGCGAGAAAAGATGCAGCTCAAGGTACGGAAGCCAATACTGCCAAAGAAACTCCAAAACCGGTTATGACAGATGCGGAAATCGCTAAAATGTTGAAAGATCAGTTTGCGCAGAGTCGTAAGATGCTGGACATCCGTGAGAAGTATTATAATGAGTTCAGCAAGATTCTGTCTCAAAAGCAGATCATGAAGATTTATCAGCAGGAAAAGAGCAATATGAATAAATTCAGAAAAGAGTTTGACCGTAGAAAAGGACAGAAACCGGGACAAGGTCACAAACCCGGACAAGACCGCCAGAGACAAAGACAGCATACCCCTCATCAAACTCAAAAGTAGATAATGGATTAGGTATTATTTATTATAGTGTTTTATTTTACTAAAGTCAACACAAATTGGGCATAGGCAGATATATCTATTCTTTTCAGTATCGTTTGATTATTCATTGTGTCTTGTTACTGATAAGTTTTGGCAGCCTATGCACAGTCCGGCAAAGAGAGCTTTGCCGGACGTGTAGTTGATGCTGACTCATGATACATGGTATTCTGCGTCTGAATCTGCTGGAAGGATAAAGCTGATTAAATATTTATCAGTCTGAAACCTCTGCGGGGTATTAATTGTTGTATCCATGCGAAAACAATGAAAACTTTGCTGAATGGAGTTTCGACTGATTAAAAAATTAAAGGACAGAGGACGTTGGCGTATCTTCAAACTCAAATTGATTGATGCGCGGCTTTACTTTGTCAGTATCTTTGTCGGGTTACTGACGGGGCTTATTGCTGTGCCTTATCATTACCTGCTTCAGTTCTTCTTCAATCTTCGCCATGACTTCTTTGATTCTCATCCTAAATGGTATTGGTACCTTCCTCTTTTTCTGTTAATGTGGGGGATTCTTATATTTGTCTCCTGGCTGGTGAAAAAGATGCCGTTGATCACAGGAGGAGGTATTCCACAAACACGTGGAGTTATCAATGGAAGAGTTGCGTATAAACATCCTTTCATTGAGGTGATTGCCAAGTTTGTGGGAGGAATACTTGCGCTAAGCACCGGTTTGTCTTTGGGACGTGAAGGACCTTCGGTGCAGATCGGTTCGTATGTAGGATGTCTGGTTTCTAAATGGGGGAGAGTGCTTGCCGGCGAGCGGAAACAATTGTTGGCGGCGGGTGCCGGTGCCGGGTTGGCGGCTGCTTTTGCTGCTCCGTTGGCTTCCTCATTGCTGGTTATAGAATCTATTGAACGGTTTGATGCGCCAAAGACGGCGATTACTACCTTGCTGGCAGGAGTCGTTGCCGGAGGAGTCGCCAGTTGGCTTTTTCCTATCAATCCGTATTTTCAGATTGATGCGATTGTACCGGGAATGACTTTCTGGTCACAGGTAAAGTTGTTTCTTCTTTTGGCGGCTGTGGTTTCTGTTTTCGGAAAGTTCTTTTCTGTCACTACGCTTCAGGTCAAACATATCTATCCGGCCATCAAGCATCCGGAATACGTAAAAATGCTATATCTGCTCTTTATTGCTTATCTCATCTCTATGGCAGAAGTCAATCTGACAGGAGGTGGGGAACAGTTTCTGTTGGCACAGGCCATGCATCCCGATACCCATATTCTTTGGATTGTCGGTATGATGTTGTTGCATTTTGTATTCAGTACCTTTTCTTTTTCGTCAGGACTGCCGGGAGGAAGTTTCATTCCTACATTAGTGACAGGAGGGCTTTTAGGGCAAATAGTTGCATTGATTCTGGTTCAGCAAGGAGTGATTGCTTATGAAAATATCAGTTATATCATGTTGATCTGTATGTCTGCTTTTCTGGTTGCGGTCATACGTACACCTCTCACCGCTATTGTGCTGATTACTGAGATTACGGGACATCTGGAAGTCTTTTATCCTTCTATTGTAGTGGGAGGACTGACTTACTATTTCACGGAAATGCTTCAGATAAAACCTTTCAATGTGATTTTATATGATGATATGATTAATTCTCCTGCGTTTAAAGAAGAGGCCCGCTACACTTTATCGGTAGAGGTCATGAGCGGTTCTTACCTGGATGGTAAAATCGTGGATGAACTTCGCCTGCCGGAACGTTGCATTATTATTAATGTTCATCGTGACCGGAAAAACTGGCCTCCCAAAGGGCAGAAACTGATGCCGGGGGATCAGGTGCAGATAGAAATGGACTCGCAGGATATCGAGAAACTCTATGAGCCGTTAGTCAGTATGGCGAATATTTATTAAAAAAGAAGTGAAGCGTTTATTCAACGCTTCTCAACCATGCAATTTCTTCTGCCCACTTGCTTTCATCGGGTGTTTCAAGAATAAGTGGCATATTATCGAATCTTGAATCTTTCATTAATCTTTCAAAGAATGCACTCCCGGTCAGTCCCTGGCCTATGTTATCGTGACGGTCAACATGACTGCCTAATTCTTTTTTAGAATCATTCAGGTGCATACCACGCAGATACTCGAAACCTACTTCTTTTTCAAATTCGTCAAAGACTTTATCGTAATCATTCACTATGTCATATCCCGCTGTATATGTATGGCAAGTATCCAGGCAAATACCTACACGGCTTTTATCATTCACCCGGTCGATGATATATCTTAATTGCCAGAATTCACTTCCTAAATTACTGCCTTGTCCCGCAGTATTTTCAATAACGGCCGTTACTCCTTTAGTCTTCTCCAAAGTCAGGTTGATACTTTCTGCAATGAGTGCGAGACAATCCTCTACGGAGATTTTATTCAGATGGCTGCCGGGATGGAAATTGAGAAGTTTCAGTCCTAATTGTTCGCAGCGTTGCATCTCATCTAAAAAGGCAGCTCGACTTTTCTCCAATCCTTCTTCTTCGGGGTGTCCCAAATTAATAAGGTAACTGTCATGCGGTAAAATATAGTCTGTTTGGAAATTGTACTTAGTGCAATTTTCTTTGAAAAGACGGATGTTTTCTTCTGTCAATGGTTTACTCACCCATTGACGTTGATTTTTAGTAAACAGGGCAAAGGCATTTGCTCCAATCTCATGCGCATTGACAGGGGCGAATTCTACGCCGCCGGATGCGCTTACATGTGCTCCAATGTATTTCATCTTTTATTCTATTTAAATTTTATCTGTTGATATAACATTTATGCAGGTTTCAATGTTTGCGTAGAGTACCAACATAGGCAAAGATACAATTTTTTAGTAGTAAACTCAATGCTCATTATGATAAAGGTACAGTGATCTACTGTCTTTTTATATCCCACATCTCAGGTATTAATGGTTGAGTTGTCAGATGTTAATATCTGAGATGTCAACTGTTAATACCTGAAAAGTCAGATATTAATACCTGTCATGGACATTATTAATGCTTGAAATGTGGCATAATAAGCATTGTCACCTTCAATAAAAGACAATAAAAGAAAGGAGCTATTCGTAAGTTTATAATAACCATTGAATAGCTCCATATTGTGTGCCAGAATGGAGAAATTATATCTCAAAATCCGGTAAATAGTCAGTCAGAACCTTATTGACCTGTTTCCCTTGTACTTGATCTGTGATGATAGTCGCATCTTCCTTCTTGCCGGCATCGTATTTCAAAGAAACCTTTTCCGCTTGATGGGTGACGCTGATTGCCGCTTTCCCTTTCTCCGTCAGATTGCAGGTAATAATCCAGTCGCCTACTTGTACGGTATTGCCTTGCCGAACCACTTTCATATCCGCACGGTTATTTCCATGTGTATCCATAACGGTGAGGAAACGGGCAGTTTTACATGGAATGGTAGTAGACGAAAAATGCCAGTGATTGGGATACTTCACAGCTTTTCCCTGGGCATTGGTTACATTCTTCCAGTTGGTTGGAGCGCAGAAGAAGGTATCTACGATGGCCTGTTCCGTCTTTGCCGAACTGAAAAGATGAGCAACAGAGATGCCTTCATCCTTATTCTTTCCCGTAACTTTCACTTCATCAGGAAGTTCCTGCATTTCCATCGGAAGTTCTACCGTATGCAGCAGATAGCTCCATGTGACCGCTTCTTTTCCTTCCAGTTCATCATAAATCACATACACTCCCGTATTGCCTAATTGAATGATGTGCCGACGGAACATCTTCAGTTTGTTCTCATCCCATCCCTTTTCGGGAGTGTACTGCGTGCCGGAAAGTTCACCACGTTTCAACCAGATAGGAGCTGTGATCTTTCCGTAAGCATTGGAAGCGTCTCCCACCATATACGAAATCTTTTCTCCTTCATACCAACGGGGAATCCATCCGTAACCTTCCGTCCCGATAGTCTGAGTCATTCCATTGACCAGAATACTGTTGTGTGCACGGGTGTTTCGATAGGAATACATACAATGGTCATCGGTAAAACCGGTACGATGTCCGCTGCTATAGAAGATCGCCTTGCCGCCATAGAAGGTATTAAATGCATTCTGATTGGCCAATGCGTGCGAAGTTGAACCGTATGGACTGGAACGGAATGACAACATTGCGTTCTTTTCTATATCCCCCAACGAAGTATGCATCGTAGCAATTCCCGTTTCATTAAATACTTTCGTCATCGGCAACTCTGCCAATGAGTGTTCTTCTTTCGGGAGTGCCTTGTCAGTAATGCAGCGATACCAGGTCAGATCACCTGCTTTTCCAAGAAAAGACTTTTTCATGATATCCGGTTCTTTCTCTAGAATGGTACGTGCGTAGGCGGCTGCCCACGGATTATTGCATTCACGTGCTAAAGCATCCGCATAGCCGACCCGTGTCCCGTTCGGTTTCATTTTCGTTTCATGGGAGTTACCGTGTCCCGCAGATTTGGAGAACGGAGGCTGATGATAGATTACATAGAGCACATTGTTGTTATACCAGGGATCGGCAAAGAAATCGAAACCGCTGATACGTGAATAGAAAGCGGGAACTTCGATCAATGTACGAAGGTTGACATGGAAATAAGAGTCACCGTTGTGCCATCCTCCGTCGGTGTTGAGTCCCGGCAGACGGGATACCCATTCGTTATAGCAATAATCTACCCAAGTGGAAGCCATCGGCAATTCACCGTATGTAGCAAAAGCTGCCATATTCAGAATACGGAAAGTCATCTGCCATACATGATTGTCGGCAATACGGTTTTCCAGATGATTCACATATTCATGATAAAACTTATGGGCGTTTTCGCTGATCGTTTCGAGAAGCAACTGTTTTTCGGCAGGCGTTAACAGATTGTACCATGCATCATAAGCGGAAGTACTCATGGACAGAATCGTGGAGCGGTTGAAATCTCCTGCGAAGTACTTACTGTCTTTCCACGAAAGAATTTCGGAAAGACGTTTGATACCTTCTTTGTAGTACACTTCGTCTTTCGTCAGCAGATAAGCGCGTACCATAGCTTCTATGTTCGCTTCTTCGCGGTCTACTATCTTGCGGCTTTCCCGAATCAATGCCGAGCGATATTGTACGATGTTTGTCAATTTGACTACTTGGGTGGTATCGATTTCCTCCTCCAGATGTTTCAATGGATGATTGAGGCATTTCCTTGCTTTCTGAATATAGAGCTGCGCTTCCGGATTATTCTTGTTCCGCTCGATGATCTGATCCCAGTCTTTGGCATCGAGCAGGATACGGGGATGGCTTTGAGAGAACTTCGCCAGCACTTCTTGCAAGGAGGGAGGATTGAACGTACGTGTCTGCTCGTCCACATAGAAATGATAGACGGGCGACCATTCTTCTTTGCCGTCCTTATCAAGGTAGGCGTGCTGCCAATACCATTTCCCTTTTTCAAAGAGTTTGAAAGGATTGAAGAAAGCCCAGTTTCTTTCGGCGGTCATTACTTCCGATTTAAACTCAGGATCACGTGCGATACGGATGCGGTATGTCACTTCCGGTTTGTGATCTTCTTCTTCCACTCCGTCAAGCACAGGTCCGAGGTGGGGGAACTTATCCGGCCACATGAAACGCGGCGGATTGACTGCTATGTGCTGACCGTCTAGTGGAGAAGGTGTTTCGCGGACTTCATGCATCAGCGTCTGCTGACTCAGACGCAGGATGCTTTTCTGCGCATATCCACTATAGGAAAGCATAGCTACAAATAACAGGAAAATATAATATCGTTGTTTCATCATCTTATTTTTTTAAGAGTTCTTTCAGACTGATTGTCTTGTTGTTGATCAGCGGACGTGCCCAGAAACCGATGAAGGTGATATATCCCACAAAGAGCAGGATAGACAGCATACCTGTACGCAAGGACGTAGCATCTGCCAATGTACTCACAATCATCGGCCCGCCTGCTCCACCCACGATAGCCGAACATAAAATTCCGGCAAATGAGCCGTGATGCTGTGAAGCCGAGTTCAGCGCCAATGAGAAGACGATAGAGTACATCATGGAAATACTGAATCCGATAGCAGGAAAGGCGATTAGCGAAACATCCTTGCTTCCGAATAAAGCGGCTAGTAACAGCACTATCGTCAATACCCCCGAAACCTGTAGCAGGCGTTTGCTGTCAATCAGTTTCAGAAGAATCATTCCGACCAGACAGCCTGCCGTCATCAGTCCCCAGAAGTAGCTGACTGCCTGCGCACCTTCCGTCTGCGGGTTTACACCGTGATATTGTTCGAGGAAGGTACTCATGAAGATAGAGGTTCCTTGTTCCGTACTGACATAGCAGAAGATTCCCAGAAAGAACAACCATACATATTTCTGCTTGAACAGGGCGAGGTAGGAATCTTTCGATCCGCTTTTCTCATCTTCTTTCAGTTCAATCTTCGGGAAATGCGAAACACCGACGGCAATCAGCATCACCAGCAACAATAAGGTAAATACCCAGTAGAGAGATACCCAAGGCATATCTTGTGGCGTCATATCCGCCAGCAAGTCAAGGATAAGGCTTTTTCCTGCTGTATAAGTGGCAGGATCAAGTTCCCGAATCAGATAAGTATATGCCAACGGGCTTAGGAAGGAGGCGATACCGAACATAAATTGTGCCAGTTCAGCGATGAAAGCATAGTTTTCTTCTCCTCCTACAGTACGTTGGAGCGGATTCAGCACGGTTTGCAGCATTGCCATTCCCAGACCGATGATGAAAGATGAAGCTAGCAACATCGGATAAGTATGCATACAGGCGAACAGGATGGTTCCGATAAACGGCATCAGGAATCCACAGAACAAGACAGGCTTTTCACCGAAACGGTCGATCAGTAGTCCGGCAGGGATGGACATAATGGCGTAAGCCAGAAAGAAGGAAGTCGGGATAAACCCCGCCATCGCAAGATCGCTCAGATTGAAATTGTGGATAATGTCCGGAATAAGCGGTCCCAGAATATTGGTAATAAACGAGATAGTGAACCAGAACGCCATAATCAGCGCCAGCATTCCTAGATTTTTCTTCATAATCTTAAATAAGTTGAGAAGGTTTTCTGCTCTTCATTTAATTCGGTTTTCTATTTAAAAAGAGGGAGGCGGCACCGATACTTCCGGCTTTGTTGCCTAAAGAGGCTGCCATGATTTCCGTGTTCACGGCACAGTCGGGGATGGCATAGCGAAGGGCTTTCTCACTTACTTTCTGAATATAAAAGTCTCCGGCTTCGGACAGTCCTCCGCCGATAACGACTCTTTGAGGGCTGAAGATATTAATAAATCCGGCAATGCCGTGACCGAGGAAATCACAATGTTCGTTCAGCGACTCAGCCGCAATCTTATCTCCTTGTTTATAGAGACGGACGATCAATTCTCCGTTTATTTCTTCATTCGGATAAGAGATGCCGGCTTCGGCTATCCGTTTGCTGAAACGACGGACCAGTGCGGCAGTGGAAGCATAATGTTCAAGGCATCCTATTGAACCGCAGGCGCAAGGTTCACCATTAGCTATCAAGGGGACATGTCCCAATTCAGTACCTCTATTGGCGTATCCGTTAAACAGTTTGCCGTCAATTATGACTGCGCCACCGATACCGGTTCCTACAGTCAGAAAGACCACATGAGTGGCTCCGTTTCCGGCTCCGTACATCGTTTCGCCGAGTCCCATCAGATTAGCGTCATTTCCCAGTTGGGTAGGAAGTCCGGTCTCTTTTTCCATCCGGTCTGCCAGTTTCAGATTTTCCCAGCCTTGAATATTCTCCGCACCTCCCAATACGATACGATTCGTACAATCGACAATTCCCGGTGTCCCTATCCCGATACCGGCTATCGTATATTCCTTTGCTTCGGCAAAGGTTTTCACTTCATTGACTGCCTTGACTAATTGCCCGATGACAGCTTCGGCTGATACGTCGGCATTCGACGGTAGCTTCCCTTGAAAGTGAAATACGCCATTATTATCAATAAGAGCGTATTTCACAGAAGTCCCGCCAAGATCAATTCCTATAGCGTATTCTTTTTCCATATAACTAGGTATGTTTTAAATTCGTTTATACTGTGCCATGCTTGTGCCACCGTATTGGCACGCTTGTGCCAAAGGCTTGGCATAGCAGTGCCAACAGCTTGACACAACTGTGCCAACGGCTTGGCACAAGCAAAGCAACTGTTTTCTTTCATATACCAGTTTATACTCTTTCTGCCCAGATAGGTGAACTCCATGCCCATTGCCCGTCACGCTGGCGAACACGCACGTAGTAGTAATCTGTATCACGCTGAGGCTCTTTATCTTCCATATAGTGTTCCACAGTGAAACAGCTTTCGGGCATAGCACGATTGAAGAGAATCGCTTCGCTCAGCCAGCCGATCATGAAGTGCGAACGTGAGCCTTCGAGCAATTCGCCCAATGTGTGTTCAAACTTCTTGCCGTTGAAATCAGCAATCACTTTTCCGTCTTTCGGCATCTCTACTTCGAGGATGACAGCTTGCATGGCAGCGGTAGTCGTATTCGGATTCTTGCTGCTGTACATATCCAGTTCGGTTTCTTTTTCGTCTGCGGATACAATGCGGTTTACGTGAGTATGGAATTCTGTTTCCCCTTCTTGCGGAGAAGTGAAGGCTGCACCGCGGAAACATGGAGTGACGCTCAGAATGCGTCCTTTGTCTACAGACAATTTACCTTGCCAGTGTACATACTGCTCTTCACGGTTCCATCCGAAATCTACTTTCACTTTGCAGCGGACAGTATCACCTTCGGGGGCAACCGGAGTCAACGGACCATTCATGCGGGCCAGAATCTGACCGTTCTTGACGATATCCACATAGTCGATGCAACTTTCTCCGGTAACATTCAGATAAATGCGGCGGCTGTTGCCACGCACTACGTCACCCATGAAAGCATCGTTGAGGCGGAAGTCAATCAAAATCTTATCGCCGGTTGCGGCGCATACGTGGCGGGTGCGAAGTGCTTCCCATATAGCGTCGCGGGTCAATGACGGAGCCAGTACACCGATACGGCCGTCGCCATAACTGCCCGGATAACCCGAATGTTGATCGGTAGAAGCCATAATACCGAATTTATTTCCCAGTTCCAGACCATATTGAATGGTTCCTTCCCATTGGCGGGGGCCCATATCGTGCAAGTATGGATAGTCGCCCTGATCGCTTTCAGCCAGACCGTGACGGGAGTACATTTCTACGAACGGGGTCTGGTCTCCTTCGGTAAAGCAGTTCCAGTTATAGCCGCGATAACCACCTTGATAGCCCATGTGGTGCGGGGTGATGAATACTTTGTGTCCTTTGGCCTTTTGTTTCCAGTCTTCGATGGAAGTGCATTCTACAAGCGGTGCATCGAGATCGTAGTTCAAGGCAACATGGTCGCCATGTTCCATGCTGTGTGCTTCATATCCAACGAAAGTGAGGAATTCTCCTTCTTTATTATATTCGTTTGTCATGGCTACGTACTTCTCATATCCGCCTTCGCGCAAACGTTTGAAAGCACCGGTATGGTAGTCGATTACCCATTTCAGGCGTGGATCGTCTGCTCCGGGGATATCCGGCCACATGGCGTGGGGTGTTACACTTACAAAATCCAACTGTCCTTTCGCTGCTTCAAAAGCATCGCGCATATCGCCGTGTCCGTATGTGATGTTACAATGGTTGTGCAGGTCTCCCCAGTACATTTTGAGGTCACTTGCCGATGGCATTTTCTTTTTGGCTTCTTTACTTCCTGCCGCACAAGAGCCGAGCAGGCTGCCGGATGCTGCCAGTCCTAAAAAAGACCAGCCAGTATTCTTTATAAAATTTCTTCTGTCCATGATATGATTGTTTTGGGTTATTTATCGATTTTCCATCAGTCTTCTGTCTCCTTTGAAAAGCACTGTCTCTTTTTCATCGGGATCATTGTCTTTATATTGTTTCTGAGTTTCTTCAAGTAGTTGCATCAACTCTTTTTGTTTCTTAGCATATTCCGCTTTTCCGAAGATATTGTTCATTTCTCTCGGATCGGCTTTCATGTCATACATTTCCCATTCGTCAATGTCGTTGTAGAAATGAATCAGTTTGAAGTCCTGCGTGCGAATGCCGTAATGACGTTTTACGGAGTGTTCTGCCGGATATTCATAATAATGATAGTAGGCTGCTTTACGCCAGTCGGCAGGAGTCTTGCCTTCGTTTTCCAATACTGGTTTCAGTGATGCTCCCTGAATATCAGATGGCACTTCTACACCGGCAAAGTCAAGGAAAGTGGGGGCGAAGTCTACGTTCATGCTAATGGCGTTGCTGGTGCTTCCGGCTTTAATGGCCTTCGGATAACGGATGATAAGCGGCATACGCTGACATTCTTCGTACATGAATCGTTTGTCAAACCAGCCGTGTTCACCCAGAAAGAATCCTTGGTCGGAAGTATAGACAATAATGGTATTGTCCAGTTCGCCGATCTTTTCGAGATAATTCAGCAGACGACCGATATTCTCGTCTACAGCCAGAACGGTAGCCAGATAATCGCGCATATATTGCTGGTATTTCCAGCTGATTAATGCCTTGCCTTTCAGGTCGCCTTTGCGGTATTCGGCAATGCGCTGTGCATAGGCGGAATCCCATTTGTCCTGTACTTCTACAGGCATGCGCTTATAAACGCTATACAGGCGGTTTGTCGTATCTTTCAGCATTTCTTCGCGAGTGAGCAGTTTTAAGTCCCAGTCATTCGTCAGCGTATGCTCGATCGACATATCTTGTTCCCGTGCCGCTTTCCCGCGTCCTTCGTAGTCATCGAACAGGTTTGCGGGTTCGGGGAAAATAGTATTGTTGAATATACCCAGATGGCGGGGGGCGGGCATCCAGTTACGGTGGGGAGCTTTCTGATGATACATCATGCAGAAAGGTTTGTTTTTGTCGCGGTTTTCGAGGAAATCGATTGCCTTGTCGGTGATAATATCCGTTGCATATCCTTTTTCTACGATGTGCTTTCCGTCTTCCCAGAAGTCAGGGTCGTAGTAGTCGCCCTGCTCATGCTGGCCGCTGAGTATGCTCCAGTGGTCAAATCCCTGCGGTTCGCTGATAAGATGCCATTTACCGATCATGGCAGTCTGATAACCGGCTTGTTGAAGTAGTTTCGGGAATGTCTGCTGATCACCGTTGAAGGTGCTTGCATTATCGGTAAAGCCGTTCTCATGGCTGAATTTTCCGGTGAGGATGCAGGCACGTGAAGGACCGGAAAGGGCATTGACTGCATAACAATTGTCAAAACGGATACCCTCATTGGCTATACGATCCATATTGGGAGTCTGGATGAGGTTGCCACCATAGCAGGACATAGCTTGGGTGGTATGGTCGTCGGTCATCATGAAGATGATGTTCGGACGTTTGGTTTCTTCTTTTTTCTGGTTGGCACAGGAAGCGAGGCTTAGTGCAGCCAATGGAAGCAGTAAGGTAGAGGGATTGCTTTTCATGATAGAAATAACATCTGATGATAAAAAATGACCAGTGAGGAGCCGAGGCCTTTTCCGTAGCGGGCATATATCCGCATGGAAATCTGGTCTCAGTGCCTCGCTGGTCACTGGATTATAATTTATATTTTAATGACTGTTTCTTGCCGTTTACTTTCACTTCTATTTCCAGTCCGTTTTCATCGAACGTTTTGTTCTTGAACTTAGCGTCAAATTTAGGGGCATCTGCGCTCTTCTTGACTGGGTAAATAACTGTGATGTAACGTACCGCATTCTCATTGTCTTTCTTTACGTTGAATGAAACATTCATACGTTTGTAGCGCTTGCGATATGCAGTAGAACACCATCCCGGCTCTTTTTTCATGCTCATGCCTTCAGGGCCGAAGCATTGAAGTTTCATGTTGCTTCCATCCTCGAATTGAGTCAGGAATGTCATGTCTTCGCGGCTGTTGGCTATCTCACCTTTCGGCATCTGATAGTGCAGGTTGACAGAACCTTTGGCGCTGCCTGATACTTCATCTACAATGACAAAGTAGGTATTGTCTACGAAGAAGACCGAACGGCGGTGCTTGAAGTTCTTGTAGCTTGGGTTTTCTGTAACCAATGTCTGGATATTGCCTTCCGGCTGCCACAGTTTAGTAACAGATTCGGTTGTTTCCAGATTTTTATTGTCCAGAGTCACGGTGTTGTGTACGGAAGTCTGACGGTGCCAGTTGCGTTGTTCCATCACTTCGCCTTCACCTGCATATACATACGAACCGGAGTCGGGGAACAGGTTCTTGCCGTTAAACCACATTTCGAAAGTACCGTTATCCGGCTGACAATGCCAGAAACCTTTCGGACCGGCTTTTACTACCATTTGTGTAGCATCCATTCCCCAGGAATTGCGGAATACAAAGAAACCTGACTTCAGGAAACCTTTCGACATATAATCAGGTAATGCACCCTCTTTGCCGTCTGTTGCCAAATACTTGATAGTTTCGTTTTTTGGGAACAGTTTGCTCCATTCACGATAGTTCTTCAGCATTTCTTTTTTTTCCGTGATTTTAGCATCACTGAAACATGGATTTGTGTAATCCGGGAAAGAAATATTAGCATAGAACATGATCATCTTTTCGATGGTATCCAGATATTCCTGTGGAAATTCATTACGGAATCCGTTAACATCTGCAATACCCAGTGCCTTGCAGAAGATATTGATAGCAGCAAGGTGGTAATGCGGGTCAAGTTCAAACTGACCGCCATCGTTGTAAACCTGTACGTTTATTTCACGGTTCAGAATGTCAATACCACTTTTTCTCCAGGCCGGAGCTTCTTTAAATTCCGGGAAGAATGCACCTGCATAAATCATACGCTGAGCTTCGAACAACAAGTGATTACCCTGATCAGAGTAATTAGCCAGAATATGTACGGCATGTTTATGATAGTTCACCAGAAATTCAGTCAGGAAATCCGGAGTGAAAGAAGGAGAGGGGAGGAACAACTGGAACTGTGTAGTCTGATCCTGCAGACGATTACTTACTTCCAGCGGACGCCATGCGAAACGTACATTTTCCACTTCGCCTTTAATCTTACCGTCACTTACCAGTTCATATTCTTTCTTGTCCATCTTCACCAACGGATTCTTTTTGATCCAGTCGATGTATTGGTATGCCCATTCTTTGGCATATTTCTCGTCACCCGATACACGGTATGCTTTACCCATCGGAGTAAACCATTTATGACGGTGCAACTGCCAGCGGAGTTCATTGTCTTTCACCGGCCAGTATTGCCAGTTGATATCTTCTCCGTAGTTGTAAGAAGGCTGGTAACCTTTGTGAACAAAGAATGTATGTTTCAATCCGTCGTCCGCCCATTGCTGTTCTTCTTTGCCGATAGTGATCTTTTTCAGATTAATATCCGGAGTCTTCACATTCGTACGTGCACGGTAGTAGTCGAGCAGTGCTTTTGCGGCATCCTCATCTTTGCCTTCCTGATGTAAGGCTTTTACTTTCTCCAATCCGGGGTAGTCCAGGTTGAGAAGCGAGAATACCTCGCTTTTCAACTCTTGGGCATAACCTTTGCCTACGAAACAAGCAAATGTCAGCAGGACGATATATTTCAGAGTTTTATTCATGATATCATTTATTATTCTGCAAATTACAATTTAGATTTGAATTTTCTCAGCTATGTTACTCAATAACTTTCACCTCTCCATTCTCCAATCTCAACTTCTTCAAGTCCATGAATCTCTTCAATGCTTCCAAATAGTAGTAGTCAGCATAATTCAGCGGAGTATCGATTTCAGAACCGTTAGGCAATGATCCGACAGAGTGCATTAAGATGAATCCCTGGTTTTCGCCGACTTTGGCAAGGTATGCGTCGCTTGAAAGGCTTTTCAGAATTTTTTCTGCATAATCCAGATATTTCTTTCCGTTGGGTACCATTGTGCTAAGTTCAATGAATCCTGCGGCTGTTACAGCAGCAGCCGAAGCATCGCGTGGAGTCTCTTCGGTGACAGGAGCATCGTAGTCCCAGTAAGGAATTGCATCGTCTGTTTTCACGCGCTCCATGATCATGTCGGCTATGTTTACGGCAAAGTTCAGGAAGGTAGTGTCATTTGTTTCGCGGTAGCAGGAAGTGTATCCGTATACAGCCCAAGCCTGTCCGCGCGACCATGAAGAATCGTCGTTTTTACCCTGGTGAGTCTGTTTGCGTTCTACTGTGCCGTCGTTGTTATAGCTTACTACATGCCAGCAAGTATAGTCAGGACGGAAATGATTTTTCATCGTAGTGATGGCATGCTTGATAGCGACATCCTTGTATTTGTTGTCGCCTGTCCATTTGCTTACAGTGAACAGAAGGTCCAGATTCATCATGTTATCGATGATTACCGGGAAGTTCCAGCTGCCAAAGTCCCATGAACGGATGGCTCCGATTGAATCGTTGAAACGTCCGCTCAGGTTATCGGCAGTTTCTTTCATGACAGCTTTGATGGTATCGTTAGGAGCCAGACGCTCAGCGTTTCCGTAGCTGCAGTTGATCATAAATCCCAAATCATGTGTACCTTTATAATAGCGTACCGGATTCAGCAGGTTTGTATATTGAATGGCATCCGCTTTCAGTGTATCATTTCCGGTCAGTTCGTATGCGTACCACAGTGATCCGGGGAAGAAACCGCTTGTCCAGTCGTATACTACACATAAACGACGTTTGCCCATTTGTTCGGCAGTAGGTTGCGGACGAAGTGAATCCTGAAAAGTGGAAGGATCTCTTTCTAATTGGCGGCAGAGGAAATCCATGTCATATCCAGTGCGGATTGAACGTGGAAGCTTACCGGTTCCGTCAATTTCTTCTGCTGTAAGTTGTAACTGGGCAGAAGCTACATCCAGCCCTTTCTTAATCCAACTGTAGTCTTCCTTTGGAGTTGTCTGGCACGATGCAAGTGCAATGGCAACCGAAGCAAAGAGAACAAGTTTCTTTTTCATGTTATTCATTTTAAGTGATTGTTTTTAGAAGTTTTGTAACTGATGCAAAAGTAGATGAATGGGTTTAAATTATGTGATAGGATTGTTTAAAAGGCATTCAATACCTGCTTTTCTAGTTTTGAATTTGTCGAAAATGATTTTAATATTCTCCAATATGCCGTGTCACGGGCATATTGGAGAGAGTTTTATTCAGTTACCATTTGGGATTTTGATTAAATTGGATGCACAAGTCCATGTCTCGTTGTGGAATAGGGAACAGCTCATGTTTGCCTTCTTCTGTATAAGTGGCTACTGAATAATTTGGTGATCCTGTACCTTCCCACCAATAACCTAATTCTTTAGCGGTCGCTTGCACTGTTTTATAATAAATACCCCAACGGATTAGGTCTTGACGACGGTGTCCTTCAAATGATAATTCATAACTGCGTTCTTTGCGGACTGCTTCACGAAAACTTGTTTCATCGAGTCCTTGTGGCAGATCGCATGCGCTTGTGTTACTTGGATTGCCATAACCGCGGCGACGTACGGCATTGATTGCATTATATGCCTCAGCATCGGGACCATGTTTCCATTCGTTTAATGCTTCTGCATAAAGCAATAATACGTCTGCATAGCGTAAGAAATACCAGTTCACATTAGATTTATCATTGTTGATGAAACTATTTGTTGTTACATACTTCTGAATATCCCATTTTGCAGGAGTATAGTTTTGCTTATTTTTCTGAGCTTTAGTAGGATCAGCATCTTTCTCTGCTGCACTTTCATCTGTATCACTGGCACCGGCTACCCAAAGAGATTTTTTTGTGTCAGTATATTGGTAGTTGGCTATAGATAAATCACGACGGATATCCGATACATCTTCTCTCCAGTCAAGCACAAATGTATGAACTACTTTTACGTTAGCTGCACAACTTCCGCGTACACCTGCAATAGCGGTTGTTTTAACTCCGTTCCACTTACCGATACGTCCTACCGGATCACTGTTGCCTGATACTGTCGGTGAGTAAAATGATATTTCAATCAAACTTTCAGTCGGGTCCCAAGTGCCATTACAGGTATTCTTCCATAGTTGTTCGTAATCTTTCAACAGTCCATGTTTGCCGGATTCTACCAAAATGCGTGCGGTTTTTGCAGCAGCTTCCCATTTGGATTCATCCTTTACCGGATAGCCAGCCCAGGTAGCATAAACTTTGGTCAATAAGCCTAATGCTGCTCCTTTTGAGAAACGATAGTCGTTGCTTTCGCGATATTGGTCATCTGTCGCGTATGGTAAAATGTCACAAGCGTACAACAAGTCGTCTTCTATGTATTCGTATACCTTTTCTGGAGCTGATTGTACATATGTAGCCGGATTCTGATTTGACATCTGAGTACTTGTCATTAAGACAACATTTCCAAATCGGCGTACTAATTCAAAGTAGAACATACCTCTTAAAGCTCTCGCTTCCGCAATGTATAAGGTGGCGAGTTTTTTGTCAGTTGTAGTATATGATCCTATTTTATTTGAGATACGTTCCAGAAAATCATTTGCTCTGTAAATACCGGTATAAAGTGCTGCCCATGTTTGCTGTACTTCAGACTGAGTGGTTGGGAATGAGTTTGTCGGAATGATACGGAAATTTTCATTACCGCTACCTTCCACTTGTGAAATATCCGTTCCCAGGTTAAAGAGTATGGATAAGTAATATCCATACATGGCATCTAAAGTGTTTGTACGATAAACTCCAAGCAATACGTCTTTTGCTTCCTCCGCATTGTTCATGTAGTTTTTCTTTTCTACTTCAGTTCTGGTTTCTTCCTCAAGTGAACAAGAAAAAGGAAGCAAACACATTACCGACATTGCTATATAGTATATTATTTTTTTCATGTGATATGTTTTATGAATTAGAATTGAAGATCGATACCAAATGTAAATACTCTACTTTTTGGATAAGCACCCCAGTCCAGTCCCGGAGTCATCGGGGTATTGCTTGCGCTGTTTACTTCCGGGTCATAGCCGCTATATCCGCTTACGCAGAACAGATTCTGACCGGTTGCATACAAACGGAGTCTGGATACATGAAATTTACGAGTCCATTTGTGCGGCAAAGTGTATCCTAAAGTTACATTCTTCAGACGTAAGAATGATCCGTCTTCTATAAAGCGGGAATATACATCATTTACAATATATCCATCCTGTGAAGGAACCAGGTTGGAAGTATTTGTCGGGCTCCAACGGTCAGCTACTTCAGCCAGCATATTTCTACGTCCGTTTCTGGATTGTGTAGAATATAGACGAGTTGCATTATATATGTCATTGCCATAGTTGAACTGAAGCATGAAGCTGAAGTCGATACCTTTATAGTCAAATGTATTTGTAATACCACCAAACCATTTGGGCATAGCGTTACCAATTACCGTGCGGTCATTGGTCGTGATTATGCCGTCGCCATCTTGGTCTTTATATTTAACTACTCCAGGTTTCACAGTGCCATATCGTGCATTGTTTGTAACACCTTCTTTCAATATCAGTTGATTGTCTGGCGTAGTATAGAAGTCAGAACTTTGATAAACTCCGTCGAATTCATATCCATAAATCAAGCCGAGTGATTGGCCTACAGTAGCAATATAATCATAAGCAGTAAAGTTGCTGTCGAATCCGGAGCGGGCGTACATCGATTCAACGCCTGAAGCTAATCCTTTTAATGTGTTTTTGATAAATGAAATATTGAAGTTGGTTTGCCAACTGAAATCACGTGTCTGAATATTAGTCGAATTTAAGCTTAGTTCAATACCCTTGTTCTGAATCTTACCGATGTTTTGCATCTGTGAATCAAATCCGGTAACATGGGCAAGTGACTGTGCTAATAATAAGTCTTTAGTGTTTTTGACAAAGAAGTCGGCAGTAACATTTAATCTGTTGTCAAGAAAACCTAAGTCAACACCCAAGTTGATAGTGCTTGAACCTTCCCACTTCAAATTAGCGTTTTTCAGTTGTTTAGGAGTCAATACAGTTACCGTATTGTTGCCTACGCCATATTTACTAGCTTCGTAAAGATCCATAGAAAGGTAGTTGGAGATACGGTCATTGCCTACAATACCCCAACCCAAGCGAACTTTGAAGTTAGATACCCAATCAACATCTTTCATGAATGCTTCCTCGGAAACACGCCATGCGGCAGAAAATGAAGGGAAGAATCCCCATTTATTTTTGTTAGAGAAAACAGTAGAGCCATCAGCACGAACTGTTGCCGTCAGTAAATAACGGTTATCGTAGTTATAATTTCCACGTGCAAAGAATGATAGCAACATTTTTTCGCTATAGCTGCTTTCTACTTTACTAGGTGTTGCACCCAGACCAAGGTAATCATTTCCTAAGTTATCGAATGGGAAATCCATTGCTTCGCCTAGTAAATATTCAGTGCTTCTGAAAGAAACTTCATGCCCTAACATAACATCGTAGTTGTGTTTCTTAACCTTCTGTTTCCAAGTCAGATTATTGAAGTTCGTCCAACGTACGTCGCGTCCCATTTGTGTACGTCCATAAGGCTTCTGACCGTTACGATAAGCCTCCTTGGAACCATCTTTGTAGAAAATATTTGTACGGTTATTAGTGGTGTTATAGGTTCCGGCAGTTTTAAATGTCAATCCTTTAATAATCTGCCAGCTTATCGAACCATTACCAGACCACATTTCGGCGCGTTTGGTATTTGTTACTGATTCAGTTTGTTTCACTGGATTCACTTGTGCCAAGCTTTCGCCAGATTCGAGCATTTCAGGGTCAATAGCTGAATCAAGAAGCTCATCATCAGTCAGCTTTAATCCCCCAGTAGGACGGGCACTTAAAATCTGCGCTAACATATTGAAACGACCGGAGTCTGCGGATGTACCTACACCTTTACGGTTAGTCAGTGCATAATTGACGGTGATATTGAAAGACAAACTTTTACTTAACTTTTGGTCAAGGCGAAACTTTCCTGTGGTTTTATCGAAACCACTGTTCTTGAAAATACCGTTTTCAATATAGCGTGAGAATGATGCGTTGTATTTAGAATCATCTGTACCTCCCATGATTGACAAACTATGGTCTTGTGACCAGGTAGGATTGAATGTTTCATCCTGCCAGTTAACACCTTTAACACCCATATAGTCATCAAGTGACTGATAACGGTAGGGAATATCATTATCGTCATTTCCCGGCTTGAAGTAGGAGTCTGAATATTTTGAATTAACTTCTCCTTGTAACTTAACAAATTCGTATGGGGAAAGAACGTCTAGCTTTTTAGATATTTTACGATAACTGGCTGAACCATTGTAGGTAATTGTCGGTCTTCCAGTTTTACCGGATTTGGTCGTGATTAATACCACGCCATTAGCGGCACGCGCACCATAGATAGCGGAAGAAGAAGCATCTTTTAAAACTTCAATAGATTCGATATCAGAGTTTGACAAATAGTCGATATCGTCTACTTCAAAACCATCGACAATATAAAGTGGAGAAGAATCTCCTGTCAATGTGCCGACACCACGAATATTGATGCTGAAGCCAGCGCCTGGAGTACCGTCAGTTGATGTGATTTGCACACCGGCAATCTGACCTCCTAATGCGCCTGCTACAGAACTTGTCTTGAAGCCTTCTACATCTTTGGCGGCGATAGAAGCTACAGAACCTGTCAGGTCACTACGTTTCATAGTACCATAACCTACTACGACCACTTCATCTAGTGTCTGATTGTCAGGAATCATCTTTACGTTAAGCGGCGATTGGCCTGTGAATTTAATTTCCTGTGTCTTATATCCAATATATGAGAATGTAATAACCGCACCTTTATTAGCTTTGATTGTGTAATTTCCATCAAAGTCGGTTATACTTCCCGTTGCGGTTCCCTTAACCTGAACAGTTGCTCCGATGAGAGGAGTATCTGTTTCATCTACAATAACACCTTTTACAGTAGCGTTCTGGGCATGTAAGCTGATCGACATGATCAGTGCCAAGAGGGTGAACAACCCTCTTGCGCTAATTGATTTTATTATATTTGTATAGTACATAACGTGTATTTTTGCATGTATTTATTAGAACTTAGTATCAAACCAAATAAATATCGGAGAAACCCGTGCCCCGCTTGTTGCAGCTTGTGGATCTTTTCCGGTGATGTCATAGGTTATCTGACCAATCATGGCCCCGTTAGCGTAGCCGTCTTTGTTGCGCCACAGATTTGGGTTAATGTGTACTTTGAAGTCTGTTTGGTCAATGTAACCTAACGCTTTGCTTAAATTAGTAGTGTTTTCAAAGTAAGACATCGGTTTTCTGGATGTACCGGCTGTCGCATCATAAGAATTCCACATTTCCGATAAGAAGTTATCTACTTTTTGTGCCAATGCCCCACTTATATGTGAATCCGGACCAGCTATATTATAGTAGAAGAAGTCACGGCGATAGTCTAATCTGAATGTAGATTTATCTATACCTGCTCCTAAACTTGGAGCTATTGACTCACCACCTCTTGCCGGATTTACCTGGAAGACAAACGGAGTATACTCTAATTGTACATTACTGTCTGAAATCATTGAGAAATGGAAAAATACAGGTTGTTTTACAGAAACTGCCGTTTTTCCTTCTCCGGCTGTTGCGGTAACCATTACCATGCCACATTGTCCTTGTTTTAATCCGGTTATTGTAATCTGTCCGGTAGATTCATTAATAGTCGCTTTTGTATTATTGGGATTATGTTTCAATTCTACTTCCCACTTTAGTGAAGACAAACCATCTTTGGCATCTGTTGCTGTTGGAACCGGTTTTACAGAGTTAAGTTTACCGCCTGCCTCAATTCTGAATTGATCGGCATAGTTTTCAATAGGAGTTAATCCGAGGTTATTTCCGTAGCGGAAATAAGTAAAATAGTTCGGATTTGCTGTGATTGTTAATGTAAATGTAGCAGTCTCTGAACCTTTGGTATTGGTAGCCATAACCTGAACTGTATATTGCCCGACAGGAATCTTGTTTCCCTTCTTAATGGCGATGTTTCCATCCAGATCAAGAGCTAATTCACCTTGAAGGTCAGTTGGCAGATTTACAAATTCATATTTCACTTCATCACCTTTGAAATTCTCATTTTTGTTAATGTCGATTTCTACAGCTTGTACATCGTTTACATCAGCGTATCCGAAGTTAGCTATCGGTTCTATAAATTCAACTGTATTTAGTGTGAATACATTCTCGAATACTACGCCTTCTGGAGAAAATTCATTGATAGCCTTCACACTGATTTGATATTTTTCTCCATCCTTGAATCCATGATGAGCCGCTACAGACAATACGCCCGTTGTCGGATCAATTGTGATTTTATCCGTATTCGGACTAACTGAACTGATACTGTATACAAGCCCTTCCGCAGAACCTTTTAATGCGGGAATATTACTTTGGAAAGTGGTCTCAGGACTACGCTCTCCTTCTTCCTCTATTTTTCCTTCATCAGGAGTGTATATTAATGAAAGTGGGCGGGAAGTTACATTGATTTCCAACGCATTCTCGAAAATTCCTTTTTCAGGATCCTCTCCAGTTGCGGCAGTTGTCAGTTTGAATGATAGGATGTACTTACCAGGCTGAATGTTTTGATTTCCTTTGATGATGGAAATTTCACCTTTATCTGATACAGCAAAGTAGTCTTCGGGACTTTCTACTGCAACTCCATTCCACATTGCAGAAGCAATGGTGTAGTTTGAAATAGAAATATGATTTCCTTCAGTTCTAATTTGAGAGGTGGGCAGTTCATTGCTGCTTTCTGTGTCGATAATATCTGCATATTCTACCTGTAGTTTCTCCGGATCTGTTTTGATTCCATCAGGCACAGGTTTCATCATGTTGATTTCCACAATGTCGGTATATTCATATCTGTTATTGTTGGAATAACATGCGACAGATAGTTTGTATAGTCCGACAGGAGTATTGCTTGTACTATTTAAAGTAATTTTTCCTGTTTCCGAATCAATGGCGAAGATGCTATCGGAAAACGGTTCTCCATCAAGAGTGATTCTGGTAATGGCAAAATCGTATGGAGTGCCGCCTTTGTAAGTCGGGCTACTGATAACTCCTGTCATAGATGGACCGATATCAGTCATTCCTGTATAATAAATAGTAAACTTCGTAGAGTCAGTAGTTTCTGTATCCGAACAGGAACTATTGACTATTGTCACTGCAATTACTATGAGGACTCCTAGTAATCTTGAAGTAATGTTTAGTAATTTAGATCTCATATTTTAAGAGTTATTAGTTTATAAGGTATAAGATAATGTATGTGTCTCTCCATTCACACTTACTTCTACAGAAGCGCTGTTTTCGGAATATCCGCTATCTATGAATTTGGCTGAGATACTGGACGTATCAGTACTTCCATTGACTGGAAGAATAACTGTAATGTAACGTGCGGTTTCATCAGCACTCTTATTCATATCGATGGTATAAGATTGACGTGTGTTGTAAGCCCCGTCTACGAGATAGGCTATACGCCCCGTGAATGGAGAACAGGTTACTGCTTTATTGGCAAAAGTGCGGACTATAATGTTATTATTATTGCTGAATGCTGTATGGACTCCATTTTTATCTGTATCCATAACAACTTCGCTGGCAGTGCCTTCGCAAAGATTGAAACTTAGATTAATAGTACCTTCTGCATTTCCAATACCTTCATCTACTAATACAAAGAATTTTTTGTTTACGTAAAAGACTGCACGACGGTGCTTTAAGTTATCATATCCTTGATTCTCAAATACAACTAATTCAGTCGCTCCTTCCTCTGATTTCAACAGTTTGCCTGCTGCCTTTTTGATATTCTGTTTTCCGATTGATAAAGTATTGTGTTTATCGATACCACGGAACCAGTAACGTAAGTCATTGTCTCCACCGCTGGTATAATAAGTACACACACCTGAATCAGGGAAAAAATTTCGTCCGTTATGGTAAAGTTCGAAAGTTCCATTATCTGGCTGGTTATGACTATAAGCACTAAGTGAATTAGAAGCATCATTACTCTTGTTATTGCTTAAAATCATGACTGTAGAAGCCGGTGTCCAACCATTTCGTAATACATAATATCCTGCCTGGTCGAATAGCTTCATATCATTATTGGGGGTACGTCCCTGTGCTGTTCCACCATTTCCGGCAGTTTGCATATATTTCAATTCTTCACTATCCGGGAACATTTCCACATATTGCTTAAAGTTCGTATTTTTAAGGACATTACGTGTCCGGCTCCATGAGTCGTTGAACATTGGGACCACATTATCGGAACCCTTGATAAAGTAATTAGGATATGTGAAGTACATCACTACTTCTGCTGCTTTACGCAGTGGTTCTGTAAAATCTGACGGCAATTTACTGGAGAGTTGGTTTGCCTCTGCTAATTTCATTGCCTCGTAGAAATCCGCAACGATACCGATATGATAGTGGAGCGACATTTCCTTGTGCCATCCGTCACTCATAATTTGATTTTGTACTTCTTCGCTAAGTATCTGATATCCTGTATTCATCCATTTCTCCGCATTCTTAAATTCCGGCATTAACGTTCCGGCAGTAGCCAATGCATTCGCTTGTGATATAAGTATGTTACCTCCTGATTCATACGGATAATCTACGAGAAAGTCTGCTTGTTCTGCAAATTCTACCAAGAATGTAGAAAGCCATTCCGGAGTAAAATTAACAGAGTTCTTGAAGTATTCAAGCAATTGTACTTGGTCACCGATACGGGTAGATACCTGTAACTGCCACCATGAGGTAGTATTAGGTCCTGTTGTAGGCTTCGGATTGTTTTCTATCCAATTCTTATATACCTCAATCCATGATTGAATGTATTTCTCATCTCCACTTACACGGTAAGCTTTGGCTTGGGGGATGAACCACTGATGGCGATGAAGTTGTTTCTGATATTCATCAGATGCATCTTTCGGTGAATACTCCCAGTTTATACCTCCGTCTTGTTTTACTGAATAGGGTTTGAGGGTTTCCTTATCTTCATAGAAGTTGTTAACATGAAAGCGATAATCTACCAGTGCATAATCAGCTTTTGCCTGCTCTGCTTCTGAGATCGTCACATTAATTAAAGATAAGTTCGGATTTGTAACATTGGTTCTCGTTCTATAGTATTCCAATAAAGCATTGGCTGCATAATAATGTTCGCCTGCCTCGTAGAATTCTTTAACTTTTTCCAGACCGGGGTAGTTGAGGTTGATAGCCTCGAATACTTGAGGATCAACAACATCGTTTGGTTTGGCATCAGGAAGCAGATCTATATCTACATTCCCTCCGGTTAATAGATCATCATCATCGTCTGCGCATCCACTAAATGCGAATAGCGCACAAAAGCAAATAAAGAAGATGTTCTTCATACTTTATTAGGTTTTATAATTATTAAAAGTGTTATTTTACTGTTGCAAATGTAACCTCATTAATTAGATTCTTTAATTTAGGTTGTTCATACTTTGTTCAAAAATGATTTTTTTGATATCAAATTTGTTGAGACATATGTTGTTTTTGTTTAAAAAAGCTGTTTATCTCCTGTATCCTAGTTTTTTATGTGTCATAATGTTATGACATTGTAATATGATATGGAATAGGTTCTGTACAATTTAGGTTGTTTGGATGGATGATTTTAAAATCCGTCATCATTCAATAAAAGAAGAAAAAAAACGTGTTTTGAGGTATAATAGTGCGATACCAAATGTGGTATATGGTACAAGGCAGGTGCATTTTTCTTTCGGAAAAAGATAAAAAACACGATTGCTATAAAAGACTCTATACTGTATGTCTCACTACTATCCTTTTGATTTCTTGATATACTCCGTAGGTAAGCATCCGAAGTACTTCTTGAAACTGGTGGCAAAATATGACGGTGTATTGAATCCTACCATAGTACTGACTTCCGCTACCGTATATCGTCCGTCTTTCAGTAGCTTGGCCGCTTCATTGAAACGAATCTTACGGATAAAGTCAATGGTTGATTCTCCGGTAATTGCTTTTAGTTTCAGATGCAGATTAGAACGGCTCATGTTCATTTCTCTGGCGAATTCGTCGGTAGAGAATTCGATGTTATCCATATTCTTTTCCACAATCGCCATGGCACGTTTCAGCAAGGCTTCATCCATTGCATTGAATGTGATTTTCTCAGGTTCTACTTCCAATGATTTGGCGTACTTATCGAGCATCCGTCTGCGTGTACGCATCATGTTCTGTATCTTGGTTGTCAGGATGGCAAGAGAGAATGGTTTGGGGATATAGTCATCCGCACCCATTTGCAGACCTTCCATCTGATCTTTGATATCGGTCTTTGCGGAAAGAATAATAACCGGAATATGGCAAGTCCGAATATTTTGTTTCACGTTCTTGCATAGCTTGATACCATCCATAACCGGCATCATGACGTCGGTGACAATCACATCCACTTCGTTGTCTTTCAGTTTTTCCAGTGCTTCTTCACCGTTCCCGGCTTCCAGTGTGTTGAACAAATCCGCCAGTCCGTTATTCAGGTAACGGCGGATTTCGTTATTATCTTCTACGATCAGAATTGTTCCGCGCTTCTTATCACCGGATTCCACAGATTCGTTTTCCACTTTCTCCGTGTCGATGAAATACATTGCTTTCGAATTGGTAGAATACACTTGCTCTTCTTCATTCTGTTCGTTATTGGAAGCTAACTCGGAAGGTTTGTAAACCGACAGATCCTGTGGCAGATAGACAGAGAATGTACTGCCTTTGTTTTCTTCGCTGTCCAGTTCGATACGCCCATGATGAAGTTCTATCAGACGTTGTACTAACGAAAGTCCGATACCACTTCCTACGTGTTCACTTTCTATCTGATAGAAACGTTCAAATATCTTTCCCTGTTTGTTGATAGGGATACCTATGCCTGTATCGCTGACTTGTAGCAATAGCCAGCCGTTCTCCTCTTTCAGAGTTACGGTAATGCTTTGCCCGCTTTCCGTATATTTAAAGGCATTGGAAAGGAGGTTGTTTACTATCAATTCCAGATAGTTGGCATCAAAAAGAACTTCTTTGTCTTCCAGTTCAGAGTGTAGAGTATAAGTAATCTTTTTGTGGCGTGCCAGTTTATCGTAGAAAAGGAAGTTGTCCTGTATCAGTTGATGAGCGTTTCCTTTTTTCGCTTTTAGTTCGAACACTCCGAGTTCAGCACGGCGGTAGTCCATCAATTGGTTGACCAGATGCAGCAGGCGGTTTGCATTCCGTTGGATATATTCCAGTTGGTTACGTGTCCATCGGTCGCTGATTTTGTTAATGATCTCTTGCAGGGGAGTCAGAATCAGCGTCAAAGGTGTACGAAGTTCATGCGAGATGTTGATGAAGAAACGCATCTTCATCTGATTGATTTCTTCCTGATGTTCTTTGTCTCTGCGTTCTATTTCAAGCTGGGCTTCCATACTTTTGCGCATCCAGAAGAAGCGGAAAACAAAAGTGATGAAACCTGCGAAGGTTGCGAAGAAGATGAGTAGTGCCCACCAGGTCTTATACCAGATTGGCAGAACGATAATCTCCAATGCTGTAGGGATAGGATTCCATTTGCCATCGCTGTTGGCTGCTTTGACAAGGAACTGATAGGTTCCCTGTGGCAGGTTAGAGTAGGAGACGGTGCGGCTGTCCGTCAGATAATACCATTCCTTATCATAACCTTCCAGCTTATAGGCGAAAGTATTATGTTGTCCTGAGATATAATTGGATACCACGAACTCAATGGAAAAAGCAGTTTGCCAGGATTTCAGTGTGATACTTTTCGTTTCACTGATGTTCTTGGTCAGAATACCGGTCTCATCATCCGGGCGGACTACCTTATTGAACAGTTGCAGTTTGGTGATAACCACCGGAGGCGTATAAGGATTGTCGAGCAATAATTCCGGACGGAAAGTCGTGATTCCGTTGATACCGCCAAAATACATTTGTCCCACAGACGTACGACAATAAGAAGCGGTATTGAACTGATTGCTTTGCAACCCGTCCGATTCTGTAAAGTTACGGAATTTTTCCGTTTCCGGATTAAAGCAGGAAATCCCCCGGTTGGTACTTAACCAGAGTCTTCCGAAGGAATCTTCCAAAATACCGTATACTACGTTATTCGGCAGACCGTTGGTCGTGTTATACCGTTTGATCTGCTTGTCTTTTTCATTGAAACAATAAAATCCTTCGCGTGTACCTACCCAGATGATTCCGTTGGAAGCCTCGTAAATACAGTTCGTAAAGAGCTTCGTGACGTTGGAAACCGGAAGTATGGATGCTTTTTGTATATCCAGACCTTCTTGCTTAAAGACTGATAGTCCCTCTTCTCCACCGATCCATAAGCGTTTATGGGAGTCGCGGAATAGTGTCGTGATTTGTTTGGAGACGACTGGAGTACCATCTTTCTCTTTTTCAATCGTAGTAAAACTCCGTTGTTCCGGATTAAAACGAACCAGTGCACTGAGTGTTCCCAACCAAAGATTCCCTTCTCCGTCGGGAAGGATGGCATAGACATTCTCATTTACCAGCTGGCTGTTGCGTTGGTTAAAGTTTTCTACCTGACCGCTGTTGCGGTGAAGGATACTCAGTCCACCGGCATGAGTACCTATATATACCAAAGATTTCTTTTCGTCTACATATACCGCCTTGATATTGTTGGAACCGATGCCTCTTGCACTTTCATCCTCTTGCAGTGTATAAGATGTAAATCGCTGTGTAATCGGATTATAAAGATTCAATCCTCCGTCATTCGTTCCTATCCACAGGTTTTTGTCTTTATCTTCGACAATACAGCTTACTACATTGTCGCTTAACGAGTTTTTATAAGGAATATTGCGGATATTCTTGAAGCGGTTCCGGATAGGGTGATAATAGTTCAGACCACCGAAATAAGTTCCCAGCCACATACCGCCCTGAGAATCCATAAAGATACTGCGCACCGAACGTTGTGACAGACTGCCGTTTTCTACGGGGTTACTGCTGTACGAGGCAAAAGAATCAGTACCTTCATGATAAATATTCAAGTCGTTGAAAGTTCCGATCCATAAACGGTTTTGTGAATCCATTGCCAGTGAGCGGATGTAATTGGAACTGATACTCTTCGGGTTGGAAGGAGAATGCAGATAATTCTTTATTTCCTTCGTTTTCGGATTAATCAGGAACAGTCCGGCTCCTTCGGTTGCCACCCAGATGCGGGTAGGGGATTGCTGAAGAATAGCCTGAATCTGTTTAGTCCCTAAAATGGGGATCACTTTTTCAAAAGTTTTCTGAGTAATAGAGTAAGTATAGAGTCCGTCGGTCGAAGTTCCGATATAAATTTGGTCACCCTGTCTGTAAAGAGTGGAGGCGATTGTCTTATGCATCGCTGTGCTGAAAGAATCATCTATAAATTTGGATTCTTTGATATCGAACATGATCAGCCCTTCCGGAGTACTGATAAGTAACTGTTCCGGTGAAATCTCTTCGATACCGTTAACTTGCAAATGTTTCCCATTCTTTTCATAGAAGAAGTTCTGGAATATGTCTTTTTCCTCATCATAACGGGACAAACCATCACGTGTACCAATCCATACCCGTCCCTGACTGTCTGTTTTTACAATACGGGAGATGTCGTTGGCGATACTGTTCGGGTCATCCTCATTATGCTGATAAACCGTAAATGCATATCCGTCGTATTTGTTAACTCCGTCATAAGTGGCAAACCACATATTGCCCCTTTTATCCTGATCGATGGAGAACACCGTACTTTGTGATAGTCCCTCATTGATGGAAATATAGGAAAATGTGATTTGTTCCGGAGTTTCAGAAAAGGCGGAATGCATTCCTAAGCATAGGAAAAACAAGTAGATTACTATCTTCTTAAGCTTGCTCATTATTAGTTCACGAGATTAATAATGACGCCAAAGATAGTAATTTCCTTTAAATACCCCATGAATAAAGTACAAAAGACTGTATTCTTTTGGATAGTTTCGTAGAGATAATAAATAAGCCCGGCATCATACCGGGCTTTTATGCTTACAGAATTCGGTTCAGAAACCGGGGCTTACTTGGATAAGTCTCCTATTTCATCCAGATTCTTCTGAATATCTTCGTCAGTCAGTGCGTAGTTCACTAAATCGCCTGCCAGATATTTGTCATAAGATGCCATATCGATCAGACCGTGTCCGGACAGGTTGAACAGAATCACTTTCTCTTCTCCTGTTTCCTTGCACGCCTTTGCTTCGCGTATAGCGGCAGCAATCGCGTGGCTGGATTCCGGTGCCGGAATAATACCTTCCGCCTGTGCGAACAGACAGCCGGCTTCGAAAGATTCCAGTTGCTGGATATCTACCGCTTCCATCAGATTGTCTTTCAGCAATTGGGAGACGATGACGCCTGCACCGTGATAGCGAAGACCGCCTGCATGGATATGGGCAGGAGCGAAGTTGTGTCCTAATGTAAACATCGGGAGCAGCGGAGTATATCCGGCTTCATCACCGAAGTCATATTGGAATTTACCGCGGGTCAGCTTCGGGCACGAAGCAGGTTCGGCAGCAACGAAACGGGTTTTCTTTCCTTCCAGGATGTTGTGACGCATAAATGGGAAAGAGATACCTCCGAAGTTGGAACCGCCTCCGAAACAACCGATTACTACGTCCGGATATTCGCCCGCCATTTCCATTTGCTTTTCAGCTTCCAGACCGATGATGGTTTGGTGGAGAGTAACGTGGCTGAGTACCGAACCAAGAGTGTATTTACAGTTGGGAGTCATTTGTGCAAGTTCGATAGCTTCCGAGATGGCTGTACCCAGAGAACCCTGATAGGTGGGGTGAGCCGTCAGGATATCTTTTCCCGCACGGGTAGACATAGACGGAGAAGGAGTGACCTGTGCGCCGAAAGTCTGCATAATGCTGCGGCGGTAAGGCTTTTGTTCGTAGCTGATCTTTACCTGATAAACTGCGGCTTCGAGACCAAAAACTTTGGCAGCATAAGAAAGGGCGGCTCCCCATTGGCCCGCACCGGTTTCGGTAGTAACGTTCGTGACGCCTTCTTCTTTGCAATAATATGCCTGAGCCAGCGCAGAGTTCAGTTTATGAGAACCGATCGGGCTGACACTTTCGTTCTTGAAATAGATATGTGCCGGAGTTCCGAGCGCTTTTTCCAGTCCGTAAGCGCGTACAAGCGGCGTACTACGATAATATTTATACATTTCGCGTACATCTTCCGGTATTTCGATCCATGCGTCAGTCTGGTTAAGCTCCTGATGACACAGTTCTTTGGCAAAGATTGGATACAGATCTTCCGCTTTCAGCGGCTGTTTTGTTCCCGGGTGCAACGGCGGCATTGGCTTGTTCACCATATCAGCCTGAATGTTGTACCAGTAATGTGGAATTTCTTCTTCCGGTAGGATATACCGTTTTCTTTTGTCACTCATGTTATTGTGGTTTATTAGTTTTCTGCTGCCAAAAGTAGGCAAAATTTTTAATATTCGTGTAATTTTGTCAACAAAGAATCGAATTCGATTGTTATTTTAGTTAAGTTTGCACGGCATAGCAAATACGACAATAAAAAAATGTGATATGAAGATTTATCATAAATTTCTGTTATATCAGAATAAGCTTCTCAAGCCCTATGTACGTATCCTGCTGGGGTTGGTAGAAGCACTCACTTATCTGGCATCTCTGTTGTTGATTGTCGGAGTGGTTTACGAACATGGTTTTCCATTGTCCCCGGTCGAGGTACAGCAGATACAGATCTTGTATAAAGCCGTATGGATTATCTTTTTAATTGATGTCACCCTGCATATTTCGCTGGAATACCGGAATACGAAAAAGCAATATCGAAGGCTGGCATGGATATTGAGCGTATTGCTTTACCTAACTTTGGTTCCCGTCATCTTCCATCGTCCGGAAGAAGAGGGAGCGATTCTGCAAGTCTGGGAATTTCTTCACGGGAAGTTTTATCATTTAATATTATTGTTGGTTTTTTCTCTGCTGAACCTGTCCAATGGCTTGGTGCGTCTTTTAGGACGCCGTACGAATCCGTCTTTGATACTGGCTGTCAGCTTTATGGCTATTATTCTGATCGGGACGGGATTGCTGATGCTTCCACGATGTACGGTCAATGGCATCACTTGGGTCGATTCTCTGTTTACAGCCACCAGTGCCGTCTGTGTGACGGGCTTGGTGCCGGTAGACGTATCCACCACTTTCACCACCAGCGGACTTGTAGTCATTATCCTGCTCATTCAGATCGGCGGACTGGGAGTGATGACATTAACCAGTTTCTTCGCCATGTTCTTTATGGGAAATACTTCCATTTACAATCAGCTCGTTGTCCGTGATATGGTCAGTTCCAATTCGTTGGGGTCGTTACTGTCCACACTACTATATATCCTTGGATTTACATTGGTCATCGAAGGCATTGGCATGGTGTCCATCTGGTTCAGCATTCACGATACGCTTGGGATGAATCTGGAAGAGGAACTGGCTTTTGCCGCCTTCCATTCCATTTCGGCTTTCTGCAATGCGGGTTTCTCCACACTTTCAGGCAATTTAGGAAATTCGATGGTGATGACCAACCACAACTGGCTGTTCATCTCCGTCTCTTTACTGATTATCTTGGGCGGTATCGGCTTTCCGATTCTGGTTAATTTCAAAGATATCGTATTATACCATTTGCGCCATGTCTGGACGTTTGTGCGTACCCGCAAACTGGAAAGACATAAGATGCAGCACCTCTACAATCTGAATACGAAAATCGTATTGATCATGACTTTCCTGCTTTTGCTGATCGGTACACTGGCCATTGCTGCTTTTGAGTGGAATGCCTCTTTTGCCGGTATGTCTGTGGCCGATAAATGGACGCAAGCATTCTTTAATGCGACCTGTCCGCGAACGGCTGGGTTTAGCAGTGTCGATCTGGCATCATTGAGCGTGCAGACGCTGTTGGTTTATCTCTTCCTGATGTGGGTCGGCGGCGGTTCGCAGTCTACGGCAGGCGGTGTCAAAGTGAATGCTTTTGCAGTGGTAGTGTTGAACCTTGTAGCCGTATTGCGGGGAAGTGAACGGGTGGAGGTCTTCGGCAGGGAATTGTCTCATGACTCTATCCGGCGTTCCAATGCGACGGTCGTCATGTCGCTGGGCGTATTGTTTCTCTTCATCTTCATATTGAGCATACTCGAACCGAAAGCCTCTTTGCTGGCACTGACCTTTGAATGTGTTTCCGCCCTTAGTACGGTAGGATCGAGCCTGAATCTGACGCCTCAATTGTGCGATGCCAGTAAATTGCTGGTATCGTTGCTGATGTTTATCGGACGTGTCGGTCTGATTACGTTGATGCTGGGCATCGTCAAGCAGAAAAAGAATACAAAATACCGTTATCCGAGTGATAACATCATCATAAACTAACATCATGAAGTATATTATTATTGGTCTAGGAAATTACGGGCATGTACTTGCCGAGGAATTATCGGCATTGGGGCATGAGATCATTGGAGCGGACATCAGCGAAAGCCGTGTCGACTCAATCAAAGATAAGGTTGCCACTGCTTTTGTCATAGACGCTACGGACGAACAGTCGTTGTCGGTGCTGCCTTTGAATAGCGTAGATATTGTTGTTGTGGCGATTGGCGAGAATTTTGGAGCATCGGTACGTGTTGTCGCGTTGTTGAAGCAGAAAAAGGTGCCTCGTATTTTTGCCCGTGCCATTGATGCGGTGCACAAGGCAGTGCTTGAAGCGTTTAGTCTGGAGAAGATTCTGACACCGGAAGAGGATGCTGCCCGTAGCCTGGTGCAGTTGCTCGACTTTGGGGCGACGATGGAAGCGTTCCGTATTGATCAGGATTATTATGTCGTGAAGTTTACTGTTCCGAAGAAGTTTGTAGGATACTTTGTGAATGAGCTGAATATGGATGAAGAGTTTCATCTGAAACTGATCGCACTGAAGCGTGCGAACAAAGTCACTAATTGCCTGGGCATTTCTTTGATGGAGCGTCATGTCAAGAATGAGTTGCCCGGAGATGAAAAGGTGGAAGAAGGAGACGAACTGGTCTGCTACGGTAAATACCGTGATTTTCAGTCTTTCTGGAAAGCTATTTAAAGATACATCACGCTAAATAATAAATGAAATGCGATTAACCAACTTACTATTTACGACACTTTTACTATTTGTTTCCGTCTTTGCACGAAGTCAGAAGAGTAATGAATTTACAGTACTGCAATGGAATGTATGGCAGGAAGGTACGATGGTACCGGGAGGATATGACGCTATTGTCAATGAGATTGTTCGCCTGAAACCGGACTTTGTAACTTTCAGTGAAGTCAGGAATTACAATAAGACGAATTTCACAGCCCGCGTCTGTGCTTCGCTGAAAGAGAAGGGGCTTTCGTATTATTCTTTTTATAGTTATGACACGGGGCTGCTGAGCAAACATCCTATCACCGATTCCCTGACTGTTTTTCCCGAGAAAGACGATCACGGAAGTATCTATCGCCTGACCAGTTCGGTAAACGGGCATAAGGTAGCGGTTTACACGTCACATCTGGATTATCTGGATTGTGCATACTACAATGCCCGCGGCTATGACGGTTCTACCTGGAAGGAAATACCGTTGCCGGCATCGGTAGAAGAGATACTGAAAGTAAACGTTGCTTCCCAGCGTGACGATGCTATCCGTTTGTTTATCACTCAGGCTGAGAAAGACCTGGCAGCAGGGTATAAAGTGATTATCGGCGGTGACTTTAACGAACCGTCTCACCGTGACTGGATAGAAAAGAATAAAGATATGTACGATCACAATGGCTTCGTTGTGCCCTGGACGGTAACGACTTTGCTCGAAGAAGCCGGATTTGTAGATAGTTACCGCAAGATATATCCCAATCCCTTGACACATCCCGGCTTTACTTATCCTTCGGACAATCCGGCAAAAACTCCGGAGAAAATCACATGGGCTCCCAAAGCAGACGAGCGGGACCGGATCGACTTTATTTTCTATAAAGGCGAAGGACTGGATGCAAGGAAGGCGGTCATCTTCGGACCGAAAGGTTCTATTGTCCGCGCACAGCGCGTGCAGGAGACATCCAAAGATAAGTTCTTATTGCCGCTTGATGTATGGCCAACCGATCACAAAGGATTGTTGGTTACGTTTATCTGTAAATAATATCAGTAGCATCTATATTTTCTTCATCCTATATAAATAAAAACAAATATTATCTGTCACCTGTCACTGTTTTAGATGTAACAGGTTGATTTTTAGGTATAAATATGGTGACGGCAACGAGTGACAGCAGTGTGATGGCAGAATTTGCCGTCACGCTGTTGCCACTCGTTGTAGTTTATTTAGGGATATTCTGTAAATGTCCTTATTTTCTATAAATGAATAGGATAATATTAATTTTTAGAGATTTTTCTCTTCATTTTTTATATACAGATCTCAATTATTCTTCCTTTTTTTTTGATAATATTATTTACATATCTGTATCTTACATCCTGAAATCATGATGTAGGGGCCTGCCTTTTAGCAGGAAGTTAATAAACTTTTCCGTTTTTCATGTATTAGCGCTGATTATGCCGCCAGCCTTTTCTTCTTTTCTATCTTATGATTATACACACATGACTATAGCTACACGTTCAATCTGATATACGTAGTTTCCTAATGAGAATTGCGCATTGGGTGGCAACGAGTGGCACTAAATTTACGTTGAAAATACTAATACTAGTTAATCTTGAAGAAGTAGGCTGTGTTTTATAGCATGTACTGCTTATTTATTATATATTTGCAATAGTTATTTGGTATGAATGATTGTGAAGAATGCAATGATATGCACATATACTGTGAAATGAATGTTTTTATTTAACGCATTGCTATTGTGCTTGCTACTCAATTATTTGATTATAGTGTGCAAATGTTTAACTATACTAGTGTCTATATAAATGCTACCAGATAGATAGCTGGTTTTCATTTATTGGTTCTATATTTAAATTTTTAATATGGTCAAACAATTTGTTTATAGGGATTCTCTCGAAAAGAATCAATCCAATAATATTTTAGATAATATAAAGGTTTGTTCTAAAGGATTTTAGTATATAATGAATATTGACTCGTCCTGCAGACAAACCAATATACGCATAATTTAAATTAATTTGTAATCACCACTTAGACTAATTATAAAGCAATTATAAATGAAATCATTATTTTTAATTTTGTTTTTATCAGTTATGTTTATTTCTTGTAAGGATGATAATAACCTACGAGAAATTACTGACGACGAGAAGATTTTTGAATATATTGGATTAAAAGATAAAGCAAATGTAATAGAGGCCCAAGAAAAAGTTTGGAATACTTATGGGCGTCCTTATAGACCGTCTGTTCAAGTAGTTGATGGATATATTTACATAGCAACGTGGTCGGGGATATATCGAAAGCCAGCGAAGTCGTTGAATAACATGGACTGGGAAAAGTTTGCGTTCTCCGGTCTTCCAGTAATCCAGTTTGTTATGAAGGGGGATTCTATAATTGCAATTACAGCTTGCACTGACGAGAAGGCATTTGTGCTTTCAACAGATGGTGGAAAAACTTGTAAGGCGATAACGCCACCGGAGTTTTTAATTGAAGAGAATGAGTTAAAGGTCATACCTTACTCAATATCTCAAAACTCCCAAAATGCGAATTCACTATTGGCTTTGGTCGAACCTATTGGAGTAGTGAAATCGGTAAATTTTGGAAAAAGTTGGAAGACTATCAGTACTTTTTATGGCGGCTATCAGAATTGGTTTGTTGGATTTCATCCTCAAGACACTACAAATATTTACAATACAGGGGAAACTATGATATTTGAATCTTTTATTAATGCTTCTTGTAATGATGGGAAAGATTGGATAATACTTGAGAATGAAAGAAATAATTGTATACATCATATAGCTTTTGACCCAACTAATCCAAATATAATGATATATTCAGGGGAATATTTTTTAAAGAAAACTATAGATAAAGGTCGGATTTGGAATCCTGTTTTGAAGGATGATGTATATTTTTACAAAACAATTTATGATAAGAGAAATCCACAAATACTATATTCTACTGGAGTCACCCGTATTCCTAAAGAAGAACATAAATTTACAATTCATCATTCTACTGATGGTGGTGATACATGGTCTATACTTTATCAAGCCGATTTATTGGGTGTAGGTGGAATTATTGATATTGAACAATATGATGATATTTTAATACTTTATACTTATACTGATGGTATTTATATCTATCGAATCAAATGAATAATACTTCTCTTGGTCACTTTTATGCAAAATTTCCTAGAGGAAAATTTACAATACTTGCCCGTGCAAAGTACAATCAGTTAGGCAGAGAAGAAAGATGCTCCTTATCTAAGTTATAAATAGTGGCAAAATGTTAGGGTGTTCAGTTTGACATTCTTAATGCAATTGTTATCGTACTGTTAAATTCTTCTCTAAAATGAGAACATCAAACTGGGCACCCTAGAACTTTAGTAATATAAGAAGAACTGCGATCCGGCATTTACTGTAAATGGCGGATTAATGATAACAGTTTGAATAAGCTGTAGGCTTGATAAGTTTCCACTGCTTGAAACTAGAGTTCCATCGGTGAGAAACTGTAGTTTCATCAGTAAGAAACCATAGTTCCAAAGGCTTGAAACCAAAAGTATCGAGCGTATGAAACCAAAGTTTCAAGCAATAGAAACTAGAGTTTCAAGCAATGGGAACTATAGTTTCAAATAGGGAAACGAACTTGACTTGATATCAGTAGAAGTGCAGGAGGGAGCTAAGATGAAACAGCAGTGTGACGGCAATACTTGCCATCACACTGCTATCACACGTTGCTGTCACGGTCTTATGGTTTAATTATCAGACTATTATCACTCGTTTGGTGACAGGTGACAGCAATTTTTCAAATATATTTCTTTATGTAGACCGATTATTTCGTCAGAAGACGGATACTTCCTGCTTTCACTCCGCCGGCTTTGGCAGTCAGAATAATTTCTCCGGCTGTTTCATTCGTTTGTACGATAGCTGTAAGCATTCCGTTGAAAGCGTGCATCTTCGGAAGATGGAACAGGTCGAGACTCGTTGGGTCACCATTGGCTCCGGCACGGTATGTTCCGGCTCCTTTGACGGAGAAGTTAATCAGGCGGTTGTCGGCAGGGCAGAGGTTTCCGTCTTTGTCTACTATTTTCACGGTTACATAAGCAAGGTCTTTTCCGTCTGCCGTCAGTTCATTCCGGTTGCTGACCAGTTCGATGTGATGAGGCTTGCCGGCTGTACGGACCACTTTTTCTGCTACTGCTTTTCCGTCTTTATCATAGGCTACTACTTTCACTTCACCCGGTTCATATACAGCATCCATCCACATCAGGCGATAACGGCTCTTCAATGAACTGTTGTTCTTGCTTTGTTTGCCATAGCTTTTGCCGTTGATAAACAGTTCGGCAGCAGGGTAGTTGGTGTAAACAAATACTGGAGTTACTTCACCTTCGCGTCCCGGCCATGTCCAATGCGGCAGGATATGCAGTGTTTCCGCTTCCTTATTCCATATGCTGCGGTATAAGTAATAGCGGTCTTTGGGCAAACTGGCGAGGTCGATAATGCCAAACATGGAACTGTGATTGGGCCAGGCATTGGTATCGTAAGGAGAAGGCTCACCCAAGTAATCGAAGCCGGTCCATACAAACTGTCCTATGGTCCAGTGGTAATCGTCTGCCAATGCAAAGTCCTCGTCAGGGATATTTGACCACGAACAAGCCTCTACATCATAAGAAGAACATTGATGGTCGTCGTATATCGCACTTTTCTTATCCTCAACCGGGAATTTGTAGACTCCGCGTGAACTTACGGTAGAAGCGGTCTCACTACCCAGAATGAGATTCTGCGGAAGTTTGGAGTATGCTTCCTGATAGCGGTTGGCGCGGTAGTTCAGACCGGGAATATCGATCATGGCGGCAAATCCGTTGGCAAGCACACAAGATACCTGGTCCATGCCGCAGGTGACGGGGCGGGTAGGATCTTCACGATGACAGATGTCTTGCAGGAACTTCGCAACTTTGTATCCGACAGGGCTGCATTGGGTGGGAACCTCATTGCCGATGCTCCACATTACCACACAAGGATTGTTGCGATAGTTGTGCAGCATATTCACCATATCGCGTTCTGCCCATTCCTTGAAGTAACGGTGATATCCGTTTTCACATTTGGCGATGTCCCATTCGTCGAACGGTTCGATCATCATCATGAATCCCATTTCATCACACAATTCCACGAGTTCGGGAGCCGGCATGTTGTGGGAAGTACGAATGGCATCGCATCCCATGTCTTTCAAGAGTGTGAGCTGGTGGCGAAGTGCCGCTACGTTGATGGCTGCACCCAACGGACCTAAGTCATGGTGATTGCATACCCCCTGAAATTTGCGGTGTTTTCCGTTCAGATAGAAACCTTTGTCGGCAATATATTCAATGCTGCGGATACCGAAACGGGTAGAGTAGGTATCTACCAGCTGATTGTCTGCATACACGTTGGATACGGCTTTGTAGAGAGCGGGGCTTTCCGGCGACCAGAGTTGAGGCGCATTGACGATGAAGTTTTGTTCAAACGGCTGCCCGTGATTGATGCGTCCTTTGTTTTCTTTACGTGTCACTACCTTTCCATCCGGTGACAGGATTTCTGTCTCTATACGGATTTCCGTCTTTTCGCCGGCATTCTCTATCTTTGTCTGCAGGCGTATGGCGGCAAATTCATCACTGACATGGGGAGTGGTGATCTGCGTACCCCATACGGGGACGTGGACTTTGTCCGTCACAATCAGATGTACATTGCGGTACAAACCTGCTCCCGGATACCAGCGTGAAGACTGCGGACGGTTTTCCAGGCGTACCGCCAGTGTATTGTTCTTTCCGTCTTTATTCAGGAAAGGGGTAACGTTGCAATGAAAAGAATTGTAGCCGAAAGGCCAGAAGCAAGCCTCCTGTCCGTTGACGTATATACGCGCTTCGCTCATTGCTCCGTCGAACAAGAGAGTGACTTCCTTGTCGGCGGGAACATCGAAACTGGTGCGATACCATCCGGTTCCGACATATGGAAGACCTCCGGTACGTCCGGTTTTCAGTGATGCCTTTTTCTCAAAGTTCTGTGTGACTGCTACATTTTGCAGGTCGTTGTTCACATCGAAAGGTCCGAAGATGGCCCAGTCATGTGGGATAACGACCGATTCCCATTTAGTATCGTTGTAGTCAGTCTGCGCAGCTTCCGGAAAATCTCCTTTACTGAATTTCCAGTTCTTTTCGAGTAGCGTTTCGCTGCGCTGTGCTTGCAGCATACTGGCTGCGCTCATCAAAAGTACAGTTAGCAACTGTTTTTGGTGTTTCATGTTCATTTTCTCTTTTTCAGGTATATAAATTAGGGATTCGGGGTAAAGTTATGAAAAGGATTCAATAAATTTATCGTTTGAAGGCATTAAATGCAGAAGTCGGCTTGCCGCTGTCGTCAAATAAACCTTTGTGATACCCTTTCCAACCACCGTAGCACTGAGGCTCCCAGGTGAATACGCCCAGACATTGGTCTATTTCTTTCGCTTTTGTCACGAAGTCGGTAAAAAATGCTTCTGCTTCTTCGTAATTCCAGTTAATGCCGAGTTCGCACATCATGACCGGAGTATTATAGCGTTCGATCAGATTTTTTATGTTGCTTATGCAGTCGTTGTTCAGCTTGCGCCAGTCCTGTGTCTCTGGATCAGGGTAGAGTGACATGCCGATTACATCCCATTTGCCACCGTCTGCTTTCAGTCCGTCGAACAGCCAGATATAGCGGTTGGGATTGTTGCCTTCGTCGATATGTACAATCACTTTTGCCTGCGGATAGATTGCTTTGACGGCATCGTAACCGGAAGTTACCAGTTTGGCAAAGTTGGCAGTGTTTCCGCTGCTGGCCGCTCCGTCGGGTTTCAGCATGCCCGAACGTGTTTCGTTGCCTACCTGTACCCATTCCACATCGATACCTCTTGCTTTGATGGCACTCAGAACATCAGTCGTGTGGTCGGCTACAGCTTTCTGCAATTCCTCGAAAGACAAGTCTGCCCAGGCAGCAGGTTTTTCCTGTCGTCCCGGATCGGCCCAGATGTCGCTATAGTGGAAATCGATCATGATACGATAACCCAGATTGTGGGCGCGCCATGCTTTGGTCACAACATCGTCTTTGTCGCACCAGCCTTCGGGATTGAAATAGCCTTCGTTTTCAGACCATCCCTGGTCGGGGTTTACCCATACACGCAGGCGGATCGAGTTCATTCCCAGATCGCGGAGCAGGGACATGCATTCGTGGTCGTTGCCTTCGGCATCATAGAACTTGTAGCCTGATTTCTCCATTTCTGTCAGCCAGCTGACGTCCGCTCCTTTGGCGAAGCCGGACATATCATACACATTCTCTTGATTTTCCGGAAATACCGGCTTTTCATCGTTGTCGTCGCAAGCGGTGAAGAAGGCTCCGCACAACAGTGCGGAAGCCATCAATATGTTTTTGAATTGTTTCATCATTGTTCTTCGTTATCTAAAGGTTATTGCTGAACGGCGGAATAAGTTCCGTCAATCAGGTTCACTGTAATTGTATAAGTACCAGCCTTCAGCATGATACCATCGCCATTGTAATATAGCTTGCCGTCGCTTCCTCCGTAGAAAGCAGTCCATGCATTTTCTATATAGAATTGGGCTCCCCATTTGGAATCTGTTGCCAGTGTGATGGTACCGGAGTATTCGCCGGCAGTTCCGGTGCTTGCAATCGGGTTGAAGCTGTTGTCATTCTCTATTCCGTAGTAACAATAGATATTGTCGCCAAGAGCATACGTCTTATAAGTAAGCTCTTTCAGAGATACATCGAACAGATACAGTCCGGCATCGGGAGCAGGAATGTTATCGCCTTGTCCGTTAATCAGCGTACCGCTTTCGGCTGTGCTGGCAGCATCATCCTTGGCGATGGTGTACATTCTGCTGGTATCCCACTCATTGCCCGATGAGAATAAGGTCATCGCATAGTTTCCATATTTGGAGTTAACGTCTACGATGCCGGCATACTTCTGTTCTTCTTTGTAATAGACTTCTATTTTGTGGTCGTATGCCCACTCAGTGTCCGGACCGATTCCCGGCAGATACAGATATTGTCCTTCTTCCGGTTCGGGTTCCGGTTCTACGGAGCCGCCTTCCTCTACGGTAGCTGTCCATTGCTGCGGATTACTCAGGTCGATGCTCAGTGTACATTCTCCTGTTTGCGGAACATTGACAGTGATATCTCCGGCAGTTTCTCCAAAGCTCAATGCAGCGTTGCTGCCACTGAATGCGACAGGGGTGTCCTTGGCTTTTGTATCGTCGATGTCATAACCGCCATTGTCGTTGAGGTTGGCGCAGGTATGGTCATACAGTTTACCGGTTCCGTCAATCCGGACGGTGATTGTTCCGGTTGCATCCGCATTGAATGTAGCGGTCCATTTCCGGCTGGTACGGTCGAATGTCATGGTGGCATTGATGTCTCCGCTGACATTTAAAGAAGGAATCAGCAGTCCGTTCCATTGCTTGCTGTTGGTATCAAATGTGATATAGTAGCAACCGGCAGTTCCGGGGAACCAGCACTTCCAGTCGCCGGCTGTAGTGAGCAGGAACGGCATTCCGGTCTCGTTGTCATTTCTCCAGATGGTACCGTCGGCTTCCTGTACCAAGAAGTTGAACCAGCCCTCTACACCGACGAAGCCCTTGTATATACCGTCGGTATTGGCGGAGAACAGGGTCATTCCTGTGGCAGTCGCATTCTGGTCGAGTACGTTGGCAAAGCGCATATCCAGCTCATACGGGGTGATGGTTACTGCTTCTACGTTGCTATAAGCCGGATCGATGTTGTTACCCGTCGTTCCTTTCAGGCGGAAATAGAATTTTGTGGCCACGTTGGCTTCCACTCCCAGATTATTAGCGACAATGTTCAGTTCGGCACCGTTGTAAGTCTTCGAAAGGGAGGTTTCGGCAGACTCTACGATAGTACCCGAGAAGTCTTCGCTCAAAGAGACTTGCATGGCGGTTTTCAGCAAATTAGTCGGTTTAAAGTTCGGATTGCTGATAGCCAGTGTACGGTCTGTCCATGCCAGCGATAACACATTCTTCTGTGCGGTCGCTTCGGTCAGTACGATGTTGTCTGTCGAAGCAATGAGTTCATTGCTTGTCAGGCTCGACAAGTAATATTTATCTCCGTCTTCTTCGCAGGCACCCAATACGAAGAGGGTTGCCAGAGAGAGGATCAGACTATTTATTGTTTTCATATATCGTTCGTATTAGAGGATAATTAATAATTTTCATTATACAGGTTCGGATTGGCTGTAAGCTCCGTATTCGGTATCGGGTAGATATTGTATTTGCTGTTTACGGCTGTACCGCCTTTCTCGCCGCCTTTCCACTGCCACAGATATTTGTCGGTTGTGAACATGCCGTAGCGGATCAGGTCCGTACGTCTGTGTCCTTCCCAGTAAAGTTCGCGGGCGCGTTCTTTTAACAAGAAGTCAAGAGTCAGGTCAGAATCTGCTATTTTGTGCTCATCGTCACCGTATGCCCGTCTCTGAAGTTCGTTGATATAGCCCAATACCGTTCCTCTGTCACTTCCTGTGCCGCCACGTACAACGGCTTCCGCCATCATCAGATATACGTCTGCCAGACGGAACAGGGGATAATCGGTGTTCACACCGCCGTCGGCTGTATTGGAAGCCGTTTGACCATTATCTGTAAGGTTGGTCCATTTCGTTACAAAAAAGCCGTTTGACTGATCATCTATTTTATTCAGGTATTGAGTCTGGCCGTCGGTAAAGAATAAGTAGCGTTGGTCAGCTTCTCCTGTAAACAGAGCTGGTATTTCACCGCGTACGCGGAACATACCCCAGCCGCTTTTCACCCCATAGTCTTCGGGTACTTGCTTGTCGGAAGTATTACTTACCGCACCGCAAATGATATAGGTGGAAGAACCCCATGATACGGTATGCGTAGCATCTACCGGCAGGGTGAAGATAATTTCATTGGCAGTGCGCTTGTCATTATCCGCATTGAACAGGCTGCTGTAATCGTCTTCCAGAGAATATCCCTGAGCGATTGCCTGTTGGCAGGCACTGATACATTCGGTATATTTGGAAGTATTGGTGTACACTTCCGCATTCAGATAGAGTTTAGCCAGTAAGGTATATGCAGCTCCCTGTGAAGCACGACCGTAAGGACAATTCGCTTTGTCGAGCATATCATTCACGGTGCTGTTCAGTTCGCTTTCGATATAACTGAAAATCTGTGCGGCTGTATAGCGTGGAGGGAGATAACCGCTTGTCGGGTCATTCTCCGTCACAAACGGAATGTTACGGTACAGGTCGAGTGCATGATAGTAGAACAACGCACGCATAAACCGGGCTTCGGCACGGTAATGACGGATTTCACTTTGTTCCTGTTCCGTAAATTGTGCCAGCTTTTCGTCGGTAGCGTTGCGGATAAACTCATTGCACAATGCAATGTTGTAATAAATACGGTAATACATATCCGATACCCACGGGTCGTTGGCATCCCAGCTGAGGTAGGTGAGGCCGGTCACGTTGTCACCGGACAACCAGGTAGAGGCTACTTCGTCCGTACCGCATTCCTGCAGGTTGAAGAAGCAACGCATGTAGTCCTGTCCGCTGTTGCTGCTCAAATCCGGATCACCGCTTTTTTCTTGTCCGGTAGTTACCATTGCCGTATAGATTTTCCCTAACACGGCTTTATAGTTTGCGGCGCTGGTGTAGATGCTGGCGGCTGTTTCGTCTTCATGCGGATACTGGTCCAAATCGCCTATGCAGGAACTTAGCAGCAGTGCGCTGCAAAAATAGAAGGCTGTATAAAATATCTTTTTCATAATGCGCTTTTTTAAGTAATTAGAAGTTGAAACCTACGTTGAGTGAGAAGGTACGTGGACGCGGGTAGAAAGAGTTGTCTACGCCGTTGGGTACTTCCGGGTCTACACCGCTGTATTTGGTGATGCAGAATACATTTTGTACCATAGCACTGACATTTAGGCTGCATCCTTTGCAGATTTCACCTAAATTATAGTTCAGTGAGAGGTTGTCCATTTTCAGGAACGAAGCATTCTCTACATAGTAGTCCGACAAGTATTGACGGGACTGGAAACCGGTCTTCAGATAGCTCGTCGACAGGTTGTTCAACTGATAAGAGTTGTAGCTTACCGTTTCCCAGGCTCCGGTGTTCATCGCCATTGCATTGTATACATAGTTGCCGATGTTGGCACGCAGGCTGGTACTCAATGTCCATTTCTTCCAGCGCAGTGAGGTGCTGAAGCCAAGAATATAGTCAGGAGCAGGAGAGTGGTAGCGATACAGGTCTTCGGTATTGATTTCTCCGTCGCCGTTCAAGTCTACATAGGCACCTTCTACCGGTTTACCGGTTTTCTCATCATACAGTTGGTGGTAAACGTAGAACATGTAAGGAGCATATCCTTCACTTAATGTCTGTACCTGATAGCTGTCGATATACGGACCTACGGAAGTGTTGGTAGCAGCAGCTCCGGCAGCCAGCGACAGGTTTTTCACCTTCATCTTCTGCCAGGTCATATTGAAACTGAGATCCCAGTTCCAGTCGTTGGTTTGTATCGGTGTTGCGTTCAGGCTGAACTCAATACCCTGGCTGTCTACATTTCCTACGTTAGTCGTGATGTTACGGTCGAAAGTCGTTCCGGCTGCAGCGGGGACGGTTGCAATCAGATCTTCCGTTTTGCGGGTGTAGTAGTCGAAACTACCGGTAATGCGGTCTTTCAGGAAACCGAAGTCGAAACCGACATTCCATGAAGTAGTCGTTTCCCATTTCAAGTCGGAAACATACGATTTGGGACGGTAAGTATAAATGTAATCATTACCCATGATAGATTCGGCACCATTCTGGCTGATAGTATAGATGGGCAGATAGTTGTAGTTGCCGATACCGTCTTGCTGACCGGTCACACCGTAGCTGGCACGAACTTTCAGGTTGCTGAGTACTTTGTTGTTTTTAAGGAAAGACTCTTCCGTCACTCTCCATCCCAGTGCTACCGAAGGGAAAGTACCCCAGCGCACATTCTTGGCAAAACGGGAAGTAGCGTCCCGGCGTACGGTGGTAGTCAGCATATAGCGTGAGTCGAACGAGTAGTTCAGACGACCGTAGTAGGAGAGTAGTACATGGCGTTCATCGGTTGCTTTCGAAGTTTTCAGCACTTCTCCGAGCGTATTCATTTCACTGTAAAGAGGGTTGGTTGCTTTCCAGTACTGATAGTCATAACCGGCTGTCACGTCAAAACTACTCTTGATCGGTTCCACCAGTTTATTGTAGTTGGCGTATAAAGTCAGCAGACGGTTTTCTTTCTTTTGCGGACCATAGCTGTAATCCAGGCCGGAAGTGGTGTAGTTTTGTGCAGCTTCTGCTGGAACATATACACTCCCTTTACCTTGTGCGTAATCATAACCTATCGTAGCATGCAGTTTCAGATCGGGGAAGAAGTGGACACGGTAATCCGCATCGATATTTCCGATGAAGCGTCTGACATTACTATGCGAGTCGTTCATTTGGATGAGACCTACCGGGTTCATTACTGCTCCGTTTACCGGTGCACCGGTATTGTCTACCGCCTCTGTATATCCTCCGAAAGTGTCCAGGTCGGAATAAACCGGAATGGTCGGATTGATAGTAGAAGCTGCCCAGATGGCTTCCGTATTACCGAACGTGTTGTTATTGATGGAACCTTTTGCATTGATATTCAACTTCAGATGGTCTTTAAAGAAAGAAGGGTTGAGCGTAACACTTCCGGTGTATCGTTCGGCATTGTCCGTACGGAGCAGACCGCTTTGGTTGTAGTAACCTACCGATACGCGGATGGGCCAGTTCGGAGCAATCTTTCCGGTAATGCTCAGGTTGTTGTCCGTTCCGAAGGCATTCTGGTATATTTCATCGTTCCAGTCGGTGCGGGCTGTCCCCAACAAGGCTTGTTGGGCAGCCGTTCCTTGTGTCCGGATGGTGTTCACGAACTGGTCGTAACTCAACATGTCCGCTAACTTTGTACGGGTCTGAATAGAGTTGGTAGTGCTGAATGTGATTTTCATTTTGTCCGAACTTCCTTTCTTGGTAGTGATAAGGATGACACCGTTGGATGCACGCGAACCGTAGATCGCGGTTGAAGAGGCATCTTTCAGAATCGTCATGCTTTCAATATCATTCGGGTTGATGAGGCTCAGGAAATTGCCGTCATTACCGCTGATACCTCCTTGTTCCAGAGGCACACCGTCCAATACGATCAGCGGATCGTTACTTGCATTCAGTGAAGCTCCTCCACGTACACGGATCGTGCTTCCGGAAGTAGGCGAACCACTGTTGGACATGATTTGTACACCGGAGATTTTTCCGTTAATCAGTTGTTCGGGAGAACTTACCAGTCCCATGTTGAAGTCTTTGCTGCTGACATTCGTCACCGAACCGGTCAGGTCACTTTTGCGTTGCGTTCCGTATCCGATGACTACTACATCACTCAGTACTTGTGAGTCGCTTTTCATTTGTACATTCAGTACGTTGCCGTTTGCGGGGATAGCTATCACTTTAGTTTCGTATCCTACGTAAGAGAATTGTAGTTCCTTACTGTCTTTCGGTACATTCAGAGTGTAGTTTCCGTCAAAGTCGGTCACTGTACCCGTTGATGTTCCTACAATGAGAATGCTCACTCCGATCATCGGTTCTTTGTTCTCATCGATCACTTGTCCGGTCATTTTCTTGCCTCCCTGTTGGGCAAAGGCAGGAATTGCGCCTCCAAGAAAGGCTGTACATAAGATGAATAGTACAGTCAGATGGCGTAGATTTAAGATGTTACTGTTCATAATTATTGTGTAATTGATAATAGATTTATTTTATTGAAATATCGGTTAATAGTATCATTCCAGCCAGATCTCTCCAAGCTCGATCTCTGTTACCGGTCTGGCATTGCCCGGCATTGATATTTCCAGCTTTTCTGTTTTCTCCGCCTGGAAGGGTATTTCCGTTTCCGGCTGGAAGTACTGTTTCAGGAAGACGGGATAAGCTACCGGAAGCAATGCCGTGTCTGTCTGACGCAACCGGTTCAAAGGGATTCGTATGATTCCTTCCGGTGAGGGAGAAGGACAAGGGCTTTTGTACGTGTATCCGTCCGATGTAACGAAACCGGCACTGATTCCTTCCGGAAGAGCCTTCGCCCGGTTAACCCGGATACAGAGGACGGTACAATCTTTTATTTTGCCTTTTCTTCCGTCTATCTTATCTTTGACAAATGTGCGAAGGAAGTATTGCGGATTCTCTCCTTTTGATGTAAAGGTGAACCGGAGCAATGGCTTTTCTGTCGGAGATGAATCGGTTAAACTCCGGTGAAGCTCGTTCCATTCGGGGAGTGTATAGGCTTCTATCCGGCTATGGGTATCTGTTACAGTCAGTAACTGTATCGCACTACCTGGGGCGACTACACGGGTAGTCCAGTATTGGCTGAGGGTGTAGTCCCAGTCCAGCGGATTTCCGTTTGTACCGGAAGAACTTCCTGTAGCGGAACTCCCTGCAGGATAAGTACGGGTACTGTCGCCCCGGCAGACGATGATGTTATACCTGAAATAACCTTCTTTTATCTCTTCGGCGGGTATCGTTGCCTGATATGTATAGCCGTTTGTGCGCTGCATCTTGACGGACGGATTGTGATCGTTCCAGAAAGAGATCTTGTCGGTGTAAATGATGACGGAGTCGGGAAATTCCGGACCTGTTATCTGTGCTGTGATCTTCAATGGTTTGTTGGCTTCCACAGTGGTGGCAGGTGTATGCATAACTCGGTAACTCGTTGCCCGTGGTGCGGGAGCCGCGTATTCGCCCAGTCTGATCGTATTCCATTGCGAATCGGCTGTCCAGTTTTGCTTCGGCGCACAATGCTTGCGTTGCAGCAGGTAAACGCCCGGACGGAGGGAGTGAATCACTCCGTCTTTCACTTCCTCTTTTCTGCTGTTCTCTCTGTGGGCGGAGGAAGCAAGTGTTGAATTGGCCGGCGATTGAATGGCGGAAAGGGTGAATGCATTTCCCAGGTTCGGAAGTTGCAAGGCCATGTCCCAGGCACCGTAAGCGATGGTTACTACTTCTTTCTCCAGCGAAGGTTTGGCGAACGGATCATTGACGATGATTGCATCAGGCATCACTTCCAGTCTCCATACTCCGTCTTCCAGACGGTCTATGAAATAAGCGCCTGTACCTTCGTAGCGCACAACAGGAGAACTTCCACACCCTGCGATGGATACCAGTTGTGAGGCATCTTTGGGTTGCGTACGGGTGGTATTGGAGTAATAGAATTTATTTCCGTTGTTCAGTTCGCTGAGGTCTTCTGTATAGCTTACCCGGAAACCTTCACCGAACAACGTATCTTGTGGATAACTTCCGTAAGATGCGCCTCTCTTCAGGCTTTGTGCTGCCTCGGAAGCTATTTTCATGCTGATTGCCTTGTGCGGGGTATAGGCGAGATTCAGAAAATGTGTCTGATATTCGGTATTCGCGTAGGCAATGTCCATCGGGTCATATGAGAACTGGGTAATCCATTGAAAGCCGGCTGTGCGGAAAGTGCGGACCATAGCCGGATACATATAAGAGTACATGATATCCGCCGGATCAAATTCGTAAATCATTCGGGCTTTCTTATCGAAGCCTTTTACTTTATCGGCAAATGAAATATCGTAGCGGTCTACATAGGGAAGGAAGTTCCCTTGTTGTGTTTGTCCGGATACTAGACCGATGGGATACCATTGGTAAGTCGTTCCTTTGATATCGGTGTCATAGTATGCCTCTACTGTCCATTCGTTATGGCTTACATTGTAGAATACAGGCTTCCGGTTGCCGGCTTTGCGTATGGCTTTCAGCATTCGGTTGATGTAGGATTTTACTTCTTCCTTTGTGCCGGAATGGCAAGGTTCGTTATTTATTTCAAATCCTACAATAGACGGATCGTCCTTGTAAGCCAGTCCGGTGTAGGGATTGGTGTGTCTCACCAAACTATAGAGATATCTTTCTTGTGCGGCAATAGCTTCCGGTTCGGAGTGCATGCTGCATTTGTCGTACTTATAAGAAAAGCCGCTTGTCGGCTCGTTCCGTTCGGGATATCCGTTCCCGAAGTTTGTTTGTGCGGTAATCACGATATGGATATTCCGTTCTTTCAGCTTGGCAATCAGGTAGTCCATCAGGTCCAGATGATCGTTTTCTGAAAGATTTCCTTCTCCGTCTGTCAGTTCCACATCCCATAAGTGAATACGATAGGCATTGAATCCCAGTCGGGAAAGATGGTACACATCTTTATCTATAGCTGCCTTACGGTCTACTCCCAAGTATCCGAGAGCACGGTAAGCATGAGCGAAAGGGGTAGTATAATTTGCACCGAAGAAGGAAGCTTCCCGATGAGTGTCGCTCCAACGCATCACTCCGTTTCCATCTATATATATAGTAGGTATGGAAGTCGTTTTCCCTTGTGTGCCGACAAAGGTAAATAACAGGCAAATGCAGGTAAGAATAAACTGTCTTTTCATGCTATCAAATTTACTGGTTTGTTGATAGCGGCAAAGATAGATTACCTGTCATTTTAATAAAAGCACAGATTGGACATATAAGGATAAAAATAGGACGAAATGCCCTGAAATGCCCCTACAACTCATCATTCAGGTATTGGCGTGGCGTTTTTCCGAACTCTGCCTGAAAACATTTGGAGAAATAAGAGTGATTGGAAAAGCCTACCATATACATCACTTCGGCAACGGTGAATTTCTTTTGTTGCAGTAACATGGCAGCCTTCTTCATTCGGATAGATTTGATATATTCCACCGGAGACATTCCGGTCAGTTGTTTGATCTTCCGGTAAATCTGCTTGTTACTGATTCCCGACAGTTCGCAAAGTGCATTTACATTCAGGTCTGCATCGGAGAGGTGATCTTCGATCAGACGGATGATGTTCGAAAGGAATTTCTCATCCTGTGACTCAGCTTCGATCGGTTTAAGTACAGGAAGAGACTCTAACTGCTTTTTAGACTGTGCAGCCGGTATTTCATCCTCTTCTACTGCGGTGACCGGAATACTCAGTCCGATGGAAGTTCCCTTTCCTTTTTCGGAAGTGACTCCGTTGATAGAGCCACCATGCAGTTCTGTGTAAGTCTTTACCAGGTAAAGCCCGATACCGGTACCTTCTTTGCTGCCGCTATGAGGTGACTGGAAGAAACGTTGGAAAATATAAGGAATATCCTGTTGCGGGATACCTGCTCCTGTGTCGGATACGCAAATTTCCAGCAGACCGCTTTCTTGCCGATAGAAAAGGGATAAACGGATATTTCCACCCTCGGAGGTAAACTTGACGGCATTCGACAATAGATTATCCAATATCACTCCTAGTTTGATCGCATCCATATCGGCATAAATCTTTGCTTTGTTTGCTTCGAAATGGAAAGTGAACCGTTTGTCTTCTTCATATACAGAGAATAGACTGCGGCTGAACGATACCAGTTCGATGCGCGACAGGATAAGCAATGAATCTTTATTGTCTTCAATCCGGTTGAAGTTGAGTACCTGATGAATCTGCGAGTTTATTTTCATGGCGTTGCGCTGAACCTCTTCCAGTGTTTGCTTCTCATGCGCTTCCTCTGTAGCCGGAAGTAATTGGCTGATGGGAGCAATAATCCTGCTGAGAGGCGTCTTTAATTCATTGGACAGGTTGGTGAAGAAGGCCATTTTCTGGCGGGACTGCTCCAGAATCTTCTCTTTTTCCCTGCGTTCTGCTTTCAGGCGGTTTTTTACCCGGAAGAAGTTGATTGTCCATGCAATCAGGCTAAGCAGCAGTAAAACATAGATGGCTTTTGCCCATATTGTATAGTACCACGGCGGAAGAATCCGGATATTCAGAATATAAGGCTGGTCGGACGGCTGACCGTCTTTTCCCAGTTTGCTGATAATAAGCTGATAATTTCCGTAGCTCAGATTACTGTATGTAATGCGGTTGATATTGGATTTCAGGAAGTTCCATTCTTTGTCCATTCCTTCCAGACGATAAACGAACTTGTTTTTCTCATCCAGTGAATAAGGAAGATCGGATAATTCGAATGACAGGTTATTCTGATTATATTTTAATTCGATCGAGTTGGTATATCGGATATTGGGCACGTCATCTCTGGTGCGTGGTGATACCAGTTGATTGTTAATGTATAAGGCAGTCAACAGGATCGGGCGTTCCGGTTGGTGTATGGTTTGTATATCGGGGTGTGAGATACCGAAGCCGTCAGCTCCTCCCAGATAAATGCAATTCTCTTTCGGATCGAATAGCAGGCTTGTGAAGCGCTTGTCTGTCATATTCTGCAGCCGGGCATCCATTGTTTTCCGGTCGATTATCCAAAGTCCGTTGGTAGTGGACACCCAGATGTGATTCTTTACGGAAGTCATGGACAAAATCTCGTTGTTGCTGAAACTTCCGAAAGAGATACTTTGCTGGCTCTCGTCTTTGGGATTGATACGCATGACACCGCCATGAAACCCTACCCAGAGCATACCGTCCTCATCACATAACAGGTAGTTGGGGCTTTTCTCTCCGTTTAATTCGTCAGCAAATAATTTTGTCACTTCCCGTGTGCGGGGATTAATTTTGTCTATCCCTTTATTATTGTAGAGCAACACCCATACATTGCCTTCATTATCGGGAATAATCTGGTTGATAAACATGCCGGACAGTCCGTTGTGGACGGAGTAATTCTGTTCGGCTACATATTGTCCGGAGGCAGACTGCATCAGCCTGTGCTTGTCTACTACAAAGATTCCTCCCAGACAGGTTGAAATCCACAGATGTCCGGCATTGTCTTCGAACATATAATAAGTCCAGTTGGTGTTATATGTTCCTGTACTGTCTACAATGTTATAGTGCACGAATTGGCGGGTTGCATAATCGTAGCGGTTGATGCTTCCGTCGGTAGCTATCCATAGCTGCTGTTCCTTATCTTCGTAAATATGCCGGATACGGTTGTGTGATAACGGATAAGTCTTGTCACCCATTCTGTACCAGATAGCGTTATGCTTGTCTCCGGCAGGATCGGTGAAGCGGATTAATCCGTTGGTACCTCCAAACCAGTAGAAACCTTTTGAGTCGCGGAACAGGGAGTAGAACTGATTTCCGTCTCCCGTACCTGTAATCTGTGAGATCGGAATAAATTGCAGGGCGCTGTTGTAGCGTGAAAGGGAAATGCCGTAGTCGGTGCCCAGCCAGATGTTATGTTCCTGATCGGCAAAGATATTCCAGATGATGTTATTCGTCAACGACTGGATATTGCGGGAATCGTGAATGATGTGCTGTAGAGGAGTGACATCATTGTGATAGACGTACAGGCCGTTGTCCGTACCTGCCAGCAGATATCCATTTCCATCCAGAGCCAGTGATTTGATCGAGTTGTTATGGAAGGCTTCTGTCTGCTTCATCTGTCCGGTTGATGGAAAATACTGGAAAAGGTAACCTTCCGTACCGATCCAGATACATTGGCGGCCCGTATCTTCCAGCAAGGAATTGACGAACAGGTTGCTTTGACTGCTATTGACGGGAAGGGGAATCTTTTCGAATTTCCCGTTTGAGGCAATATAACGGCACAGCCCGTTGTAGGTTCCCACATAAATCTGATTGTCTCCGGTGCGGATAATGGAGTAGATGGTATTATGGGGTAATCCGTTGCGCTTTGTGCCGAGAGGACTTAGCTTCCGGTTTTGCAGCTGATAGGTGTATAAGCCATTTAATGCGCCTATCCACAGGGTATCTCCTTGAAGTGCCATTGTGCGTACATCTGTCGGAAAGTCTGTTGCCGGTTGCTCGTAGCGGTCAGTCCGGTAATTGTAGATTAGGATTCCGTTGTCCGTACCCATATATAAATAGGTGTTATCTATAATGACACCGCAATAGATACGGGTGTTATTGATTTCTCCGTAAGTGAAATGCTGCTGTGTGGAGTAACCGTCATAGCTGAATAATCCCTTGTTGGAACCTATCCATATCAATCCTTCACTGTCTTGAAGGAAACAGCTGACAACCGATGCCTCAGCACCGAGATAAATATTGTCGAATTGCTGATAATTTACTTTTTGTCCGTAAGCGTTGTTGCTTAGGATGCAAGATGCATAAAGGAAAAAAAGAATGACTATGATTCGTTGATACATGATATCAGGTTTGCAAGGCATTAAATCTTTAAATGTTGTGTTAATATTAGCACTCTTGATTGCAAATGTAGGAAAAATGTCGGTTACACTTGTAAATCTCCCCGTCTTTTTGTTCCTTTGCTCTATATTTATAAAACAGAATAGTTCGGAATGAAAAAGCTAATTTATCTGCTTTTGTTACCATTGGCTCTGGCGGTAGTCGCCTGTGGCGGTAAGAACGGAAGTTCAAATAAAGAATCGGTATTGGCAAGGCAAGACAGTGTAGATGCTCATGGATTGCAGCGTATGCAAAGTTCAAAAGCTGAAACTGATATTAAGTTTAAGGGAAGAGACTATCATTCGCTGGTTTCGCGTACTCCTGACGAAAGTCTGCCTCACGTCTCCAATGAGATGGGGGATACGTATGTAGACAATAAAATAGTGTTGCGCATCACCCGGGGAAGTGAAAACGTACTCAACAAGACATTTACCAAGAATGACTTTTCATCGGTAGTCGATGCGAAATTCCTTTCAAAATCCATACTCGAAGGAATCGTATATGACAAGACCACACCGGAGGGAATCGTTTACGCCGCCAGTGTGTGTTATCCGCAGACCGATTTGTATGTTCCGCTTTCCATCACTGTAACGGCCGATGGAAAAATGAGCATAAAGAAAGTAGATATGTTGGAAGACGATTATACGGAAGAAACACCTGAATAGACTTGTGAATGGGGGTATAAGACGTTTCTGACAGAAGAATTGCACAAATGTGAAAGCATTTGAGACAAACGAAAGGCAGCCGTAAGGGTTGCCTTTCGTATTTTTGCACCGTCGATAAACTTAATACCGGATAGAATGAAAAAATACATTTTGGTTATTTATATGATGGCGGCAGGATGCACGATGCTGACTGCTCAGACTAAAAATACGCAAACACTGATGCCACTCACCGAACGGGTAAACGTACAGGCTGACTCTGCACGTATCAACCAGATTATTGACGGTTGCTGGGTAGCTGTCGGGACGAATAAACCTCATGCCATTCAGCGTGATTTTACCAACCTGTTTGATGGCAAGCCCTCCTATCGCTTTGAACTCAAAACCGAAGACAATACACTGGAAGGTTATGCGAAAGGAGAAACGAAAGGACGTGCCGAGTTTTCATATTGCTATGTAACTTCTGACGATTTTAGGGGATTACCTGCCGACGTTTATCAGAAAGCACAGATCACAAAGACAGTTTATCATCACGGGAAGGGAGCTTGTCCGCAAGGAAGTTCCCGCGACTATGAGTTTTCGGTTTATATTCCTTCTTCTTTAGACAGCAATGTCTCCACCATCTTTGCCCAATGGCACGGAATGCCCGACCGGACGCTGGTCCAGACTCCTCAGGGCGAGGTGAAGAAACTGACTGTTGACGAATTTGTAGAACTGGAAAAAACGACCTTCTTCAAAAAGAATGTCGGACACGAAAAAGTGGCCAGACTGGATAAACAAGGCAATCCGGTGAAAGATAAAAATGGAAAACCTGTATATAAGGCAGGAAAGCTCAACGGATGGCTGGTTGAGCAGGGAGGATACCCGCCATTGGCATTCGGATTTTCCGGAGGACTGTTTTATATCAAAGCCAACTCCGACCGTAAATGGCTGACAGACAAAGATGACCGTTGCAATGCAAACCCGGGAAAGACACCCGTTATGAAACCGTTGACTTCTGAATACAAGGCATCCACCATTGCCTACAAATTGCCTTTTGCCGATTTCCCGAAAGACTGCTGGATTACTTTCCGTGTCCATATCGACTGGACGGTCTATGGCAAGGAAGCGGAAACGATTGTGAAACCGGGCATGCTGGATGTACGGATGGATTATCAGGAGCAAGGTAAGAAAGTGAGCAAACACATTGTCGATAATGAGAAGATTCTGATTGGACGTAACGACGAAGACGGATATTACTTTAAGTTCGGAATTTACCGCGTGGGTGATAGTACCGTTCCCGTTTGTTACAATCTGGCAGGATATTCAGAAAGATAAATAGGTAAATAGTTAAGGTTATAAGTTAAGGTGAAGAGAGCGATCCGGATGTTCCTGAGTGGGCATCTGGATCTTTTTTATGGGGTAAATTCAAGGATGAAAGTTAAAGAACACAAAAAAGAATGCGATCTCTGATTATTCCCAAATCTTTCCTAAATCTGTATCGTTATTTGCAGTATAAAACTTATCAGATATAGTATTAACTAAAAAGAATAACGATTATGAAGAAAATTTTATCTTTGCTTGTGATGGCTATTGTAGCTATACAGTTCTCATTTGCCGGCGATGTGATTACAAAGGATATGAATCAGCTACCGCTTCCGGCACGCAACTTTATCAACCGTCATTTTACCAAACCTCAGGTAGCTCATATCAAGATTGATAAAGATCTGTTGGAGTCTGCCAAGTATGAAGTGTTATTGACGGACGGTACGGAAATAGATTTTGATAGCAAAGGTAACTGGGAGGAAGTAAGTGCTAGTAAAGGGCATGCAGTTCCGGTAAGTGTTGTTCCTTCGTTTGCTGTCAGTTATCTGAAAGAGCATAACTTCACAGAGCCTGTGACAAAAGTGGAGCGTGACCGGAAAGGATATGAAGTGGAATTAAGTACCGGCGTTTCTTTCAAGTTCGACAAGAAAGGAAAATTCCTGAAAGCGGATGATTGATGATTAAATGAAAATATGATATAACCTAAATCCTAAGAATTAATTATGTTGAAGTTTAAGTTTGGCGCATGGGCAGTCGTTTTAATGCTGACTGCCTTCTCTTTCAGCGCATGTGATGATAATGATGATGAAACGTATAATCCGCCTGCCAATATCACAGAGGCATTGAAGCAACTATATCCGAATGCCCAGAATGTGGAGTGGGAGATGAAAGGAGATTATTATGTAGCTGACTGCTGGGTGACTGGTGACGAACTGGATGTCTGGTTCGACGCGAATGCCAACTGGGTGATGACGGAAAACGAACTGGATAGTATCGATCAGTTAGTACCTGCCGTTTATACCGGTTTCCGTAATTCCAACTACAGTTCATGGGTAGTGACCGATGTGTTTGTATTGACGTATCCGCAGCATCCTACTGAGTCCGTGATTCAGGTGAAACAGGGAAATCTGAGATTTGCACTGTACTTTTCGCAGGAAGGAGGCTTGTTGCATGAAAGGGATATCACCAATGGCGATGATACGAATTGGCCGGTTATGGAGTAGAATTAGTTATGTACAGAGGAATGTGGACAGACACTCCTCTGTAGTCATTATATTACATTTGTTGATAATCTTTGGCCAGTCCTCCTTCGCTGGTTTCCTTATACAGTGAGGGCAGGTCATGTCCGGTTTGTTTCATTACCTGTACCACTTTGTCGAAAGAAACACGGTGCATACCGTCTGTAAAAGCTGAATAAAGATTGGCATCCAGTGCACGGGCAGCAGCATAAGCATTCCGCTCGATACAAGGGATTTGAACGAGACCGCATACGGGGTCGCAAGTCATCCCCAGGTGGTGTTCCAGCCCCATTTCCGCAGCATATTCAATCTGTGCCGGACTTCCTCCGAATAATTGATTGGCTGCTGCTGATGCCATCGCGCAGGCAACGCCGACTTCTCCCTGACATCCTACTTCCGCACCGGAGATGGACGCATTGAACTTGACAATGTTTCCAATTAGCCCAGCTGTAGCCAAGGCGCGAAGAATCCGCATGTCACTGAAGTCACGGCTTTTTTGTAAATGATAAAGTACTGCCGGCATCACTCCGCAGGAACCACAGGTAGGGGCAGTCACGATCTTTCCACCGGAAGCATTCTCTTCACTGACTGCCAGTGCATAAGAGAAAACAAGTCCTCTGGATTGCAGAGATTGTTTGTATCCGGTAGCACGTATATAATAGGTGGAAGCTTTTCTACGTAAGTTCAGCGGTCCGGGCAATACACCTTCGGCTTCCAGACCTCGGTGGATAGCGTCTTTCATCGTGTCCCATACTTCTGCCAGATAGTCCCATATATCTTCGCTCTCACATTCCTTGACATATTCCCAATAACTTTTTCCGGTACGTTCACACCATTGCAGGATTTCGGTCATGTTGTTCATGCCGTATACTTCCGGGCTTTCGATTGTCGGGTTATCATTATTCTCTGCCAAAGCTCCGCCGCCGATACTGTAAACCGTCCAGTTTTCCAATATCTTGTTGCTTGCATCCAGAGCGGCAAACGTCATTCCGTTCGGATGGAAGGGAAGGAAAACTTTGGGTTGCCATACAATTTCTACCGGAGCGGCAGGTTGTAAAGTATCTATGATAGCCACATCCGTCATGTGGCCTTTGCCTGTAGCTGCCAAACTTCCATAAAGGGTTACTTTGAAAGAAGCGGCATCCGGATGACGTTCAACAAACATTTCTGCAGCTTTACGAGGGCCCATTGTATGACTGCTGGAAGGACCTGTGCCGATTCTGTATAATTCTTTTATTGATTTCATGGATGGGTGCGCTTTAGTTAATACCATTTCTTTTTTCTGAAGTACAAATATACAATAATACCGATAACCGCCATTATAATCCAGGCAAATAAATATCCGTACCGCCAGTCCAGTTCGGGCATCCATTTGTAATTCATTCCCCACACACCGACAAGAAACGTTAGCGGGATGAAAATGGTGGATACGATGGTCAGCCGCTTCATGATATCGTTCATTCGTAAATCATTGTTCGAGATATACAGGTCGACTAACGAAGACAGTGTTTCACGGCAGATTTCAATCGTTTGTAATACAAATTGTAAATGGTCGTTCACATCATTGTAGAAGGCACGGTTCACTTTATGTATAAGGAGATTTTCTGCCCGCAACAATTTTACATATTGCTCTTTAAGCGGGAGGATGGCTTTTTTCATCAGCATATATTGGCGGCGCAGCCCCTGAATCTGAATGCCGATGTCATTCTCATTGGTAATCATCAGCAGTTCTTCTTCCAGATCTTCGAGTGCATCGTCGATGGAAGATATCGTTGAAATGTAGTTCGCCATGATGCTGTTCAGCAATACACTGAGCAGATAATCCGTCAGACGGCTACGGATTTTCAGTATATCGTTTCTCAATGCGGCGTTGATTTCATCAAAGAAATCTGTTTCTTTTTCAAGAAAGGTAAGTACATAGTTATTTCCCAGAATGATGCAGACTTGTTGTTGGAGCAATCCGTCGAGGTCATCATCCTCTTTATGCTCATTGGGATAGAATATTTTCAGGATCAGGACAATATATTTGTCATGTTCTTCTATTTTCGTCGGGTGGTTGGCATTTAATATGTCTTGTAAAACGAGGAAGTCTATTTCAAAATGACTGCAAATCTCACGGATGGTTTCCGTATCTTTCAGCCCGTGTACCTGCAGCCAGTTGATTCGTTCGTTATCCAATGTTTCTTTGACGCTTTGGAAGGTGTCACCGGAGCTTTCCTGCATCTCGGTTGCATTGTATGTGCAGAGATGTAAATGGGTGGGGGTAAGGCTGTCCCCTGTGTAAATAAGCTTTTCGCTTAACAGATTATTCTTCATGCTTTATTCTCGTTTTAGAAAACCACTGTAACACAAAGGTAGTGGTTTTCTAAATGAGAACAAGTTCTTCGATCGTTTTGTTTACAGATTAGTCAAAATCGACTACCGTAATTCCGGCACCTCCGAACTGGACATGCTCGTCTGCATAATGACTGACGCCCGGTACGGTGGACAGGTATTGGCGGATGAGTGTACGGAGTATTCCGGTTCCTGTTCCGTGAAGGATACGAACGCGGTCCATGCCGACAAGGATGGCATCGTCCACGAAATAAGTGATGGCTTGCAGAGCCTCGTCACCACGCATCCCCCGTACATCAATATCTTGCTTGAAATTAAGCTTCTTCTCGTACATCTGGTCATGCGTCTGACTGCTGACAAACGTACTTTTGGCTATTCCTTCCGTTTTGGGGGCAGCGTTGCTTCGTTCCAGACGGTCCAGTTTCACCGTAGTTTTAATGCTTCCGAAAGCGACGGTTGCATTTTTACCATTGATTTCCATGACCTGCCCGACGCTTGTCTGTCCCTTGATCTTTACGTTCTCACCAACGGTGATAGGCATTACTTTAGGGGTAGCGGCTGTCTGTGATGCGGCAGTTTTCGGTTCGTTTTTCTTGTTTTTCTTCCGTTCCTGCTTCTCCTTCAGCTTCTCCATTTTGCGGGCAATCTTTTCCTCTTGTTCTTTGGAAGTCATTGTTTCCAGAGAAGTACGGAAATCGTTCAGCTCCTGGCGCACCAGGCGGGTCTTTTCTTTTTCGGCCTGAGCTTCTTTAATCGTACGGATGGTATTTTCAATGCGGGCGTTCGATTCCTGCAACATTCGTTCAGCTTCTTCTTTAGCCTGTCTGATAATCTCCTTCCGTGATTTTTGCAACTCTTCCATTTCCGTCTGATAACGGGCGATGGTGTCTTCCATGTGTTTTTCCCGTTGGCGGATCGTTTGTCGTTTCCCTTCCCAGTAGCGCTTGTCGCGTACAATGTCCTGAAGATATTTATCGGCATTGATGTACTCGCTTCCTACAATTTCCGAAGCATCTGCAATCACATCTTCCGGTAATCCGATTTTCCGGGCAATCTCTACGGCAAATGAACTGCCCGGATTTCCGATCTGTAGTTGAAAGAGTGCTTGCATCAAGTGGCGGTCGTAGAGCATGGCACCGTTGACTACTCCTTCATGATCTTCGGCAAAATGCTTCAGATTCTGATAGTGAGTCGTTATTACTCCGAACGTTCCTTTCTGATTGAAACGTTTCAGCACAGCTTCGGCGATGGCTCCTCCGATCTGTGGTTCCGTACCTCCTCCGAACTCGTCGATCAGAATGAGGCTGCGTTCATTGCAGCTTTTCATCATGATTTTCATGTTGGTCAGGTGCGAAGAATAAGTACTCAGGTCATCTTCGATGGACTGTTCGTCACCGATATCGATGAAGATACTGCTGAACATACCTGCATGACTGCGTTCGTGCAAAGGAATCAGCATACCGCATTGCAACATATATTGCAGCAAACCGACTGTTTTCAGACAGACAGACTTACCTCCGGCATTCGGACCGGAAATGATAAGGATACGCTGCTTTTGATTTAGTTCTATATCCAGCGGAACAACCTTTTTCCCATGTTTGGCTAATGAGAGTTGCAGTAAGGGATGCACTGCCATTGTCCAGTCCAATAGCTGTTCCTTTTCTACTGTCGGTTTCAGACTGTTGGTCTGTATGGCAAAATAACTTTTCGCACGGATAAAGTCAATTTCTGCCAGAAACTCATACGACTGAAGAATATCCGGAATAGACGGGCGCAGTATAGTTGAAAACTCTGTAAGGATACGAATGATTTCCCGTCGTTCATCCCCTTCGAGTTCACGAATACGGTTGTTGGCTTCTACCACCTCTGCCGGTTCGATGAATACGGTCTTTCCGCTAGCTGATTCATCGTGTACGATACCTTTGATCTTTCGTTTTAATCCCGGAGCGACAGGAATAACGAGACGGCCGTCACGCATGGTTGGAGCTACGTCTTTGTCTACATAGCCTTCAGACTGTGCATTACGTAGGATACTGTTTAATGAACGGGAGATACTTCCCATCGTATTGGACAGTTCCCGACGGATACGGGCCAGTTCGCTGGACGCATTGTCTTTTATTTTTCCATATTTATTAAGGATACCGTCTATCTTGCCAATCAGTTGGGGGAATACGGCAATGTCTCCCGCCAACCGTTTCAGGCTGGGGTAGGGTACATCGTTTTCCTCCTCTTCTTCATTCCGGTGTAGAAAACGTACGATATCACGAATAGTCTCTAATGAACGGCGTAGGTCAAATAGTTCTTGTTCGTCCAAATACATGCCTTCTATCCGTACCCGTTTTAGTGATGGGCGGACATCGAAGAAGAATTGATCGGGAAATCCGTCTTCTTCCTGAATGATGCGCACAAATTCAGTTACCTGGTTCAGTTTCTCTTCCACTTCTTCAAATTGCTCGGAAAAGCTCATGTCTGAAACCCGTTCTTCGCCTAAAGTGCTGAGACACTTGTCTTTCAGTAACTGCCTTATTTGGTCGAATCCTATCTTTTGCTCAAAATTTTGAGGATATATCATATCTTTATACTTATTATAGGCTGCAAAAATACGATTATTTCGTGAAAAAAATGTCAGATTGTTTGCAGATTTAAAAATGATTCGTACCTTTGCACCGCTTTCAACGGAAAGCACTTCTGATAAAGGAGTTTTGGAGAGGTGGCAGAGTGGTCGATTGCGGCGGTCTTGAAAACCGTTG